>OCTX012289022.1_pt1 | contig 40301 bp, 33 predicted proteins | sample 1539691 | NCBI WGS metagenome assembly OCTX01 (sample SAMN02144231, study PRJEB22623) | gut metagenome | biome: sheep rumen | host: Ovis aries | place: New Zealand
TGACCGAAGCCGTGCGTACGCATCCGTACTGCGTGATTCTGCTCGACGAAATCGAGAAGGCTCACCCCGATGTGTTCAACACGCTGTTGCAGGTGCTTGACGACGGTCGTCTGACCGATGGCAAGGGCCGTACGGTGAACTTCAAGAACACCTTGATTCTCATGACGTCGAACCTGGGCGCCGCGCACTTCCAGAACCGCGCGGGCGATGCAAAGCCCGTCACCTTGAAGGAAATCGAGCCGGAACTCCGTGGCTTCTTCAGGCCGGAATTCCTGAACCGTCTGGACGAAGTGCTGGTATTCCAGAGCCTCACGAAGCCGCAGATTCGTGACATCGTGAAGCTCAAATTCAAGGGGCTCGCCGAACGCGCCGCCCGTCAGGATTTGCAGCTCACGCTGACCGACAAGGCGCTCGATGCCATCGCCGATGGCGCTTACCAGCCGGAATTCGGCGCACGTCCGATCCAGCGTTACCTGGAAAGGAACGTGGAACGCCCGCTGAGCCACGCCATCCTCGCTGGCGACGTGAGTGCCGCAAAGCCCGTGGTCATCGACTACGACGGTACCGCATTTACGGTGAAGTAACGGGATTAAAATACGAATATCGCATAAAGAGCAGCGGTCTTTTGATCGTTGTTCTTTTCTTGCATAATGCCCAGGTCTATGTCGAGGCGCAAACGGATGCGGCTGAATGACAGTTCCAGCTTGGGGACGATGTCAATCATGAAGTCGTCTTGGAGGTGTCCTATGCTCTCGGACATGTTGATTTCAATCATGGTCCTAAAGAAATTCCCAAAGTAAAGGGTCGGGGTCATGCCCGTGGCGAACTTGACGTAGCCGCCGTTGCCGGTGACACCGTTCAGGATGCCGGCACGGATTTCATAGAAGTTCGAGAAACTCTTGGCGATGAACTGTTCGTAGCCGTACGAGGCTACTACGGCGCTTCCGTTGTTGCGGTTCAGTCCAAAATAACCGTCGACTTCCAAAAAGCTGGTTTTGCCAACCCAGTAGCGCCCACCCACGTCAACGGAAATTTGAACATGACTCATTTCGTCGTATTCAAAAATATCGAGTTTGCCGCCAATGTCGATGTCGTTGGAGACCATGCCCCAAAAACTGACGGGAATCAGCATGTTGTCGTCGAAGTTGGTGCTGACGCCAGCTCCGGCCGCAAAGGTGGGGGCGTGGTGGCTGTCGGGCCCTAGCGTGTAGTGCATGCGCCAAATGGGGTCCAACGCAAAGGCGTTTACCGCGAGAATGGCGAACAGGACTATGGCGAGGCGCTTCATACGCTTCAAATTTAAATTATTGTCGGTTAATATTCTAAATTTGGTGTTGTAAAAGAGGTAATTATGGTCGAACCGCGTCCAGAACTTTCGAAACTCAGCGATTATGTTCCCGGTAAATCCATTGAGGAGATCCGTGAACGCTATGGACTTGACCGGGTTGTAAAACTGGCAAGCAACGAGAACCCGCTCGGGGCATCCCCGAAGGCGGTCGAGGCATTCCACCAGATTGCCGACAGCTTGCACCTGTACCCGCGTGGCGACGCCCCGAAGCTTATTGACGCGATTGCGAAGAAGTACTCCGTGAAGACTTCGCAGATCATTATTGGCAATGGCTCCGACGAAATCATTGACATGGTGGGCAAGGCGTTTATCCGCCAGGGTGACAACTGCGTGGGCATTACGCCGACTTTTTCGGTGTACAAGTTCACGACACTCTCGAACGGCGCCGACTTTATTGGCGTGGGCGAGGGCGAAGCGAAGACCTCCCTTGCGGAACTTGCCAAGGCAATTGACGGCAATACCCGCGTGGTGTTTATTTGCAGCCCCAACAACCCGACGGGGCATTACTATAGCGATGCCGAGATCCGTGATTTTATGAAGATGGTGCCGCAAAATGTGCTCGTGTTTTTGGACGAAGCGTATGCGGAATTTGCCACGGCGACGGATTTCCCCAAAACAGCCGCCCTCCTTAAGGACTTCCCCAACTTGTTTGTGAACCGCACTTTTAGCAAGATTTACGGCTTGGCAGGCTTGCGCATTGGTTATGCCATGTCGAGCGAAGACGTTGTCCGTGCCATGTGGAAAATCAAGCCCCCGTTTGACGTGAACCAGGCTGCGCAGGTAGCCGCGGTGGCGGCTCTCGGCGATGCCGATCACGTGGAGGCTACCCGTGCGCTGAATGCGGCTGGCATCAAGATGTTGACTGCGGCGTTTGAAGGACTCGGTTTCAAGGTGCTCCCCACGCAGGGCAACTTTATTTGCGTGCGCATTGGTGAACGCGCCAAGGAACTGGTGGGTTTCCTTGAACAGAACGGCATGATTGTTCGCGGTCTCACAAGCTTCGGCATGCCGGAGTACATCCGGGTGACCATCGGCAAGGCCGAAGAAAATGAATTTTTGGTGGCTCTCGTCAAAAAGTGGGTAGGCTAATGGAAAACCAGGAACTTTTGAAGATAGCCCTCAAGACGGCAGAGCTTGCCCAGGCGAACATCCTCAAGTATTACCAGGCGGATGTGGGCGTCGAGTGGAAGGCCGACAATACGCCGGTGACTATCGCCGACAAGAGCACCGAAGAAGTCGCCCGCATGTTTTGGGCCAAGGAGACTCCGGGCTTTGGCGTGATTGGCGAGGAGTTCGGGATCGAGAGCCCCGATGCCGAATACCAGTGGGTCATTGACCCGATTGACGGCACCAAGTCGTTTGTGCATGGTGTGCCGCTGTTCGGTACGTTGATTGCGCTTTACAAGCGCAACGTTCCCGTTTGTTCTGTGATCCGCATTCCGGCGATGAATACGGCGGTGTGGGCGGTGAACGGCGGTGGCGCCTTTTTGGACGGAAAGCCGTGTCATTGCTCCAAGACCGCGGCTCTCAAAGACGCCACTGTGCTCTCGGGTACGGTGAACTCCATGGAGACCAAAGGTTTTGGTGAAGGCTTTACTCAACTTCGCCGCAGCGCCAAGCTCTACCGCGGGTGGGGCGATTGCTACGGCTACTACCTGGTGACCGCCGGCCGCGCCGATATTATGCTAGACCCGGTCGTTTCGCTCTGGGACATTGCCCCGTTCCCGCTCCTTTTGCAGGAGGCTGGCGGCAAGTTCAGCACCATCGACGGCAAGACTGAACTCTTTGACGCAAGCGGAAAACCCACGGCGCCGATTTACGAAGGCTTCACGAGCATTGCGACGAACGGGCTCCTGCACGAAGAAGTCCTGCGCTTGATGAACAACTAGTTCCACATCGTGTTTATGAGCATGGTGTCGGGCGTGAACTTGACGGTGATGGTTCCGCTCGTCGCCGTATTCAGGTAAGGTATCCCTAAAGAATCCAGCCGCCTTGTCACCTGCTTGTGTGGGTGCCGGAACCGGTTGTGGCGCCCACTGGAAATCAGCGCCAGGCGGGGATTTACCGCATTTAAAAAAAGCACGCTGCTCGAGGTTTTGCTTCCGTGGTGGCCCAGCTTTAGAACATCGCTTTTGAGGTAGGCTCCCGTGCGGAGGATTTCTTTTTCGCCGGCGGTCGTGAGGTCGCCGGTGAGTACGGCGGAATGTCCGAGTCCCTTGGCGCGGAGGGTGATACTCCCCTCGTTGGTCTCGACGCATTCGTTGGGCTGCGGGTGGACGGCATGGAGTTCGAACAGTCGTTCCTTCCAAGTGAAGCCGCGCCGGATGTCCCTGATGAGGATGCCCCTGTCGGCGGCCTCCGCCAAGGTACTGAGCCAGGCGCTTTTGGGTTCGGTCCTTGCGCATTCGGTAATCCAGACCTCCTTTACGGGGAATGACTTGATGATGGCCTTGGCACCGCCGAAATGGTCGGCGTCAGGGTGCGAGATGATGAGGGCGTCCAGCCGCATGACGCCGATGTGGTGCAGGTATGGGACAATGATGTCTTTACCGGAGTCCCGCTTGTCATTGGGACCGGTGTCCACCAGTAGGTTTTTGCCCGAGGGCGTCGTGATGAGGATGCTGTCGCCCTGACCGATGTCGATGATGGCGAGTTTCCATGTGGGGTGGACAATGTCCCTGTAGGCGCCAAGGCAAAAGAGGAAGGCGAACACAAGGACGCTTATAAGGGCGTAGGCGCGGGCGATGGCGTTTTTCCTCATCATGGGAATCAGCAAAAAGAGAATTCCCAAAATGAGGAGCTCCGCCGGCGCGAAGGGCCCTACCGTGATGGAGGCTTCCGAGGAGTCCGAGAGCATCCGGGTGAGGAGACTTGCGATGCGCAAAAAGAACCCTGCCGCATAGCAAAAGTGCTGCCGCAAAAAATCGACAGGGCTCAAGAGGGCAAAGAGCCCCGCCTGCATACCCCACGAAATGGCGGGTACGACAACGATGTTGCCGAGCCAGGCGACGGGGGAGAGCGTCTTGAAATGGTGTATTAGGAACGGGGCGGTTGAAAGGGTTGCGCATAAAGTAACATATGTGGGGTTTAGGATGATATTTTGAAAACGCATCCACCATTTGTTTTTGGTGAGTGCTTCGGGAAGTTTTTGGAGTGGGTTTATCGGACCACCGATAAGGATTCCCATGGTGGCGGCGACCGAAAACTGGAAACCGGGATTCCAGAGCACGCCCGGGTTGGGAATCAAGATGAACAGCAGGGCGACGCCGAGGCTGTTCAGGGTGTTTGCGGGGCGTTGCAGCAATGCCCCCAGCTGCGGCACGGCGAACATCAGTACGGCGCGTCTCACTGCGGGCGAGCCTCCGGTTATGGGAATGTAGATGAACAGGAGGACGATGGCGGCGATGCGCACCACCTTGTGGGGGAGGCCGGTCGCCTTCAAGAATACCATGAGCATCCCCGCCAGGAGCACCACGTGGAACCCACTAATGGCAAGCACGTGCACCAGTCCGGAACGCTGGAAGTCACTGCGCAGGGCTTCGGGGATGCCGCTCTTGTCGCCCGCCAGTAGCCCGAGCAAAAGCCCGGTCTCGGCGGGGGCCAGGTACTCCTCGAACCTCGATTTGATCCACATGCGAAATGCATAAAAACTGCGTTCGGGAGTCCAGTGCCCGCGCCAGGAGTCCCAATGCGTGAACTTGCCGTAGGCGGCGAGCCCTTGGCTTTTGAGCCAGCCACGGGTGTCGAAGCCTCCGGGGACGGTTGGTGGCGTGATGGGGTACCAGCTGGCTTCGTAGCAAATAGAATCGCCTGGCAGGGGCAATGCCCGCAATTCGCGTTTTTCGGTGAGGCGGACGCGTTGGTTGCTTGCCACAATGAACGCGGTCCCGTTTGCCCTCGGCATCACCGTCTCTACGATGCCGCACCCTTTGGCGCGCGGCACTTGCCAGAGGTCCCGACTGGCGGAGCTTGAAGCGGCATAATGGCTGGCGATCCCGACCAAAAGCGAAAACAAGATGGACCACTGGACGCCCTTTGGAAAAAAACGTATAGACATGGCGAGCGGCAAAAGCAGAACCGGAGCGAATTCGGGGCAGTTGAAACTCGCGTAGGTGGCCATGAGTACCAGGGCGCTGGTCAGTGCCGGTTTCCCTGTGAGAGGGGTCAATAAATCTTGTAGCGAAACTTTTATTTTACCCCGCCATATGCCATATTGCCGTTTCATTTTTATACCTTTACCTTGAATGGTTTGATGCAAACTGTTGTCTATTAAACGGAATTTTGACGGAAAATGTGCCATTTTGATTTGAAAAACTTTTTTTCTCCGATGCACGTCATTTTGGCGGCGTTTTTTTGCCTTTTTGCCGCCTGTTCCGAAGAATCCGATCCTGAAATCAATCTTCTTCCAGATAGCGGGGTTCGTTTTACCTTGTTCCCCAACGACGAGGCGGTGAACGACTCCATCGCGGCGAACCTGGCCCATGGCGTCAAGCTCCAGCTCCATCCCAATGCAAGCTACGAGCTTTCTTTTGATAGGAGTGGAGCCGAAAAGGCGCCCGTACTTCAGTTATACCGGCTGTACGAGCAAACGGAGACTCAGTTCAAGGTCCACAAGGTCCGCGAACTTGAAGGGGAATTTGTGGGTGACCGGATTGTGTATCGGTTTGTCTGTGAAGAAAACGAGATGATTTACTGGGCTACATCTTTGTTGGACGGAGAAACTTTTTACAGGGGTCCGACAAAAAATGTGAAATTGACAGGCGAAGGGGCCTATTCGGACCACATGAGCATCAACCTGGTTGCGGTGGGAAAAATCTTGCCGACGAAGGACAGCGTCGATGTGGACAGCCTTGCAAATCTTATGCTCAAGGATTTCCGCAGGTATTACAGTACAATCAAGGTCGATACGCTTTACGTGCGCTATGCTCACGAGCACCCGACTCTCGGGAAAAAATACCCGGCAGACGAGCCGTGGCGTGCAGGCTACTCGTCAGATGATATGTACCTGTCGGAGCTGGGAGGCTGGCCCGAGGCGAATCTCAGGAATGCTTTGGACATTGTCTACATGCATCGTATTGAGGAAGAGGGCTCCTTGGGTTTTGCCGCGCTCTTCAGTGGCAACATGGGTGGCGGAAAAAGAAGCACCGTTATTGTGGGAAACCGCATATACGCGCCCTCCCTTGGTGGCGAAGTGCCTTTGACGTCCAAGGAGATTGTGGAAAGCGCCTTGCACGAGACCGGCCACTTTTTTGGCTTGCGTCACACGACTACGACACCCGGGGACTGGGAAGCGGAGGGCGATTACTCCAATCTCGAAGACGGCATCGAAGAAACCCCCTATTGCATAAATTTGATTTTGGGCGGGTACATGAGTGTGAATGACGACGAGATTGGCGGAGTCGCACGCAAGTACTATTTTGATGCCAAGGCGTTTGAGATTGAGGACTGCCCCGATGCGAGCAATGTCATGTTCCCGGCGGCTACCGAATTGCCGTATGAAGGGTTTTCTCAAAAGCAACTCGAAATTGTCCGCAAGAACTTGATGATTTTTCCACACTGATTTTAATTGCCCTCGTTATGAAAGCAACTCATTTTTCTGAACCGGCACAACTGATTGCCTTCGTGCTTCAAAAAGGCCCTGAATGGGACCCTGTCGTAGTCAACTTGTTGGAGTCTACCTGGGGGCCTCTCCGTTACAAAGGCAAATTGTTCCCCTTCGATAAAACGGACTACTACACTCCCGAGATGGGGGACGGCCTGTTCCGAGGGGTGGTGAGTTTTGAAAAGTGCATCCCTCCCGAGACCATTGCGCAAGAGAAGGCTCGCAGCAACGCCTTGGAACTCACGACGGCTTCAAGCGACAACTCCGACCATCGCCATGTGAACGTGGATATCGGTTACATGGACTTGGATAAGGTTGTTTTGCCCAGCTACAAGCGGGGGCCGTTCAAGCTCTATGCCGGTGGCGGTGTGTGGCTCGACATGCTCCTCACCTACGCCAAGGGGGAGTTCCACCCGACAGCGTGGGCGTTCGAGGACTTTAAGCGGAACCCGTACCAGCACGACTTGCAGCTTATTCGCGAGCGTTGGCGTAAATCGGCCAAGTAGTTTTGGCAAACAAAAAAGCCTCGGCAGTGCCGAGGCGAAATTTTTGGATTCGCTAGGAATTACTTGTTGGCCTTGGCGGCTTCGTAAGCGGCGAATTCGGCGTTGGCGTCACCGTAAGCCTTGGCGGCGCGGAAGCGGGCGACGTCAGCCTGCTGGGCGGCGAGTTCGGCTTCGAAGGCTTCACGCACGAGCTTCGGGTCCATGGCCATGATGGCGTAGACCTTCACAGTGTTTTCCTTGGCTTCGGTCTTGATCTTGATGATGGTAGCACCGCGGAGCGTGGTCGAAACGACGTTCTTCTTCACTTCTTCAAAGTGTTGGGTCAGTTCGCTGCCCACTTCTTCGGCGTAGGCGCGGGTCAGGTTCTGGAGCTTGGATTCCAGTTCGCGGCCAATGTCGGTACGGGCGTTCAGGTCGGCCTTGTCATAGGCGATCTGTTCGTCCTGGGATTCGCCAATGCCAAAGCCGGCGACGACGCCCTTCTGGATGAGTTCGTTCTTTTCTTGTTGCATTTCGGCAAGGGCGCTAGCAGCCTTTTCTTGTGGGGTGCTTGCGCAGCCTGCCAAAAGGGCGAGGGTAGCGAGTGTGGCGAGTAACTTTTTCATGAGATTCTCCTTGAGATGTTAAACTTTTGATGTAAAGGTATTTTAATGTTTTTGTAAAGTCAAGAGATTTTTATCAAAAAGTGTTTTTTTGCACATTTTATCTGAAAAGGGCGCTTCTAGGGCTAAGGCTTTTGCTATAACGATTCTTTTATCTATGATTTGTCTAAAATTTTACATATATTTGAAGCATATGAAGTTCTTACGAAAATCTCTTCTTTTGACGGCTACGGTTTCGGCCGCTCTTGTGATTGCAGGATGCAAAGAGGAACCCAATCCCAAAGCAATGGCGCAAAATGAAGCTTCCGCAGTAGCTCCTGACGAAGATGCTCCTGTAAAGTCCAAAATAAAGGCCAAGGTCCGTAAGTCGGTTGGTGAAACCGAGTTGTCCAAGAATCAGGGCGAAACCTGGAAGCGCTTGATTACGGGGCAAAAGGTCGTTGAAAATAACAGAATTCGTACGGCGGTGGAGTCCGAGGCCGTTTTGGCGGTGGAGGATGGTTCTTCTTTGTGGATTACGGAACGTTCTGACGTCACGCTTACCGTGGAAATGTTGGATTCCTTGAACAAGAGAATCTCGATTAAGATTGAAAACGGTCAAGTGCGATTTGACGTTCAAAAGCAGGTGGACGGCAATACCATGGAATTCAGGACCGGTACGGCCGTGGCTGCCATTCGTGGTACGGCGGGCTTTGTCGGTGCAGTGAACGGCAAGATGGTCGCCTCCTTGAAGGAAGGCCGGATCGATGTTACCGACAATAAGAGTGGCAAAGTGGAATCCATTACCGCGAACCAGACGGTGGTCGTTGACGAAAAGCAGGGTGTTGTGAAGATGGACTTGGGCGCTTCTGGTACGGGAGCCCTTTCCAAGACATTGGACTCTTTGCTGGCGGCGGCTCCCGAAGCCGATGTGGCGAAGGAACTTTCGGCTGTCTTGAAAAAGTTCGATGCTAGCTACAAGGAACGCCGTGCCGCATTCGAAAAGAACTTGCGTTTCCAGGCTTCGGCGCTGCCTGCCGAGGTGTTTTTCCCGAACGTGACGTTGCAGGCCCGTGTGAACCCGGGCGTGATTGTGACGGTGCTTGGCGAAGTAGATACGGTTGGTGCAAACGGCGTTTACCAGCGTACCTTTGAATGGGGTGATGACGCTTATGGAACCAAGCGCTTCCTCGCCAGCTGCAGCGACGGTGACGTGGAAATCCCGTGCTTTATGTGGACCACGAATTACGTGGCTCCGACAGCACAAGGCGAACCTGCCGCCGAACAGCCCGCAGCTGAGCCTGCGGCTGAGACGGCAAAGCCGGCTGCGCAAAGCCAGGCCGCTCCTGCGGCAAAGGATGTGAAGTTGTCTGTCAAGTTTGGCGGTGCGCGTTCCGAACGCGTCCACCACACGGGCGAATATACGGCAAATATGAAGGTCAACCTTTCTGGAATTACGGCGGGCGACCTGGGTCAGATCAAGTCCATTGTGTTAAAGCGCAAGGGCGCTGTTGTCGAAACGGTGAACGCCAATGCCATCAATTCGCTTAGTTACGAGTTCTCGGCGAAGATTCCGCAAAATACGATTGCGAACTTCGAAGTCGTTGTGACAACCCAGAATGGCAAAACATACAGTGCCAAGAAGACGTATGAAGTTTATTGCAACCCGCGTAACCACCAGGGCGGCGAGAATCTCGTGAGCCTGGAAGAGGAATACGACATGGTCAAGCAAAGAGGAATGTTGAAGGAAGAATAAGAGGTCCTTATGAAAAAGAACATGAAGATGATTTTGGCTTGTGGTTCTGTGTTGGCGTTTGCCGCATGCGCATCGAACCCGCCTGAGAACAACGACCCTGCCCGCCAGCGTGCCGCCGCCGCTTACAACGCCGCCGACCAGGAGTTTGGCGAATCTGCCACAGGTTCTATAAAAAAGAATGACGATGCTGGAACCCCCACCATTGCTGTGTCCAATGCCAAGTTCAAGTCCCGCCCCACGGTGCTTGTCGCCCCGGCCATGGGCAGGACAGACAATCCTTCTATTGAAGTGATTCGCAAGAACCCGCTTGCAAAGACTGCCATGGAAGTCATCAACGCTTACCTCTCGACTCGAGACTACAGCGTGATTGGCCTCGAAAGCCAGGCACAACTCGATGAAGTGGTGCAGTTGCAAAACGATATTGCCGGTAACGATGAAGACTTGGCCTATGTGGCAGGCTTGAGCGTTGGTGCCGACATCAATATCACTTATTCTGGCAGCATTCAAGACGAGAACATCGTCATTGATTTGAATGCTACCGAAGCCTCGACCGCCAACTTGCTCGCCAGTGAGTCTGTCCGCATGAAGGACGAGGGTGAGGGCATGCGCGTGCTGGTGCAAAAAGCCATGCAAGAGGCGATTGTAAAACTCGAAAACAAGGTGCGTGACCGTTTGGCTGCTGACCTCGAGAAGGGCGTGCAGTACAAGGTGGTGGCTCACTTGACGGGTGAATTTACCGATGAACAGGCCGAAGAAATCTCCAACATGGTTTCTGTCCAGATTCGCAAGAAGTTCAACAAGATGCAGGTGATTTCGATGAGCCGCAATACGTTTGACGTGCTCGTATTTGCCGATCCGAACACTTACGATGATGCCCAGATGGTTTATAGTGTGTTCTATGAAGGCTTGGAGAACCTTGCCAAGGTGCGTAAGCAGAATATCACAAAGAAACTGATTATTCTCGAGATACAATAATATGAATAAGTTAATTGTCGCGGTACTACTCGCTCTTGCCACCATGGCTTCGGCGGCAACAGTCTCCTATACGGCGGTTTCAAAAAAAACGCAAAAGGAAGCCGACCAGCTTGCCATGGACGGCCTTGCCAAACAACTCCGCTCTAGGGTGGAGTCTGAGTTTGCCGTGACAAAGACCGAGGATGCAGCGGGCAACATTTCGGAATCGGTTTTGAGCAAAAAGAAGGTGTCTACCGACATCGTCATCAAGGGCGCCAAAATTATCCACGGCCCCAAGCAAGATGGCATGTTCCAGGCGACCGCCTCGGTGGATACCGAACAGATGGCGTCCAAGATTCGTGTGGATTTGGCTGCGGTTCAAGACAAAATGAAGGAACTGGACCCAATTATCCGCAAGGACATTTTAAATGGCGATTACCGCAAAATGACGACGGACATGATTGCCTTTGAAAAACTTGCCGACGAATACGCCTTCAACCTCGAGAATCTCTCTTGCCTGCAAAAAATCCCGCCGGAGCTCAAACTGGAAACGGCCATGGGCAAGCTGGTGGATTTTGTGGTGACGAACCTTTCGACAGTCAAAATGGAAACCGATTTGACCAGCGAGGCCTTGATGGTGACCATCACTGACGTGGCTGGCCCGGTAGAAGCGTTCCCGATAGCCTTGACGCAAGACAACAAGGACTTGGCCCACGAAAAGACGAACGCCTCGGGCGAAGCCGTATTCTCGCTTGCCCAGGTAAAAAAGAGAAAGCCCACAGGCGAAGTGACCGTGCATGCCGACTTGAACTTCAAGTATGTGCGTACGGCGAACTTCATTACGCAAACGGTGAGCTATGCGAGCGACAAGAGCAGCTGCACATTCCAGTTTGTTTGTGATGGTCCTGCCGAAGCGTGCGGCGCTTTGCAAAAGTACTTGAACGATTCGGGTCTCCCGACGCTCGACAAGCCGGGACTCCCCAAGCTCTCGGCAAAACTCACGTTCAGTGACAAGTTCAACAGCGGCAAGACACTTTGCACTTCGCGCGTAACGGCGACTCTTGAATCGGGCAAGGTCCAGCTGACCGAGAACGCCCAAGGCGTAGGACGAGATGCGGACGCCGCCCAGTCGAAGGCGGTTCAAAAGCTTCCCGCCACAAAGATCTTTGACGCCTTTACCAAGGCTTGCAAATAAATGAAGATTGGCGCGGTTCTTGGAACCGCGCTTTTGCTTTAGCGTAAAATGCGGCCGAGGGCAACAACGGCAGCTGTCCTTGCGCGAAGCCTTGTGCTCCCTAAGTTGAGCAGGTGGATTTTTCCGCCTGCGTGTTTTTTTACGAGCTCGATTTCGCGGGGCGAGAAACCACCCTCGGGTCCCACCAGGAGCGTAACGGGGGTCGTGTCTCCCGAAACAGGGTCCACGCAAAAATCCTTTTCGCCGTCAATGTCGCACAGGACCAAGTCGCCCTGGTACGTCTCGAGCCACTTGTCGAATTCAACGGGGCCCTCGATGCGTGTGAGCCACGGCTTTTTGGATTGCTTTAGGCTTACCAGGCTTTTGAGTTCGGAGCGGCGCACTTGCTTGTGCAGGTCCGAGTTCTTGGGCTCCTGCGAATAGTCGGTGCGCAAAAACACGATGCTCTCGATTTCGGTTTGGGCGGCATGGAAAACGACCTCCTCGAGGGCGTCGTCCTTGAGGCAGCCGATGGCAAGGCTTACGTGCGGTCGCGGGCGCGGGGCGTCCTCTACCGAGTCGACCCGTACTTCGCATGCCTTGGCGTCGGCTTTCACGATGGTCGCGTCGGCGTAGTGGCCGAGCCCGTCGCAGAGCTCCAGAGTGTCGCCCACGGCGGCGCGGCATACGCGTACGGCGTGGGAACTTTCGTTTTCGTCGAGCACGATGTTGCCACAGGTAATGAGCGGGCAGTAAAAACGGCTATCGGGAGTCTTCATGCCCCAAAAATAAAAAACTCCGGCGTCTTTTTGCTAGATTTAAAGTACATGAGCCACAAACCGGTAAAGGCAGTCGTTTTTGACCTGGATGGGACGCTTTATTTGAGCGGTCGCCCGTATCCTGGTGCCGTCGAGACGGTAAAGCGGGTTGCCAAACAGGTGCCTGTTTACTACTTGAGCAACAATACCAGCAAATCCCCGGTTTTTTACGAGAATCGCCTCAAGGTCATGGGTCTTCCCTTAAAGGGGGATTCCATTATTTCGGCGTTGTCCCTATCTTTGGATGCCATCCACGAAAAGGGAATCAAGAATGTCTTCTTTTTTGCGAACCCCGAAGTGTACGAGTGGTTTGCTGCGCAAGACCCTAGCTTGAACCTGCGCCCCTCTGTAGAAGATACGGAACTGGTGCTAGTGGCTTACCACAACAGCTTTGACTACCGCGAGCTTTGCGAACTCAGTTTCCGCGTGCAGCGTAAAATCCCGTTCTGGGTGACGCACACCGACTTTGTTTGCCCCGATGCCCGCGGTCCGGTGCCCGATATCGGGAGTTTCATGGCACTTCTCAAAACGGCGTACGGCGTGGAACCCGAACGAAGCTTTGGCAAGCCGAATCCGGCGATGCTTGAGGGGCTTCTCAAAAAGTTTGAACCCGAAGAGATCTTGTTTGTGGGTGACCGGCTTTACACGGATTTTGAATTGGCGAAACGTTCTGGTTGCCGTTTTGTGTTGCCTCTTTGCGGCGAGACCAAAAGGTCCGATTTGGAAAAACTCGAGGTCAAACCCGAGTATGTTGTAGAGAACGTAAAAGAAATCGACTTTGACGGATTTTTATCATAATACTTATTGAGGTTGTTCAATGAATCAATTTGTCAAGATTATTCCAGCCTTTGCCCTCGCTTTGGGCGCAGTCTCCTTGGTGGGCTGCGGCGACGACAGCAGCAGCGGCGACGAAGAAGTCGTGTCTTCTGCATTCAATCTCGAGGGCTCTTTCGAGATTGACTTGGAGAAGGGCATGTATGCCTACAAGTCCAAGGATTCGACGATGGCCTTTTACAAGCCGGTTTGCAAGGTGGGCACATTGGGCAACTTGGTTTGGAGCAGGGGCGATGAAGATGTGGAACCCGTTACGGCGTTCATCAAGAAGTCGACAATTACTGTCGATGACGGTGAAGAAACTCAAAACTACACCTTTAGCGGCAAGAAGTTCCCGGTAGGCGACTGGCTGGATCCGGATAACGACAAGAAGAGCATCCAAAATGCACAGAGGCTCACCTCGTACAACATGTTCAAGAAGGTGTTCCGTTACAGCGGCAAGTGCTTCTTGAAGGATTTCTACGCTTCGTTCTACAACAGCAATTCCGCCCTCGCCGAATACGATTCGCTGTTGAGCGGTTTTTACAAGCGCTTTTTAGGGCCGGATGACGAGTTCAGCGCAAAGACGATGCTCAACGACATCCGCGCCTCGGATTGCGACGAGATGTCGATGTACGACGGCCTCGTGGTTATCAAGATCAACGAACTTAAGGAATCCTCGGGCTCCTACACGGTGAGCTACAAGAATAAATCCTGCCCGATCAAGTTCAACATTCGCTATGCGTTTGAAAAGGCTGACTGCGAAGCCGCCTATGATGACTTTGAAGCAAGTAAGGATGAGGAATTTGTTTTTGACAACTACTGGAAGACCACGGATTACGACGACTACTGCATCGAGGAATTGATTCTCCAGATGAAAAAGGAACAGGGAATCCCGCTCAAGAAGGAAGCTTCCCTCGCTTCTGAAGCCAAGGCGTTTGCAGGCGGAATTGTCGACGTGATGTTTAGCGGCATCAAGTAATGCCCTCGTAAAAAAACAACCAACAAAAAAGCCGGCTACTTAGTAACCGGCTTAAATTTTTTTAGAGAGACCATCAAGCCGATGGTTTTTTTTTGCATTTTGCCGTGGCAAAGATGCCGAGGGCAATAAGGAGAATGGCGGCGACCAGGCTCACCTTGAGGCAGGCGTGGAACGGAGTGCTGCGGTATTCCATGCGCACTTCGGATTTGCCCTTGGGAATCTCGACGGCGCGGAGGGAACCGAACGCCTTGTAGACCTTCGCCGGAGCGCCGTTGACTGTCGCGTGCCAGTAGGGATGGTAGTTGCCGGCGACGACCATGAATCCGTCGCGGTCGCTCTCGACCTGGAACACTTGCGTGTCCATCTTGGGACTTTCGACCAGTTTGGCATAACCTTGGGCGACGCCGCCTTGGCCAGCGTGTTCCGGTGCTTCGGAGAGGATCACCTTTTCGCGGTAATAGAAGGCGTTGGGGTCGTCGTCGGGCTCGACCTCGGCGGTTTGCGTGGAATCGGCGTCGGTGCTGTCGGCAGGTGCTGCAGCAGTAGTGTCGGCGGATCCGGTGACGGCGGGCTCCGGGGCCTTGGGCTTGCGGATGGCGGCCTTGGTCTTTAAGGTGCTGATGGCTTCGGCATCGCTCATCACGACAGATTCACCGTAAATGTAGGCTTCGCCCATGGCGGTGGGAATCGGCATATAGGTGGTGCCGCGCTGTGTATCAAAGATGATGGCGCCAATGTTCATGAGGTCGAGGAACGGATGGGCTGCATCGGGGTTGTTGATGTTCTGCAAGAAGTTCTCGTTTTGCTGCCCGCCGCGGAATTCGCGGTAGGAGGCGAGTTCGTTGTCGTGGATGCCAGCGGCGTTGCGCATGTGGTATTGCGGGAAACTGTTGCCGCTCAATGCCTGCGAGCGGGAAAGGCTCAGCACGCGGGGGGTGTTTTGCGGGTCAGCTTTGTACGGCGCCTTGATGGCGTTGGCAATTCCGTTGTTTGGCTGCAGGTATTCGGCCTTGGCGACATTCTGCACAAAGGCTCCGTCAATAAAGAAGAGTTCCACCGCGGCGGCAATGGCGAGGATGGCGGCCTTGGCTGCAATGTTGCCTTTCCATTTGAATGTGCCGATGGCGACGGCCATGATGGCGAAAATCAAGATGAATCCAGGGATAACCTTGCCCGCGGTTGCGTTCATCACGATTTCGTTCAGTGGCTTAAAGTACGGCGCGGCGATGGGGTCGTTCATCAGGTTCTGCCCGCTCATGAGGAATACCCCGATAAAGGCGAATCCCAAAACGATGCAAGCTTGCACAGCGCGCTTTGTGCCAGGGAGCTTGTTCTTGAAGGCGTCCACAAAATTATTGACGCTGAAATCCTTCCCTTGGTCGTCAATGCTCATGATGCCGAGGCATGCGACTGCGTATAGGACAGAAACCACAAGACCGAACGGGCCGATGAAGAGAGTCCAATTGAAACGGGCGACAACGGCAAGCACAAGCAGGAGGGCGAACATTGCGGCGCCATGGAGGAGCGCCCTGCGGCTCTTAAGTGCTTCGGCGGTGTCGTCGGTAAACGCCTTGAGTACGGGACCTGCCATCATCACGAGGAGGAGCGGGAGCCAGAACATCGACATGCCCGGGGCGCGGAAATTCTTGGCGCCGGGGAGTATGTTGTACCATAGCTTGAATAGCGGTGAATGGACGCCCATGCCGTAACTGAGGGCGAGGACGGCGCCGAGACCCCAGAAACACGCCCAGCGGCGCTTGCCGGGGAGGAACAGGCAGAGGAAACCGAGGAAGGTGAGGAGGGCGCCGGCGTTGTTATGGTCCAACTTGAAGCTGTTGTGACCCCAGTAGAACGGGCTCCCCTGGGAACCAGATTCCATCATCTTGCGGTAGTCCTGCATGGTAACGTTCACAAACGAGCTGCCGTTGAGGTCGTTCGTCTTTTCGTCTCGCTCGTAAACGTCGACGCCAATGAACCCGGGCAGCACCATTTGCATGAGTTCTTCTTGGTGCAGGCACCAGCTGGTGGCGTGGCCGTAGTTGGTGTGGTCGCCTTCGCCGCGTACCGATTGCGTGGTGGTGTAAATATATGGCGGGACGACCTGGAAACAGCTCAAGGCGAGTCCGAAGGCGAGTCCTGCTGCCGCAAGGCCAATGCGCTTGCCGCGGGTCTTTAAGCCGTCGCAGTGGAACGCCACCTCGTACAGCGTGTAGAATCCGGCGCCCCACAGGAACATGTAGGTGAGCTGCAGGTGGGAACCCAGGATCATCCAGGTGATGCTCAGGGCTAAAACGATCAGGTAACCGATGCTTGCCTCGCGTACGACTTTACGGATGGCGAGGAGGGCGAGAGGCGCGATGGCGAACACCATCATTTTGCCGTCGTGTCCACCGTAAATGTAGGTGAAGTATTCGGGCGAGAACGCGTACAAGAAACCGAGCAGTGCGCCCCACCATTTGTTGCCGGTCAGGTTCCACGCCAAAAGCATGGCGCTCATGAAGGCAACCCAGACGGTCAAGATGAACTTGAAGCCCACGGCGCGGGCGGGGTCCATTAGGAATTGTGTCCAGACTAGCGGGTGGTAGGCATCGGCGAACAGTGCGTCAATTGTGGGGACGCCCCCCAGTCGGCTGTCGTCCCATTCGGTGACGACGACATTCTCGGCACGCAAAATGCGGCTGCCAATGCCGTTGAGCTGGTCGGAATTCAGCATCAGCTGGTTGGAATCGAAGACGAACTCCCTAAAAACAATGAGGAGAATCGCGAAGAACAGCACGGCCATGGCCGCGAAGAATACGGGTTTCTTGTTCAAAAAGTTCATGATGGAAATATAAAAAAAGCCGGACCTCGGGCCCGGCGGTTGTTTGTGAAATGCAAAAATCTAGTCAAGGGTGTTCTCGTCGACCTTGCTGTACTTGAGGAAACTGTAAATGCCGAATCCGGACAAAATGAGAATTGCCGCAATGACCAGGTACTTGATGATTTTGCCCATGTTTTTTCTCCTGTTTCGTTATATTCCAAATTTATTTGATTTTTTCAAAAAAACAAGCGGTGCTTTGTTAATTCTTGGTAAGAATCATGCAAATTACGGGTAGTTTCTTGTCTACTTCGTTTTCGCTGGGGATTATTTCGCTTTCGATGACCTTGCAGTTGAATTCCTTCACAAAGAATTCAAGCTGGCTGCGGTCAAATCCCAGCCAAATGTGCCCGTGCGTTTCGCGGAAGGATTCTTCTTTGTGCTGGGCGAGGTCGAGCAGGGCGAGCGTTCCACCCGGTTTTAAAATGCGGATGGCCTCCTTGAGGGCGAGGCGCGGGTCGGTCGCGTGGTGCAAGACCTGGCTCATGAGGACGAGGTCCGCATCATTGTCGGGGAGACCCGTCTTGGTCATGTCGGCGACCTTCGGCGTCACATTGTCGATGCCCTTTTGCTTCAAAATCTTTTGGAGTCCGCTAATGACCTTGGGGTCGTAATCCAGCGAGGTCACGTTTTTGCAACGGTTGGCGAGCATCAGGCTCAAGTCGCCGCCTTCGCCACAGCCGATGTCCACGGCGTTCTCGAAAGGGACCATCAGCTTGCTAAACAGGCTGATTTGCGCCTTGAGGCTTCCGCCGGCCTGGTCCAGTTTGTGGATTTGACCTTTGGTTTTGTCGGTGCGGTCTTGCAACGTCTGTTCGGCTCGGCAAAGCAGAATGTCCTTGTCGGGGAGTTCTCCGTAGGCGTCGCGAATCACGGCGAGCATGCGCTTGGAGAGGAGGAGTTCCTCGCTCAGGCGGTAATAGGCCTTGATTCCGTCACGGCGGTCCTTCAGGAGCCCGCAGGCAGAGAGTTTGGCCAAGTGACGGCTTGCGTTACTCTGGTGGATGTCCAAGATGTCCTTGATTTCGTTGACCGTGAATTCGGCCTGGTCCAGGAGCATCAAAATTTTGAGACGCATCTCGTCGGAGATGGCGCCGAACAAATCCATCGTAGGGGTAATCGGTTCGCGTTGCATGTTATCAATATAAGTTTTTTTCTTGTATTCTTCTTGATTGTTGTTAATTTTTAAGGGTGATTGCAGGCTGGATAAAAAAGATTTTTTGTGTGATGGTACTTGCTGTGCCGGCGCTGGCGCAGCCGTACTCCTTGTCGTGGAGTCGCGACATGCCGCTCACGTTCTTTGCGGCCTTTGTAAGCGTTTATGGCAATTACCGCCTGGGGCAAATGGCGGTGCCCAGCGAAGACGATGTTTTGGACGAGTCGCACCTGTTGCCTTGGGACCGTCCTTTTGCGGGGCGGTACAGCGAAGCCGCCGACAAGGCGAGCGATTTGGCCGCGGTCTTTGGCGTGATGCCGCTCGCTGTCGCCGGCTACTCCTGGTATGCGGGCGATGCCCGCGGTTCTGACTTCGGGGCCTATACGCTCATGTTCGCGCAGGCGTTGGCCTTGCAGAGTGGCATAGGGCTCATGGTGCGCTCCATGGCGTTTTGGCCGCGCCCCTACGTTTACGCCACAGATGGCGAAGGCGCCGCCAAAACCGCCGACGCCGAGGGTGAAGCTTACGGGAGCTTTTTTAGCGGGCACACTTCTGCGGCGTTCACGGTCGCCGTCTTTACGGGGGAGTGGTTCAGCGAGCTGTACCCGAACTCACCGTACAAATCCTTGGTGTGGGCGGGGAGCCTTTCGGCGGCTGGCTTTGTGGGCGTGCTCCGCATTGCCGCCGGCAAGCATTTTCCGTCCGATGTGATTGTCGGGGCGCTGGCCGGCACTGGCATTAGCCTCGCTGTGATTGAAATGCACAAAAAAAAGACCCAGCGCGTATCGCTCTGGGCCGGATTCAATAGCGTAGGCCTCACGGCCATGTTCTAGATCACTTGATGGTGCTGGTGAGGCGGAAGGCGAGGCCGAGGTCGGTCATTTCGTTTTCGCTGTACAGGCTGAACTGGAGCTTGGACTTGCCAATGTTCCTTACGAGGGCGACAGTCCATGCCCAGTCGTCGTAAGTCTGTTCGGTCACCTGGTAGAGGTTGTCGCGCTTGTTGATGTATTCCCATTCCACCATGAGGTTGCTCAAGACGTAGTTCAAACCGGGGACGGCAGCCACCGGAAGTTCGGCACCCAGGTAGAACGGCTGGAAGTAGATGCCCGGCTGGTAGTACTTGAATTCGGGAGCGAGGTAGTTCGGGGCGTCGTAGTCAATGTCTTCTTTGTCCTGGGTGTAGATGCAGGCGTATTCGCCGTAGGCACGCAGACCCGGGAAGATGGTGTAGCTCGCGTAAGCGGCCATACGGTGGGTGAGCAAGGCCGTGTTCTGCACGACGTCAACGGCGTTGGTGCGGTAGGCGACCTTCAATTCCAGGGGGAAGGTGAACTTCATGTCGTCTTCAATGCGCACATAGCCCTGGTTGGCGGTGCCGTTCTTGGCTGCGACCATGGCAGTCAACTGGTTCAAACCGTGCTTCCAGCCCATCTCCACGGCGTTGTGGCTGTAATCACGCATCCAAAGACCGCGAACAGTGAGGTCCTTGTCCACATAGGTACCAAAGTGGGTCGACTGCGACCAGTCGGTTTTCCAACGACCAATCTTCAAGTTCAGGAGGTCCTTTTCACCCAGAGCCCACTTGTAGTTGACCCAGTAGAGGTCGGCGAGAATCTTGTCGATGTTGCTCTTGGTGGTGGATTCCTTTTCGAAGTCGACGCCTTTGACGAGGCTGTTGCCGAATTCCGGGCCCCAAATGCGGAGCATGATGGTAGCGTCCAGGTTGTCGGACTTGTACTGACCGCCAATGTTGGCACGGATCCAGCCGCTGCTGAAGTTGTTGTCTTCGTCGGCGATGGACTTGGTCACCTGGGTCTGGACGTTGCCCTTCAGGTTGAAATCGCCGTCGGCAGCAAAGACTGCGGTTGCCATGCCTGCAACAAGCAGGGTGCTAGCAAATTTCATGAGATTCATGTGCTCTCCTTATGTGGAATCTCGTTGTTTGAAGATTCACATGTGTTAAATTTTGTTGTGAATTTAGAAAAAAAACAACAAAGTTTTTTTACCCCCCACCTTTTTGGGCGTCTTTGAGTATATATTTAGCCCGTTAGTTGAAAAAATCGGTGTAGGTGTAAAATTTGGAGTGTACGATGAATAAATGGGTTTTGGTTGTTTTGGCGTCATCTATGGCAGTCCCTTTTTGTGGCGCTCGTGATTTGGCCCCCAACAAGACGCACGCGGTACTGAATATTTTGTATGTGAACAATGACGACGAGCCGCATGCCAAAAAAAGGCTGGTGTTCGAAGGTCAGCAGGACTCTAAAAAAAGGATTTCGGTTACGACGGACGCCAACGGCGAAGCGGCCATCATGATTCCCCGTGGCGACACCTACTCCATTTTGTGCGAGACGGTAACGGGCATGTTCGATTGCGGTGAAACCCCGTATGTTTCTATGGGGGCGAGCACAGGCGGCGTGACGATCGTGTTTGACGATACGCGCGTGGAACTCACGGGCGTGACGTTTGAACCGGGGAGTGCCGAACTCGTGCCGACATCGCTCAAAACGCTGGATAACGCCATTGCTGGGCTTAAAAGGAACCCCAAGGCCCGTATTGAAATCGAAGGACATACCAGCAGCGAAGGTGGCGATAGCTTTAACCAGCAACTCTCGGCGGAGCGCGCCTACAGCGTGCGCGCCTACATGATTGAACACGGGATTTCCGAGGACCGCGTGACGGCGACGGGCTATGGCTCCAGCCAGCCCAAGGCCGACAACGCCACGGAAGCTGGGCGCAAAAAAAATCGCCGTATTGAGATTCGCGTTCTCAATACGGACGAAGTGGAAACTCACGAACTTTAAAGGCGACGCTTCTACCTGGAGTAGAAGTTCATGTTGAGCCAGGCTTTTTTGCCGTCACTGCTTACGGCAAAGCCGCAGGCGACCTTGGTGTACCTGGGGTTGCGCATATTCAGGTAGTGGCCAATGTAACTGTAGTCCTCGTCTTTGTTGGGGTCGCGCTCGCCGCTGGTGACGAGCTTCTTTTCGTCTTCCCACATCATCTTGGCGTAGTAGTAGGCGATCTTGGTCGTGTCGGTTCCCTGCCAGCTAGTATTGATGTTCGGTCCTGTATTTTGGGCGCCTTCGTGGCAGTCGCCAAAGTGCCCGTGTGCCTTGCCCGATTCCATGTCGGCAGCGGCCTGCTTGTCGGTGCAAGCTTGTAGGCTGTCGGCGGCGAGGGTGAGCGGGGCGACGTTTTCGGTTGCGCGGTAGGCGTTGATGGTGTCAAGGCAGTTTTCGCGCCAGCTCTTAGCGACGACTTCGGCTGTAGAACTGCTTGATGTCGCGGAACTGCTCGGTGGTTCGCTTGCCGAAGAAGTCTCTTCGCTTGCCGAAGACGTTTCTTTTACGGAGCTGCTCGCGGGCTTTGTTTCGCTGCTTGTGGCGTCGCTGGAACTGCTCGGCTTTTCGGTAGCCGAAGAAGTCTCTTCGCTTGCCGACGATGCGTCGGTTTCAGTGTCTGGGATCGGCACGGAGATTTCACCGTGGTCCACACCCGTTCCGGTAGTGTTGCTGGAGTCGTCGGAACAGGCTCCAAGGAATAGCGCGACCGATATTGCGGTGCCCGCGCCTAAAAGCTTCCATAACTTACGCATAATTTTTCCTTTTGTTTTAAAACTCACCGGTGGTTGCCTTGCCGGGGGCTATTCCAGGCTGGCGACACACCTTACGTAGAGACCCTTTTGAATATTCTCGTCGGTGCGGTTGATGTTCTTGCCCACGCGACGGAACTCCCACGAGCGCCCTGTGTTCTTGGTGATGGAGGTCGAGGACCAATAATGGCCTGTGGCACCCTCATCGCAGTATTCGTCCCAGTCCTTGCAGCCGCCGACGCCCAGGTTGTTCCAATCCAGCTTGGACCAGTCCTTTTGAAAGTCACGCCATTCGCCGTCGTCGGGCAGGTGCCAGCCGACGGGGCATGCTTTTTTTGCTTCGGTGTGGGTGTAAAAGCGCCCGTGTTTTTTGCAAAAGACGGTGTCTTCCAAAAAGCATTGCTTGGCGCTTTGCAGGCTGAACTTGAGGTTGGAAGTCATCCAAAGGAGTCCGCTTTTTTCTTCGACTTTGTATTTTTTTCCATCACGCGGGTCGGTCATGACCATGTCTTCTTTGGAGACGTTCTTTTCGGCATAAAGGTTGCGCTCACCCACGCAGCGGATGTTGACTGCGGCGTCCTTGGGTATGCTCACCGGTTTGGCGACGCCGCGCTTGATATCGAGCATCATCGCCCTGCCGTTGGAGCCTGCGATGGCAAAATAGGCGGCGTCCTTGCCCTTGGTGTCTTTCTTCTTGTCGCCCATCAGGTAGTAGCCGCGGGTTTTGCCTGCGAACGACTTGACGTTCGGTTTTTTACGCGGACCCGTGAAACGATCCTTGTAGATTTCGTTCCACTCGGTTACGTCGGGGAGGTGCGTGCCGGTGGGGCAAGCGCCATCCCAGGCTTCTTGCGTATAGAACTGGTTCTTGCCATGGTCGGCAAAGCTGGCGGTCTTCTGAAAATTCAGGTTGTCGGTAAACCAGTTCAACTTGCCGTTGGGCATAGTTTTGTAAGAGTGATGATCGCGGGAATCCACAACGGATGCTGCAAACGTGAGTCCCGTACCCAAAATGCAGGCCACAGCCAAACGGCCCAAAATACCCATTTCCACACCTCGATTCGATGTCAACTAACAGTATTACACCTTTAATATATACCGAAAACGGGAGTTGAGGAGCCTCCCGAAAAAAAATCTCAAAAAATAATGTTTACAGAGAAGATTTTTGGGACTATATGCCCCGGAATCCGTCGTCACCGAGCTGGATTTTGCCCTCTTTGAACAAAGTCCCCAGGATTTTTTTGAACGTTTTTTTGGACATTCCGAACTCCTGGCGTATTGTTTCGGGGTCGGTGTGGTCGCCGTAGGGCAAAAATCCGCCTGCGGCCTCGAGCTTTTCCATGATGGCGGCGGGACTCTCGCTGTTCATGATCCCCTTGTACCCAACGGGAGTCAGATTCAGGGTGATTTTGCCGTCGCTGGTGAAACGCTGGATGTAGCCCGTCATGGTGTCGCCAATGTAAATGCGCGGTGTACCCGGCTGCACCATAAGGCGGCCCGTGTAGCGGTAGTTGACCAAAAAGTCCACGTAGTCGGGAGTGACCTCGTAGGCGGCGAGTTGCACGCGTTCGCCAATGTGGAGGTCTTCGGTGTTCAAGTCCAAAAAGCTCTTGATTTTTTCGGTCGCCACGAGGCGCCCGCTCTTTTCGTCTTCAAGCACGTAGACGACGCACTTGTCGCCCCTTTGGAGTTCCCCTAGCTGCTGCTTGAAGGGGAGCATGAGGTCCTTGTTGATGCCCCAGTCGAGGAACGCACCAAAGCGGTTCACTTCCTTGACGGTGAGTACGGCGAATTCGCCCGCCTGGGCGTACGGCTTGTCGAAGGTCGCGATGGGGCGGTCTTCGGAGTCCATGTACACGAACACGTCGACGATTTCGCCCAATTCCAGCTGGAACTTGTTCTGGTTGCCCGGGAGGAGCACGCGCCCGCCGGTCTCCAGTTCCAGGTAGTAACCTTGCGGCATGATGCTCTCGACACGGGCTTTGTTGTATTTTCCAAGTTCCATGCCCCAAATATAGCTTTCTTTTAGCTGAAAAAAATTTGGAAAATTTGACTTTGTCGTAATAATTAGCTATATTATGTGCAGTAAAACAAATGTTCACTATATGCAGCTGCCGGTAAACAAGCAAAACGAGGTCGTAGTGGGCGGGTCGCCCGCCTGGGATGTTTCGCATTTGGATGCGGAACAGCGCGAGGCCGTTACGACGACCGAGGGCTTTGTGCGTGTCATCGCCGGCGCGGGCTCGGGCAAGACCCGCACGCTCACACACCGTTACCTTTACCTGCTCAACGAACTCGGGATTTCGCCTTCGCACATCCTTTGCGTGACCTTCACCAATAAGGCCGCCACCGAGATGAAGAACCGCATCCGTAAAATGGCGAAGGGCGACGACTCGGGCTACATTTCGACTTTCCACGGTTTTTGTGTCCGTTTTTTGCGCGAAGAAATCCACGTGCTCAATTACCCCAAGGAGTTCATGATTTTGGACGAGGAGGACCAAAAGTCCATCCTCAAAAAGGCCTATGGCGAACTCCGTATGCAGCTCTCCGACATGAAGATCAGCAGTGCGCTCGACTTTATTGGCGGACGCAAGGCTAACGAGATGGACCACGTGCCCTTTTTTGCGGAGCACGACGCGGAATCGCTCCTCAAGATGGTGGAGGGTGCCCCCGATAAGTGGATGCGGGTCTACTACCGCTACTTGTACGAGCAAAAGAAGATTTTCGCGCTGGACTTTGACGACCTCATTTTGGTGACCATCTATATATTGCAGCACTTCCCCGAAAAACTCAAAAAGTGGCAAGAGCGTATGATGTATGTGATGGTGGACGAGTTCCAGGATATTGATGGACAGCAGTACATGCTCGCCGACCTGCTCTCGGGTTACCACAAGAACCTGTTTGTGGTAGGCGACCCGGACCAGACTATTTACACCTGGCGCGGTGCCGACGTGAACCGCATTTTGGAATTCGACAAGTTCCACGAGAACACCCGCACCATATTGCTGCAGAACAACTACCGCTCGACGCCCTCGATTTTGAAAATCCCCAACCGGGTCATTAAAAACAACCAGTACCGCATCGACAAACAGTTGAAGCCCATGCGTAGCGGCGGCCGCACGCCCCTCTTTTGCCACGCTAAGAACACGCGCGAGGAGGCGGGGTGGATCGTCTCTCAAATCGAGGGCCTTACTGCCATCGGTGTCAAGCGCCGCGATATCGCGGTCCTCTATCGCATGCATTCGCAGTCGCGCTCTATTGAAGAGGCCCTGATGTCGGCGAACGTGCCGTACAAGGTGTACAGCGGAGTGGGGTTCTACCAGCGGCAAGAGGTGAAGGATGTCATTTGCTATTTGCGCATGCTGGTGTATGGCGACGACCTCTCGTTTGTGCGGACAGTGAATACGCCCAAGCGCATGTTCGGCAACAAGAAACTGGTTGCCTTGCAGGATTTAGCCGCGAGTCTTGGCCTGAACCTGTACGAGACTCTGGTCGAGGTTGTGAATATGGCCCGCTCCGGCGACGCCGTGGCCGACCAGACTCTTAGGGAAACGGGTTTTGACTGCCGCGGTTTTATTGCCAAGAGCCGTGTGGCCGAGTATGTGGACCTCATCGAGAAGTTCCGCCGCGACTACCCGTCGATGCGCCCTTCCGAGACGCTCACCAAAATGCTCCAGGAGAGCCGTTACGAGGAGATGCTCCGCCTCGATGGCGACGACAACCGCCTCGATAACCTCGCCGAGTTCAAGCAGGGCCTCATGGAGTTCGAAAAGTACTTTGAAGAGGACGCGACACTCGACGAGTACCTGCAAAACGTCGTGCTCTTTACCAACGCCGACGAGGACCCGGGCGACAAGGACCAGGTGCAGCTCATGACCATTCACAACGCGAAGGGGCTCGAGTTCCCTTACGTGTTCGTGTGCGGCATGAACGAGGGCTTTTTCCCCGCCAAAAAGGTGCAGACCAAAATCCAGCTCGAGGAGGAACGCCGCCTTGCATACGTGGCGTTCACCCGTGCCGAGGACGGACTCTTTTTGAGTGATGCCGAGGGCGGTGGGGCGGGCGAGGAGGCGGTGCGTTACCCGTCGCGCTTTTTACTGGAGATGGACCTTGCCGACCTGCACATCGTGAATGGCTTTAACGAGGAATGGTACCGCGCTGCGCGGGAGCACATAGCCGAGGCGGATCGCAATCGCGACTTGTTGGGTGACGGACCGCTCGACTCCGCGATGATTCCGAAGGCCGCCTTTGGCGTGGGCGCTCGTGTGCATCACCGCATTCTGGGTTTCGGGACGGTGGAAAAGGTAGATGAAGAGAACTTCGGCTATACAATACGTTTCGACAATGTGGCGACCCCGCGCGCCATCCACTTTGAGTATCCGCTCAAGGCGGTTGTAGAGGGTGACACTACCCCGTTGGCAAATCCTGACACCCACGAATAAAGCGGAGAGTCTCCTTTTCGCCTTTTTCGGCGAGCATCTTCAAAAGGTATAGCAACTTTTGGTAGGTCCTTTCGGTCATCTTTTCGTGGGCGGTGCTCTTGGTGAGGTAGAGTAACGGCGACTTCTGGGTGTAGCCTTCCTTGTTGTACGTTTTGGAGGCGGCCACGCGGTCGCAGAACATCTCCTTGATGTAACGGTCGGGCATGTCCATGGGCACGATCTTTTTTGTGACCAGGTCGTAGTCGTACCAAAATTCAAAGTGGTGCTTGTTTCTGCCCTTGTGGTGCATCCACGCAAGGCTGTAACCCTTTTCGCGGCGCTCGCCGTTGTTGGGCGACTCTTTGCCGGTGCAGTAGATGGCCCCGGGGATGAATTCCGAAGGGCTGTATTTGCTCAAGTCGTGAAAAAGTCCCTGGAATCCAATGCCCGCCTTGAAGCAGAGGCGGATGACTTCGTTCCGGTGCTTGGTAATCGTTATAAAGTGCTTGAGCGGGTGGATCATGGCTCCAAATATATATATTTCCAGTATGAATTCTTCCATCGATTTTATTGGCGATATTCACGGGCATTGCGATGAACTTCGCGCGTTGTTGCAAAAACTGGGCTACGTGGAGTCGGCAGGTGCTTTCCGTTATCCGGGTGGCGCGCGATCGGTGGTTTTTTTGGGCGACTACATTGACCGCGGGCCGCTGGTTCGCGAGACGGTGAACCTGGTGCGAGCCATGCGGGATGCTGGCTCGGCCGTTGCCTTGATGGGTAACCATGAATTTAACGCCCTCAGTTTTTGGCAACCGAATGGAGCCGGCGACGGTCATGTAATCAAGAGTATTCGTGGCGGTTACCTGCGTGAACATACGTTCAACAAGGTGGCGATTCACGTCAAGACGGTGGAAGCCTACAAGGGTCGTCAGGCGGAATTCGCCGAGATGCTCGATTTTTTGAAGACGCTCCCGATCTATTTGGAGACAGACTTGTTCCGGGCTCAACACGCCTGCTTTGACTTGCGCTGTGCCGAGGAACTCAATGCGGCGGGCGTGCAGAGCTTTGCCGATGGCAACTTTGACGAACTCATTGCGCGGGCGAACGACCAGTACAGCGAATACGCGGATTCTCTGTTCTACCCGGTGGACATCTTTTTGAAAGGCCCCGAAATGAACCTGCCCAACGGCATTACCTTTTACGACGGGGAAGGTGTGTTGCGCAAAAGGGCGCGTTTGCGCTGGTGGGTGGACCCGAAGCACGCGACTTTGCGGGAATTGAGTTTCCAGCCGGGGGTGGAACTCCCCGCCTGCGACGTGTCGCCCGAGCTTTGCAACCGCGGCTACTACGGCGAAAACGAACGTCCGGTGTTCTTTGGACATTACTGGCTCACGGGACTTCCCAAACTGATCCGCAGTAATGTCTGCTGCCTCGACTACAGTGTGGCGGGTTGTCGCGGTGATGGGCACTTGGCGGCGTACCGCTTTGACGGCGAACAAGAACTGGATGCACGCAAGTTCGTGTGGGTGGGCTGCGCATGAAAAGGCTCGCCTCGCTCAAGGTGACGGCCCTTGTGCTGATAGCCTTTTTGTTGCTCACTTTTTGGGGCGTGCTGGGCCAGGCGAACGCCGAAGCCGCAGGGCTCTCGGCTGCCGATGCCGCCGACCGCTTTTTCGGAAGTTTTTTTGTGTGGACGCTGGGCGTCATTCCTGTACCCGCCTTCAAGTCGCTTGCTGTCATTGCCAGCTTGAACTTGGTGGCGAGCATGCTCTACCGCATGCCGCGGGTGCGCGGCGTTCATGGCGGCTGGCGGAATCTTGGTCTTTACGGCATGCATGTGGCGCTTCTGGTTTTACTTTTTGGCAGCCTGGTGGGGAGTTCCCTCAGGCAGGAGTACAACGGGTATGCTGTCATGACCGGCGGTGAGGAACCGATGATGGATGCCGACTTTGCCCAGGTGAAGTTCTTTGCCGCAGGCGATAGCGTGGGGCAGGCTCCCGTGGATGGAGCGCTTTTCAAAGGTTGGCCATACTCGGTGCAGTATCGCGGTTATGTGGAAATGGCTCCCGGCAAGAATGTGGCTCTTTATAAGGCTGCCTACGATCCGTTCCACTTTGTGCCTTACGCCTTCATGTTTCTTTTTTTGCTGAGCGCTTTTTTCCATTACGCGGTGAAGGTGCGCGTAAAGCGGGACTCCCCCAGGGCGGGTGTTTGGATCCTCGCTCTTGTAGTGAGTGCGACTTTTGCTCCAGTACCTGCCAGCGCTACCGAAAACACCTATCACGACCTGCCTGAAAGGACCTTGTCGGAGCCTGACGACCCCGTTTTGATGGAGGGCGAGGTGCGCTCCTTCGATTCATTTGCCCGGGGCGTACTGGATGAGTGGATGGGGAAAGTCTCTTACAAGGGAGATAATGCAAAATACTCTGCGAGCGACATTTTGTTCTTTGTTCAGGTCGATTCCCTAAATGCCCGTACGTTTAACTTGTTCAAGGTCCTACGCAGCGATGTTCAAGATGCCTTGAACCTGCCCAGGGATCAACGCTACGTGAGTTACAACCAGCTGAAGGATTCCCGGGGGCTTTTGGAACTGTATGCCAGCCGAAACGACGAACATCCGGCGACCTTGGAAATGAAGCGTCTTTTGGCAAATCTTCAACTCTACGATGCCATTGAACGGGGCGATTTCAAAAAGTCCAAAGAACGGGGGCGCACAAAGTCGGAAGTCTCCTACAACAAGATGAATTTTTCGCTGTGGGCGTTTATATTCGCCTTTATAGCGAGCCTTTTATCTGCGGTCAATCTCATTTTCAGGTCCCGCAGGGTAGATTTCGTGGCGAACGGGGCGTGTATGTTGTCGGCTGCGATTCTTGCTGTGCTGTTTGCTTTCCGGTTCTACATCCTGGGCCGTCCGCCGCTTTCCAGTTTGTACGAAATCGTGCTTCTGATATCGCTTTTGTTGCTCGCCTTTGAATCGGGGGCGTTCCTCCTTTGCAAAAGACGCACGTTTTCCTTGATGATTCCCGTTGCCTTCATGGCTGCGCTGCTCCTCTTCTTTGCCAAGTTCATTCTGGAGCCTGGGAACCTATTCCAGCCGATTCCCGCAGCGCTCAATTCCTCTGTATTCCTTACGGTACACGTGTTTACCATTGCGCTTGGCTTTGCCGGGATGATCCTTTCGGGAGTGGTGGCGCACCTGGTTCTGATTAGGAATCGAACGGCACTCCCGACGCCCGAAAACCCGAAGGGCTCGCCGCTTTATGCCCTGCTGAAAGGAACGCTTGCTTTCGGTGCGCTGTTTACTATAATCGGTACGCTGCTCGGCGGTGTGTGGGCCGACTTTGCCTGGGGTCGCTTTTGGGGATTTGACCCCAAGGAATGCGGAGCGCTGTTCGTAATTCTCTGGGCGATGCTCGGGCTTCACCTGCGGGTGGGCCATTTGGTGAGCGCCCGCGGGTTCGCCTTGTTCAACAGCTTCAACGTGATGGTCACCTTCCTCTGCTGGTTTGGGATAAACTTGCTCGGTGTGGGACTCCACAGCTACGGCTTCCAAAACGGTACGGCGGCATGGCTCATAGGCTTTGTAATGGCAGATTGTCTTGTTTTGTTGCTAGTTTATCGCAAAAAAGTGCTAAAAAGGTAATTTGTGTGCTTTTGTAACCCTTAAAGTTGTTATTTTAACATGGGGCCTACGGTGTTGTTTTGAAAAAACAATAAAAATGGAGGAATCCATGATTTTCAAGACAATTTATTATTCGCTGTCTATCATCATTATGGGGCGTTTGATTGACTGAGCCTTCTCTAAAAAAGCTATACTTGTTTTGTAAAGTGCTAACAAATAGGAGCTTTTATGTTAGTTAAAAAGTTGGCTTTTTTGTTGTTCGCGGTGACCCTGTTCGGCTTTGTTGCTTGTTCCGACAATAGTTCCTCGGCGGAAATTGAACTCCCCGATAGTACTAAGACCATGGACGATTTGTTGAACAATTTTGGCACCGCCTGCACCAAGAGCAAAAAGTGCGAGCGCGTCAGGATTGAAGAATGGGACGGTGACTTTGCCGAATGCGATGGTGCCGGTACCTGGACTCGTGTTGCCGAGGACAAAAGGTCGGCAGCCTGCTCCTCCAACTAAAGCCTTTTCGTATTTCGTTTAGACTTTTTCTTTTTTAGCTCGCAGGGCGAGCCTTACGCCGTCGGCGGCGCTGGTGACGATGCCGCCCGAGTAGCCGGCGCCTTCACCTAGTACAAATAGGCCTTGTGTGTTCACGCTTTCGAGTGTGTCGTTGTTGCGCGTGATGCGTAGCGGTGAACTGGTGCGCGTCTCGGGCGCGACAATCAATCCCTGGTCAATAAAGCCGGGAATCTTGCGGTCAAAGTTTTGGAAGCCTTCGGCGAGCGACTTGCAAATGGTCTTGTCAAGCCAGTCCCACAGGTTGCTTGCGGCGAGCCCGCAGGGGTAGGTGGACTTGGGTAGGGATTTGTCGGCGTGGTGGGCGAGGAAGGCGCGAATGCTTTGCGAGGGGGCGGCGTAGTTCATGCCGCCCACGCGGTAGGCATCCAGCTCGATTTTGCGTTGGAATTCGAGTCCGCCAAAAAGCGTTTCGCTCGCCTGGATGGGGACAACGATGGCGCCGTTGGCGAAGGGGCCGTTGCGGCGGCTGTAGCTCATGCCGTTGGTGGCAAGCGTCCCCGGTTCCGAGGCGCAAGGCACCAGCACGCCTCCCGGGCACATGCAAAAACTGTAGGCGGCGGAGGTCCCGTTGAGTGTCTTGGCGGTGAGCGCGTATTCGGCGCTGCCCGTGAGGCTTGTATCAACTCCCTTGCCGAGTTGACGCAGGTTGATGAGCGCCTGCGGGTGTTCTACGCGAACGCCCATGGCAAAAGCCTTGCTTTCGAGGGTGACGCCGCGGGCGTGCAGGAGCTCGTAAATTTGGCGTGCGGAGTGGCCCGTGGCAAGGACAAGCGTTTCGCAGGGCTTCCATTGCCCGGCGACCTTGATTGCGACGACACGGGCGTCCTTGATTTCGATGTCTTCGAGGGCGGTGTAAAAGTGGATGCCCCCTCCGAGGCGTGTGATTTCGGCACGGATTTTGCGGAGCATTAAAACCAGGCGGTCGGTGCCGATGTGCGGCTTGGCAAACGTGACCACGCTTTCGTCTACGCCGAAGTTTACCATGTCTTTGAGGACGGCTTCCGAAAAAGCATTGCGGCTTCGGGTGTTAAGTTTGCCATCGCTGAACGCGCCGGCCCCGCCTTCGCCGAACAGTACGTTGGAATGCTCGTTAAAGACGCGTTCGGCGAAGAACCTGCGGATGTCGCGGAAACGTTCTTCGACAGGTTTGCCCTGCTCGTACAAGTCCACAGTGAATCCGCGACGCAGCAGGTGGAGCGTGGCCCACAGTCCCGCAGGGCCGGCTCCCACAACGCTCACGTGGCTTGCCATGGGGACACTCGTCTTTAGCGGGTCACTCTCCAGCGATTCCTTCTCGCGGCTTGCTTCGGTCAAACCTCGGGCGGCGCTCCCGGTGGCACGCAGTTTTTGGTTCACGTCAAAAATGACATTGTAGTTCCAGTGCGGCTCGCCGCGCCGGCGCGAGTCCAGGGCGAATCGTTCCACGTTCAGGTTGAAAATTTGTTCGGGATGTACTCGCAGCTCGCGGGCCAATGCTTCGCGGACCTTGCCTTTTTGGCGCAGGTCTACAGGGAGCTCTCTAAAGCGGTACGTGAACATGATGCCTAATATAAAAAAAGACGCCGAGGCTTTGATCCTTGGCGTCTTTCAAAAGATATGGCGTCGGTTAGAAAATGTAGTTCAGGTTTACGCCGCCGTAAATGTCGGTGTAGTCGCTGGAACGGTCGTCTGGACGCATGTAGCGGGCACCACCGGTATACCATTCGCTATAGAAGTGCTTGGTGTGGTTTACGCGGAGGTTGAGGCCTCCCAAAAGGTCGGTTTCGCTCTCGTCGAACTTTTCGTCAGCTTCTTCCCATTCGGTAGTCATGTAGCGGAATTCGGCATTTACGCCGAGAATCAGGAACCGGTTCAGGAATCCGATTTCGAATTCGTCGCTGATTGAGATTTCGGATTCTTCCATGTCGTCGCGCTTGTAGCTCTTGAATCGCGGAGTCAAGGCAAAGCGGTTCTGGATGTTTTGGAGGAAGGTCGTCGCCGAAATCGGGTAGGTGTGCTCAAAGTAGTCGGCTCCGCCATAGTAGTAGCCGAGCATCGACCAGGTCTCGTCGCTCAAATCCATGTCCTCGATGAGGTCGTCGTGGAGGAACTCGGAGGCGTCTATACGGAAGGTCCAGCGGCCATCTGCCTTGAACGTCGTCTTGAACGCCTTGACGCTTACGCCAGCCCTGATGGTGTGCTTGTAAATGCGTTCCAGGAACTTGGAGGCAAGATAGTCTTCGCCCGAAAGGGAGTTGTACTCGGCCCAGCGAGCAGAGTCCACAAGCGTCGTGTCGCCGTCAACAACGATCATGGAAGTAGCGCGATCCTTGCGTGCCTTGAACCAGTCGTCGTTGTAAATGCCATCTTCGAGAATGTAGTCGCCATGCAGCTGGTTGTTGCGGTATTGCCTCTGGTACTGGAGGTCGTAACCCGCGGTAACACGGATGTTTTTATTGATGTCGAACGTATGGTCGTTAGAAATGCTGTGAATGTACTTGGTGCGGTCGTTTTCGAGTTCGCGCTCGGCAAGCCATCCGTTGCTCTCGCCCGAGAACAAGCCCCAACGGCTGCCCTCGTTCAGGCCAAACAGGTTGGTTTTGCTGCCGCTGGCGGCATTCTCGACATCGATCTGGTACTCTAAACCAAGATTCCAGAATTTGAAGACTTCCTGTTCTAGGCGGGCGTTGAACTGACGGGAGTCTGCAAGCTGGTTGTCGGAACCGGCGCTGTAGAAGTCTTCGCCCACGTATTTTACGCGGCCGTAAATACGCGTCTTGTAGATGTTCCAGTTAAGCGATGCGCTTAGGGCGATGCTCTGGCTACCCCAGTTTTCGCCAAGCACGCGTCCGTCATCGCGGTCATCTTCGGCGGTGCGCTGGACATCCCTGGCGTCCTTGATGAGCGCGCGGAGGGAGTCTTTCATCTCGGAATCGCGGAGGACCGTGCTCTCGCCAAAGATTTCTACCAGTTCGGCGTGGCTCAGGGAGTTGATGTTGTTGGAATTCTGCATCAACTTGCGCAGGGTTGTGTAAGAATTGACTTCGAGCCCGGCTTTGTCAAACACCTGGTTGATGGCGCGTTCGCGGAAAACGTCGGTGGTATCGGCGTGACCCACGGCGATTTGTCCATTGAGTTCGATGTCGCCCGGGAAGAACAGCCAGTTTCCGTCGGCATACATGGTGAACGCTTCAATCATGGGATCGGCGGTTACGGTCTTGTTGCTCGCGCCTTCGCGAATAAGCGGGTCGTGCAATTCGTCGTTGGCGTAAATGGCGCCGAACTTGGCGTCAAAGCGGCGTACCGGAGCCCACTTGAAGGATCCGCCGTAGGCAATACGCTGGGCTTGAGCCGTGCCGTCTTCAATATAGTTCTTGTAGATGTACGGGTGACGGTCGTCAGGAACCATGCTGCGTTTGGCTTCGCCAAAGAATCCATTCAGCTCAAAGAGCGGGGCGTCCACGTGGTTTTTGAGGAGGGAGAGGGTGTAGTCTACACCAAAGATGGGGAGTCCGCTCATGTAGATTTCGCCGCCCGTCTTTTGCAGGTCGCCCAAAACAAGGTGGTGGCGTTCATCGGTATAGCTCAAGGTGACCGGGTTCGGTGAGAAGTGGTTCCAGCTGTCGCCTGTAATGTCGGTGTTGAACTCGATGGTCTTGCCGTCAGCAGACTGCATATAAAGGTAGGCGCTGGCCTCGGCGCCAAAGCCGGGAACCTGGAAAACGTTTTTGTAGCGGTCGCCAGATTCAAGAGTGTCGTTTCCAATGACTTTAGTGTCGCCGTGATTGGTGCGGGTTCGCACATAATGGTATTTGCCACCGAGCATGGCGTTGCCCATGATGGTCCAGGCTTTGTCTCCCGGTTCTGCCTTTTTGGCTTCGGCTTCGCGGGTCAACACGCCAATCTTGTCGTTGGGGTCAAACGGGCGGCTGTCGACACCGGGAATCTCGGGGTTCGGCGGGAGCGTGGCGAGGAAATCGATGGAGGTGGAACCAAAGTCCTTGTTGTTTTGGCTGACGCTTGCAATGACCGAGGGATCCAGGATGTCTATACCGGCGGCACCCACGTTGTTGTTGCTCACGTTTGTTTCGTGGAAGTAGAACAGGTTGTTCTCTTTGCCCATGACACCGTATTCGTTTTCTTGGAATTTACTCCCGAGGACGATGGTGTTGGCGAGTTCGGAGTTCAGTAACGCGATGTTGTTCTTGCTGAAGTTGCTGCGTTCCACGTTGACCATGGCGTAGTTCGCTGCATGGAGAGCTACGCCCTTGTTTCCAGTGAATTCGCAGTCCATGACGATGGCTTCGCCGTCGCGGGTGTAAATGCCGCGGGAACTGGTGCTCGCAATCTTGGACGATTGAAGGTTGAGGTTGCCCTTTTCAATGGCAATGCCCACTTCGGCGTCCTGAACGGTAATGCCTCGCAGGTTGAACGGCTTTTCGCCGGTGAGGTAGATTCCCTTCCAATCGCCTGCGGTGCCGGGCTCTTTTGCAGAGCGGAATACGACAGGTGCGCTGCCATTGCCAGAGGCCATGAGTTGACCGCGGTTGACGTAGAGTCCCGTGCCCGGCATAAACAGAAGTGTTACGCCGGGTTGAATGTAAAGGGCCTTGTTCTCGTCAATGGTGATGTTGCCGGTGACGAGGTACGGGGATTCATCGACAGAGAGCATGCCGTGAACGTCACCAGAGATCTCTTTGCCTGTGAGCATTTTGACCTCGGGCTTGGAGGGCTCTGCGGCGACCTTTGCCGTGTCGGCGGTGGCCGCGTTCACGCTGTCTGCGACGGCTACCGGGGCAGCGGAGTCGGCCGGGGCGCTCGAGTCGGCGGGCGCGGCGGTGCTGTCTGCGACGGCTATCGGGGCAGCGGAGTCGGCCGGGGCGGCAGCGGCTTCAGCGGGCTTGGCGGAGTCGGCGGGCTGCGCAACCGATTCGGCGGCAGGAGCTGGGGTAGCCTGCGCAGCGGGCGCGGGTGCGGGTTCGGCGGCAGGAGCCGGGGTAGCCTGCGCAGCGGGCGCAGGTTCTGCGGCAGGTGCGGGCGCAGCTGCCGGCTGTGCTGCTGTAGACGCGGGTGCCGCCTGTTGAGCAAATACGAGTGCCGAACCAAGGGCTATGGAAGAGAGAATAAAGCGATAGGAGTTCTTCATTAACGGGCCTCGTAAGTTATGCTGTTCTCAAGAATCTTGCCGTTATAAAGCTTGACCCTGACCTTGACGGTTGTGGTCTTGTTACGCTCTAACGCAATGTTCTGGTTGAAAGTCAAATGGTCAATCCCGTTGTTTGCGTTGCTCAGGTAGAACACGTTGCCGTTTACGCCAGACTGGGTGATGGTGATGCTTTCAATCTGGGAGTAGTCGTCGTTTTTGATGTTCTTGATTTCGTAGCGCATATTCTTGTAAATGTACTTGTTGACGTCCCGGGGTGGGGGCGGCACGCGCAAACGCTTACTAGAGGGACTGCGAATGCCGTCAATGGCAATGTAGGCGGTGTTGTTCGGGTCCAGGCAGACCAGTTTGCTTTGTGCGCTGTTGGTATTGCCCGCCTGGTCATTGAATACGATCTTATAGGTGTGCGTTCCGCTAGCAAGGGCGAAGTCTTCCGCGTCGTTGTTCTGTATGTTGAATTCCTTGATGAGGTCTCCGTCAATGAACAGGGAGCCAATGCCCTCGTCGTCGGTGTTGTTGGAAATCTTGAAGGATGCCTTGCAGGGGGCTATGGGAATGCCGGTTTGCTGGTTCACAATGGTAACGGCGGGCTTGTTGGTGTTGATGGTCTTGCAAGCCTTGTTGATGGAAATCGGTAGTTTTTGAACGAGGGTGGATCCGTCCTTGAGGGTCACCGTCACCACGAGTTCTGTTGCATTCCAGTTTTTCTTTTGGTCGTTGACCGAGATGCTGTGCGTAAATTCTGTTTGGCTGGAGTCCAAGTTGAGGGTCTCGGTTGTGGGACCAAGCACAAAGGAAACCTGCGTGGGATGACCCGAGATTTTTCCCTCGATGTCAATGGCGCCGTTGTCGCATGTCTTTTCGACATTGACGTTTACGCTTAACTCCTTGTCGTGAGTCTCACCCTTGCTGAGAGAATCCTGCTTTTCTAGGGAATCTAGACGCGCCTTGTTGAGGGAGTCGATTGCCGGGTCGTAGTACATGAACTCGATGGATCCGCAGGTGAACTCATATTCCGCTTTTTTCAGGTTGTTTGGGAGAAGGTTCAAGAAGAAGTTTGCTTTTTCGATATCCGACTGGTTCTTTTTCTTTTGCTTACCGAATTCCTTGAGTTGTGCTTGGATAATGCCGACCAGGTCCACGGTGTCCTTGCAAATGAGGTCAAAACGCTTGACGCCCAGAGCGTTGTCGATCCATTCAATGGTGTACGAACCCGAGCTGGTTCCTTGGAACGTGGTTCCGTTGACGGTCAAGGTGTTGGGGACTTCAGAGGCGCAGTTGATGTTGGTGGTCAGGCTGTTCTTGGTGACAGTGTCGGGGACGCCTTCTGCGGTACAGACCGTTTTGATGATTTTTTCGGTGATGGCCTTGTCGATGGCTTCGCTGATTACGTCAAGTTGCTTTTGCACTTCTTCGTTGCTCAGGTTGTCGGCGTCGCCCAGTTTAAGGAGCTGGTCCATGACCTTGGTATCGCCGGCGTGTTTTAGCTTGAATTTCCTAAATCCGCATTTGCCGTCGCCAATTACGGCTTCGCCTGCCGAAACGGAGGTTTTGGCGCCGCACTGGTCGTTCACTTCGATGAGGCCGGAGTTCAATGCGTAGACGGGTCTGTTCTTGGGGGTGATGCCTGCGCCACCTTCGGTTCCGCGGATGGCGGCCGTTGCCGTTCCGGTTTTGAACTGGAAGCTGCTTTTGCCGGTCTGCTTTTGGGCGTCGAACCTGACCTTGCCCTGCTTGACGTCGGTCATGGCGGTCTGAATGCCGTTTTCGGCATTGAGTGTGGAAAATTCGACTAGGGAGTTTTCTTCGATCGAGATGGTACTCCCGTCGGGGAGGGCGACAATGACTTGGGATTCCAGACCGGTGCGCACTTTGTCTTTTTCTTTAATCTTTCCGCCGATTTTGGCTTCTTCCTGTTTGCCGTTGGGATGCAAGATAACTTTGTTCTCGGGTTCGCCCACGGCATAGCGAATTTTGCCGCTTTTGGCGGCCGCCGATAGGGATACCAGCACCGCGAGAAGAGTTGCTACAACCTTAAAATTTGCAGAATATGACATAAAACCTCTCGATAGAGATGTAAATCAATTTAAATATATCTATTATTTGTTAATATTGTGATAAAAATGTATCTTTTAGGGTGCAAAATTGTCTTTTTTATTACAGAGGTCCATTATGAGTATGGAAGTTGAAGAGCCTACCGTTGAAATGAACGATATGGAGACGGGCGATCAGATTATCAAGGAGCTGGACAAGGCTGTCCTGACCAAGGGCGCCTGGCAGACCATGATGTTTCTTTGCCAGGAAAAGAACCAAAAGACGGGCGAATTTGGCGAGCCGAAGGTGTACCTTCGCCGTTATCAAAAAGTCGCCGGCGCCTTCAAGGCCCGCAGCAAGTTTAACATTAGCGGAAAGGCCCAGGCCGAAGCGATTATCGAAAATCTAAAGAAGTGGTATAATATTTAATGGCAGACCCTGCTAGTAGAAAAAAGAAGAAATATAAGATTGAATTCCTTTGCGAGGGGGACATCAAGGCTTTCCCTTGGAAGGACAAGTTCGAAACGATGGCTCGCAAGCTCCTCAAGGAGGAGGGCACAGAGGATAACGTCAACATCGTCCTTTGCAGCGACGAGTTTGTGCGCGAGATGAACAAGAGCTACCGCAGGCTCGACAAGGTGACAGACGTACTCTCTTTTGAATGGCACGAGGATTTCCCTGGCGAAGAGACGATGCTCGGCGAAATCTACATTGCGCGCGACCAGGTCAAACGCCAGGCCCCGCAGTACGGCAACACCTTTTTTGCCGAACTCAAACGCGTGATTGTACATGGTCTTTTGCACCTCTCGGGTTACGACCACATCAAGGCGGCCGACCGCAAGGTGATGCGCGCACGCGAGTGCGAGTTCCTGAACCTTGACCCCTACAAGGAGAAGGACTGATGGAAACTTCCGAAATTTTGGCGGTCGTTTTCCTTTGCGTCTTTGTTTTGACCTCCGCCTTGTTCTCGGCCACAAAGTGCGCCTTTAGCCTTATTTACGGCAAGCGCGAAGACAAGGACCGCACTCCCCGCGAAGAGAAAATTGCCGCCCTCGTGCGGTGGCAGGGCTTTAACGAGTGCGTCTCGATTGGCCGTATTTTTGGCAACGTGAGCGCGGGCGTGCTCGGCTTTTTTGTGCTGAGCAATTCCACGTGGGATTGGGTGCACACGTACCCGTACCTTTCGGTGGCAGCCTACCTCATTGTGGCCTGCGCCGTGCTTTACATTTTGACGGTATTCCTCCCGTACCTCATCGCGAATCTCAAGCCAGATACTTTGTCTGTAATTCTCGTGCCGCTGTTCAGCTTGGTCCGCTTGCCCTTTGTGCCCGCTGCCAAGATTTGCCACGTGATTTTTGTCAAGATTCTCAAGTGGTTCGGCTACGATTCCAAGCTGAGCTTTTTGCCCGAGGAAATGCGTGACGCCGTGCAGGCCGACCTCTCTGACGTCAGGGACGGCGGGGAAGAGGGCCTCGAGAAAGAAGAGCAGCAGATGATTTTGAACATCTTCGATTTTGTGGAAACGCCGGTGCGCGAAATCATGACCCCCCGTGTGGACATGTGCGCCATCGATGTGGAGACATCGCTCGACGACCTGGTGCAGGTGCTGAACAACGAACGCCACTCCCGCTTGCCGGTCTACAAAGAGACCATGGATAACATTGTTGGCATCCTTTCGAATCGAGACTTTTTGGAGTGGTACACCGAGCACCGCGACGAACCTTTTGACATCATGAAGCTCGTGATGCCGCCGGTGTTTGTGCCCTACCACAAAAAGATCGATGACCTGCTCACCGAACTCCGCAAAACGGGCAACCAGCTCGCCATTGTGGTAGACGAGTACGGCGGCACGGCAGGCCTCGTGACCCTAGAGGACATCTTGGAAGAAATCGTGGGCGAAATTCGCGACGAGGACGACTTGGACGAAGAGGACGACGTGCAAAAGCTCAAGGACGGGCGCTACATTCTGGACCCGCTCATGACGCTCTCGGATTTGGAAGATGAGTTGGGCGTGGAGCTCGAGGCTCCTGAGAATTCCCATGTGGAAACGCTCTCGGGGCTGATTCAGGCTACGCTTGGCGTGATTCCCGCTCCCGGCGCCGAAGTCAAGATTGAGGGCTACACCTTCCGCGTGCTCAAGATGGACGGCACTCGCATGGAGAAGGTGATGATGATCCTCCCTCCGGGCAAAAACGCCACGAAGACCGGCGCCTTCCAGAAAGTTTAATTGCGTTTTAGCGTTCTTATGTGAGCAATAAGCGCCTCGTATTAACGAGGCGTGTTTGCGAGAGCAAAATCCTTACCGGAGGTTTGATTGCCGATGAATGGATTTTGCGGTCTTATGGAGAAGACCCCCGTTCATCACGGGGGCC
>OCTX014565324.1_pt1 | contig 40223 bp, 33 predicted proteins | sample 1539691 | NCBI WGS metagenome assembly OCTX01 (sample SAMN02144231, study PRJEB22623) | gut metagenome | biome: sheep rumen | host: Ovis aries | place: New Zealand
TATAAATCATAATCTTTGTGTTTCTTTATTGTCAGTTTGACTGAATAATCGCCCATCTAAAGAACATCTATGATAGTGGTGAACTCAAAAGAGGAGGCAACTACCGAGAAAAACTCGGTAGTTCGCCGTGAAGGAAACAGGGGCATCAGCCGTAATCTCCTATTCTACAGTCTCGATGCCATCATCGCCGTGGGCTACCGTGTGAACAGCATCCGTGCCACCCAGTTTTCAGCAATGGGCGACCGCGGTGTGCACCTGCATTTCCTTCCGAAGAGCCCATCTAAAGAACATCTATGATAGTGGTGAACTCAAAAGAAGAGGCAACTATTTCCAAAATGGAAACAGTTTTTTAGCCAAAAAGATTGGATTTCGTTCAAAAATGTTGTATCTATGTAGAAACATTAGCGGCGCTCGGTTATATGAGAGTAAACTCTCTATCGCCCTGCTCGTGGGGATTTTAATCCCCACACATTTGCAATGCGTTTATAGGATTGCAAATCCCGATGAGCAGACATTACTACCTGTAGTTTATCGAATGCTTACGTAGAAACGGATAAAAACTTTGTAAACAATTCGGCAAATTTTATAACTCCCTGATAGTCTATGGGGAGTGGAAAATGAACGGGAAACCGTCCCGTGACCGCAATGAATCACTCCGTGAAGTCATCCCAACCAGTTGGTGAAGATAAGTATGCATTCGTGCACCGTCTCAAAGAATTTCTCTATTCTTTCTTTCACACCCTTCCAATAAATTCCATTCATAAACCTCTAATTAGTATTAAGATTGAATTTTCATCAAAAGTACTGATTTTATCTCTATTTATTGTCGAAATGTTTGATTTTTAATAAAAGATAAACATTATTATAAAAAAGATACTCTTTAAAGAACTTGTGAACGGTGCTCTGTTTCGTGCAGTGTTCGGCGGATTTCCGAATCCGCCGCATGGGTACTACTCTTTTCGGATTGCAAATCCTAATACTCATTATGCGGTGGATTGCAAATCCACCGAACACCCGGCGCAACGGGTTTTTGGCTCACACAGAGGAACAGAGGAAACAGAGAATTAAAAAAGACAAATACAATCTTTCTCTCTGTTTCCACTGTTCCTCTGTGTGAAAACTGTAACTCCATGTGCTCAACATTTCTCCGCGCCTCCGCGTGAATAAGGAATACGGCTGTGAGAGCACGAAGGGCAGCTAGGCGGGAATGAGGAAATTGATGACCTCCTGCTCCACTTCAACGCGGAACTCGCCCACGGGAGTGTTCATCAGACGGCCATCGATGCTGACCATGGCGCGCTGGGCCTCGATGACCTCCACTTCCTGTGTGCGGTAGGGATGGACACTCTTGTGGTTGAGGAATTTGCCGGTGAACAGCAGGTAGAAGCCTTCGATGAGCTGCGTCACCTCGGGATGATAGACCACCGACACGTCGAGCATGCCGTTGTAGGGCACGGCGTTGGGCGTCTGTCCGTAGCCCGGGCCGCTGCCTATGCATACGGTCATCACCTTGCGTTTCACCTCGTCGGTGTTGATGCGCAGGTGCATCTTGTATTCCAGCCGTTGGAAGATGAGCAACAGCGAGGAGAGCACAAACGACAATGTGCGCGAACCGAAAAGTCGGCGCGTCTGCCGCCGCAGATTCATGATGGCCGCCGTCAGCCCTATGTTGACGCAGTTGAGGAAGTAGCGGTGGCAGTGGTCGCCCTGCTTGTTGACGTAGCGTATGTGGCCGGCGTCGATTTTTCGCACACGCCGTTGGCTGAGCCACTCCACGGCCTGCTCGCAGTCGCTCTCGCGGAAGCCCCAGTAGCGGGCAAAGTCGTTGACCAGCCCGTTGGGGATTACGCCCAGGGCTATCTGCTCGCGCACTTGGCGGTCGGCTTGCATCAGACAGTTCACGGCATCGTTGAGCGCCGAGTCGCCTCCTACGATGATGAGCGTTTTGTAGCCATTGTTGATCATCATCTTGACCAGGCGCTCAACGCTGCCCTGGTTTTCGCTCTGCACAAAGTCGAAGTCGATGCCTCGGTCCTGCAGGCATTTCTCAATTTTCTTCCATCGTTTCTGCGGGCTTGTCAGTCCGTGCTTGGGGCAGTAGAGAATGCCCCATTTATTCTGTTCGTTGTTCATAGTCAGTGATTTGTTAATTCCATGATGCAATCCACCTTTTCGTCCATGGGCAGCGCACCGTCAATCCAGTGGATGGTGAACCCGCGGCGCTCCATGCCGCGGAACCATGTCATCTGGCGCTTGGCAAACTGGTGGATGGCAATCTCGAGCCGCCGGAACATTTCGTCGTAGCCAACGCGTCCGATAACATACTCGGTGACAAACTTGTACTCCAACCCGTAGTAAATCAGGTCGTCAGCCGGAATGCCGCTGTCGAGCAGGGCGCGCACCTCGTCGATCATGCCTTCGTCGAGTCGCGCCCGCAGCCGTTGGCTGATGCGCTCGCGGCGCAGCTCGCGGTCGATGCTCACTCCAACGATTACGTAGGGTATCTGCGGAAACTGCCGTTCGCTGGTGGGAGTGTGCAGATTGTACTCCTCGATCTCTATGGCGCGGATGGCTCGCTGTGCCGTGTCCACATCGGTGCGATTGTGCATCGCAGAGCCATTGCGGGCTTTCAGTTCGGCGAGCATCAGGGTCAGTTCGTCGAGGCTCTTGCCTTCGAGCCGCGCGCGAAGCTCAGCGTTCTGCGGCACTGGCGACAGGGCGTAGCCCTTGAGCACCGACTCGATGTAGAGTCCCGTCCCGCCGCAGAGTATGGGCTGTGCGCCGCGCCGGCAAATGTCCTCGTAGGCACTGAGGAAGTCCTGCTGATACTGAAACAGGTTGTACTTGGTGCCCGGTTCGCAGATGTCTATCAGATGGTAGCGAACATGTAGTACAGACTCCGAAGGAGCGTTTTCTGTTACAACATTTTTTTTCACCTTCACCGCATAGTCGGCCAGGTCCTTGCCAGTGCCGATGTCCATGCGCCGATACACCTGCCGAGAGTCGGCGGAGATGATTTCACCCGGGGCAGAAGGATTGTCCTGCCCCAAGCGCACCGCCAACGCTGCAGCCAGCGCCGTCTTTCCGCATGCCGTTGGCCCAAGTATGGTAATCAACTTCTGATGCACTTTTCTAAAGATTGTTCATAATGTAGGGTTGTCACTTGGCATACGCTTTCATGTCGGCTTTCCAGCCCGTGTCGCCATGAGTCCGGTCGGTCAGTTCGTCAATCTTCCACTCGTCGTGTTCAAAGACAAGGCTCACCATGACTTTGGTCACATTGCCACAGTTGTGCCAGTCGAGCGTGGCGGTGGCCTTGCCTTCATCGGGCGAGAGGCTCACCACCTTGATGTTTTCGGCCTTCAAGTCTTGGAAGTCCTGCCCCATCACCCAATAGTCGGCTTCGAAGAACCCTATTTCGCCGTCCAGGCCCTCGTCTTTCTCCATGACGGCGTGGAGGGCAGCCAGCCAGTCGTCAGAGCAAAAGCGCTCGTCGAGGCGGGCCTTGCTGAGGTCGGCGCCAGTAGCATCGGGCGTGTAGGTCTCGATGACGGCATCGTAGATTTCTCTGACGCGGGCCGCAACGTCCTCGGCCAGTTGTTCCTTGGTCTTGACGGCCACGGTTTGGGTGGAGGCATTTGCCGCCGTATCGGCAGCCGCTTGCAGCGTGTCGCCAGCAGAAACCGGTTTGCCTGTGTCGGCGCCCGACGGTTTTCCGCCGTTGCAGCCCATGAGCAAGAAGGCCATGGAAAGGGACAAGATGCAGAGCCTTTTCATATTCGTTCTTTTCTTCATCGTTTTTCGATAACTACTTCACCATCACTTTCTTGCCATTGCGCAGATAGATGCCCTTGCGGGTGGGGACACCGTTGAGTTTCTGTCCTTCGAGCGTGTACCACTGGGCAGGACTCAACTGGCTTTCCTGAGCTTCGGGAGTGTCGATGGCTGTGATGCCTTCAGCTTCGCGCGAACCGTCGTAGCTGAAGCTGACGGTCGAAGCCGGGGAGTAGCCGCGCTTGGAAATCATGAAGAACGAGGTGAAGGGCAACACCTCTACCGACGATTTCAGAGAGAATGCCGTACCTTCGTCGTTGAGCACATAGACATTTTTGACCGTGGTTTTGCCCATGACTCCCTGCGACTTGTAGTTGTTCAGCGTAGAGATGCCGTGGGTTTGCTTGGGGAACGTCACGTTGCTGCCCGAAAGCGTCTGGGCACCTTCTTTCTTGCTTCTGATGAAACAGGTCTGGTAGGCAGCAAAGCCCTTGGCCATGTTGGTGTAGATATGGCTTTCGTCCTCGTTGGTGACGGCGGCCAGCTCCACCTGGTTGTTACTGATGCTCGAGCTGAAGGGCAGGCACAGTGTGGTCCACTTGTCTTTCTTCAGTTGTTTGGTGAAGCTTGCCGTCCGGGCGGTGAACTGCTTGGGCACAGCTATGCCGTAGGCACCGTCGATGACAATCTTTTCAGCCTGTTCACCCAAGACGACGTTACGGCCCGAAAGGCCCTCGGGCAAGGCATCGCCTTGGTTTAGATAATAGATGGTGTTGGGATTGCTGTTGGGAACTACTTTCTTGACCTTCTTTGCCACGGTGGTCAAGTCAACGGCAGCAGCCGACTCGGGGATGGTGAGTGTGGCATCAGGCTTGAGAACCGTTTTCACGCCACTGGGTGTATAGAGCTCTGCCGCTTGTTGCACAAGGTAGCTGTCGGAATAATAATTAGGAGTCCAACTTCCCGTATAGAGCACAAAACGAACGTTGTATTCAGGCTTCGAGTCCCTGATGGTGAACTGGAAATGGCGCGATTTGCCGGGAGCTATCTGGTAATACTCGGGAAAAGTTCCGGGTCCCTCTTCGCCCATTCGGTTGCCTTGGAAATAGTAATGGAGACGCATGGTCAACCATCCGTCGAAATAGTCGGTCTTGCTGGGATTGGTCACGTCGAAGTCAACAGTCACGTCGTTGCCCAAAATGACGCCATTCTGAAGATTGGCCACCTTGACATTCGAAATGGTCACAGGCACACTGCCGTCTGCCTTGAAGGTCATCTTGTCGCCTACAGACACTTTGGCCTGTCCCACAACGTTCTCGCCAGCTGGGTCGGTTGTAATCCACACGGTGTAGTCGCCAGCCCGCTCGGGGGTGAAATAGAACTCCACCGGGGCGGTGCCTCCTGCATTGACAGTGGCATGCGACCAAAGCAGATAGTGGCCGGCGTCAATGCCCTTGTTGGCTGGGTTGTCGTTCCAGAAGAAGTAGAGTTTGTCAAAAAAGTCTTCCTCGCCTGTGTTCTTGAAGTTGCAAAACACGTAGAGTTCCTGCCCCGCGTAGGGATAGCCGCTGAAGGTGATGTCAGTGGCAGACAGTTTGGCCAGCCGTTTGTGCTCGGACAGAGAAACCTTGCCGCTGGCAGAAACCGTGGCAAGCTGATAGTCGAGCTCGTTGCAAACAAACTGCCAATCGCTCTTTCCTCCACTCAGCCGAGCAACGGGCAACAACCGATGGGTGCCCTGTGGGAGCTTGAGACCCGAGGCGAGAAAAGTTTGTGAATTCGCCGAGACTGCCTCAATGGAAACGCGCTCAACAGCTTTTGCCACCTGAATGTTGCCTTTGTCGTCGCGATAGCCAATGCCGAGGTCGAAGGTGTAGGGTTCGTCCTCATTATTAAAATAGGTGCAATTGACGGACTCTGGATCCGAATTGTAATAGCTTTCGGAAGTGAGCGACACATGGTAGATGCCTTTGCTGAGCCCTGCCTTCTGCACGTTGATGACAGCACTTTGATGATAGACGTATCCGTCGGGGCTGTCGTAAGCATCAGGATTGTTGGCCGAGGAATCATGAGCCACGCTGCTCAAAATGGCATAGACGGAGGTGCGGCTTGTTGCTGCATCCCACCCCAGATTGAAGTGGAACATCTCGTTGCCGTCGTAGCCATCGACGATGAATGAGTGGCCGCCATAGTTGCTCTGGCCATTGTAGAGGATGGGACGACCGGCGCGCAACTCGTTGTAGAGCAGGTTGCACCAGTCATAATAGGTGTAATTGCCACGTTCGGCATAATACATGGTGGGATCGTAGTCGAAATAGGTCTTCAGGGCATACATGGCACTGAGATTGTGCGACGAAGAGGTAAACTCACTATAGTACATCCTCACGGCCGTGCCGCAATACAACATCAGGTTGGAAACGGCCTCGACCGCTTCAGGTTCTTTGTATCCCGTGATTTGCTTTTTGTTCATGTGCTCCCAATCGATGATTGTTCCTGCGGGAACATCCTTCATCACCACCTCTGTGGCATTATCGCCTAACAGCTGGCCGTGGTTGTAGCCGGGAATCTTCTTCTTGATGGTCTTGGGCCACTGGTGATAATTCATGATTTGCGCCATGGCCGTAGCCACACATCCCGTGGGAGTCTTGTATGTTTGGCCTCCAAACTCGAATTCTGTCAGTTTGTCATTATAAGGATTATGCTGATTCCAAAGAGTCTTGATGAGCGGCTCGATGGGACTTTTGCTGATGGCGGCCACCTTGCTGGGAGCTTTTGCCGAAGTCTGTCTGGCGTGGGCCATTTCGGCCTCGTACTGCTCGAAAAGCCAGCCCAACGACTGCTGCATGGTGGCTTCGTCCCACTGCCCTTCGGTGCTGTAGCAGAGCACAGGGCGGGCCAGACTGCTGGCCGAAGCTACAACAAAGCCCTCGGACTTGCCCACATTAAATATATACATGTAGGAACGCTCGGCACACAAGGTGAGGTCGGTAGGTTTCATCGGCGCCTTGCGCATCGAATGATGGCCAACAGCCTGCATCCCGTTGAGAAACTCCAGAGCGTTTTGGCTGGCCGTGCTCACATTGATGTGGTCGGCGAGATTGGCCGGCTGCTGATTGTCTGCATGCAAACTGATGCTTGCAAACACACCCATAAGAGTCAGCAAAAAGGTTATGACATATTTCTTTTTCATAATTGCTTTGTTTTTTATGGTTTTCAATTCTCATTATCAAGATTCACTGTTTGTCTTTGTTGAACACCAGCCTTCTCCATTGGGGCTGAAAGCCGACGGGGCTGTCGAGCGAGCGGATGAGCTGTTCGGCCTGCTCCGCGGTCATGACGGTTCGGCCCTGCTGCTCGTTAGCATCGTCGATGGTCACCTTGGGGCGCCCGCCTGTGCCCAGTGTTGGATAGACAGTAATCATCTGCTCAACAATGCCCTCGTTCATCACGGCATAACTGGTATAGTCGTTCGACTTGGCCTCGGTTTTCACTACTCCTTTGTAGAAAGTCACCTCATGGTCGCTGACAGGGTCGTGAAGCCCGGCAATCTCCAAATTGCCAGCCCGCCATGCCAACACCAGGAAGCCGGCATCGTCGTCCGTGCCGTCGGCGAGCATCAGTTCACCATCACCGTCGCCGTCAACATCGGTGTAGGAGATGTACTGCAAATCGCCCATGTACTGCATTTCCTTGGGGCTGAACCATCGCTTGCCGATTTCCAGATTGCCGATGGTAAGGTGGGAAAAGTGGAAATTCATACCGTCCCACTTGAAGACATGGTGAAAAAGGTCTTCGCAATCGCCCGTATATTCAGTTATTTCGATGTCGGTGCCCTTGCGGGGCAGCAAGTAGAGGTGGAACTTTTCGTGGTCTTTGAGCGGCCTAAACTCGCTGAGCACGTTTTTCTCCGGGGTCATGATTTGCGTCGTCGGATTGTAGTCGTAGAAGCAAACCAGCACTATTTCGGGGTCAACGGGCTGGCTCATCACCACGGCAAACAGACGGTGGCCGTTGGTGCGCCGCCAAACACAGGCCGACATTGAACCAGAGTCGGTGCCGCCGGCATCGTCGCACACATAGCCGTTCTTGCGGTCAACAATAATCTCGTTGTCGTACTCCTCGTCCTTAAAATAAGTGAATTTAGGGTCCTTCGACAGATTGATCACACCTTGGTTCACATATACAGGCCACACCTTGTTGAAGGCACGGAGCAACTGAACAACATCAGGCTTCTCTCCCCCACCACTCACTTTGATGGTGCGTGTTTGCCATTTGGGCACCATTTCTTCAATAGTAAGCATGTCTTGCGCTTGCAACGACATGCAGGCAAACAGAATCAGCAGCAATGCACTTTTTCTCATAGGCAAAACGATTGGATTATCGTTGCAAATATAATAAAAAAATGCCATCCAGCAACGCTGAACGGCATTTTTTTGTTTTTTAGTCCTTGTGGCTGTATTATTTCAGCTCGGCGAGGTACTTAATGGTGCGAACCATCTGTGAAGTGTAAGAGTTCTCATTGTCGTACCAAGCAACAACCTGAACCAGAGAGTTGCCGTCGCCAATCTTGCTGACCATGGTCTGGTTGGCATCGAACAGCGAACCGAACTTCATGCCGATGATGTCGCTAGAAACGAGCTTCTCCTCAGTGTAACCAAACGACTCGTTGGCAGCAGCCTTCATGGCAGCGTTGATGTCCTCAACAGTCACTTCGCCCTTCACAACAGCGTGCAGGATGGTGGTAGAACCTGTGGGAGTGGGAACGCGCTGGGCAGCACCGATGAGCTTGCCGTTCAGCTCGGGAATCACCAGACCGATGGCCTTGGCGGCACCAGTAGAGTTGGGAACGATGTTCTGGGCACCGGCACGGGCACGCTGAACATCACCCTTGCGCTGAGGACCGTCGAGAATCATCTGGTCGCCCGTGTAAGCGTGAACAGTGGTCATGATACCGCTCTGGATGGCAGCGAAGTCGTTCAGAGCCTTGGTCATGGGAGCCAAGCAGTTAGTGGTGCAAGAAGCAGCACTGATTACGGTGTCGGCGGGAGTCAGTGTCTTGTGGTTCACATTGTAAACGATGGTGGGCAGGTCGTTGCCGGCAGGAGCAGAAATCACAACCTTCTTGGCACCAGCCTTGATGTGGGCAGAAGCCTTCTCCTTAGAGGTGTAGAAACCTGTGCACTCGAGAACAACGTCAACGTCGAGTTCGCCCCAAGGCAGTTCAGCTGCGTTGGGAACAGCATAGATGGTAATCTCCTTGCCATCAACGATGATGGAGTTGTCAGTGCAGTCAACAGTGTGCTTGTTCTCACCAATCTTGCCGCAGAAACCACCCTGAGCGGTGTCATACTTGAGCAGGTGAGCCAGCATCTTGGGGCTGGTCAAGTCGTTGATTGCTACTACTTCATAACCTTCTGCCTCGAACATCTGACGGAATGCGAGACGACCGATACGGCCAAAGCCGTTAATTGCTACTTTTGTCATTTTTTCTGTAATATTTTAAAAGGTTTATACCAAAAATTCGATTTTTTTTACCTTTTCAACACATTTTTTTGCTTTTCGTGTGCAAAGTTACGAAAAAATATCTATATTTGCATGTAGTTTCTGTCTTAATTAAGATTAAAGAATCAGGAATGAACATTTAAAATGAGATAAATCAAGGCCTCAAACCTTGGATTGCAAAACGCAGATAGCAATTTTCTAACATTTATAAGTCAAACAATTTTAAAAGTGTAACATTATGGGATTTTTTAAAGAATTCAAAGAGTTTGCCATGAAAGGCAACGTAATGGACATGGCCGTTGGTGTAATCATCGGCGGTGCTTTTGGAAAGATCATTTCTTCGTTGGTTGACGACGTGCTCATGCCGCTCATCGGCCTCTGCACAGGTGGTGTTGACTTCAGTGGACTCTCTGCCAAAGTGGGCGACGCTGAGCTCAAATATGGCGTGTTCATCCAGAACGTCATCGACTTCCTCATCGTGGCACTGTGTATCTTCCTCATGATCAAGGCCATGAACAAACTCAACAGAAAGAAGGAAGAGGAGCCCGCTCCTGCTCCAGAGCCTCCCGCAGAAGAGAAGCTGCTCACCGAAATCCGTGACTTGCTGAAGAACAAATAAAAGCTCTTTGCAATTCAATGAAAAAAATCACGGCGTGGTTTCAACAAACCGCGTCGTGATTTCTTTTTTGTCTTTTCCAATCGCTGTCAGGAAGTCACTGACATCGTAACTCGCAACTCCCAACACACAACCCCCAACTCAGTGCAACATGGAGTGCAGAATGCCCTCGATGATGCCCACTACTTCATTCTTGAACCCCTTCAGTTTGTCAAAGAAGCCGTTTTTCACACCTTTGGCCATATAGCCGGCACACTCGCCTTCAAGTTCACCGATACGAGCTTTCTCTTCGGGCGAATAGTCCATTTCGTGCTTGGCCACGTTCTTGCGGATTTTGATGAACCTGTCGGCAGCATCCTTCCAGTCGTTCACGCTGTAGTATTTGCTCTTGTATTGCAACTCATACGAAAAATCTTCCAACTGGTTGATGGCGTGCTGTTTGGTAGAGCACGACGTGAGCGACATGCCTACCACTGCCAGACACACACTCAACAAAAACACTTTCATTCTTTTCATTACCATATCTTTTTGTTTTGTCTTTTTCTATTATATTCTGTCATGGATATTGCACAGCATTCTGCATGCAATAAAAAAACATGAACGATGCCTCCCAAGAACGATGCATCATGCCTTGTCCACTATTTCCCTTCCGAAGGGCGTCAGCGCCAAATGAGCCATTTTGAAATGCTGTTTGCCGAAGGGTATGCCAATGATTGTGATGTAGAGTGCCACCCCGAACCCTATGTGGGTCAGCGCAATCCAAACGCCTCCCACAAAAAACCAGACGACATTCATCACAGTGCTCAGACACCCTGGCTGGTCTTGCTTTTTCACCACCCGTGCGCCAAAAGGCCACAGGCACAACGATGCCAACTTGATGCTCTGCAAGCCAAACGGGATGCCAATGATTGTCACCATCATCGCTATGCTCGACACCACATATTCCAAGGCTGTTGCCAGTCCACCGAACAAAAGCCAAACTATATTGCCTAATATCTTCATTTTTCTTTCAGTCTGTTTGTCTTACTCTCTGTTTGTCAAATTCTATAAATGTTATTGTTTTCCAAGAGACGCTTTTTTTCCACGCATTGTGACAAAAATCATCAAAAAAACAACATCTTCCACAAAAAATGTGTATATTTGTAATCTCTATAAACCCATCTGTCACCTACTAAAAAACAATTGAGCATGAAAAAGAGCATTATCCTCATCGCCTTGCTGGCTATCATCGGATGCGCATTCTGGTGGTTTGCCCAAGGAAAAGCCACTGAAGGCACCCATGAAACGGCCATCGAAGGCACCCCATGGTATGAAGACCAAGAGTCACTCATGGCCGACCTCAAGGCCGCCATCGAAGATGCCAAGCAACTCGACACCACCAAGATTTCCCGTCACCTGATGCCCATCAAACGAGGCACACCCGGACAGGAATGGGCCACCTTCGACGGACGCGACATGGTGCTGGTTGTTACACTCGTCGATTCCAGCCGCTACGAGCGGTTCTTCGGGCGCAAGGATGTCTATCGCATCGACCGCGAAATGGGCACATGGGTCTCTCTGCCCGCCGACTGGGCCAACCGCCACGCAGCTTTCGAAGGGCTCGACAGCGTGGCTGCCCACATGCGCCTCATCCAGATGTATGGACTGAGCCCCGACTGCAACTACGATCTCATGGTGCAGTTCTATGCCGACCCGGCGGGCATGTTCCGCCCCGCCCACGACCCCGACATCACCACTTCCTCGGCTGGCCTGGAATTTCCAGCCTACGCCAACGAGGACTATAAAGTGGGGGAAACCAATTTCCGCGAGTGGTACCGCTACAGTTTAGCAGCGGCCTTCGAGGACGACAGCCCCCTACCCTGGACCCAGTTGGGCTACACCTACGATTGGCACCACGGAGCACCCCGTGAGGGAGTTGCCGAATACATTGTCGGCCACCACACCCTCGTTAAGGTTAAGTCTTGCCAAACCGCCTGGGAGTTCGTGAAAAGCCTCAAGCCTTAGTACGAAACCGGAGTGGGCACTCAGCTGCTGGCTCCGTTAGAATTCAAATCCCAGATTCAAAAACACATAAGGCTTCTTGGTGCGGTCGCTGTATCCGATTGTGGCTCCTACGGGGCCGAACATCGTATTGTAACAGTAGGCCGCCTGAATGCCCAGCAGAGTGCGGTGGTCAAACAGTTCTTTCAACTTGCCCGCTTGCTGAGCTCCAGCCACCCGAAGCAAAATGTAGTTGTTGGTGCCGATGCGCTGTTGGGCCTGCAATTGTGCGGCCACAAACTGATGGCCAACATACTCAATGTTACCTATGCCGGCGAAGGGCATCTGCTGCTCAACGTAGTGGCTGAACCAAAGGCCGCCGATGGCGTTGCTGAATACGGGCGGCACGATGGTGCCGAAGAGCAGCCGTCCATAGAACATGGGCTGCAGGGTGAAACGGGTGCCAAAGGTGAACGAGGTGCGCCAGTGGGCGCTCACGTCGCTCATTCCCACCCTCGTGTCAAGCTTGCTGCCGTCTTCAGCGCGCAGTGTGAGCTTGGCGAAGTTATTGGTAACATAGGCATATTCGGCCTTGAATCTGGAACCGCGCGTGGGAAAATACCAGTTGTCCTCGCTGTTGTATTGCAACATGGCTCGATAGCTGATGAAGTGTTCGTTCGTGAGCATAACCTGGGGCGAGTCGTCGGCTCCCAGTTTGTTGCGGTAGTGCATGAAGTCCCAGCGTAGGCCAAACTGCAGGTTGAAATGCTTCAGGTCGAAGTTGAGAGGAGTGAATTCGCCCTGCAACTGATTATAGAGTATGTTGAACGAGCGTTCGCCGTCCATGTAGATATCTACGTCGTTGCGGTTAAAGGCCACGCTGATTGTGGGGCGTGTGAAATTGCGGGGATGTATGGTGAGGTCGGCTCGCGCCACCAGTCGTTTGCCAAGACGCAGCATGATGTCGGTGTTCACGGGCAGAGTGGTCTTGAAGGGAATGTCGAGCCCCAACTGAACGGCAGCGTACTCCTCGTTGTCGTAACGGAAGCCAGCATGCAGCTGCACCGACTTGCGGTTGCCTGCAGAAAGAACAACGCGCACACCATTGCCCGTTGGCCGCTGTCCGTTGGCCGCAGCCCATTGCGCTTCGGGCACCAACCTGCATTCGGCAGTCTGATAGAACAAATCCAAACGCATGGACGTAGTGAGTTCATGCTCCAGTTTTGCGTCGATGCTATCGCAACGGCCATTGGTCGATGTAGCATGGTCAATGTCCCTCAGGTGGAACTTCTGCCGCAGGAAACGCTCGTCCTGAGCTGTCATGTTTTCGAACACGTAGCCTGTCACGCACTGTTTCTCCGTCAGCACCTGAGGATGCAACGGATGGTATATGGCAGGACGGAATGTCTCGTCAATGCCGATGCGTTTCTTCAGGGCAATGATGTCGTCCCAGTGGCTCATGGCCAGTTCCTCGCCTCGGCGAATGAGTGTATCGATGGCTGAATGCGAGAAACTGGCCGCATTGTATCCACGGGTATCGACGGGCAGGTGCAGGTCGGTCTGTTCGAGGTTCTCGTCATACTTGTTTTTGCAGTTCACGTCTATAATTTGGCTCAGGATGCTCATGGTGCCCCCCATCTCCTCGGCCGCCTTCGGCGGGCCCTGAACGGTGACGCCAACAACAATGTCGGCCCCCATCTGGCGAGCTATGTCAACTGGGTAATTGTTTTTCAAACCGCCATCCACAAGCACCTTGTCGCCTATTCTCACGGGCGAGAAGGCTGCCGGAATGGCCATCGAGGCGCGCATGGCCTGGGGAAGTCTTCCGCTGTGGAAATCCACTTCACTGTTGTCGATGATGTTGGTGGCCACACAGGCGAAGGGGATGCGCAGGTCGCGGGTGAAATCGAGCGAGTCGGTGTAGCCTGTGCAGAGTTGCTGGAACAGCTCGGCCAAATTCTTGCCTTTGATGATTCCTCCGGCTTGCATGTCCTTCTTGCCGAGGGTCAGTCCCGTAGTGAAGGCATAGGTGTTCTGTTTTCTACGGTCGCTGAGGCTTTGGCGGCGCATTGTCTCCTTGTCGGTGATGACGTACCCCCAGTCCTGCACCCTCACCATCGAGTCGAGCGAACTGGCATTGTAGCCAATGGCATAGAGACCACCAATGATGCTGCCCATCGATGTGCCGGTGATGATGTCTATGGGAATGCCCGCCCGTTCCAACACTTTCAGCACACCGATGTGAGCCATGCCTTTTGCACCGCCGCCACTGAGGACGACGGCTACTTTCTTTCTCTTCGTGGTCGTGGTGTCTGTCTGTGCATTCACGGTACACATTGCCAGAACAGCAGCCAATATCAACACTATCTTCTTCATATACCTTTTATTTATTCTTTATTTCATCAGCCCTTTCCTCGCGTCATTCTTCTTCCTTAAGGAGCACGAAACGGGCGGGCATGCCAGAGAGTTCTATCTCGTAAGCACGCTCCTCGTCGGTGTTGATTTTGATATACCAGGTGCGTGGCAGAGGTTTGAACACGGGCAAGGAATCCCCTTCAACGTCTTCCGGCGAGAGGGTGTGGGTGTGCGCTGATTGCGTGAGAGAGTCTTCCCTCCCCTGGGAAACAAGAGGGGGTTTTGAGTACTCCTGTGTAAATAGCGTGAGCGTGGATTCCATGTTTGAGAATCCTCCCCCGGTGAGACTGTCGAATCGAGCTTCCTCTTTTTCGCGCACATTTTCTGTGGCCCGGAAGAAGAACTTGTAGCGCACGTCGCGCGGGTGCCAGCAGCTGTCGGTTGGGGCGTAGCTGACAGCGTAGTCAACGTCCCATGCAGTGATGTTGTAGCCCGACATCATGCGCGAGAGAGCGAGCATGGTGGCCGAGACGCGTGCCTGTCGGTTGGCCTTTAGCCCCATGGTGCGCCTTGCTTCGCGCACGATGAGCCGTGCGGTATCGATGACGAATCGTCCGCGGTCGTCACCCCCGCGCTTGGAACGGAAGATGAGTTCCACCTCGTCGTCGGACAGGTCGTTCTCGCGGTCGCTCTCAGCGAAGCGATGGGTACGTATGAATCCATTGTCCATCTCGCCGACGAAATCCTCGTAGAGCATGCGCCGCAGATTGGTGAGGTCGGTCAGCCGTGTACTGTCAACGCTGGTGATGATGCCCTCGCGCTGACAGATGGCATAGGGGGGCTGTTCCTCGCGGTACATTCTGAGCAGTCCGTTGGAGTTGTAGCGATAGTAGCTGCGCCCTTCTATGCTCCGCGTGTCGTAACGATAGGCCAGCGTGAGTGGTTTGCAGCCGTAGCGCAGTTTCTTCTGCTTGACGAAACGTCTGAGCAGAGGGCGAATCCAAGCCGGTTCGCTGCTGACCACCACCTCGGCTGCCAGATGGTATTTGGGGGTGAGCCTGATGGTGTCGGCCAGTCTCCGCAAGCGCAGAGGCTCGTAGTTGAGGTGGCTCACGGTGATGCGACGGAAGGGGAAACTCACCGTGGCTCGACCGTGGGCATCGGTGATGACCGAGTGGAAAGCCCCGTTCTCGCGGGCATAGATGCTCACGTGGGAAACAGGCAACAGGGTTTCGCCGTCGATGACCACACAACGCCCTCCCCCACCCGACGGGCGAGGCTGTGCGCTCGTCTGTTGGCCAATGCCAAGCAGCATTGCGAGCACATAGAGGCGGACGGTGCGGGTGATGGGGCTTATAGGGCTTATTAGACTTATGGGTCGTATGGGACTTATAGGACCAATGAGACTTAAGGGATTACCACCGAGCCTTCTTTCTGTTCGAGAGTTCCCAGCTTGAGCAACCTACCGAGGGCGGTGTCCACCATGGCATCGGTTTTGGGTGTACGGCGGGCAAAGCCAAAGAGCTGGGCTATCTGTCGCTTCAGGTCGTCAGTGGGCACAGACACCTGCTGACCGATGGCAAACATGATGGCATTCATCACTTCGACGACGGGGATGTCGGCAGCATCACGCCCCGACTCGGTGCGGAACTGCTTGTAGGCGTCAGCCTTCGCGCGATCCATCCAGTAGCAGGGGTTGTCGCCAGCCTGGTTGGAATCGAAGAAAGCCACCGACATGGCCAGTTGAGCCACCTTGTCCTTGAGCTTCACCCCCTTGGACACCTCCCAAACGTTGGCGATATGCTTGACGAGAAGGCTCAACGAGATGGGCTGCTCGGTGCTGATGATGCGTTCTACGTGCTTCTTCACCTGCGCGTCGTGGCTGAGCAGGTAGTTGAGGTCGCCCGAATGGGCGGGCACGTTGAGCGTGGTGAACTGATACTCCACTGCGATGCCTTCTGCTGGGTTCTCTACGGGCTGGTCGGCCACGTTGAAGAATTTCACGGGCTGCATCTTGAGCGGGGCGGGATTCTTGTCCTCGGGCTTGGCTTTCTCCAGTTCGCGCAGTCGGGTCATGATGCGGTCGGTTACCTTCTGTCGGTTTTCAAACCAGTCAACCGACCACAGGCGCATGATGTTCCAGTTGAGCATGTTGAGCACCGAGGGTTGAGTGATTTCGCGGTCGCGGGCGGTCTTCGTCTCGTAGTAGCTGGGGCCATCGCAAAGGATGCCCAGCAAGTAGCGTCCCTCGTCGGTGGGGTCGAGCACGGCCAGGTCCACCTTGAAGTGCGACCGTCCCACGTTCATGTCAACGGTGTAGCCGTTGCGGCGGAGGATGTCGGCCAGCTGGGTGGTCACGGTATGCAGGTCGGCAGTTTTAGCCGACGGATTGTTGCCTGCAGCCTCCTTGGTGTTGGCAATGATGGGCAACCGCCCGTTCTGTGCAAACTCGAGGAAACGCTTCAGCCCTTCCACTCCGCGGGCCTTGGAGCGGTTGAGGTCAATCTGCTCGGGGCGCAGCGTGGAGAAAATCATCATCTCGTAGCGGGCGCGGCTCACGGCCACATTCAGGCGTCGTTCTCCGCCACTGTTGTTCAGCGGGCCGAAGTTCATGCTCACGTTGCCGTTCTTGTCGGGACCATAGCCCACGCTGAAAAGGATGACGTCGCGCTCGTCGCCCTGCACATTCTCCAAGTTCTTGATGAAGATGGGCTCGGCCGAGTGGAAGGCGCGCTCCTCCAGCTTGGGTTGCTTGGCCAGTGTTTCAATGAGGATGTCTTCGATGAGGTTTTGCTGCACCAGACTGAACGACACCACGCCAATGCTTCGCTCGCAGAGTTTGTCGTCGCTCAGGCGGCGCACTATCTCGCCGACGATGGCCTCGGCCTCAGCGCGGTTGCAACGCGAGTGGCTCTTGTCATAAACGCCATCGACGTGAACGAGCTGCACCTTCGACACGCGGTCGTCCACGGAGGGGAAGGTGGTCAGACGGCTGTCATAGTACTGGGCATTGCTGAAAGCGATGAGGCTCTCGTGCTTGCTGCGGTAGTGCCACGACAGGTAGCGCGAGGGGATGGACAGCGTGATGCAGTCGTCCAGAATGCTCTCCATGTCCTCAATGTCGGCATCTTCCTCGTCGGTGGCCGATGTCTTGAAGAAGCTGGTGGGGGGCATCTGCATGGGGTCGCCCACGACGACGAGAGCCTTGCCTCGGGCAATGGCGCCGATGCTCTCGCTGGTGGGCATCTGCGACGCTTCGTCGAAGATGACCAGGTCGAACTTGTCGTTGTTCAGGTCGATGTACTGTGCCACCGAGATGGGGCTCATCAGCATGCAGGGGCAGAGTTTGGGCAGCAGCGTGGGTATTTGGTCGATGATTTGGCGTATGCTCGTGGCGCGTCCGTTGTTCTTGATGTTTCGTTTGAGTATTCCCACCTCCGAGGTGTTGGCCGCCTCGATGGTCATGTTGGGAATGGCAGATGCCAAACGGCAATAGAGCTCCTGTTTGGTGAGTTCCTGGAACTGTGCGGCCAGCTGTCGGTATTTGTCAATCATGTCCTCGAAGATGAGTCCGTTGAACATCTGCAGTGTGGGGTCGGCATCGATGTTTTTCAGTGCCAGCTGGTGATAGACCCCTTTGCGGAGCGCGTCGGAAGCCTCGCTGCCCGTCTTGCCCTGATTCTCGATGGCATCCACCACGGGCTGCAACTGCTGTTCTTCGAGTTTGAGTTTGCGCACACTCCACTGCGACCACAGCCTTGCTTCGTCCAGATGGGCAATCCACGTGGGCAGTTGTTCGTTCACGCGGGTCATGTTGGACGTGTCGAAACGGCACACGGGTTTCAGCCCTTCAATCATGTCGCTCAACGTCTTGGCCGTCTGGGCAGCCTCTTCGCGGTCGGCTCCCAAGGGGTCGAGCAGAGCCTTGCACTGGTCGAGCAGGCCATTGCGTTGCTCCAGCCGCCCGATGAGCGGGTCGATTTCGTCGGCCGACATGTCCTTTCTGAATACACGCAGCGCTTTCATGAGTCCCCGCTTGGCAAAGAAACGCGGCAGGAACCACTTGTCCTGCACTTCGGCCCAGCGCGTCTTCAGTGCGACGACATCCTCGCCAAGCACACTCTTGTCGTACTGTCCGGTGACTTCTTTCTCTACGGCTTCCACCTGTTTCAGCACAGCGGCTTTCTCGAGCCATTCCTTGCGGTCGAAGAACGACGGCCAGCGGGCGGCCTTGCCCACCACCGACACCATCTGGCGCAACTGCTTGTCGGCCTTTTCCATGGCGGCAAGCGAGGCATCGCGAATGTCGAGCCCCTTGAGCGGATGCTGCGAGGGTTGGCCCGTCACCTGAAACACGGTGTCGAGCGAAGCTATCTCTTCGCCCTGCTGTTCGAGCGTCTGCCCGTTCACGCGGCTGAGCTGCTCGAGGGGCAGTCGCAGCTCGTCGCCCTCAATGGCCAGGTAGTGGGTGATGCAGTCGTAGAGCGAAAGCCCCGACGAGTGTTTGCGGTGGAGGGCTTCCATGTAGCCAATGAGCTGTTTGCGCTGTTCGAAGAGTTGTCGCGAAGTTTCGGCATACTGTTCCGACGACTTGAAGTGGGCCACGTTGAGAGCCATGTCGAGTTGGTGGAGGAAGTGGGTCTTGGTGGCCTTGTTGGAGTGCATCTCCAGACAGAAAGGCTCCAGGCCAATCTTGGTCAGTCGTTTCTGCACCACCGAGAGGGCGGCCATCTTCTCGGCCACGAAGAGCACACGCTTGCCGTGGTAGAGAGCGTTGGCAATCATGTTGGTGATGGTTTGCGACTTGCCCGTTCCGGGAGGTCCGTGAAGAATGAAGCTTTTGCCTTCGCCCGACTCCACCACAGCTTCCAGCTGTGAGGAATCCACATCGAGCGGGGCGGCGAAGGTGGCGGGTTCGTTGGTGCGGTCAACCGTACGGGCATCCACACCTTCGCCATCTTCCTTCCATGCCACGCGCTGGTCGAGCAGCGAGGCCACAATCTTGTTGTCGCGCAGTCGGGAGGCATTGTTGTGGATGTCGTTCCACATGACGAACTTGTTGAACGAGAAGATGCCCAGCATGGCTTCCTCTATCACGTCCCACCGCGCCTGCTCCATGATGTGGGTGCGCACGATGGTGAGTATCTTCTTCACATCTACACCACTGTCGTCGGTGGGCAGTGGGTCAAGGCTGGAGAGGTTTATCTTGAACTGCTGCTTGAGCATCTCGAGCATGGTGACGTTCATGATGATGTCCTCGTCGCGGCTGCGCACGATGTAGTTCTCGCCCGACTTGCGGATGATGTCCACCGGCATGAGCAGAATGGGGGCATAACGCGGGCGTACGCTCTTGGGCGTTTCATACCACTTGAGTATGCCCAACGTGAGGAACAGCGAGTTGGCACCGTTCTCCTCGAGCACCGTCCGCGACGTTCGGTAGAGGAACTTCAGGGCTTGCTTCAGCTCGGCCTCGGTGTAGTAAGAGTAGAGCTGATTGTGCTTGGTGCCCTCCACCACCAGATTCTCGTACTGGTTTTTGTAGTTCGACGAGTCGTAAATGCCCCATTCGTTGGGTTCCACCTTCACGGCGTCGGGTTTGGGCAGTATGCTGTAGTCCTCGTGGGCCTGTATCTGGTCCTCTAGCTTCTCAATGGCGAACGAAATGAAGGGCAGTACGCGCTTGCCTATGCGCAGGTTGGTAAGGTTGTTGCGCAGTGATATGTCGAGCAGTTTGCGCTCCCAAAGCTGCTGCTTGGTGAGTTTGGCGCCCTGCTCCATGTTTACCTCGATGTGTTCTTTCTCGGCCAGTTTCTCGTCGGCCACACGGTGCTCCACCCCGTCGTTCTTCACCTGCCAGTGGCCGTTGGCCTGGATGCGCTGGGGCAAGGGGCGGATGCCGTCCATGCGGCTTCGTGCCACGTCGATGAAGAACAGGAAGTCGTCTTCGCCCTTGCGCAGGGTGCTCTCGGCCTGGTTGGCGGCCTGCTCGAAGGTGGCGTTTTGGGTGACGAAGGTGGTTTCCACCAGCACTATCTCATTGATTCCGTCGGCCGAGCCTTTCAGCAGCAGGGCACTGTCGTCAGAGAGCGCGTTGGCCGAAATGCGGTCCACCAACCATGCGCCCACCATGATGTGGCCCTTCATCATCACCAGCAGCGGATGCACCCCCATGGCTTCCATGCACGAAGCCATGAGCAGCGTGGTGTCCATGCAGGTGGCCAGCTTGTCGGCGACCACTTTCTCGGGCAGTCTGACGCGCTGGCCCTCACTCTGGAAACTGGCAGGCGGTGCCGAATAGACAATGCCACGGCTCTGCACGGCCTTATAGACAGCCGCCACCATGGCGCGCACACGGTTGGAGTCGCGCGTCTGGTATTCGTCGAGGGCACTGCTGCCCGTCATCTTCTCCAGCCACCCCGCTGCCTCGGTGAGCAGCCCCGGAACGGCAGTGTCGTTGGGTGTGACAAACGCCGAGAGCACCGTCGGCAGGATGCCTGTGCCCGGCCACTCGTCGAAAGCCAGCAACGCAATGGGGTAGCTCGACTCGAAGAGCACCTCCTGCCCACAGGCCACCTTCAGCGTGAACGTAGTGCTCACAGCCTCGGTCAGCTGAAGCAGCGAGTCGATGTCGGGCACCAACTGCAGGTTTCCAACGTGTACCGTCTGGTCGCGCGGAATCAGTTCGACAGCCGTTTCGCTGCCTTTCAGCATGGGGCCTTCCACACTGACGACGACTCCACGCAAGTCTTCGCCGCAGACATTCTCTATGTCGCAATAGTTCATCACGCGCACCCCATTGTGCAGCAGCGCATAGTTCACCCGTGGCAGATAGTCTGCCACTACTTTCAATTTTTCATTGCCTGCAGGAGAAACCTTTCCCGCTCCGTTTGTCTCTGCCATATTCGATAAAAAAACAGAATTGATGATTCGTTGTCCAAACCCAGGGTGAGAGTCGGCGCAAGCCACTTTCACCTAATTTATAAATAAGACATGGCAAAGATAGTAAAAAAAACAAAGAGTGGCAACACGTTGCTACAGTTTTTTTGCAATGGAGCGGAAAAAGATTGCGGAGCGTCGTTCACAGAGCGCCAACAACGGTTTTCGCCATAACATGAGTATGGGAAATAAAGCCGAGGATTGGAATTGCAACGCCACGAGTCAAGACTGCAACGCCACGAGTGGTTTTCATATAGATTTGAGTGGTTTTCATAAAGTCATGAGTTGTCATCAAATTCTCTAGAAAATTTGAACGTATCGCCGTGAAATAAAAAAACGGCGTCGGGAGATAAAAAAATATCTCCCGACGCCGCTATCTAAAACTCAGCATTGGATTTCCCAAAAACTCAGCAAGATGCTTCCATTGCCCTAAGAGTCGTCACGCAGACGGTCAATCTGCTGGTTGATGAGCGTTTGGAAACGCACCGGAGCCTGGATGTAGCGATACTCGTTTTCGGCCTCGCCTGTAGTCGAGACGGTCACTGTACCATAGTCGAGGATGCGCCCCATGATGCTCTGGCTGAGCTGAACACCTTCGCACTTGCGCAGCAGAATCTCGCGCGACTCGCGGCGGACAATGCCAACTTTCTCGATGAGTCGGCGGTTGGTGAGAATGTACTTCCTGTTGCCGTGAATCACGAAGATGCTGATGCCGGAAATGACCAGCAGGATGGCGGCCAAATAGCCCTGGTAGGTATAGACCTCGGGCGATATTTGGAACACAAAGAGAATGAGGGCTGCCAAAATCATGAGGGCAGGCTTCCAATAGACAATGTAGTGGAGCTGAGCACGGGTGATGATTTGCTCACCTTCCATGAGGTTTTGTTCGATGTATCCCATATTTTTTTGAGTGTTCGGGTTTACGTTATTGAATTGGGTGATGGGTGGCGGGCGATGAGCGTTGGCGCAAAGAAAAAGGTGGAATGTTGTAAAAATCCCTTACAGAACTTCTCAACCTTTCCACCATCTTCTGCGAGGTGCGTGGCGGATTCGAACCGCCGTTGACGGTTTTGCAGACCGTTGACTAAGCCACTCATCCAACGCACCGTTTTGGTTTGCGGATGCAAAGGTAATGCATTTATTTTGTTCTGCCAAATTTTTCGCAGTTTTTTTTGCGCGCCTCTACTTTGCGCTTCGCTTTGCTGAGCGCACAGCCTTGGCAACCGCTGCAAGGATCGTGGGGCGCACGAAACGCTTCAACGATTCTGATTCCGGCATATCCAACGGCTGAGGCCACTGCCGCCACGACGATAACAGTTTGCCACATAAGTCTTTGACAAAGTGAATGTTGCTAAGATTGGCGTCAGCTATGGTTTTCATGATTGTCTTCTTCGGCCGCCTCCTCGCGGGCATCGCGTTTGTCTTTCCACTGCATGAAGGCCCAATAGGCTCCTGCTAGAAGTGCGCCCAGCAACACCGCCAGATAGAGCAGGTCGGTGGCATTGTCGAGCACAGAGATGACGAAAACGGGAATGATGAAGAGTACGCCCATCACCTTAGCGCGGCTTTTGGCGTTCTCCAGCCGTTCGTCGTAGTTTTCGTTCTGATGTGTGTCCATAAGCTAAAAAATGTTTCTGAAAGTTTATGATTCGTTCTTTACGGCAACAAAAATACACGAAAAGTATGTAAAATCAAAATTTATTTGCTAGAAAAAAAAGATTTTCGTAAATTTGTGGCCTGAATTGATTTTTTCGAACACTTAAAGGATTCTGTCTATGGAGTTACCCGATTTCATGTCGTATGCCAACAAATTCACTCAGAGCGACTTTGTTGAGAAGATTTCGCGCATTGCCAAGCGCGCCGGGTCGAAACTAGTCTATGCGGCTCTGATTCTCTACTACACACTGCAGAGCGACAAGGTGACGGTGAAGGACAAAGCCATCATCATTGGCGCCTTGGGCTATCTCATCAGCCCTCTCGACGTGATTCCCGATGCCATTCCCATCGCGGGACTCGGCGACGACATGGCCGTGCTGCTCTTTGTACTGAACAAGGTGTGGGGCGACGTTTCTGACGACGTGAAGGCCAAGGCCAAGGCAAGGCTCAGCAAATGGTTCGACGACGACGAAATCAGCGAGATAGAGGATTTGTTCCATCCTGACCAGGCCATCTGACAGAGAAACGGCCAGAAAAACCGACAAACACACGTTTGGACAGCTGGACATTCGACGGCTGGACATAAGCAAAATGAAAGAGCCTTCCCTTTTTGGGGAAGGCTCTTTCATTTTGTGGGGGTGAGGAAAATGGATGTTAGCGGTGCGTACGAGATTCGAACTCGTGACCTCCTGCGTGACAGGCAGGCATTCTAACCTACTGAACTAACGCACCAAAATCGGATGTCAGCAAACACGTGTCGGAGCGGTGCGTACGAGATTCGAACTCGTGACCTCCTGCGTGACAGGCAGGCATTCTAACCTACTGAACTAACGCACCAACAGGGTACTGTTCCGATTTGCGGATGCAAAGGTATGAATATTTTTTGTATTACCAAAATATTTCCTTGCTTTTTTTCAGTTTTTTTTGTCTGCCGTGCCGTCAACGTCAAGGTTTGCCGTTTGGTCGGTGGCTTGGGTGGTCGTGCGGCATGAAGCATCAATCACTTTCTGCATGACGAGGGCATCGGCATAGGCAGTGCCGTCGTAGAGCCAATCGGCGAGCACTCCTTGGCTGCAGAACTGACAATGGGCGAACAGTCTTGCCGAGTGTCGGTTGGCCGAGGGCACGATGGCATAGAGTTGGTGCAAGTGGAGGGTTGTGCGGGCGTAGTGCTCGAGTTGGCGGAGGGCCGCCGTGGCGTAACCTTGATTCCTATGGCTGCGCTTGATGACAATGCCCACTTCGGCACGTTGGTGAGCAGGCACAAAATTGACCAAGTCGGCCATCCCCACCACCTCGCCGTCCTCGTTCTCGACGATGAGCCTCACCTGCTTGTCGCAGTAGATGTCGTCCGTTTGCTGTTCCAGAAACTGATGAAGGGCAAAGCGCGAATAGGGCACATTGGTGTTGCCTACGCTCCAGAGCGAGGTGTCGTTCTCGATGGTGTAGAGCAAATCGAGGTCTTCGGGCTCCATGGCGCGAAGCCTGACTGACGGCAGTTTGGTTTCTTCGGGGGTCATTTGAGTATCTCTTCGGTGGTGATGACAATGTTCTTGCGCGGATGGAAGGTGGCAAGCAGACAGTTGTGCTGCGGTCCACGCGCAAAGATGTCAAGTATCTGTCCGTATGTATATGCATCGGTGTCATAGACGATGTTCAGCATCTGTTTGCCGCCCAGCTGTTCCACTTGGCCAATGTGTCCGTCAGGGAGTGTGCTGCTGTCGCCATAGAGATAGCGGGCTGTGAGGCCTTTCTTCTGCGCTACGAGGCGGAAAGCCTCAGCAGACTGGCGGGTGCCCACGAACACGTATTCGGGGTATTTCTGCCGTTTGCCGCCGCCCAGCCCCACCGCCTTGCGGGCTCGTTCGACGAGCATGCCCGCCAAAGCCATGGCAGCCTTGGCCAGTACGGCCAATTTGACAGGCAGCGTGACCAGCAGGTTGAGGTGGCTGTAGTGTTTGCGGAAGAAGATGAGCATGGCATCGTAGAACACGTGGACGTAGCGGAACGATGACTTCTGGGTGCTTTCGCCCTTGTAGTGGAGTATGCGAGCCGGATAATACCAGTTTTCGTATCCACCCTTGAGCACACGGAAAGAGAGGTCGATGTCCTCGCCGTACATGAAGAAATCCTCGTCGAGCAACCCTACGTCATCGAGCACCGAACGGCGGAGCAGACAGAAAGCCCCGCTCACCACTTCTATCTCGGCTGGACAGTCCCAGGGCAGATACCCCATGTAGTAACGTCCGAAGCGACGGCTTTTGGGGAATCGCGCGCACAGGCCGCACATTTTGTAGAATGCCGTCATGGGCGTGGGCAATCCGCGGCGCGACTCCATGGCGGGCTCTCCATTGTTTTTGAGCATCTGCACTCCCAGCGCTCCCGCCTGCGGATGGGCATCCATGAAGGCCACCGTTTCGTTGAGCACCTGCTCGCCGACAAACGTATCGGGATTGAGCAGCAAAACATATTCACCCTGACTCTGACGGATGGCCACGTTGTTGCCGCGCGCAAAGCCAAGGTTGTGGTTGCTCTCGATGAAATGCACTTCGGGGAACTGCTCCTTCAGATAGTCCACGGTGTCATCCTTCGAATGGTTGTCGAACACGAACACCTCGGCGTCGATGGTGGCCGTTGCTTTCTGTACGCTATCCAAGCATTGCTCCAGATAATAACGCACGTTGTAGCTTACAATGATGACACTCAGCTTCATGACGGTGTGTTTTCGGAGGATTCAGCGTTTTCAGAGGAATCGGAACAATCGGAGTTTTCGGAATACTCCGCGTTTTCGGAATACTCTGCGTTTTCAGTGTTTTCGGAATCATCGGTGGTTTCAGCCTCACATTTACCCTTCGTGGGCAAAACGAACATCATGCTAAGCAGCAGGATGATGGCCAAATAGCCGAAAGCGGCCTCCATGAAGAACAAATAGTAGAAATAGACACACACCAGCATCGGAACACCAAGCATGAGCAGACGCAGCATCCCCCAGCCGAGCAACTTACGCGCCGGTTGCTCCACCAACTGACGGCGAATGGCCTTGAATCTGAACAAGCGCAGGGCCAAGGGGATGGAAACAAGCGCCACCAGCTCCATTACGGAGAGGGTGACAAACTCCAAATGCTCGTTGCCAGCCAGCCCTCCGGGTTCCATCAGGCTGGTTTCGTGGAGCAGCACCAAGAGTGCCGCCGCCGCCAACATGGCCACAAAGGTGGTCATCAGTATTCGTTGAGTCGTTTGCATGGTTGTTTGCTTCTTTTTTTACTTTGTTCTTCTCTCAGGTGCTGAATGGTGTGCGATTCTGAATGGAACGCCCCAGCGTCACCTCATCGGTGTATTCTATTTCGTTGCCCACGCTGATGCCGCGCGCAATAACACTGATGCGCACCCCCGTATGCATCAGCTTGCGGAAAATGTAGAAATTGGTGGTGTCGCCCTCCATGGTTGAGCTGAGCGCCAAAATCACTTCCTCCACCCCACCCTCTTCCACACGCCCTACCAGCGAATCGATCTCGATGTCGGCCGGGCCGATGCCATCCATGGGCGAGATGATGCCGCCGAGCACATGGTAAAGGCCGTGATACTGTTGGGTGTTCTCAATGGCCATGACATCCTGGATGTTCTCCACCACGCACACCGTGGAACTGTCGCGCCGCTGGTCGGCACAGATGGGGCAAATGTCGGTGTCGCTGATATTATGGCATTTCTGGCAGTACTTCACCTCGCTCTTGAGCCGCATGATGGCATCGGCGAAGCGTGCCACCTCGTCATCGTCCTGTCTGAGCATGTGTAGCACATGGCGGAGTGCCGTCTTGCGCCCCACCCCGGGCAGTTTCGAAAACTCGCCCACGGCACGCTCGAGCAGTTGCGAGGGATATTGTTGCATCATGCTACCTGTTTCTTTTTATAATTGTTTGTTCGTCGTTGGTTGTTCGCTGCTGACCCTTGACGGCAGTTATTCCGTGTATGCGAATTGCATCTCGGTGTATTCTTTCAGCCTAGGCCAGATCAGAATAATGGTGCAAAGTTAGTGTTTTTTCAGAGATTTTCTGTAATTTTGCCGACAAAAATACGCAAACCACATGGAAATCAAGAAATCAGCTTTCGCATTGAGCAGCCCGTCAGTGACGAAATGCCCCGCCGACAACAAGCCCGAGTACGCATTCATTGGCCGTTCCAACGTGGGCAAGTCGAGCCTCATCAACATGCTCTGCAACCACAAGAACCTGGCCAAGACGTCAGCAACGCCCGGCAAGACACTGCTCATCAACCATTTCATCATCAACGACGAGTGGTATCTTGTAGATTTGCCTGGTTACGGATTTGCCAAGCGGAGCAAGTCGGAACGGCAGAAACTGGAACAGATGATCAGTTCGTACATTCTGCAACGCCCCCAGCTGGCCAACGTGTTCGTGCTGGTGGACATAAGGCACGAACAGCAAGCCATCGACCGTGAGTTCATCGACTGGCTCGGACAATCGGGCATTCCCTTCTCCATCGTGTTCACCAAGGCCGACAAACTGTCGAACGCCCGCATAAGCGAAAACGTGAAAGCCTACGAACAGAAAATGCTCGAGACATGGGAGGTGATGCCACCCTATTTCGTCACCAGCGCCGAAAAGAAAACAGGGCGTGACGAAATGCTCAGCTACATCGAACAAATCAACAACGAACTGAAAAACGGCGAGCAGGCAGACTGCTAGCCCTACCCCAAAAACACCACCCCGACCATCATGCCCTCACCCATACTCGACGTACAGAACCTCACGAAGCGATTCGGCGCCCAAGTGCTGTTCAGCAACATCAGCTTCAGCATTGCCGAAGGTCAGCGCGTGGGACTCATCGCCAAAAACGGCACCGGCAAGTCCACCCTGCTGTCCATTCTCACGGGGAAGGATGGCTACGAAGACGGCAGCATCATCTATCGGCGCGACATACGCGTGGGCTATCTGGAGCAGTCGCCCCACTTCGACCCGGAAGAAACCGTGCTCGACGCATGCTTCAACCATCAAGGCGAGGAAGAGAAAATACTGCGCGCCAAACAAATACTCACCCAACTGAAAATAGGCAACCTCAGCCAGCCAATGGGACAGCTCAGCGGCGGCCAGCAGAAGCGTGTGGCCCTGGCCAACGCACTCATCACCGAGCCCGACTTCCTGATTCTCGACGAGCCCACCAACCATCTCGACCTGGAAATGATTGAGTGGCTGGAAGGTTTTCTCAGACGTGGCAACAGGTCGCTGCTCATGGTCACCCACGACCGTTTTTTCCTCGACCGTGTGTGTGGAGTCATTCTCGAACTGGACGACCAGCAAATCTACACCTACCGCGGCAACTACGCCTACTATCTGGAGAAACGCCAAGAACGGCTGGACAACCGACGGGCTGAAGTGACCCGGGCGAACAACCTCTACCGACGCGAACTCGACTGGATGCGCCGGCAGCCGCAGGCACGAGGCCACAAGGCGCGCTACCGCGAAGAGGCTTTCTACGAACTGGAGAAGGTGGCCAAACAACGGTTGGAAGAACGGCAGATGAGGCTCAAGTCGAGCAATATATATATAGGTAGCAAGATTTTCGAATGCCAGTACATTTCGAAAGCCTTTGCCGACGAGAACAAAACCACGGTGATCCTGAAGGACTTCTACTACAACTTCGCCAGATACGAGAAGATGGGCATAGTGGGCAACAACGGCACGGGCAAATCGACCTTCATCAAGATGCTCCTAGGCGTGGAGTCCATCGACAGCGGACGATTCGACATAGGTGACACCGTGCGATTCGGCTATTTCTCGCAGGAAGGGCTCAAGTTCGACGAACAACAGAAAGTCATCGACGTGGTCACCGACATTGCCGAATACATCGACCTGGGCAGCGGTCGCCATCTGTCAGCATCGCAATTCCTGCAACACTTCCTCTTCACGCCCGAACAGCAGCACAACTACGTCTATAAACTCAGTGGTGGCGAGAAGCGCAAGCTGTACCTATGCACCGTGCTGATGCGCAATCCCAACTTCCTGGTGCTCGACGAGCCCACCAACGACCTGGACATACAGACGCTGCAAATACTCGAGGAGTATCTGGCCGACTTTCCCGGGTGCGTCATCGTGGTGAGCCACGACCGATACTTCATGGACAAAGTGGTGGACCACCTGTTGGTGTTCCACGGCGAGGGACGCGTTCAGGACTTCCCTGGCAACTACACCCAGTATCGCCAGTGGTCGGCTCTGAAATCGGAAGAAAACGCCAGGAATGAGGCCAACGCCAAAGGCAGGGACAACAACAGCGCGAAAAAAAGCAAGCCCGACTACCACAACGACACTCGCCGCCGCATGACATACAAGGAGAAGCTCGAATTTGAACAGCTGGAGAAAGACATCGCCGCCCTTGAAGCCGAGCAGAAGCTGATAGAAGAGCAACTCTGCAGTGGCAAACTCAGCATCGACGAACTCACGCAGAAGAGCAAACGGCTGCCCATGCTGAACGACGAACTGGACGAAAAGAGCATGCGCTGGCTGGAGCTGTCGGAATTGCAATAGTTCGAGAAATGCCCCGATAAGAAAAAGACATCTGAGCATCCTTTCATTCATGGGATGCCCAGATGTCTTTTTTTTGTCCAATTGTCCAATTGACTAAATGTCAAGAATGGTGCTCAGGCACCACGGCGAAGAAAGTGAGGTCCTCGGTGCCGCGGTTGATGAGGGTGTGCTGGCGTCCTTGGGGATTGTAGTGAACCTGTCCAGGCATCACGACTTCTTCTTCGCCCTCGTAGATATAGGTGGCCACACCCGAGAGAATATACATAATCTCAGAATTGCCTTCGTGGCGGTGCAGACCAATGGAGCACCCAGGCTCCAGACGGCCGAACATGATTTTCACCTTGTCGTCAGTATAGTGGCGCATGATGTAGCGTCCTTCTCCGCCCTTGAAGTTTGGGACGATGGTTTCTTCGATATCCTTGAAGTCTATTTTCATGATTTCTTTCTGGTTTTTGTAATATTAAAAAGAATTAGTTGGTACTGTTGGCACATGGCTTTGTAGGAGGCGACGTGTCCTCACGTCGCACCCGAACGCTCGTGTCACGTGAGGACACGTGACCTCCTACATTGTACCAACTTATTTTTCGCATGATGCTTATTGTTTGTTGATGGCCAATGGCCAAAAGTCAATGGTTGATGGTTGTTGTTGAATGGCCTCTGATCAGAACGTGTATTTCAGTCCTATCTGCCCACGCCAACGGCTGTAGTAGTCGCTGGCATATTTGAGCACGTAGTCGGCATTGCGGGCGAACTGGAACTTGCCAGACGAATAGGTAACAGGCGACATGAACTCGCTCACGTAGCCGGTGCTGCGCGTAACGCCCCAGTTCTTGTTGAGCATGTTGGCCACGTTCATGATGTCGAGCGACAACTCGAGCGAATGGATCTGACGGCCAATCTTCAGGTTGAACTTTTCGGCCACGTGGAGGTCGAAATGGCTCTCGAAGGGCAGGTTGTCAGCGTAGCGCTCATAGTATTCGCCACGGTGGTCCTTCAGATAGCGTTGGCTGCCGAGCCACTGTTTCAGGTTGGCGCGCTGCTGCTCTTCGCTGAAGTCGCTGGTGGGCTCGAAGGGCATGAGGTCAATCTGCTCGTCGGTGGGGATGAAGAACAGGTCGTTGCTGGTTCCGTCGTCACCGTTGATGTCGCCGCTGTAGATGATGCTGTAGGGCGAACCGCTGTGGCCTTCATAGACGAGTCCTATGGTTGTGGTGAACATTTTGTTTCGACCGTAGCTGAAATGGTAGAAGGCCGACGCCTTCACGCTGTGAGGCATGTTGAATGCGCTGTTGGTCAGTTCCGGGTCGTTTGAGTTGCGGTAGGTGTGGGTGTTGCGCCAGTTGCTCTGGGCCACCGACGACGTGACGCTGGCCACTGCTTTCGACTTGCTGTAGGTGTAGCTGGCCATCAGGTCGAGTCCGAAGTCGAAGTGTTTCTCAGCCTTCAGCGAGAGGTTGTAGCTGTATCCACGGCTGGTGTTGCTCAGCAGATAGATGTTGTTGTAGGGCGTTCCCGTGGTGATGCGGGTGAACATGGGGCGGTTGTCCCAGAAGAAGGGCGACGTCTGTCCAAGCGTCTTGCCGGTCTCGTCGTAGGCGATGTTGCTATACACCACGTCGTTGAGCGTCTTTGAGTAGATGGCCTCAGCCGTCCAGTCTATTCCGAAGGCCTTGAAGTCGGCGCCGAGATTGAATCGCAACGTCTGGGCAAACTTGAAGTCCTTGTCGAACACATTGATGAGCTGGCTGCCCGACGATGCGCTCAGTTTATCGCCGTTAATGGTTTGACGGTCGGGGTCGAGAATGAGCGATATGTCCTTGGTTCTGGGCGCGTTCACCTGATAGGACGAGAGCTGTACACCGGTGTTGCTGAAGTTGTTGCTCAGCCACACGAAGGGAATGCGTCCGGAGAACAAGCCGGCACCTCCGCGCAGAATCAGCCTGTGTTCGTCGAGCACATTCCAGCGGAAGCCCACACGCGGGCTCCACATGGGCTTGGTGGCCATTTTGTGGTCGGTTCTGTACTCCCATCCTCGCTGGGCGGCAAACTGGTTGAAGCCAACGTTGGCGGCAGGCGTGTCGAAGAACAGGGGCAGATCCATGCGCAGGCCGTAGGTGATCTGCACGTTGTCAGCGACATTCCACTTGTCCTGAACGTAGAACCCCAACTGTCCGGCGCCGAACTTGGCCGCCCAGCGGGGGTCGCCCGTCACTTCCACGTTGGCCTGGCCGAAGTAGTAGCGGTTGATGAGCGAGCCGTCGGGCTGACCGCTCTTGGCACTCTGGTAGTAGCTCTTGAAGTCGTCGTAGCTGTTGAAGTAGTAGCAGCCGAAGAGGTTGGGCAGGTAGATGTTCGAGAACTTGTAGAACTCGTTGTGCGTACCGAAGGTGTAGGTATGGTTGCCTTTGTACCAGTTGAGGTTGTCCTCCAAGGTGAAGATGTCCTGGTCGAGTCCGTTGGCCATCGAGCTGTACTCGTTTCCGATATTCACTGAGCCTCCCTCCTTGCCCACGCTATAGACGGTCACCGACGGGAACGGGTTGCCCGATGTGCGCTTGTCGCGAACGCGCACGTAGGAGGCGCGCGCCTCGTTGCTCACATTGGACGACAGACGGCTCTGCAATTCGGCAATGAACGAATTGGTGTTCGACTGGAATTCGTACAGATGGTCAACGGTGTTAAGGGCGGATATCGAGCCCAGTCCGTTCAGCTGCGACGCGTCCACCAAGCTCCAGCGCAAGGTGAGTTTGTTGAAGTCGTTGATGTTCCAGTCCAACTTCAGTCCGGCCTTGGTGCTCTTCACGAAACGGTCCTTGTCCAAGAACACACCGTGGTAGTCAACGCCCTGGCCTTGGGCCAAGTCCTCGACGCTGCGAAGGATGTCGGTGGCCAAGTCGGCGGGCACCTTCGAACCTTCGGCTCCAAGACCGTACTGGGTGGGATACTCCTTGTTGGCTTTCTCGAAGTTGGCAAAGAAGAAGAGCTTGTCCTTCACGATGGGGCCTCCAAGGGTGAATCCGTAGAGATACTCTTTCTCCTTCTCCACGGCACGGCTCTCGCCGCCGTTGTCCATCTTGTACTTCTTGCCCACCAAGTCTTGGTTGTTGCCGAATCCGTAAGCGCTGCCGTGGAACTGGTTGGTGCCGCTCTTGGTGATGGCATTGATGGCACCTCCCGTGAATCCACTCTGTCGCACGTCGAAAGGAGCCACGTTCACCTGAATCTGCTCGATGGTTTCCATTGAGACAGGGTTGGTGCCGGCCTGTCCGCCGTTGGCACCGTTCGAGGTGAGTCCGAATACGTCATTGTTCATCGCACCGTCAATCTGGAACGAGTTGTAGCGGTTGTTCGTACCTGCTATCGAGATGGCACCCGACTGCTGGTTGGTGGTCACCTGCGGAGTCATGCGCGCGATGTCGGCTATCGAATGGCTCACCGAAGGGATGTTGTTGATTTGCTCTGCGCTGATGCTCATGGCTGCGCCCGTCTTGGTGGCATTCAGTCCGCTCTTGCCCGTAACCACCAACTCGTCCAAGAGCTTGGCATCTTCCTCAAGCGAGCACGAGAGTGTCTGCATTTCGCCCAGCAGCAGCTGCACACCATTGAACGTCTTTGGCTGATGGCCCACGTAGGTCACTTCCACCTTGTAGGGGCCACCCGCGCGCATGCCCTGGATGGTGTAGCGTCCGCGCGCGTTGGTCACCGCGCGATAAACGGTTCCAGAAGGTTCGTGAATGGCCGTGATGGAAGCACCAATGACCGCCTCGCCTTCCGACGTCACTTTTCCACTGATTCCAGATGTGGTGATCTGAGCCATGGCCGTCGCAACAAACAGCGTCAGCATGGCAAATAGTAAATGCAATCTTTTCTGCATAATATCATTAAGGTTTTTTATAATTAATACTTTTCTTGTTTTTCATCCGTAAAGATGTGGGCTTTAATCAGTTGGAAACGATTCGTTCCTTCACAGAGATTGATTTCATCCGTTGCAAACGATTCGTTCTGCCTTCAATGTGCAAATATATAAAAAAAACTTCATTCCACATTCCTTTGCGCTCAGTTTTTTCTTTTTAGAAGGAAAAAATCCCTCAAAAACGCCCGCCGGCATTCCTTTGGAATGCAACCTGCATACCGTTGGGTTTCCGAAAACAGCCTCGCTCTTTCAAATGCGGCGTTTGGGCTTTTGAAAATGCATCGCTGGGGGTTGACAATGCAATGCTGGCGTTTGACAATGCAACGCTGGGGGTTGAAGCAACCCTTGAATACACGAAAAAAATATCTCCCGACGATAGCGCAAAATTCTCTAGAGAATTTGTACGTATCGTCGGGAGATATTTTTCTGGTGTCAGGAGATATTTTTCTGGTGTCAGGAGATATTTTTCTGTTGCCGAGAGATAATGTGTTAGTCCTTGCGGTGCCAGATGCGGAGCATTTTCCGACGGATGATGAGCACATTGAGGAGCGACACAACGGCAAAGAGCAGAAGGCCAAGAACCAAGGCATGCACCAGCGAGCCGTCGGGCAGTTGGGGATAGAGGGCGGCAACGACAGCCATATAACGCGAGCGCACCACCCACACCACGACGATGGCCAGCACGAGAACGGCCACGTTGAGCACCAATGTGAGCAACTGGTAGGGCCGCGCCACCTGGCCGGGCGAATAGCCCAGCAGCAGAAGGCTCTCGAGCTTCGAGGCGTTCTTCTGAACGAGCAGGTAGATGCTCAGCATGAGGATATAGAAACTCAACACCGCGATGACAAGTCCCACAGCCATGACAATGGTGACGAGCAGGCGGAGGAAGAAGGTGGTCTTTTCAGCGTTCAGACGGTCGTCCTCCATGTCGTAGCCCTTGCGCTGTAGATACTGGGCCACGCGCTCATCGGCAGGATTGTCCACCTCCATAAGCAGGCGCGTGGGGGCGGAATGCTCGTCGGGAGCATAGGTTTGGTTGCTCCACTCCATGAACGACTGGGGCACCAGAATGGAATTCAGGCGGTTGGAAAAGCCTATGACACGCCCGTTGAAGATGTCTTCGCGCCCGTTGCCACGAACGCGGATGCGCAGGTTGACCATGCTCAGCACACCCTCGCTGATGGCAGGCAGCGAATGGCTTTGGGCAAAACCGAAGTTATACATGTTGACGTAGCTGCGCGGCAGGATGACGGGCACGTCAACCGACTTGCCTGGCACGTAAGTCCAGTCGGTCAACGGTACGTCGATGAACGCATTGGGCACACTTTCGAGAAACAGTTCGGTGCTGATGAGATCCTGTCCGCCCACACCCAACTGAGCGTCGAGTTTGTATTCGGCGCGGGTGAAGGAGCCCAGTTTACGGACGAAAGGCTGCCGCCCAAGTTCGTCGATTTCGGCACCGCTGAACCCGTTGCTGCGGCCTGCCAGAGTGCCAGCGGTGCTGATGCGCTTGTTCACAATCATGAAGTCGCTCTTCATGAACGAGTCGTCGGCGGTGAACACGGGCAGCACGTCGCGATAGAATTGGTAGCCGAGCAGAATGATGAGCATGCCCACGAGGTTGGCAAAGAAGAAGCCTACGAGCTGGGGAATGCTGATATGATGGCGAAGTAATTTCCAAAGCATTGTTTGATGATGATGTTCTTTTGCGGGTTATCGGGTTTATCGTTATTATTCGTTTTTTTCAGAGTATCCAGGCTTCACGGCTATTCCGCACTGTTCGGAAAAACCGGAGTGACCGGAAACATGCAGTGTATCCGCAATGACCGGTTCCGCGAGAATCCGTACTCTGTGCGAGGTCGCTCCTTTTACAGTCTGAACGCCTTTTCGTAGGACAGCTCCATGTGCTTTCCGATGCTGGTGACGATGACTGCAGCCCCCTGCTGGTGCGCTTCCTCCATCATGATGTCTGCCATGATGCGCGAATTGGTGTCGTCCAGGTGGCTGATGGGCTCGTCGGCCAACAGGAAATCGAAAGGCTGCACCAAGGCTCGCATGAGCGCAACACGCTGCTGCTGGCCAAACGACATCTGCCCCACACGGGCGTTCATCTTGTCGGGTATGCCCAGCATGTCAAACCACTGTTCTATCTGCTGGCGCGACTTGAATCCCGTCAGACGGTTCTTGATTTCCACATTCTCAAGGGCTGTCAGTTCGCTGAACAGGCGCAGCTCCTGAAACAGGTGGCTCACATGGCGCATGCGCACCTCCGTCCACTGACCGACGCTGAACGAGCGGGTGTCCTCGCCATCGAACAGCAGTTTGCCGCTGTAGTCGTTGCGATAGCCCTGAACGTAGCTGCAGAATGTGCTTTTCCCCTTTCCGCTCTCTGCCTCGATGAGGTACAGATGGCCGCGAGAGAATCGAACGTCTTGCTGCCAAATGTCAGAATCCTGTTGCTCGCGCGAGGCAAACACTTGCGGAATGACATATTTGAAATCGATGGTTTCCATTTCTTTTTTTCGTTTATGAGAGGAGGTCACTCGCCTCCTTTGAGAGAATAAATAACTGTTGTGAGCGGGCCAAACAGCGGTTCCAAAATCCCTATGACGGTACGAGCCACCTCGTTGTCGATGGCCGAAAGCCTGATGACCGCCACCAGCTTCTGCCCCACCAGCTGTTTTCTCACAACATCGGGCAATGGCTGCTGAGCCTTTCCAATGGCCGCAGATGCCAGCTGGGCGGTGCTCCCGGCAAAGAACTGATTGTCTGCCGTGACTCCGAAGTGGAACGTCGTCTGGCCGTCGGTATAGCAAAAGCTGTCCTTGCCTGTATCTATGATGCGTCCGCCGCTGGGGCACGAGCGTTTCCAGTAGTCAACGTCCTTCAGCCACTCGCGCTGCGCCAGACGGGCAGCCATGGTGATGTCGAACTTGTCGCCCAGCACAGGCACCGTGACGCTCATGTCACCATCTACACTGCGCAGAATGTTGTCCATGTCGATGGCCGTATTGATGCCGGTGAGCAGGGCCATGATGCCCTTGTTCTGCTGCAGCAGCGTGAGGAAGTCGGCCCCCCGCACGTTCATGAACACGCCCAGCAGACTGCCCTCTGCCATGCTTGCGGCATAGTCGCCGCGGATGGGGCGAAAAATGCGCTGTGCTTGGCGAAGTGCTGCATCGATGCGTTTGTTGAACGAGAAGGTTTCGCCCTGAATGTTCAGGCATCCCTCGTCAACGGTCATTTCGGCGGCTATGAGCACTTGGCTGGCATCGGCCTCTTTGGGAGCACCCAGTGTGAAGGGAGCCACAAACTTCTCGGGCAACGCCTGCGCTTGCGCCACCAAGGCTACGCTGCTGCCGATGGAGTCGAGTTTGGCAAACATGGGGGTGCCCTTGATGCCCTGCTCCTCGTTCTGAGCCAAATAGGTGGCCACTTGCTGAACAAGTGCCGCCTGCGCGTTGGCCGCTACAGGCCCCATCACCAACATAGCGCTCTCGGAGAAGCCCACCACCCAACTGTCACGCAAGACACAGAATTCGAAGCCACGCCGTTCGGTGAGTTTGGTAGCCATGCCGTTGTCACTCATCCCTTCGAGCCACTGAGCCAGTCTTTTCTGGCTGTCCACCTTGGCTGCCATTCCAAGCATTCCGTCGGGGGCCTCGAAGAAATAGAGTTTGGAAGCCAGGTCGATGCCACAGTCTTTCAGCTCATCAACCCTTAACAACCGAGCGAGCGGATTGGTTTGGCCGTCGGACTGGTTGGTGCCGACAGTTTGAGCCATATCCACCGAAACCAAGGCTGTACAGCCTTCGGGGATGGCGTTCAAATAGTCAGAATCAGAACACGATGCTGTCAGCAACACTACAGCTGCCAGCCACATAAAAATCTTTCTACCCTTCATCCTATTCTACAGTTTTTTTCAATCTCTTTATTTTTTAATTTTTCTTGCCAAGTGCATCATCATCACGGCTGCCAGTCCGGCGGTTTCCGTGCGCAGTCGGCTTGTTCCCAGCGAAATGCTCTCATAGCCGGCATCAATGGCCATGCGAACCTCTTCGATGGAGAAGTCGCCCTCGGGCCCCACCAGCACTGTGATGTCGTCGCCACAGCTGTCTTTTTTGTCTCCGCTCGTCAACTCGTCGAACAAGTCCTTACGCGGAATCTCCTCGTAGCAGTGGGCAATAAACTTTCGCCCGGCGCGCTCCTCGGCCACAAACTGGCGGAACGGGCAAAGCTCGCCCACTCGAGGTTTCCAGGCCTTGCGACTCTGTTTCATGGCCGACACCACGATTTTCTCCACACGGTCTGAACGCATCGCCTTGCGTTCCGAGAAACGGCACAACACGAAGCTGAACGCATCGCACCCCACCTCAGTGGCTTTTTCCACCATCCATTCCATGCGTTCCATCATCTTCGTGGGCGCAATGGCCAAATGCAGATGGCCACGCCAAGCAGGCGACTGCGGCAACACCTCTTTTATATTATAAAGGCAACGCTTGGCTGATGCCAGCGTCACCTCTGCCCGGAAAAAGTTGCCCTCTCCGTCCATGAGAAACATCTCGTCGCCACTCTGTAGTCGGAGCACCCGCGTGGCGTGCTGAGCTTCGTCGGCAGGCAACTCGCCCGCTTCCGCAGCTCCCGGCACATAGAAAAATCTTGTCTCTTTCACTTTCGTCTCTTCATTTCGTCGCGCAGTTGCGAGGCCAGTTCATAGTTTTCATCGTTGATGGCGTTGTTGAGGGCTTTCTCGAGCATGTCCATGCTCAGCGTGTTCACAGGAATGGAAATGCCGCGCGAACCACTGTTGAAATCAACCGATTGACGGCGCATGAGCGACACCTGGATGAAGATGTCGAGTCCTGCCACCATTGCCAGCAACACACCGTCGCTCACACGGATCGGAGTCAGCGCAAGCGTCTCCTTGTTCACCAATACAGCCTTGTACTGACCGTCCAACAAGCCGTTGATGAGCACCTCGAAGTGCTGACGGTCCATATCTTCCATCATACCGCAAAGCACCTCTGGCAACAAAATGTTGTTCAGAGGTGCCTCGGCCAGACGCAAACTGAGCTGGCGGGCCATCGCGCGGTCACACACCACAGAGAGCTGCTTCATTTCCAGTTCGTCGGTGAGCGTGAGCAGGGCCACGTCGTCAGACCCAACAATTTCGGCCACGCCTTTCAGTTTCAGTTTTATTTTTTCCATGATTCAATTTTTCAAGAAGAGCAAGAACATAGGAGGAATGAGCGCTTACTTCCTTTTACTGCTTACTCTGCTCCGGCTTGAATATCAGTGCAAATGCTATGCCTACAACCAGTGCGAAACCTGCAAAGATGAACCAGCATGACTGCCAGTTGCCCTGAAGATAACCGTTCTCCCACGTGCAGAAATGATTCACTATCTCGCCTGCAGCCAAAGTACCGATTGTGGCACCTAAACCATTGGTCATCAGCATGAACAACCCCTGCGCTGAAGCTTTTACAGAGGGCTCGCACTCCTGATCGACAAAAATGCCGCCCGACACATTGAAGAAATCGAACGCAACACCATAGACAATGCACGAAAGGATGAACAGCAGCACACCAGGCATGGCCGGGTTGCCCACGCCGAAGAATCCGAAGCGGAACACCCAAGCAAACATCGACATGAGCATCACCACCTTAATGCCATAGCGGCGCAGGAAGAACGGAATCATCAGAATGCACAACGCCTCGCTAATCTGCGAGATGGAAGTGAGAAGAGTAGCATTATTGGCCGCAAACGACGAAGCGACCAGCGGGTCGGCACTGCCCTTGAAGCTGGTGATGAAGGGACCGGCATAACCGTTGGTCACTTGAAGCGACATGCCCAGCAGGGCTGAGAAAATAAAGAAAAGTGCCATCTTCTTTTTCTTGAACAGGCGAAAGGCGTTCAGCCCGAACGACTCTGCCAAAGTCTGGTTTGGCTTCTTCTCCAGCTGGCACTGGGGCAGCGTGAAACAGTAGCAGCAAAGCACCAGGCTCAGCAAACCAGAGACGAAGAACTGCATGTAGGTATATTGGAACTTATGGGCGTTCTCTGCCAACGTGAACGAGAACGAACCGTCCTCGAGCACGGCACAGTTGACGAACCACATGGTGGCAATGAAACCCACCGTGCCAAGCACACGGATGGGAGGAAAGTCCTTCACTGTGTCCAATCCGTTGTTCTTCAGAATGGTGAAAGCGGTGGTGTTCGACAACGCCAAAGTTGGCATATAGAAAGCCACGCTCAGCGTGTAGATGGCAATAAAAGCACCCTTGTTGGGCAATTCATTGCCAAAGCCAGCACTCATGCCCATGTACCACAGACAGAGCATGGCGCAACCGGCCACCATATGACACAAGCCCAACAGCCGCTGCGGCTGGATGTACTTGTCGGCCACAATGCCCATAATCGTGGGCATGAATATAGACACGATGCCTTGAATGGCATAGAACCACGATATCTGACCGCCCAGTCCGGCTGTGCCCAGATAATTTCCCATACACGTAAGATAAGCGCCCCATACGGCGAACTCCAAGAAGTTCATCAGCGCCAAGCGTACTTTCAAATCCATAATAATGCCTTTTTAAATAGTGTGAATAGATTGATTTGGGGGCAAAGTTACGAAAAAAGGTCGTAACAAAAGAGCATTTTTCGAAGATTAACGCAGAAAGACCGTGAAATAAAGGAAATAAAAGGTAAGTCGGGGAAAAATGGAGAATTGAAGGATGGACGGTAAATGCATATCCCAATAATAATCCCATCTTTTTTCCCACTTTTTTCTGTTTGGGGTGGCGAAATAGAAATAAAATGTGTAACTTTGTAGCCAGTTCGGGGAGAAATCCGGACTAACATAGAAGCATTCGCTATTATTTCGCGCATAGCCAAGAAAAGCGTAGGAAACTCAGATTGGTATAACAAGCACGGAAATAATAAGTGACAGGTG
>OCTX012132424.1_pt1 | contig 40144 bp, 36 predicted proteins | sample 1539691 | NCBI WGS metagenome assembly OCTX01 (sample SAMN02144231, study PRJEB22623) | gut metagenome | biome: sheep rumen | host: Ovis aries | place: New Zealand
AGATGTCAAGCGGGCTACCGTTCCGCTGCTCAATTTTGAACTTATACACTGTGTCGCAAGCGATGCCCACAGTCCTGTGCAGCGGACGCCCTGGATGAGAGATATACAGAAATTTTTAATAGAAAACTTTGATCAGGAATATGCGTATCGGCTGCTCGATGCTAATCCCCATAAAATCGTAACGGGGCAGGATGTGCGGTCGTACGCGCGCGATCCTATGTGGGTATAAAGGAGTTTGTTATATGCTTAGAAAATCACGAGTGTTTGTAGTGCTGTTTTTTATTTTTGCGCTTGTGACATTTGCCATGTTTCGCCTGGCAAGACTTGCCAGAACCGACCGTACAATACCGGTGATTGAGATGAATAGTGATTCTATCACAGTATCGGTAGAAGGTGGGGATTCTGCAATTCTTGAAGGCGTGACTGCTACAGATGCAAAAGACGGAGATATCACTGGGAACCTTTTTATAGAATCCAGAACATCATTCCTTGAAAAAGGACGCTTTAATGTTACGATAGCGGTTGCAGATAGGGATAATCACGTAACTAAGGCTACGAGAGAAGTTATTTATAGTGACTATAGGTCTCCACAGTTCTCGCTTTCCAACCCGCTCAAATTTTCGATATCAAAAGAGAGCCAGGATGATCTTAATATAGCGAGTGGACTCGGAGCAAAAGATGTCATCGACGGAAATATTAACAATAAGATCAAGATAGCTAGTGAATACTCTATCAACAGTAATGTCCCGGGAAACTACCATATGGAATTTATGGTTACGAATAGTATGGGTGACACATCCAAGCTGCCGGTTACTGTCACTATTTACAGCAATACCCAAGAGAGTGGACTTCCGCAGATTATCTTGTCTCAATATCTAATAAATACGCCTGTTGGTACAGAAGTTGATGTGCTGTCGCTAATTGACCAGATAAACTACCATAATTCAACATATCGTCGCGGAGAGGATGGAAATTATTATAATGGCGAATTTGATTCCCAAGGGAATGCTGTTATGTTTTCGGCTGAGTCTGTACGGATTGATTCAGATATCGACTGGAATACGCCGGGGGTATATGAAGTGACAATCACATTTACAGACGAGAAAGCAGGGCTGTCAAACTTTACAAGATGTTATATGGTTATTTATTAGTGATTATGCAATATGAAAGAGAAAGCATATGAAAGAAAAAGCATTTCGTTATAGAACTATAGATATTGCCAGTATTACGAGAGATGTATTAAGGCAATGGTGGGCAATACTGCTTTTTTCGGTAGCAATTGCTCTTATTGTTAATACGATTTCAAATCGTTTCTATCATCCTTTATATAGTACCTCGGCGACTTTTGTGGTTAGCACTCGTGGAACAAATACGTCGATTTATCAGGATATCGCCAGTGCAAGTGATACAGCAGAACGATTTAAGGTTGTGCTTGACAGTAATATATTAAAAAGAGAAATTGCAAAAGATCTGGGTGTTATTAATTATGGAGCAAAAACGAATGTTGAGTTGCTGGATGAGACTAACCTTATCGTATTGACTGTTCAGCACAGTTCTGCATTGATGGCATACAAGTATATACGTTCTATTATGAGCAATTATAGTATTGTTTCCAACTATGTAATTAAGAATGTAGTCTTGGATGTTATACAGCAGCCAACAATACCATTAACTGCTTCAAATGTTAATATGTCAGGGATATATACATACATTGGACTATTAGTCGGATTTGTAATTGCTGTATTGTATGTGGCGTTTTTCTCCTATCTCAAAGACACGGTCAAGAACGCAAGCGAAGCGTCTTCGAAATTGGCAGCTAGGTTTCTCGGCAGTATTTATCATGAAAGCAGAAGAAGCGAGCGCAACAGGACAAGAACTGAATCAATGCTTATCACTAATCCAATCTTGAGCTTTAGGTATACAGAGTCGTGTAGGATGGTGGCTTCTCGCATTCGGAGCCGTCTGGATCGAAAAAAAGCCAAAGTCGTTTTAGTTACAAGCGTGGCAGAAAATGAAGGAAAATCGACAGTGGCATCAAACACTGCCCTTGCTTTGGCCCAAGAAGGGAAAAAGGTGCTCCTCATAGATTCTGACTTCAGAAAGCCGTCATTATATAAAGTCTTTGATGTGGATAAGGACGAAGCCCCCAATTTTGTAGATATGCTACGAAGCGGAAAAGGGCTTAATAAATCCATTATTAAACTCAAAAAATACCCGCTATATTTTATATTAAATAATACAAACACAGGTACTATCGATGATATCCTTGCCAATAATAGATTTGAAGCCCTTATTAACTTTGCTCGAACACAATGTGATTATATTATTCTGGATACGGCGCCAATGGGCTTGGTGCCGGATGCAGAGGGTATCTCCGGATTTTGTGATGCCAGTGTTATTGTAGTCAGGGAAGACACGATTCTTGCCAGAAACATAAACGATGCAATTGACACACTTAATGAGACAAATGCCAAGGTGCTGGGCATAGTGTTTAATGATGCTACAAGTAAGACATCGGGATTAAGTGGAAAATCTGCTTACGGCTTCGGCTATAAAAAGTAATATTGTGGAGGAAAATGATGACAGATCAGACTTCCAATACGACAGGGAACAATTTAGATCAATATGTTACTATTAACTTGATGTATATCATAGATGATATGTGGAAAGGCCTTAAACGGTTTTTTTGGCTAGTACCTATCATCGTATTAGTGTTTACAGGGTCATTTTTTATCTTTGCAAAAGCAAGGTATCGTACCAGCTATGAGGCATTCACATCATTTGCAATTAATACGCGTACCGCATATGGATACACTAGTACATACTATAGCAAAGCTGTAGCGCGACAACTCTCGAGAACTTTTCCGTATATTTTGACATCTGGAGCTCTACAGGATATCGTTGAGGAAGATATGGGTGTCGATAACCTCAATGGGACAATCTCTGCAACAGCCCTTGAGGAAAGTTCTGTATTTACAATAAAAGTTGTTTCAACAAGTCCACAGGATGCCTATGATATACTTCAGTCCGTGATTAAAAATTATCCAGCAGTTGCAGAGTACATTATTGGAGAAACACAGTTGGAGATCATCGATGAAAGCGGAATTCCACAGTGGCCTATAAATAATCCACAATATAGGAGAGCCCAGTTATTGGGTGCGTTCGTAGGGATATGCTTTTCGTTAGTACTTTTGTTTATTTACGCCACAGCTCGACATACTGTGAGGGGTGAGGAAGATTTAAAGAAAAATCTTTCAATTGCATATCTTGGCGCGGTTCCCCATATTAGAAGAAAAGCAAGATCGAAGAATAAAGGAACTACAATACTAATGGACAGCAAGGAAAGTCCGGCTGCACTTGGCGACTGTATGCGTACAATTCGAACTCGATTTATTCGCGAGGCAGATGCGATTGAAGCAAAGACTATTATGGTGACAAGTGCGTCGGAAGGGGAAGGAAAGACAAGCACAGCCATTAATCTTGCAATTTCTCTTTCCAGACAAGATATACGAGTCATTTTGATAGACGCTGATTTAAGAAACCCGGCAGTGGCTATAGAAATGGGTCTTAGGCTAAGCGATGAAAATCATAAGGGAATAGCAGATGTATTACAGGGAACAGCGAGTGTCGAGGAGTGTCTCATAGGTTATGGAGAACAGGGTGTGCGAGTACTTCCCGGTATGAAATCGATTAAGACGACCGGAGATGTCTTAGGTGGACAGGGCATGGAAAGACTTCTGCTTGCTTGTTCTTCCTTGTGTGATGTCATAATTATTGACACACCACCCAGCGGACTTTTTGCGGATGCATCAATTATTGCCAGACATGTTGATGGTGTTGTTTTTGTTGTTCGGCAGGATTATGCCCGCGCAGATTTAGTGCTTGAAAGCATTGAGAATATTGCAGATACAGGAACTAAAATTCTTGGCTATATTCTTAATGATACAGAACGAGGGATTACCGGCTATGGGTATAATTATGGTTATGGCTATGGCTATGGTTATGGCTACGGCTACGGCTATGGCTATGGCGATTATGGCTATGGCTACGGTGGTTATGGTTCTTATGGAAAGAAAAAAGACACAGAAAAAAAACTCGATGATGTAGTAGACAAGAAAGAGTGAGTTCTTCATAAAATATAAAAAGAGGGATAGAAATAACTATGAGAGTAATACCCTTCAGCCCACCTGATTTAAGTGAATTGGAAATCTCTGAAGTTATAAAGACGCTTCAATCAGGCTGGATTACAACAGGACCACGCACAAAGCTGTTGGAGAGGCGTTTGGCATCGTATATTGACACAGGACGGACAGATATTGATAGCAGTGACGATGAATGCTTCAAGAAATATTCAAACCGAGTTGTATGTCTCAGTTCCGCGACTGCTGCGGAAGAATTAAACCTTCGTATTCTGGGGATTGGACCCGGTGATGAAGTTATAGTTCCCGCATATACGTATACCGCAACAGCCTCAGCGGCGATTCATTGTGGAGCGAAAGTCGTTTTTGTAGATATACAGAAGGACGGAGATGCAGAAACCCGGATGCCTGAGATGGATTATGAAGCGCTTGATCAGGCAATTACAGAGAAGACGAAAGCTATCATAGCTGTTGATCTTGGAGGGATTGTCTGTGATTACGACAGAATATATGAAATAGTCGAGCGAAAGAAAGAAATGTTCCATCCTATGAACGATGACAGCAGTCCATTAAAAAGTCTTTCATCACGCATTCAGAGAGGACTTGGCAAAATAGCTGTTGTTGCGGACTGCGCCCATAGTCTGGGAGCTTCTCGAATAGTTGCCTATACAGGGAAAGGCAAGCTGAATAAGCCTGAAAGAAACTATTGTGGAAACATTGCTATGTTGACAAGCTTCTCTTTCCACGCTGTAAAAAATCTGACAACAGCAGAGGGTGGCGCAAGTACATGGTGCCTGCCTGATTCTGTTTATGAACAGGGGGTTACAGACAGAGAAATATATCACATGTACCAATTGCTATCTCTTCATGGACAGGACAAAGATGCTTTTGCTAAAAATACAGCTGGGGCATGGGAATATGATATTATTGGTCCCTGGTATAAGTGTAATATGACAGATATTATGGCGGCATTGGGTCTGCGCCAGTTGGATCGTTATCTTGGGCTTCTTGAACGTAGATGTCAATTAATTAGTAAATACGACGCTGTCTGTTCTGAGCTGGGGATAGAACACCTTATACATCATACGGACCATATGGACAGTTCAAATCATCTGTATCTGATACGCATACCTGGAATAAATGAAGAACAACGAAATGAGATTATTAAGATGATGGCGGACGCTGGTGTAGCGACGAATGTACACTATAAACCACTTCCGATGATGACGGCTTATGGAGCAGATTGTTCAAAATTCCCGAATGCATATAATTATTATCGTAACTTGATTACACTACCTCTTTACACCAGGTTGACAGATGATGATGCGGAATATGTTTGTGAGACTTTAAAAAATATACTTAAAAAGTATCTATGAGGTGCAGCAGTGCTGAAAAGATGGGAAGACTTGCCGGATTTCATGAAAGTACCGGAAGTGCGGCCATATTGGGAAATTTTAAATAAAAAGAGAGGACAATTAATCCTCAAGCACATCTTTGACTATGTGGCTGCATGTATATTATTGCTACTTTTGCTCATTCCTATGTTAGTGATTGCGATATGGATTAAAATGGATTCTCCGGGACCTGTTTTTTATCGACAGGAGCGAGTAACAAGTTACGGTAAATGCTTTAGAATCCACAAGTTTCGCACAATGGTAAACAATGCGGATCGTATCGGAACTGCGGTAACTGTAAATAAAGACAGTAGAATAACTCATGTGGGTAAGACGCTTAGGCAATTTCGATTGGATGAGCTTCCGCAAGTGATTGATATACTGGAAGGATCAATGTCTTTTGTAGGAACAAGGCCTGAAGTTGTCAAATATGTAAATCAATATGAACCTGAATTCAGGGCGACTCTTCTTATGCCTGCAGGAATAACAAGTGAAGCCAGCATGCGATATAAGAATGAGGAAAGACTGCTTAGTGCTGCGGACAATGTGGACCGAGTCTATATTGAAAAAGTTCTTCCCGAAAAGATGAAATGGAATCTGGAAGGAGTAAGATCGTTTTCTGTTTTTAAAGATATGCAGATTATGATACGAACGCTTTTTGCTGTAGTGAATAAAGACTGATGCTGGATGTTGGGTGAAAAAGGTGATGTTAAATGACAGAGAAGCCATTAATAGCGCTACTGACAAATAATGATGATGACGTATATTGCTTCAGGTTAGAGTTAATACAGGCAATTCTGAATGCAGGATACCGAATGTTGATTTCCTGTCCGGATGGCCCTAAGTTTGAAGCAATGAGCGAAATTGGATTACGAAAGAATAAAGAGTTTATTTATGATGATCCTGTAATTGACCGGCGTGGCACTAATATTATTAATGACGGGAAACTCATTAAACATTATTATACAATCTTTCGAAAATACAGGCCCTCCGTGGTGCTGACATATACAGCGAAGCCTAATGTATATGCAAGCTTTGTAGCACAATGGCTTCGTATACCTGTGATTAATAATGTTACCGGTCTTGGCTCTGTGCTGAATGAAACTGGACTGAAACGAAGAATAATTATGTGGTTGTTCAAAACAGCGTATAGTCGTTCTGCATGTATTATGTTCCAGAACCATACCAATATGATGCAAGCAGAAAAACTGGGGTGGATTCAGGGGGAGAGCAGACTGATACCTGGTTCCGGTGTGGCTTTAGAACGTTACCCTGTTCAGGAGTATCCTGACGGTGGTGACGGCGTAAATGGAGAAACCATAGTATTTAATTATATAGGCCGGATCTTTCATGAAAAGGGTGTTGATGACTATATAGAAGCGGCCAAAAGGATTAAAGCAAAATATCCAAAAACAGAGTTTAATATGCTTGGTTTTATTGAACCAACAGAGAATCATTATGAAGCAGAATTGAAAGCTTTAGAAGAGCAGGAAATTGTGTTTTATCGGGGGTCTCAGAAGGATGTCAGACCATGGATTAAACGGGCACACGCAATTATACATCCAAGCATCTATGGTGAGGGGATGAGTAATGTTCTCCTGGAGAATGCCAGTTCCGGCAGGCCGATTATTACGACGGATAATCCTGGATGTTTTGAGACTGTAGATGATGGCATTACAGGCTTTATTTATCCTGGTGGAGACATAGATGTGCTGGTTCAAAAAATTGAGACTTTTATCTCGTTAATGGGAAATGAAGACCGTAAAGCCATGGGACTTAAAGGGCGAAAAAAAGTCGAGACAGAGTTCAGTAGAGAACTTGTAATTGAAGCATATCTCGGGAAAATTAAGGAATTAGTATAATAGAATGGTAGGGATGCCCCGATGAAATTGGCCTTGTTAAACTGTTACTTTGGCAATCTGCCCAACTATTTTGAGCTGTGGCTGCAGTCTTGTAAATATAATCCCCAAATAGATTTCATTTTTGTTACAGATGCAAATTTAGATATCGATGTTCCACGCAATGTGAGAGTGGTAGCTCAGACGTGGGACGAATTAGTACAATATATTGATTCAAAATTCAATTTTGAAATCTCTATCCAGTCCCCGTATAAACTAACTGATTTCAAACCGGCATATGGATATATATTTGAAGATTACTTCAAAGGGTATGATTATTGGGGATACTGTGATATAGACCTAATATTTGGCGACATATTGCGATTTATTGAGAAACCTATGCAACAGAAGGTTGAGAAGATATATCGGCTGGGACATCTGACAATTTATAAAAATACTGAACGTATGAAATACCTCTTTAAACAAAAAGGTGCGATGTTTTCCTATAGGGAGGTTTTTTCAAGTCCCGAGTTTTACTCTTTTGATGAGCATGCAGGTCAAATGCTTATAGCGAAAAGGCAAAAGGTATGTGAGTATTATCAGGAGGATATGGCTGATATATCGTGTCGCATAAACAGGTTAACTGCATCAAGACATAAAAATTATAAATCACAAGTTTTTTATTTTGAGAAAGGAAATGTATATCGTGCATATGTTAAAGAACAATCGGTAATAACTGAGGAATATGTGTATATCCATATGCAGAAACGAAAATATATTTATGAGGAGCAACCGGATTGCTTTTATATTCTAGGTGGAAGATTCGTTTCGAAGACATTGGGAGTTCCTAATGCAGAAGAGATAAAGCAATTATCTGAATATGTAAGTAGTGTAAGGGACGTACAGCAACTTGCAGTATTTCGTTTAAAAAAAGTATTAGACTTTATGAAGAGTTCCTTCAAGCAAAAAGGGATTTGGCTGAAGATTAAGTTGGCTGAGAAACAGTTTTAAAGAATTCTTTATTTGAAACTATAAGTGGGCTTTGCTTGCATTACTATTTTATTAAGAAAGGATATTTAAATACAAATGAGCGCATCGGAAAAAAAATTAGGGCTTGCGGCATTCATTATGATTTACTTTATGCTAAAGCCACTATATATTGGTGCCTCTGGAAATATGCAGATTTGCGATTATTTTCTTGCATTCTCGATCTTATACTTAATCTTTGAGGGTCCTGAAAAAATAGTATTCGATCAAAATAGCTTTTCAGTGACAAAATTATATATTGTTGTGCTTTTTTATCAAATTGTTATTAATGCAATATGGAGTGTGATTACTGAAAGCGGCGCAATGAACAGACATGATTTGTATTATGTTTTTAATTTTATTGCATTTCTTGAATGTTTGTATGTCGGTCAGAGAGCTGGAGTTGATAGTATTAAGCGTGCTGTTGGCTTAGGGAGCTTTTTCGGGGTTATTATCACTGCAGTAGGATTGTTGTTTTTTTCGGGACCACAGAGCCGAGGGACAGGCTTTTTTAATAATCCAAATCAATTAGGGTATTATGCAGTGATTATGCTGACGGTAGTTGCGTTATGTCGAAAACAATTAAATAGGATTCAAATAGGTACGATAATTGTGGTTTCCTTTTGGGCATCGATTATTTCATTATCAAAAGCTGCGATAATAGCTTATTTTGCAGAAGCTATTATTCTTATAATGTTTTATCAAAATAATCAGTCTTTAAAACGAATCATAATAGAATTGATCCTATTATCGGTGATAGCTTTTATCATATATTTTCTTTTCTATTCCGATAGTAGAATTGTATTAGATAATAAAACGTTGTTCGATATGAGAAATCGAATTATTAATATGTCGGAAGAGAATGATTCGGGCTTGGCATATGGACGTGGGTACGCAAGAGTTGGCGAAATGTTGCCTCATATATTATGGGGGACTGGAGAGGGAGCATATAATCGTTTTACTGTAAGGCATGGAACAGAGGTTCATTCAACGTTTGCCTCATTGTTAACGTGCTATGGGCTAATAGGTTTGATAGGATATCTGGTTATTTTCATTAAATGCATGGGAAGAGGAGGGAGATTAATACAGAATATCATAGCACTTGCAGGATTGTTTCTTTACGCAATAACTCATAATGGGATACGAAATACACTTTTATGGATGATTATGGCATTATTATTGCTAGAGAGTAATGAAGAAAAGAATCAATATTTGCATATTCCAAAGGATAGTAATGAGGGTGCTGGTATTTCGGATGAGTAAAATCAGAAATCTGTTGAATAAGAACTATAGAATGCCAATACATTATTGAGAGATCACATATCGGATACGGTTTATTAACAAGGAAGAATGAGAGTATGAATGAATTATCACAAGAAGAAATAAAGAACGAATTATTAAGAATACTAGTGGCATTTACGGATTTTTGCGATGAAAATTCACTTCGCTATTACTTATTCGGAGGAACGCTTCTTGGCGCTATAAGACATCAGGATTTTATTCCTTGGGATGATGATGTTGATATTGCTATGCCGCGACCTGACTATGATAAGATGATAAAATTATTGGGAAAGAATAGACTGGCAGAGTGTTTGGAGTTACGGTGTCAAGAACTTAATAATTTGGCATTTCCGTTTTCAAAAATAGTCAATACATCTATAACTGGTTCCGCTGACTATAGCATTGATGACAAAAATTTGTGGATTGATGTTTTTCCGTTGGATGGGCTACCGGATGACCTTAGACAGAGTTCCATGCACATTAAACTGTTGAGATGGAACCAATTTTTATTTAACTGGTCTAGATCAAAACCAAGTGTATGCAAGTCGCTTAAGGTGAAAATACTTAGATTTCCATTTTTAGTTTATGCACACATAAGGGGAAGTAAGCATTTTTGTACAAAGATAATGACCTTAGCCCGTAAATATAATTTTGATGATTCGAATTATATAGGAAATATTACATGGGCAGTAGGAACAAGGGAACGGATGAAAAAAGCTACTTTTTTACCAAGACAAATAGTCAATTTCAGAGGAAGCACTTTTTACACAACAAATAATTGGGATGAATACTTAAGACTCATATATGGTGATTATATGAAACTCCCGCCAGAAAACAAAAGGGTAAATCACAGTATTAAAATGTACAAGAATGAATAAAAGCGTTTCGTTAAGAAAGGGAAAACAGATATGGAGTGTATTGATAAAGATGAGATTAGTTCAGATGTGCTACGAAATGTGCAGCTGAAAGGTCTTGATCTACTCTTGGTGTTTGACGATTTTTGTAAAAGGAATGGCCTTTTGTACTATCTGTGTGGAGGTTGTTGTATTGGAGCTATCCGTCATAAGGGCTTTATACCATGGGATGATGATGTTGACGTAATGATGCCGCGCAAGGATTTTGAAAGACTTATTGTTCTATGGAATGATCAAATGAGGCATACTCAATATAGGCTGAATGACAACTCTCTTGATTCATACCTGAGAACTATGTGGGTATCTATATCAGATGAAAACACGACATTCATTAAAGAACGTCAAGCGGATTTAGATATTTCTCACGGAATTAGGTTAGAAATAATACCGTTAGATGGCTGCCCGGATTCGAGAATAGCAAGAGTAATACAGATGTTTTGGGCATTAGTACATCAAATGTACATTATGCAAGAGCCACCTGAATCGAAAGGAAAGATATTTTCTGTCTTGGGAAGGCTTTTATTAGGTATATGTCGGACTTGGAAGAAAAGATATCATATAGCGAAATATGCTGAGAAACAAATGAGCAAGTATTCGTTTGATGAAACTCGAAAGGTAACTGAATTGACGACACGTTTTCGATATATGCGTAATGAGTATCCTAAGAGCGCATTTGAAGCGTCCTGTAGAGTTGAATTCGAAGGGCATCAGGTTCCAGTGCCAATAGGCTATGATACATATTTGCGAATGGCATTTGGAAACTATATGGAGCTTCCACCTGAAGAGGCCAGAAAGCCCAGGCATGAGACTGTCTTTATTGATACATCTAAAAGCTATAAACAGTATAAAGGAATATATTATTGTATAGATAGCAGAAAAGTTCAGGGACAAACCCGCCATGCAAAATCTAGCATGCGTTGAGGAAGATTATACCAAAAATTCCAATCTGTCATTTCGGCATCGTAGTAAGCCTTGAAGGTGGAGTTGTTCTTAACCTCGTTTTTGCAGCAAAAAGAATGCCGTATTTATGCGGCTCTGGCGTTTCGCTAAACGCCTAACCACGATTAAAACGAAAGGAAATGTGGTGTATCAGCTTCTGACTACATCATACAAGGGAAGAAATGTCTAATATTGCTATTATTATTGCCGGAGGATCCGGAAGCAGGATGGGTCAAGATATACCAAAGCAGTTCATAAATGTTTATGATAAGCCAGTGTTGATTTATACCCTTGAAGGGTTTCAAAAGCATCCACTGATAGATGCTATAGAAGTGGTGTGCCTTGATGGTTGGCATGATGTACTGCGTGCATATGCAAAACAATTTGGAATAAATAAGCTGAAGTGGATTGTTTCTGGTGGCAGGAGTGGACAAGAATCAATCAGAAATGGTGTTTATAATCTTGAGGGCAAAGTTGCTGCTGAAGATATTATTATCATTCATGATGGGATTAGGCCTTTGGTAGATGAGACTGTTTTGACAGATGTTATAGTTAAATGTAAGAAATATGGAAATGCCGTTACATCTTTGCCATATAATGAGCAAATATTTGTTATCGATGATGAGATAAGCACCAGGAAATATATTCCAAGAGAAACGCTTCGACGCGTTTCTACACCACAAGCGTATCAATTTGACTTGTTGGATTCAAAATACCATGAGGCTTTTGAGAAAGAAGTGGGTATTTATGGATCGCATTATACGAATACCATGATGGTGGAGTTGGGGGTAAGGTTATATTTTGCCGCAGGATCAGACAAAAATATTAAATTGACAACTAAAGATGACCTTGAAATGTTCAAGGCATATTTGAAGTCTGATAAAGATAATTGGCTGAAATAATAACTACAAAGAGGGTTTTGAAACTGAGCAAAACGAATGATACGAGGAGGCCCTTTTTGTGGAAAAGAATTGCAACTGCGAAAAGCTAGGTATTAATCTACAAATTCAGGTTATGAGAGGCATATTTTGCATAATGATATTGGTATATCATATGACATGCAGATATGGCGATATATATGGACATCATGAGTTTGTGATAGACTATCTTCAGAAATTTAGTGTAATAGCATTAGCGGGTTTTTTCTGCATGAGCGGCTATTATTCTGAAGGTAAAACATCGGAAAGTGGAGTCCGGTTTTTTTTAAGGAAATTTAGTCGTTTATATCCGGAATACTTATTAGCAATATCTATTATTTTTATTGTTCAACTAACAGGTTACCTTGGACCGGAGCGAAGTACAACATTCATTCAGTATTTACTGAATATCCCGTTTCTACACGTTGTGCTTGGAACAGGCTTTGTTGATGGGGCTCACTGGTATGTTGTCTTTTCTTTAGCTATATTTTTATATGTAGCAGGATTAAAACAGCTTAATATATATCAGTTAAAATTGTTTCCGCTTCTTAATGTGTTTTTTTTGCTGTTAGTTGCTTTAGCGTTCCGCATTCTGCATGCAATACCATTAGAAATGCAAACGTATGTAAACTATTATTTTGCATATTCTGTTGGAATTGGTTTGCGTCGATATTGTAGTGTCCCAATTTATAAAAAATATATAATAGCATTTTTCTTTATTATATTGCTGTATATCGTGATGGCGTTTGCTTTTATAGATGGCATTTGTATAATTATTACGTTTGGCATTTTGTTATCGGCTTTTATGCAAAAGCTTAAAGTGTTATCAAAGATGAGACTGCTAAAGTATATTGGAGATCGGTCGTATATTATTTATCTGCTACATCAAAATATTGGGTTTATGATAATTAATGCACTGATAAGCGTTGGAATTAATAACGTGTTTTTGTGTGTTGTTGCTGCTTGTTTTGTGGATATATGTATTGGAATCACTGCTTATAAAATCAAAACACTATCAACACGTTGCATATGGAGAGTAGCAGGGGTTCAGAGATAGCAGAACAGGGCTGCATAAAAGGAATAATTAGTTTTGTTGCTGATAATGATAAGGATGTTAAATAATTGTATGGATTATTGGTACAGGCAATAATTGCTGTTTTAATTATTATCGTGATTAGTCAGTGGATAGTTGAGAAAAGGTATGGCAAATGTATTATTGTGCAAATGATGTTGATCTATATTGGATTCGTTATTTACATCACGATGTTTAGTGGGGCAAGAGGGTATGAGTATGGTATAAATCTTAGACCTCCACTACACTTTTATTGGGCTGTAAGAAATAAGAGTTATGGTTCAACGACCAACAGATCTGTACTCAATTGCTTGTTATTTGTACCTTTCGGGTATTTACTTCCTCTAATTTATCAGTATTGGAATCGTGTTGGTAAAAAGAATGCTTTGTCATGGTATATGGTAACTGTGTTGGGTTTTTTTTCTTCATTGGTTATAGAAGTATGTCAATTACTTTTTCATAGAGGGGTTTTTGAATTAGATGACTTAATGAAAAACACAATGGGTGCTGTGACCGGGTATTTGGTTTGGAAAGTGTTGGATAACAAATCATGTAAAGGGTGAGCCTCTCTGAAGTTATAGAAAGCAGGAAATGTCGATTTATGCAGGAGGTGGGGAAAGAGTTTCATCAATAATGAGGGAAAGCGATGAGTAAAAGGATATATCTAAAAAGTTTTAAATGGGTGGGAGTTAGTACTTATAGGAATGAGTTATTCGGAATAGCTATTTTGACAGTAATCTTGCATCACTATTTTGAGATATTTAAAACTGTAGAAGCCCCAAATCGTATAATTTACATAATCGCCCGAATATACAATAGTACTGTTGGCAGTGTTGGTGTTGATATATTTATTCTTTTATCTGGTTTTGGGCTGTACTATTCTCTGTTCAGCGGAAGGAAATTATCTCTTTTTTATAAGAAGCGCTTTAAAAGGGTCATATATCCATACCTTTTAAGTGGATGTGTTTTTTGGTGTATTTTCGATTTCTTTATTAGACATGAAACGTTTAGATCTTTTATTTACCATTATTCTCTGCTTGCGTTTTGGGGGAGTGGTGTTACATACTTCTGGTATGTTTCGTTTATATCACTTCTTTATATAGTTTCGCCTTTCGTATATTGGCTTACAGGCGGAAGGAGAAGATTTATAATCGGAGTAATTGGCTCTATATGCATTGTTTTGGTTTGCTACTTTGCAGTACCGAGAGTATTTGCCAATATCGAAATGGCGATTCAACGCCTTCCCTGGTTTTTGATAGGAATGAGATGCGGACAACTGGCAAAAAATCAGGAGCTTTACGGGGATTATAGCATTCCCCTGTGGCTTGTGATTATTCTATTATGTGCTGTTCCTGTTAGAATAATAGTCGGAATAATAGATTTTGGTTTTGATAGGATATTTTATGGATATTATGGATTGTTTCTTATCATTGCATATGTAATGCTCCGATCAGTAACTCCCGGACAATGGGATAAATTCTTTTCACTTTTTGCTGTTGTGGGAAGCTATTCATTGGAACTATATATAGTGCATACGGCTGTAAAAAACATTATGCTTCAGAGTGGTGTTATCATTCAAAACCCATTAGTATATCTCTTGCATTTGTTAATAGTGATTCCACTAGTCGCTTGCCTTGTGAAATTAGAGAGGCTGGATATTCGCAGGTTGAGTAAAGCTATTCGTGGTGCAACGTGAATACTCATATAAGATATTGTGTTGACTGAGATATAAGGCTGTCGAATTAACTTATCTTCAAGGAAATGGGCAGCCTGATGAGCCTAAAAACGTTTTACTGCCCAATGATTTACATTGAATATTTTGCTAATGGTGTTGAGCTCGCAGAGTGGTGTTAATAAATGATTAGTGTTATTATTCCGGTATATAATGTAGAAAGATATCTGCACAGATGTTTACAAAGTGTCCTTAATCAAACTTATACAGAATTCGAAGTGATACTGATAGATGACGGTTCAACAGATAAATCGGGGAAGATTTGTGATAGCGTGCTTTCTGATAAAAGATGTAAGGTTATTCATCAGAACAATCAGGGGGTTTCTTCCGCGCGCAACAAGGGTCTGGCTGCATCGAAGGGAGAGTATATTTTGTTTGTGGATCCGGATGATTGGCTGGATCAAGAGATGTTAGAGAAGCTGATAACCGGAATAGGGGACACGGACTTGGCTATGTGCTTTCACTATGTGGCTAATGAGACGTCAGATGGAGAATATGAGTTTGTAGAACAGAGGTATTATGACATCAAAGAACCATACAAAACAGAAAATGTGTACTATGATATTTTGATGAAGAGTGGTCCTTTATGGAACAAACTAATAAAACGTGATGCAATCGGAGAAATGTTGTTTCGCACAGATATGACATATGGTGAAGATACTGTTTTTATTGCGAAATGTTTAGAACACGTCAGAACTGCAGTAATCGTACCGGAATGTCTGTATTATTATCAGCGAGTCAGAAAAGGCAATGTGGTTTCTTCTGCAATCGATAACAGATCCCTGGAATATTTAGAGAATATAAAAGAGGTGTTTGACTGCTGTAAATCAGTGAATTGTCCTTCGGTTGGAATTAAGCGTATTAACAGTAGTGTAAGGGAAGTCCTTTCAAAAATCCAATTCACCATAGAGGACATATTTTCTAAGAAACAGTATATTAAAGCGTGTAACAGACTGATTAGATATCCCAGCTTGTCTGATTATTTTGTTTTTTTTACTGATAAGAGAATACCGTTTTCTAATAAGCGAGAAGTAATAGTTCTTTTCGATTGTTTTTTTTATATGTTATATCATTCCATAAAAGCAAGAAAACTCTTTTGCGGTAATAATAAATCTTGAGCCGAATCTTAAACATATACTGAAATAGAAAATTATATCAGTTCTGCGGATAGAAATCGAAGAATGAGGTAGTGACAGAGATGAAGATAGCAATAGTCACGATTACTGATGGACAAAACTATGGTAATAGAATTCAGAATTTTGCCCTCCAGGAAGCTTTAAAGAATATGGGGTTTAACGTTGAAACGATAAGAAGAAAAACACACCATGACCTGCCGTTCTTCGTTAAGATTAAAATAATTATTAAGAATACAATTAAAAAGATCATTGGAAGAAGGTATGGAAAGCATAGGGAACTGAGAAAAAAAAGATTTGATGAGTTTAATAGAAAATATATAAGGTTCAGTAGGTTATGTCTACATGACAATATTGCACCTAAACATATATCTGATAAATATGACTATTTTGTGGTAGGTAGTGATCAGGTATGGAATGCCGGATTTAGGATTATTATTGAGGATTTGAAGAATTATCTGTTGTGTTTTGCTCCCGGGACAAAAAGAGTCGCATATGCAGCAAGTTTTGGTACGGACTTTTTATATGAAGGGAGCGAAGAATTTTTCTGTTCTGAACTGCCCAAATTTAAGGCTATTTCAGTTAGAGAAGAATCTGGAGTGGATTTAGTTCACTTGTGTGGAGCGGCTGCAAGAGTGACCCTTGATCCTGTGATGCTCTTGACAAGTGAACAATGGATGAAGTTTGCCCGAAAGCCCAAATATGTAGAAAACAAGCCTTTTGTGCTGACGTATTTTCTCAGTGGTCGTGATAAAAGAACAGATGAGTATGGTCTTAATGTGGCCCAGGGAATGCCAATATATGAGTTGGATTTCGAGTTTATCGCAGAAAAGGACGTCAAAGACATTAAACAGTTTTGTACTGCTCCGGATGAATTTATATGGCTTATAGCAAATGCTGAGATGGTGCTAACAGATTCTTTTCATGCAGCTGCATTATCTATAATGTTTCATAAACCCTTCTGGATTTTCGAGAGAAAGGAGATTAACAAGAGCTATAAGATGGGGGGGAGAATATCGACATTATTAGAGGCATTTGATCTTTCAAGTCATAGAAGAAGCTTAGCTGATCCAATTGAGAAGCCGGAGCCAATTAATGGAGAGGCGGTTGACTATATACTAACGAAGAAACGAGAGGAATCCCTTGGATTTTTAAAAGAGGCTTTACTGGAATGAAGATAGAGAGAACAAAAAATGCTGCCAGAAATATATTTTTTGGTGTGCTGTTAAAACTATACTCAACGTTAATTCCGTTTATAATGAGGACAGCTATGATTTATTTCATGGGTGTCCAGTATTTAGGTTTAAACGGATTGTTTACATCGGTTCTTTCTGTTCTGAATTTGGCTGAACTAGGCGTTGGTAGCGCTATGGTCTATAGCATGTATAAACCTATAGTCGAGGATGATGCCAGAAGTATATGTGCACTAATGCGTTTATATAGAACGTATTATAGAATAATAGGGCTAATAATAGCAGTAATCGGTCTGTGTCTGACTCCATTTGTGCCTAAACTTATAACTGGTGTACTACCTGCTCAAATTAATATATATACTTTGTATCTGCTCAATTTAAGCGCGACTGTGTTATCATACTGGCTTTTTGCGTATAGAAATTGTTTGTTTTCTGCTTATCAAAGAGGAGATATGATAAGTAAGATTACGATGGCAGCGGATACAATAAAGTATGTATGCCAGCTTTATGTTATCACTGTACTACAAAACTATTATATTTATGTCATTGTAGCCTTATGTGCCCAGATAATGTCTAATATAATAACGGCAATTGCTTCAAGAAGAATGTTCCCTGCATATAAACCTGAGGGGAAGCTGGAAGAACTTGAAGTTAAAAGGATAAATAAAAGGATTGCGGATTTATTCACATCTAAGATTGGTGCTGTTGTAGTCAACTCGGTAGATACAATAGTGATATCTGCCTTTCTGGGATTGAGCATGCTGGGAATATACCAGAATTATTTTTTTATCATGACATCTATTATTGGGATGATAGATATTATTTTTAAAGCATGCACTGCCGGTATCGGAAATAGTGTTATTGTAGAATCTGGGGAAAAAAATTTTAATGATCTGAAGAAATTTACCTTTATTATTTCATGGATTTCCGGTTTTTGCGTGTGTTGTTTTGCATGCCTTTATCAGCCCTTTATGGAGTTGTGGGTAGGAAAAAGGCTTATGTTGAATTTTAGTGCAGTAGTGTGCCTGTGTGTTTATTTTTATATATATGAAATCAATCGGCTGCTGAATACGTATAAGGATGCGGCAGGAATCTGGCATGCGGATAGATTCAGGCCATTGGCAACAGCAGGAGCTAACCTGACAATGAACCTTATTATGGTGCAGTTTTGGGGAATTTATGGAATTATTCTTTCTACTGTACTGTCAATGCTTATTGTGGGAATGCCCTGGCTGATACAGAATCTTTTTTCTACTATATTTCAGAGAGAATTGCTTAAATCATACGTGGTTCAGTTGTTGCAGTATGTTTTTATCGCGGCAGTAATCAGTAGCATAACATATATTTTGTCTGGTTTTGTTAGAGGACAGCTTGTTTTTCAATTAATAGGAAAAGGTATTATATGCGTGGCTGTACCTAACGTGTGCTTTTGGATGATTTATAAGAATAAAAAAGAGTATGCAGAGATGCTGATAATTATTGAGCGAATGACTCACGGCAAAATTAGCTTTAGGCGGGCGATTAAATAATTAAGAGAGTTTGACAATTATGGAGTATTGGACTGTATGTCAGCCGATGGGGATAAAATGTTTATGAAAAAGGGTGGTAACCAAAAACGAAATAGCATTTGTGACAGAAATATGTGCTGTGGTTGTGGAGCATGCGCACAAGTATGCCCTAAGAATTGTATATCTATGGTGGCGGATCAGGAAGGTTTTTTATATCCGGTTATAGATGATAAGCAGTGTGTTGGCTGTGGAAAATGCTCTTCGATATGTCCAATTTTGAATAGTAGGGCAATAACAAACGATGTAAGTAAAGCATTTGCAGCATATTCATTAGATGATGACATACGCATGAACAGTTCATCGGGAGGTATATTTTCTTTATTGGCGAACGCAGTATTGGATAGCAATGGAGTTGTTTTCGGAGCGGCTTTTGATTCAAACTGGTTGGTGCATCATGTGGCTGTCGATAAGAGCACAGAATTATCTAAACTGAGGGGCAGCAAATATCTGCAGAGCCGTATTGAGAATACATATTCAGAAGCAGAAATGCTGCTGAAGCAGGGCCGGAAAGTTCTTTTTTCAGGGACGGGATGTCAGATAGCCGGGTTAAAGCGTTTTCTTGGAAAGGATTATGCACATTGTTATACTGTCGATATTCTTTGTCATGGCGTACCCAGCCCTTACGTATGGGAGAAGTATATTTATGAAAAAAAGACTTGTGCCGGAAATGAGGTGCAGGATGTTTTTTTCAGGGATAAAACATCTGGCTGGAATACGTATAGTATGAGGATCATACTTGAAGATAATAAGAAATATGTTAAGAAATACAACGAAGATACTTATATGCGTCTGTTTTTGGGAAATATTGATTTGCGCCCTTCTTGCCATAACTGTCAATTTAAATCGGTAGGGCGAGTATCAGACCTTACTATCGGAGATGCCTGGGGAATCGAGAAAGTCATGCCGGAATTCGGAGACGATAAAGGTACTTCGCTGGTTCTCGTACATTCTCAGAAAGGGCTGGATTTACTAAAAATGATATATGATAAGGTATATATAAAAGAAGGAGAGATAGATATATTATTACCGGTCCAGTCAGATTCTCGTAAATCAGTGGAAGCGCATATTAATCGTGGGCTTTTTTTTAAAAAACTGCAAAAAAGTAGTGGGATCGAATGTATGGAAAAATACTTACACCCTTCAATTCCAAAAAGAGTGCTGCTGAAAATCAGGCGAATCTTAAAAGATAAGCATTTATGAAAAGAGTGCAAAACATAAGTAGATATAATAGGATTGGAAAGGATGGCTCGCTCAATGAAGTAGAGGTGCCTTATTCTGCAATGTATGTTGCTCAAAATCTAGTGAAGAACATCTCGGAAAGATCCCTGTTCCATCTTGCAAATAGCAATTCTGTGCGGCGAGACAACTATTTTGTCTTAAATCAGGATATTGAGGTTTATGGAAACATGGAGACAAATGGTATAGATGGATCTATGTCGGCTTTATCGGACAGACCGCTGGTGCTTGAGACGTTCACTGATAAAGAAACTGATGCAGAGAGTATCCGGAAAATATTGAAGCCATATAAAAGTAAAGAGGAATTAACGTTAAGACGAATAGTGGCTCAGCATACTCTGGAAAATGTGAAAAGCATTGTCAGAAAAGCAATGGGATCAGCAAGATAAGATTTTCCTATGTTTAGGCTATATTTATTTTAACTGCATATTGCTTTCCATTGAAAAGGTGTTTAGAATTGACATTGAAGGACTTCCTTTCCTCGGTATTTCGATTCGACACCTTATCTTTGCCAAGAAAGAAGTTCTTTTTCTATTCACTTATTGAGTGAAAGCAGTGAAGCTAAAAAATGTATTAACTATGCGGTTTTGGGACGCAATCACAGCACTGCTGTGAATAATTCAGGACAAATTATAATAATCGTTACAAATTCTGTTTATCCCTGGCAGAGTCTATAAAAGAAGAAAAGGAAGTTGTCTTGGATTTGCTTTTAGCGCTCTGTCAGTTCGACAAACTTGTGACTGCAACACCTGATGTAAATGAATCTGAGGATGACTTTAAGGTTCATTGGTATCGAAAAAAAGCTTGATATATACTGATCATATAATAGCAGGATGGAATTATGTATACTTTTTTTCTTATGCTGGTTGAGTTGTTTAAATATCACAATCTTCATTGGTTTGTGGTATTTATTATTTTTATTTATCTGCGATGGGCAATTGTCTATTTTCATGCGTTGAAATACAGACGGGTAGTCTGTGAAAACAAACCGTTTTTATCATCTGTCATAATTCCTGTTGTGGATGAATCAGAAGAACTGTTTTGTTCCGTTCTTGAAAAAATAACGGAGCAGGAACCCGATGAGTTGATAGTTGTGATTAACGGGCCTGAAAACAAACCGTTGGAGAAAATCTGTCAGCAGACATCTGAACAGTGTGCTGCCAAAGGAAAACGAACAGACGTCAAATGGTTGTGGACGGAAACACCCGGCAAACGAAATGCGATCAGACTCGGGGTCGAAGCAATGAGTGTCCAAAGTGATATATGTATCCTGGTTGACAGTGATACACTCTGGTCAGATCACATGTTGGAAAACCTTCTGATGCCGTTTTCGGCAGATGAAAAAAACGGGGGGGTCACTTCTCGCCAGCATATATATAAACCGGACCGCAGTCTTGTTACGATGTTTGCGAGTGTACTAGAGGAGGTACGTGCCGAGGGAACAATGAAGGCAATGAGTGCAACCGGAAAGGTCGGCTGTCTGCCGGGGAGAACCATCGCTTTCCGGTCTGAGATAGTCCGTAAAGTAATGCCGGAATTTCTGCACGAAACATTTCTGGGAATCCATAAGGAGGTTTCAGATGACCGCTCATTAACGAATCTCACACTGAAACAGGGTTATAAAACAGTCATGCAGGATACGGCAGTTGTATACACAGATGCACCTGTGACATGGAAGAAATTCTTTCGCCAGCAGCTGAGGTGGGCAGAAGGCTCTCAATACAATAATCTGTACATGACGCCATGGATGATCAAAAATGCAAAGCTGATGTGCTTTATTTTCTGGACGGACATGATTATGCCGTTCATGTTGATGAGTGTATACTTAAGCAACATCATCTGTTTCATTCTCAGATTAATGGGCCGTTTCTATAGTTTTCTGGTCTACCCGTTCCCGCTGCCTGTAACTGTTCTGCTGATAATAATCGGGTCAGTATTCGGCTTCGGAAGCCGGAATATTCGGATTATGAAAAGTCTCCCGCTTTATTACATATTTCTTTTCCCGATAATTGTACTGGTGCTGAGTTTATTCATGGCGCCGATCCGCATTCTCGGACTGATGAGATGTGCTGACGGACTTCCATGGGGAACAAGAGAACTCACAGTTCAGACGAAGGAGGGGCAGCAATGAATAACAGGAAGAATATGCTGTTCAGCGCTTTGATTTTCTTACTGCTCGGTGCTGTACTGGTATTTGCGACAGTCAGAACAGTCCATATGAACAGATGGGAATACGGACATGTGAATACAGATAATGTGGATGGGAAAATGATCGGTATCAATATTGTTGAGCCGCAGGATGTTAACCGTCTTGAGCTTATGCCTGATATCGTTTCCTGGTTTGAAAACTGGTATTCAGACAGCGGTATCGTTAAACTTGAACTGTGCGGCCGCAACAGAGCCGCAGTTCCTCTGATTACCTGGCAGCCTGTTGATGTACCTTTTGAAGAAATAGTCAATGGAGATCATGATGAATATCTTCGGGACTTTTTCAGAAGAGTTGCGGACAGCTGTCCTGATCTGCCTGTTTTGATCAGGTTTGCCCATGAAATGGAAATGTCTCCCAATTATGGCAAACCCTGGTATCAATGGCAGGGAATTGATTCAGAACTTTATATTCGTGCATGGCGTCATATTGTAAGTATGTCCGATGAAATCTGTCCGCAGATTCGATGGATCTGGTCGCCGAACAACATGTCAGAATATGCCAGACCATATTATCCGGGAGAAGACTATGTAGATTACGTTGGCATTACGGTCAATCTTCCGGCTTCAACATCGTTAAAATACAATGATTTCGGTGAGTATTTCCTGCAGTCACGCAAAGGCAACGCACTTGGAGAATTTAAAAAACCTGTTATTATTTCAGAAACCGGATTTCATTCCAATAAAGAAGATCATGAGGACAGTATCAATTTCATACTCAGTGTTTTTAAATATATCAGACATGATCCGAATTTGAAGGCGGTTGTATTTCTTGATACAGATGATGAAAAAGAAGGAAGACAATATCGTTTTACAGACAACGAAGCATGTGTAAAAGTCTTCTGCGAGGAAATACGTAAGCTGCGGGAAGATCAGTTGCTCCTGGAAGGAGATTCGAATGAAGAAGAATAAATATCAGATTATGATACGGCTGATTGCGGTTTTGGTTTTATTGCTGTTGACAGCGGTCGGGTTTTTGTTTGAGATTATTCACTGAGATCCCGGATTGATGGAGGCAGCGGCATCACGATTACGGATAATAGAAATCATAATAATGATCCGCTGGCCGGATTGGAGGAAAAAATATTGTTATTCGCTTTGGAAGGTGTTGAGTGCTGAAAGTATTTACTTCATCCATAGATTGTTGGGGTGCAGGTGAAAAGGTGGAGATCCTTTAGAGTTGTAAAAGGGGTTGCGCATGGATGAGTCAATCAGCAAAAATATTCTAAGGGGAACTGTGATTATAACCCTGATAGGAATACTAGCGAAATTTTGTTCATTTATTACGGAGGCTGTACTAGCCGCTAAGCTCGGTACAACATATCAGGGTGATGCATATTACATGGTATCGAGTGTTCAGAATGTGATTTATCCTATGCTTTATGTAGGAGTGTGGAATGTTTTTTTACCATTATATAAAAGCCATATTTCTACAGGAGAGATAGAAGTAGCGAACAAACTTACAAATAAGGTTTTATCCTTTTTTTTCTCGTTTGCCTAATCATTGTTGTGACTCTTTTTTTATTTGCACCGCAGGCGGTTTCCGTAGTAGCTCCGGGATTTAGTGGGGAAACGAGAAGGCTTTGCATTAAAGTTGTACGTATTTCATCTCCGATGTATATATTCATAGTTGCTTCAGCCATATATGCTGCAATGCTTCAATGCCATAACAGATTCTTAGGTAGTCAGATAAGAGAAGTTGTGTCTCATATTCCAACGATTATTGCTGCAATCTTCTTTTATAATAGATTTGGTATAGAGGCTATGGCAGTAGCACTGGTTATTGCGGGCATGCTTAGGCTGTTGGTAGAATTACCTTTTGTTAATTGGGGGTACAAGTACAAACCAGATATTAATTTCAAGTCACATGAATTCGCGTTGATGCTTAAAAGACTTCCTTCAGCAATACTTTCCGCCAGTGCTACACAGCTGAATACATTGATTGACAAGGCTATGGCATCGACACTGCCTGAAGGTACTATATCCGGTTTAAACTATGGACATAAACTAATGAATGTTTTGAGTGGCTTGTTGTCATCTGCAATAGCCACAGCGCTTTATCCACAGGTCGTAGAACTGATAGCGTTAAAAAGGTTGGATGAATTAAGCAAGATAGAGGAGCGTATTTTCAACATTTTCTGCGTATTGATGATTCCAATTTCTGCGGCTAGCATACTTTTTAGAGAAGAACTTGTGTCTGTAGTTTTTCAGAGGGGATCATTCGGTGAAAGTAGTGTTAAACTTACAGCTGACGTGTTTGCACTGTATTGTATAGGGATTTTGTTTATCGCATGCAATTCTGTTATCAATGGGCTTTTCTATGGATTTGGTGATACAAAAACGCCAATGAGGATCAGCTTTGCAAACTTAGGGATAAATGTTGTTTTAAATCTTTTATTCATTCGAATTTGGAGTGTTAATGGCTTGGCATTGGCAACATCAATGTCTGCAATGCTCACTTTTTTTATTAGGATTTTTTCAATAAGAAAACATGTGATACTTAATCTAAAGAGGTTGTTTATAACAGCATATAAAGTAAGCGTTGCCTCTGCTTTCTCGTGTGGTATTCCACGAATTCTTTTTATTATTTTCTCGGCAAATAAATACATAGTGCTTTTGGTGTCTGCGATAATCGGTATAGTGCTTTATCTATTCATCATCAAAATGTTTGGCCTGCATGAAATAGAGGATATAGTAGAGATTTTTGAAAGAAAAATCAAGAAATAACTGTTTACAATATGATAAATATAAAGCATGGTATGGATTTTGTTTCTGAGGTTTTCAATTTGATCAATAAGGTACGAGATGTTTGTTAACAATTATTCTGGATAATCGTTTTAAGAATGTATAAGGAATTAAGTGGAGCTGTTCTCGCAGTTTTTTATGTGTGTTTGCATCTATAGCTATAAAAACCAGGCAGTATGGATTGACGACAAATCGATCTGTGTTGAATATTTTATTATTTGTTCCTGCAGGGTTGCTTTTTCCACAAGTTGCTGCTCATTTACTGCGAATAAAAGCAAACTTTAGAATCGTCAATATTCTCAAGTTTACAATCATATTTTTTTTGATGTCGTTGATTATCGAAGGTAGTCAGTTGGCGTTTCATCTTGGGGTATTCGAAGTGGATGATCTTATCAAGAATACTATGGGCGGTGTTATTGGATTAATAATATGGACTGTTATTGACCGTTTGAAGTGATTGTTTTGTGGTGTAGACTGCTAATATGGTTAATAATGAGTTCTGAGTTATATGATTAATGAGAAGGTATAATGTATCTATGACTGTGAATGAAATCGCACTACAACTTATACGTGAAGCCTTGTTTTTTCCTCGGTGTGAAAAATCTGCTTTGTCGATTAATGAATCAGTTTGGGAAGAAGTTTATGAAGAACTAAAAAGCCAGACCGTCCTTGGGCTGATTTCAGATGAAGTTCTAAGGCGTTATGATGTGCCGGAGGAAATTAGAAAAGAGTGGCAAGTAGATCGGTGTAGTTATATATGGAAGTATTTTCGCCTTGCAGAGGAACAAGAAATAGTATGTGACTTATTACAAAATTCAGGCATTACCGTTGCGGTAATGAAGGGAATGGCTGCTGCAATTTATTATCCTAATCCAATGGTAAGAGCGATGGGAGATATTGATATCATCGTTAAGCCAAAAGAATATAAGAGAGCAATAAATGTTCTTGAAGAAAATAATTACATTGAGATAGAAAGAGAAGGAAATCACTACCATAGAGTTTTTGGACGAAACGGAAGCTTAATCGAATTGCATAATTCTCCTTCGGGTATTCATAGAATAAAAACCGGTAAAGCTATTCGAGAATATATACTTTCGGGCATGGGTTCGATAGAAATAAATCAGCGTGGCGAAAGAGGATTTCCAATACTGCCATGGAAACAGAATGGAATGGAACTGATATGGCATATACGACAGCATCTATATAATGGCTTAGGACTCAGACAGATTATTGACTGGATGATGTTTGTTTATAATATGTTAGATGACAAACGTATGGAAGAGTATATGCCTGATTTAGAGAAATGCGGGCTCGATCAACTTGCGAAGGTTGTCACAAAAATGTGCCAGAAGTATCTGGGGTTGACTCATGATAATATAACATGGTGTGATTCTGCAGAAGAGGGATTATGTGATTTTCTTATACAATACATATTTGAGCAGGGAAACTTCGGGGCAAAAGTAACTGGTGATAAGACAGCAAAAGTATTGAGCGGATATCAAAGTCCTGCAATTATAATTAAGAAACTGCAATTTATAGGAGAAGCAGAATGGGGGCTGCTGAAAAAGATTCCAATTCTTAAGCCGTTCGCCTTTATATATGGGCTAAAAAATGAATTTCAACAACTAATTAAACGAGAAGGTGGACTAAGGCAAGCTATTGGTGAAATTAGACTTGGCAGAGAAAGAGGACGTATGCTTTCGAAGATATACGCCCCAAAGAAAATTAGCCATAAAACATCTATTTACATTCGTTTCCAACAGCTTTGGAACAAGACAAAGGATGTTTAGGTAATTAGAAGTTTAACATTTATCAATGGATGCAGGGTAAGTGTAATGACTGGAAAGTATGACAGGAGCTGAAATGTGAAAAAAGTCTCAAAGAATCCGTTGCAAATATTAGCCTTCATAAAGGGGCTGTCGTATAAATAGATAGAAGCGGATAGAAAGCTTCGATAAAGTAAATGGCGCAAGGTTCCCCCAATAAACAGCATCTATTATCCAAAGACGAAATAATAAAAAAAGGAGATGGTCACCAAAGTAAGATAAATACAATATGCTTGAAATATACTACAAGTCACTGTATAATTATTTTGAAGTTTATAGTACTGAATAATAAGTGTTGAAATTAAGAAAAAGCTGTTATACTAGGAAAGTAGAGGGTATAATTATGGAAGACAATAAGATCAAAAATCTTGCAGCGGAAGCAGGGGTTGAATTAACAGATGATATGCTGGATGATATTTCCGGTGGATATATCCCGAAGGATATCTGGAAGAAGATGCCAACAGCTGAACGTCAGAAAGCACAGCAGGATTCGTTTGCTAAACGTCAGCTTGAGATGGTTTGTGAAGAGCTGGATCCGAACATTGAGTTTATTCCGGAAAAATATAGATGATTAATTAAAGCTGTTTTTGTAATTAATTATTGAGATAGGGGGAGAATGTTATGTATCAAGCGCCAGACTTTGTGAAAGTAGATGTGAAAGTTAGAAATTCTTTAGCAGCTAGCTCTAAGTGCCCTTATGATGAAGGAACTAATTACACACAAGGGGGGCAGAGCATTTGTACTGATGGTGGTGAGTCTGATCATCCGTATGCAACGTATATAGAGGTTATTCCGGATAACACTTATATGTGTTATTCAACATATGATGAGTGAGTCATAAGCCGCATGTAGCGCTTCTGCGTGTTGTGTGTAATAACTGCTTTTCAGTATTGAATGAGTAACTGGAGTGAATAATTGTGAATGGATTTTTAAGCACAAATCCGAGTAGGGTTTGTGCTTTATTAAATGATTTTATAATTAAATTACCTAATGTGCGTTCATGGGATTTAAGCATTGAGAAGTATGATCAATTCCCTGAGATAACCGGGTTCGAACATGTGTGTTCAATAATGTCCTATGATGTATACTCAAGAGAGAGAGAAACCCTATTTATAAAGAAGATTAGAGGCGGTATTGTGAAAACATATCTTTTTCTTTCTGAGGACTTCAGAACAGCCTCTTTACTTTATAATGATAAGCACGATTTTTTTGATATTCGAGAAATAACAGTACCTCTTTATCAAGGGTTTCGATATTATGCATTGAATTATGGTTGTTACATGATGCATTCATCAGCTGTAGGGATAGAAGATGGCTGTATTCTTTTTTGTGGACAATCAGGAGCTGGAAAAAGCACGCAAGCGAATCTATGGAAAAAGTATGCACAAGCCAGGATAATAAGTTATGATCAAAACTGTCTGTATTTTACAGATAGTGATGAAGTAATGACTAGGACAACACCCTGGGGAGGGGAAGAGGACTATTATTGGGATGTTTCTTGCCCTGTCCGCTATATTGTCTTGCTGGAGAAAGCATCTTCAGATGTTGTTAAAAGGCTTTCTGTGGCAGAAGCGTTTGCAAGAATATATCTGTGTAATTATCTATTCCCCATAAATGAGGAGATAGATGTAAAGAATCAGGAACTATTATTAAGAATAGTACAAAAAATTCCAACATATCTATTAGAGTGCACAAAAACTGAGAATGCTGTTGCTGCACTCAAAAAAGAAATATATTTCTAAAAAGAAAGGGTAGTCATGCGTTATCAATTAAAGAAGCATTTTTCCGTAAAAAGCATAGCTGGCGATTCTATAATTATGGCCAGAGGTAGTGCTGCACTTGAGTTTAATGGGATTTTGGTATTAAATGAGGCGTGTGCATTAATTTGTGAACTCATAAAGGAAAAACCTGCTTCTTTAGAAGAGATGGCGGATATAATTACCCAGAAGTATTCGATTGAAAAAGAAACTGCACTTCATGATGTTGAGACTTGTATAAATAAGATGCTGGAACAGGATATTTTAGACATTACGGGCTAATATATGAATTTGTTGTATGATATTGTAAAAAAAGATCCCAGTCTGAAGAATTATTATGATGGTCTTTCTTCGTTGACAAGAAAAAAGCGATATCTTCTTAATGCATTTTTGCAGTTAACGCCGGTATGCAACTTTAGCTGTCTGATGTGCTATGCGCGAATGGAGCATAAAGAAATAGAGAATGCAGGCAAGCATGTTATGCTTTTTGAGGAATGGAAGTATTATTTAGACTCGCTTTTTGATATGGGAGTAGTAGACATTGTTCTTACGGGGGGCGAGTGTATTTTACATCCGGATTTTTCCAAGATATATTCCTATTGCTATGATAAAGGCGCAACAATGCATGTTTTTACAAATGCATCTGTAATTACAGAGGATATATTGAGGCTTTTTGCATCGCGCCCGCCACGTTGCGTTTCTGTAACAGTATATGGATCATCCCCAGAAACGTATGAGTTATTATGTGCGAATCGTTCAGCATTCAAGAAGGTCTATGCAAATATTGATAAACTCGCAGAGGTGGCAATAGAGGTTCACCTCAAATATACGACTGTTAAAGAAAACATTGAAGATTTAATAGAAGTTGAACGATACTTTAGGGAAAAAGGGTATATACTCAGAGCAATCGATACTCTGACACGATATGATCGGAGTAAAGATTCTGTTTTAGAGAAAGAATGTGTGGACCATGACCATTTTGAAAGAATAATGCACCAGATTTCTTCCGAGAGAACAGGTAAGCCGATAGAGGAAGTCATTATACAATATTCAGATGCAACTGATTATTGCGAAGTACCCCAGGTTATCTCAAAGCATAAGTCTGGAATGCCATGTTCCGCCGGGCGCAACAGTTGCCATATTGATTGGGAAGGAAAAATGACTCCCTGCGTTGCATTTAATGCTTTTTCTGAGGATCCACGTGAAATTGGATTTAAAGAGTGTTGGCAAAAAATGGTTGAGTGGTGTGACCAGGTACCGGTACTTGAGGAATGTGTGACATGTCCTTTTAAATTCAAATGTAATCGCTGCATTGCGATCCATTATAATGACACAGGAGAGTTTGGCAAACCTTCCCCCCGGCTTTGCTGGAAGCGCCTTCATCCGGACGAAGCCAACCAAATTATAATGAATAGGTCAAAGAGGATGATTTAGAATGAAGGATATGGATAAAAAGCATCTTATTAAACAGGGTGACATTCATGATGGTCTTTCTGTCGAGTTAAAGCAAGTAGGAGAGAATATCTATATCTCTAAACCAAGAAATGCCAATACTGAAATTGCTATGCAAACCTTTCTCTTAAGACTGGAAGAGAAAGGTTTTCTTTATATCCCCGGCACTGTAAACATCATACATAACGAAAACAATTTACATTATGTTGAAGTCATTGATCACCTATCAGTGCAGAGTGTGTCAGAGATATCGTTATACTATCGTCGATCAGGCGCATTACTGTTTCTTGCATATTTATTCTCGTCAATTGATTTACATCGGGAAAACATTATTGCGCACGGCGCTTTTCCGACACTAATAGATTATGAGACACTTTTTACAGGAATGACACAAAGTGATCTTGAATTAACGGGAAAATCATTAGTATCTTCCGTTTACGCATCTCAGTTACTTCCATACTGGAAACGGTATGATGGTAATGATTTTGATATGGGCGGTTTATCCGGAACGGGAACTCTGGATGATAAAGACGGGAATATTTTATATTTTAAAGAAGAACCTGTGTTTATATATCAGTATGTGAGTGACGTGCTTGAAGGGTTTAGCTACGCATATGATTTTGCCCTGGAAAACAGAGGACTCTTTGAAGAAGGAATAGCTCTTTTTAATGAGTGTTCTTTTCGTGTAATACTTAGACCTACACAAGTATATCTCAGTATTGGAAGAATAATAAAAAAGGCAGCGGAGAATGATCGAGAGAAGCTGGCAAGGGCCTTACTTGAGAGAGCATATCTTAATGATATAGATCCGAATAGGATTGAAAAGGCAGAAAAAGTATTGAAGGCTGAAATAGAAGCAGTGTTGCAAGAGGAGGTTCCACTTTTTTTTGTAAAGGGAGATTCTACACATTTACAAAATAGAAAGGGATTACTTCAAACAGAGTTTTACATTAATTCTCCTATAAAAAAAGCAACTGACAAACTTGGGCAATTATCAATAGATGATAAAAATGCACAGTGTACTATTATAAAACAATGTTTGGAAGCAATTCGTCCTGCTAGAATTACAAGAAGTAAAAGATGTGAATCTATTATGGATGTTTTTCGCTTGTTAGAGGATAATTGTATAAATGGATTAGCTTCTTGTTGGACGTATTTGACACGAGGTGGCAATGAGTGCCTGTATTATCAGAGTGTTGGGTATGGGCTTTATCATGGGTTAATTGGTATTCTGTGCTGCTATGCAGCAATATATGCCAGAACAAAGGATGCGAGTGTTCTAAATGCACTCTATAGGCATTACGCAAAGTATAGAGAAAATGCTATTCCAGATACAATAGAATTGGATTCATTTATATCATCTTTAAACCAAGGAGCTGGCGGGCATATTTTGGCGCTGTCTCATATTTCTGATTTAACTAAAGATGATCGCTTTTTAAAGGATGCTCAGTTAATTGCGCGTGCCATAGTTCTCCCAAAAGACTTGCCGGAGGAAAGTGTTGATGTTCTAAGCGGATATTCTGGGCTCGCGATTGCATTATCTGTAATTGAACCTGAAACTTCAATACCATTAGCAAAAAGACTGCTGAAAGTATTATTAGATTATTCACCTGAATTGACAGGCATGGCACATGGGGCAGCCGGCGTTGCGTTGGCATTATGTACTATTTATCAGGTGCTAAAAAAAAATACACCGGAAGACAATCTGTGGATTGATCTGAAAGATATTATCGATGATAAGGTTCTGCAGCTTTTAAAATGGGAAAACTCTAATTATCGAGATTCTATCCATAATTGGTTGGATTTGCGTGATTCAAGTCATATGGGGAATATGATGGGCTGGTGCTCCGGTGCGCCGGGAATTGCAATGGCACGCAAGAAAATAATGGAGATGACGGATAACTTAGAGATAAAAAAAATATGTGCAACAGATATTGGACGAGCTATAGATTCTATTATCGGTTACGAGGCAGGATCGCGTGATTGTTTATGCTGTGGAAATTGTGCCAGGCTGATGGCTGCATCCTATTTAAATATTGATGTGGATCATATCTATAAGGAGGTTTTAGCAAGGATGAAAAAAGGTATCATTAATTTTCATCATGTTGCTAATACGAACGATTTCGTTCCGGGACTTATGCAGGGATATGCAGGAGTTGGCTATGCCTTAGCAATGTATGGAGATACACGTGCAGGGCAAATGTTGCTTTGAATAATGGGGGATGGTGAAGGTGAAATGTCTGGACAAAAACACTTGCTAAATGGATATTGCTATGGAGCATTATATGGATATGATGAAAAAAAGAGTAGATAGTAATTATTCGCGAATAGTAGTTATGTCTGTTCTGGAAATGCTTAATGATGGAGAAGACTATCCAATAAAAGCAACTGGCAGCAGCATGAAACCGTTTATAAGGGATGGTGATACGCTAATTATTTCTGCCTTGAAAAAAGATGAGATTAGTACTGGAGATATTTTGCTATATGAGCGAGATAATGGTCAGTTTGTATTTCATCGGCTGTATAAGATTGAAGCAGATAATACTTTTTCTTTCGTCGGTGACAACCAATTTTCTGTGGAGAAAGGAATTAGAGAGAATCAGATTTTAGCAAAAGTTGTTAAAATAATACATGAAGGACGTGTAATAGAATGCAATAGCATCGCATTTCGAACAATAACGATTTTGTATATGCGGTTTAGAGTAAATTTATTTCTTGTTTTACATGGAGCAAAGATTAAAGCAACCCGATTTCATAATTTTTTTAAGGAGAAAAAATAAATGGAAAAACAAATCTTCAGAAAAAAAAGTGTTGAGCGCCTAACTTCTCCCGAACAATTAAATGACTATTTACATGTCACCCGCGCTTCAACCTGGGCTGTTTTGGTATCTGTTATAATTCTGCTTGCTGCTATAGTAATATGGAGTGCATTTGCGACAATTGAAAGTGCCGCAGAAGGAACAGCAGCAGTAAAAAGCGGCGAAGCAATAATAAGCTTTCTGGATCAAGACACTGCTTCAAACATTGAAACGGGTATGATTGCGACCATAGGTGAAGTATCAACACAAGTCACATATATGGGGCGTGATGCAGATGGACTTATTATTGCGGGGGCATCAGTGCCGCTGCCTGATGGGGTTTACAATGTCAAAGTGACTTATCGTGAAACGCAGATTATTAAGATGCTGATTGATTGAAACGGGGGCGCCTATGAAAAAAAAGAAAATCAATAAGCCTGTCGTCAAAGGTGTTGCAAAAGTACCCGTCATGATGCAGATGGAGACTTTGGAGTGCGGTGCTGCTTCTCTTGCAATGATATTGGCGTATTATGGTAAGTGGGTTCCGCTGGAACAAGTACGAGCTGACTGTGGCGTTTCTCGTGATGGAGCGAATGCAAAAAATGTTCTTCGAGCAGCACGTAGTTATGGAATGGAGGCTAAAGGCTTTCGATTTGAGCTGGAAGAATTGAAAGCAAATGGCATTTTTCCGTGTATAGTTTTCTGGAACTTTAATCATTTTGTTGTTCTAAATGGTTTCAAAGGGAACAAAGCATATATTAATGATCCTGCCCGTGGATTTTTAAAAGTGGCTATGGAACAGTTTGACGCTGCATTTACGGGTGTTTGTTTGTTTCTTGCACCAGGAGATGATTTTGAACCTGGTGGTAAAAGAAAGAGCACGACGGATTTTGCCAGAAAACGTCTTATGGGAGCAGGAACGGCTGTGGCTTTTGTTACTCTTACAACTATCATCAGTTACTTAATTGGTGTTATCAATCCTGCGCTTTCGCGTTTTTTTATAGATCGGCTTTTAACTGGAGAAAACCGCTCGCTGCTTATGCCATTTGTAATGTTGGTGGCGTTAGTGGGGATTCTTCAAATTCTTATGTCTGCTATGTCAGCTATTTATTCAAAAAAGATAAATGGGAAGATGGCTATAGTCGGTAATAGCACTTATATGTGGAAAGTGCTCAGGATGCCGATAGATTTTTTTTCTCAGAGAATGGCGGGAGATATCTTGCAACGACAGGGAACAAATGCATCCATTGCAGGTACTTTGGTTAACACTCTTGCTCCGTTGATGCTAAATACCATTATGATGGTTTTTTACCTAATAATGATGCTGCGTTACTCTCCTTTGCTTACGCTAATAGGTATTATTACTATTTTGATAAATATTGTTGTAAGTCGCATTGTATCACATAAGCGTGTTAATATAACGCGTGTGCAGATGCGGGATGAAGGTAAGCTTTCATCGACAACAATTTCTGGAATTAGGATGGTTGAAACAATCAAGGCCAGTGGTGCTGAAAATGGATTTTTCCAAAAATGGGCGGGGTATCAGGCATCTGTTAATACTCAATCCGTTAGATTTGATAAACTCAATGCAGTTCTCGGGACGATTCCATCGGTTTTGAGTTCGTTGGCTAACAGCACAGTACTTGTGGTAGGTATATGGTTAGCTATGAACAATAAGTTTACACTTGGTATGATTATGGCCTTTCAGGGATTCCTAAGTGCGTTCATGGCTCCGGCGCAGCAACTGATCTCCGCCAGCCAGACAATTCAGGAAATGAGGACGCAGATGGAGCGTGTTGAAGACGTAATGGAGTATCCCCTTGATGCAAATTATAAAGAAACTCCCGTATCGGATGAGACTGATTATGCCAAGCTTTCAGGAAACATAGAATTGAAGGATGTGACATTTGGTTATTCACGACTGTCGGATCCCCTGATAGAGGGGTTCTGTATGAGTGTAAAGCCTGGAAGCCGTGTTGCGTTCGTCGGCGCCAGCGGGTGCGGAAAGTCAACTCTTTCAAAATTAATAAGTGGTCTTTATGAGCCCTGGAGTGGTGAAATATTATTTGACGAGAAACCAATATCAGAAATAGACCGACATATTTTTACAGGATCGGTGGCTGTTGTCGATCAGGATATAATTCTGTTTGAGGATACAGTGGCAAATAATATTAAGATGTGGGATGATTCTATAGAAGACTTTGAGATGATTCTTGCAGCCAGAGACGCCCAACTACATAATGATATTATGGCTCGAGAGGGCGGATACTATGGAAAGATTACTGAAGGAGGAAAAGATTTATCAGGTGGACAAAGACAAAGGCTTGAGATCGCACGAGTCTTAGCTCAGGATCCTTCGATTATTATTATGGATGAGGCGACGAGTGCACTTGATGCGCGGACAGAATATGAACTTGTCAAGGCTGTAAAGGACCGTGGGATAACGTGTATAGTGATTGCACATAGGCTTTCAACAATTAGGGACAGTGATGAGATCATTGTGCTTGATAAAGGCCGGGTTGTAGAACGAGGAACTCATGAAGAATTATACGCACTTGGCGGTTATTATTCTGAACTGATTTCAAATGATTGAGAAATGGAGAGATAGAAATGGGTTGGTTTGATGAGCAAATCAAGCAGAGAAAACTGAACGATCAGGAAGTTTTTGAAGAATCTCTTTTTGAAATGGCAGCGGCTGTGTTAGGAAGTCGAGCAGGAAGCGAGGCAAGTGATGAAAGAATCATTACTAAAAATGCCATTGAAGATATTCTTAAGTTTTATCATTTGAAACCCACTGAAATCCCAGAGACAATAACTAATCCTGCGGCTCAATTAGATTATAGCCTAAGACCTCACGGCTTGATGCATCGTGTTGTCAAACTATCAAGTGACTGGTATATGGATGCATATGGACCAATGATCGGATATTGGAAAGAAGGGGAGGCTCCGGTTGCTCTTCTGCCAAAACCGTTTGGGGGATACTATTATAAAGACGGGGCAAGCAGGATAAGTATAAATAAAAAGATAGCTGGGATGCTTACTGAAGATGCGATATGCTTCTATCGCCCGCTCCCTTTGCGTAAAATCAAAATACCGGATCTTATTGTTTATATGAAAAAGTGCCTGTCGACAGGCGACTTTGTCTATGTGCTTGTGCTTACGTTATTGGTTACTCTGGTGGGGATGCAGATGCCTAATATAACCCGGGTTTTAACGGGATTTGTCCTGTCAAGCGGAAATTCATTATTGCTAGCAGGAACAGCAGGCTTTATGTTCTGTGTTATTATAGTTAATCAGATTATTACGTTATCCAGGCGTCTCATGCTAAATCGGTTGACTATTAAGACGGATTTAAGTATAGAGGCGGCTATGATAATGCGGGTAATGAATCTGCCAGCCTCTTTCTTTAGTAAGTATAATTCCGGTGAACTTGCCAATCGCACTTCATCAGTAAATCAACTTTGTTCGCTTATACTTGATACGGTAATGAGCAGCGCATTAACATCACTTATGTCATTACTCTATATTACGCAGATTTTTCGATTTGCACCTGCACTGGTATGGCCTTCGCTGTTAATTTTAAGCTCGACATTAGTATTAACTATTATTACTTCGTTGGTGCAAATGCAGATATCTCGTCAAATTATGGACCTTCGAGCTAAGGAATCAGGTGTTAGCTATGCTTTGATTTCTGGTGTTCAAAAAATAAAGCTTGCAGGAGCTGAAAAGCGTGCATTTTCGCAGTGGGCGAAGGCATATGCCAAAGAAGCTGAAGTAATATATAATCCTCCGGTTTTTATTACTATTAATGGGGCGATAATAACTGGAATATCATTGATAGGTACTATCTCGTTATATATATTGGCTGTTAAAAGTGGTGTTTCTCCTTCTGAATATATTGCATTTAGCTCTGCATATGGTGTTGTTATGGGAGCGTTCTCAACTATGGCTGGTATGGCGGAAAGTGTGGCTCAAATTAAACCAATTCTAGACTTTGTTGCTCCATTATTTGAAGCAGAGCCAGAGATGTCTGATGGAAAAGAGGTATTGACTCGTATAGGTGGAGGTATTGAATTGAATAACGTCTATTTCCGCTATAACGACTCTATGCCTTATGTGGTAAATGGTATGAGCTTCAAGATTCGACCGGGTGAATATATTGCAATAGTTGGGAAAACAGGATGTGGAAAGAGCACGCTCATACGGCTGTTGCTTGGATTCGAAAAACCTGAGCGCGGTGCTATCTATTATGATGGAAAAGATATAACCAGTTTAGACTTGCAGTCATTAAGACGAAAAATAGGGGTAGTTACTCAGGATGGAAGCTTATTTCAGGGAGATATTTATTCTAACATCGTAATTTCTGCCCCGGAACTAACGCTTGATGCGGCTTGGGAAGCCGCAGAACTGGCAGGCATGGCTGAATCTATACGTGCGATGCCGATGGGCATGCATACAGTAATAAGTGAAGGTCAGGGAGGTATTTCAGGTGGACAGAAGCAACGCCTTATGATAGCTAGAGCAGTAGCTCCGAAACCGAAGATATTGATGTTTGACGAGGCGACATCTGCACTTGACAATCTCACACAGAAAAGAGTGTCGGAATCTTTAGACAGGCTGAGGTGCACAAGGATTGTAATAGCACATCGTTTGAGTACAATTCGGCATTGTGATCGAATTTTAGTCCTTGATCAGGGTCAGATTGTTGAGGATGGAAGTTATGATGAACTTATTGCGAAGAAAGGAATGTTTTCAGACTTGGTAGAGAGACAGAGACTTGATTCTTAAGAAATTGGTTCTCTTGTGAAATAAAGAAAATATCTTGTATTGCAAAAGTGACTATTCCGTGGTTTTATGACCACGGAATAATCACTTTACTGTAAATTTCTTATAATTACTTCAGCATTGTCATTGATTTCTATAACACGGTCACAATATTTTAACATTGATCGTCTGTGTGTAATGATGAAAATAGTACGACCATAATTGTTCGATATGCCGGCAAGGATTCTGGATTCGGTATCTTCATCAAGGGCGCTTGTAGCCTCGTCTAAAATAAGCAGAGGCTTATTGCGTATGAGAGCCCTTGCGATTGCGATTCTCTGTGCCTGACCTTCTGACAATCCACCTGCTTTCTCTGAAAGATGAGTTTTAAGACCGCTTGCTGTTTTTTTGACAAATTTTTCTGCATCTGCAAGCCGAAGAGCTTCCCAAAGTTCCTCTTCTGTGGCATCGTGTTTTCCTGTTCTCAGGTTCATTTCTATGGTGCCGGACATCAGCGTATTTCCCTGAGGCACATAGGAGATGAATCTGCGGGAGGCTGGTTGGGCTGTCTCCCGATGTCCTGTCTCGTCAATATACTCCACATAGCCTTCGCTTGGCTTGACCAGGGAGAGCAGCAATCGGGTCAGTGTGGTCTTTCCGGCACCGGAAGGACCTACAACACCGATGACTTCACCTGATTTCACGGATAAGTTAACGTGATTAAGAATAACTTGTTTATCATAGGCAAATGTCACATCCTTGATTTCCACAGAAATCTGATTAGGTTCAGTATCAATATCTTCATAGTATTCATCTTTGATATCCACAATGTCCGTAATGCGTTTGGCAGAAACAAGCATCCGGTAGACCTGCGGGATAATGGAACCAAGCGAGGAGACTGAACCCTGTACCTGCGATACAAGAGAGAGGAAGACGGTCATTGTTCCGTAGGAGATCTGTCCGCGGGAGATGCGATAAGCGCTCCAGCAGAAAGCGATAACATAACCAGATCGGTAAATTATGTTCATGAAAGAGGACATAATAGCACTGAGCTTAGAACTCTTCATAACCAAATTCATGCGGTCATCCCGAATCTGCCGCAGGTAGGCGTTGTTGTTTTCTTCCTGCTGAAAGGTCTTTACAACTGTCAGGTTGGACATGTTTTCCTGCATGAAGGAGCGGTAAAGAGACTCGCTTTCTCTGATTCGTGTTTGATAATATCGATATTTGCGCCGATACAATAATGCGCTGAGTGCTCCGATTGGTGCAATAATCAGAGCGAATAGAGCAAGCCATGGATCAAAATACAGCAGGATACAGAAGGAAATGAGCAGTCTGATTCCCAGCGTAATCGTTGCAGGTATGATTGAAATCAGTCCCGACGAAATGTTGGATATATCTGTTGTGAGTCGGGTTACGATGTCTCCGCTGTGAAATTTGGATAATTCGATCCAGATACTGCGTTGGATTTGGTCGAACATGTCACAGCGCATGCCAAACTCGAATTTCTCGTTCAGGTATGAACTGAAAATATTTGCTCCAGCTGAAAATAGGATGGTGAACAGTGCAGCCCCGGCCATATACGTGATATAAAGCCAGTTAATGCTGCCTGAGGTGGTGGCATCAACGATATACTTGCCTGCTATGGTGCTCACAAAGCTCATTAACAGTGCGAGACAGCTGATTCCCAGTTTGATCAGAAGCTGGACTCTGTACGGAGAAGCCTGCGAAAGGAGCCAGAACATGCTCGCATAGGCGACATCTCTCTTGCTATACAGTTTTTTAATGCGCTCCCAATACCGTTTCAAGAAGACTCTCCTTAGATTAAAAGTATCTGTATCGAATAAATACTGTTTCTTCATTATTTTAACTATGCCGCAGGGTTAATGCAACACGAAAAGATGATTGTGGGTATGTAATATGGAGCGTATGTCATAATTTGAGTGCAGCATGACCAAGTCGGCTAAAAAGCTTGAAATCAGACGAATAGTCTCAGGAAAAATGATTGAAATTTATAGGAAAACCTAAGAAATACTACTGGTTTGTCCTACTCTCGCTTGTGTACAACAGCGAAATATGTTACACTTGCAACGGTATGTTTAAAAATAGGTAAAGTGCCGAATTTTATTGAAAGGAAAATGCAAATGCTCAGAAGAACAAAGGTTTTCGTGATTTTGTTTTTCCTGATTTCAGTCGGAGTCTGGAAAGGCTACGA
>OCTX012275775.1_pt1 | contig 40132 bp, 60 predicted proteins | sample 1539691 | NCBI WGS metagenome assembly OCTX01 (sample SAMN02144231, study PRJEB22623) | gut metagenome | biome: sheep rumen | host: Ovis aries | place: New Zealand
GCCCCGCTGCTATCCGTTTTCCGAAACACCGAGCAGATGCCCGTGTCAAGAATCATTGCTGATCCTCCTCTCATGAATCCAGCGCTCCTTCCTGCGCAAGCGCAGGTTAGCAGGCATGGGATCGCCCTTGTCCCGGTTCTCATATTGCCAAACCGTCATGTCGGCCAGAAGCAGAGCATCAGCCGTACTGTCGGCCAGCAGGTGAATACCATCTCTGGCGAATTCCTCGTCAGCGCCCTGGATGCGCAGCGTCAGGTATTGGTCGAGCTGCGGAATGGTGACGGATAAGCGGTTAAGCCTCGCCTTCACGATGGGCAGCACGACATCGATATTGTGTGCCATTCTCTACGCCTCCAAAGACCGGCTGTCATCAGGTGCCTGCAGCAGCCCGGTTCACGGTCACAGTGTACACCTTGGAATGCACACCGTTGATGACGGTCACGGTGATCACGTTGTCACCAACGGCCAGAGTCGCATTGCCGCCCTGGGCCACGGTGGTGGTGCCGTTCTTCTGAGTGACCGCAGCAGACTCGGTCTCCTTCGCGGTGCTGGTAACCTTCAGCGTGCTGGTGCCGTTGGCAACGTAGCAGGCATAGTCGGTCACCACGGGAGAGAAGGAAGGAATCAGAGTAGCGCCGGTCAGCACCAGGCTGGACAGGTCAGCGTACTCATTCACCTCATCCTCCGCGAACGCCAGAGAGGTGGTCACTTCGCCGCCATCGATGGCAGCAGCGATGAAGCCCTCAGCGATGACGGGAGTGCCATCATACCGAGCCTCACCGGCGAACACGGTCTGACGCTGGAGGAAACGAGCGTGCTCGGAACGGGACAGAGTCATGCCGCCGCGCTCGGCCAGCAGATACAGACCATCATAGCCGAACACGAACTCGCCATCGGGCATGAAGTCCAGCAGAATGACCTCGCCGCCCATGACAGGCATGGTCATGTTCGCGCCGGTCACGATAGCACCGGCAGCGTTGATGGACATGGCAGCGACCACGAAGTAGTTCCAGGTGGCCTGGGACATGACCCAGAACTTACCACCACGAGCGAACTTATTCATGGCAGCACCAGTCGCGGTAGCAACGGCCTTATACAGATCGATGCCGTCCAGCTTGGTGTAGCTGCCAGCGGTGCCGCCGCGAATGGTGAAGATGTTCCGAGTGTGGAGATCCTGCCAGGGACGCGCGGTCTTGGGATAGTTGTCAGGCTTCGCGGTCTGGGCCAGACGGGGGACGATGCCCAGCGGCATCTTGATGCCGGTGCCGTAGACGATAGCCTTGTCCAAGGCCAGACCGATGGCAGCAGCGATCATGGTCATGACCTCGCTGGCCAGCGCAGGATAACGAGTGTCGGCCAGCAGGCTGTTGGCAACGGGAATGAAGCCGCCCACGGCAAAGCCGTCAACTTCCACGTTGTACAGGGCAAAGTTCATCTCGTTAAACGCCGCGATCATTTCCATCCAGACGGCCTCGGGAATGGGGCCAACGATGTTCTCACGCGCAGTGCCGTCAACCGGCTTAAGGTTCACATGACGCAGCAGCTTAGAGTAGTCCTCGATATTCTCGCGGATGACCTCCAGCATAACATCAGGAACGGCCAGGTTAGCGCCGGACACATCGCGCTTCTGCTGGGCAATGGAAACGACCTGAGCCAGGAAGCCCTTCACGTCTTCGCGGCCCAGGAAGGCATCACGCTGCTCATGCGTCATGCCAAAGAAGGAACGCTTGTTCATGGTGTGACCATCCTCTCTTTGATTGGTAGGAGTGGGCTGGGGAGCAGGCGTAGGAGCCTGCGCACTCCGGCCCTTCTGATTGAGCTGCTCCAACTCGGCCTCGGTGTCAGCGATCTGCTGACGCAGGGTGGCCTGGTCGGCGCTGTTCTGGGTGGCTTCGGCTTCCAGAGCCTGCTGATCGGTCTCGAACTGCGCGGTAGCCTCATCAACAGCGGTGCGCTCTTCCTCGGTGGAGTTTTCCGTGATTTCATTCACGGCAGTCTCCAGCTCGGCTTCACGCTGCTGCAGTTCAGCACGGCGCGTCTCGATGCCCGTAGCCTTTTCGACCAAAGCGGCCAGCTTGGAGCGAAACTCCTGCAGGCGCTTGGTGAGCACCACTTGCTTAAGCATGGGTCAATCTTCCTTTCTGGCGAGCTTTCCAAGCGTCCAGCTCGCGCTTTTTGATTTGTTCAAATTCCCGCTGCCGCGCTTCCACGCTCGTCTCCGTGTACGCCGGGAAAGTCACGCAGGACACCTCATACAGCTTAACCTTCTTCAGCGTCCAATGAACGGAGCCGTCCTCGCGGTATTCGGTCTCCTGTTCCAGGATATCGAAGCCGAAGCTGCACTGGTCTACGTCCTTTCGCTGGACGCGGGAATACAGGTTCATGGCATCGGTGTCGCTTTTGTTGATAACCACGCTTCCGAAAAGACCATGATTGTCAACGCGCAGCGTCAACGTGCCAGCCTTGGTGCGGCCCAGCACCAGACGAGTGTCATGGTTCACAAGGCAGCGCACGTCATCGGTCAGACAATCGTCAAAAGCATGAAGGTCGATGCTTTCAGTTGCGCCCGGCCAAAGTTCATAGGTCGAGTCGAACACAGCGAAGTAGCCCTCAAGCCTCAACTGGTCACCTTCATCACGAACGGTGAAGTCACCAGTAATGGCTCTTGTCTGCCGCATATCAGTTCTCTTGTTCATCTTCGTCACCTTCCTCGCCGGAGCCGTTCAGCTTCTTCTGATCGCCCAGACGGTCAGCCGGGATAAAGTTCTCAAGGGCCAGCAGCTCCTCCATCTCAGGGTCAGGATCCATGCCCACCCAGTCGCGCCACTCATTCCTGCGCAGCGCCATGCGGTCTACCATCGCCTGACCGGCCTTCACGATCTCGTCCATGCTGTACGCCATCAGAGAGCGCGAATTCAGATGCCAGTAAAGATCGGGAGACTCCAGCAGCTTCCGGGTAAGCTCCTGCTCGATGATCTGCGCCATGGGCATCAGCTTATTGGTGATAAACCAGTTGTACTCATTCCTGTCGAATTTTCCAACGCCCAGCATGAACGCAGGCACTCCCATGATGGAAGCAATGGCCTTCTTGTCCAATTCCAGACTGTCCTTGATGGCCAGATCAGTCAGGGATAGCGGCTTCACCTGTTCAACCTCAAACGCTTCTGCCGGGATGAGCCAGGGCCTGCCATCCTCTGCGCTCTCCAGGTATTGCTTGGTCAACGCCTTGCGGCCTTCCGAGCTGGAGAAGTCCTCGGTCAGACCGTCCACCTTCACGATGACGGACGGTGCCGGACTTTCCAGAATGGACTGCTTGGTGGAGTTGGTCTGCCGTAGGCTTTTCACCACTTCCTCCAAGATGACCGTGAAGCCCAGGCCCTCGAACGGTCGCTCGGGGTTTGGCTTCAGTTTGAAGTGAAGCACCTCGTCAGGATCAAACACAAAACCGTTCACACGGACTTGGTAGCTGTCACCCTTCTCAACGAAGGATACCTGCGAGGGCTTGAACGGGATCAGCGCCTCCAGGAAGCCGTTCTTGTACATCGGGTATGTGACCTGGTTTCCCCTGGCGATCAGCACAGAGGTCACCATGGACATGAGATCATGCCGTGTCAGATACGGATGCGGATCAATGTCCAGCTTCCGAGAAAGGCCATTCCGAACGCGCCGGTCACCCTTGTCGGTGTTCTGCTTGAGGTAGATCGTCATGCTGGCGATCAACTCCGCATAGATACCGATGCAGGTCTGCACCTCGGGACAGTCGAGCAGGGCCTTATAGCCGCCGCCGATCAGCGTCTCCCATGCAGACTGCGTCACCAGGATCCCGCCGCTCCGTTTATTTTTCCCGCTGGGAGCATCGCGCCCCTTCCAGGGGAGATAGCGTCTCAAATCAATCATTTAACCACCCCGCTGCATTGGAGGATCTCTCCAGGTCTTCGAGCATTCGCACCGTAGCAAAGACATCCGCATCGAAGATATCAATGCGGTGCGTTTCCTCGATTTTCTTGTACTCGATCATGTCATCGGTTTTCTCGATGGCGTACACGTTCTGGATGCAGTACTCATACGCCTCGGATCCGAGGTAATAAAAAAGACCGTTGTTGACCTTCTCCTCGATACGGCGAAAGCCCTCGGACTTTTTATAGTGATATTGTGGCTGGTCGATTGTGGCGAAACCGGCCTTTTTCATCCCGATAAAATACTCGCGGCAGAACTTACGGTCATGGCCTACCTGCCTGATCTTAAAACCGCGAGTGCGCATGCCCACAAACCACTTCACCACATCCGCGTGATTGTTGGTGGGAGCATTGCACATGTCCAGCCATCCATCGTCCCTCCAGCCGAAAAGAGGGATGTTGTCCTGGTCTGCTTTTATGGACGCGGCCACGATGGGAAACCACGCATGCGGAATGCAGATGTCCACATTCTTATAGCAGCCATGAAGCGCGGCAGCGGTCAGGTCGTGCAGCTTCGAGAGGTCAGCGCCGCCGTACCATTTAATCGGCAGCTTAGACAGAAAGGTCAGCTTCTGCTCCAAGGACCAATCAGGATCGATGCCCAGGATTTCACCCGCGTGACGGTTGCTCCATTGAAACTTCCCGATCTCGAAGTATGCCTTCTGCTGCGCGGTAAAGATGTTGAGCGACTTTGCCAGGAAGTCCTTCTTCTGTTGCGGATCGTCAGCGGCCTGCTGGGCATCGTTCATAATGTCAGCAGGTCGGATGGTCACACCATAGGAAGGATTGGCCTTCTGATGCTGCAGCGGATCCAGGATATCCACCTCGCCCTGGTCGTTCTGGTCTGCGCAGCAGATGAACGCAAACAGGTTCTCGTTCTGGAACTTTGACCGCAGGACGCGCCTGCAGTAGAGCAGGCGCTGTGCGCAGAAGGAGGTGCCATCGTCACCGGCAGTCGTGATGGCGATCACCAGCTTATTGGTGTACGCCTTGGTCGCTTCTTTCAGAATATTGTACTGTTTGGGGCTGCGGTACGCATGCACCTCGTCAGCAATTACAATATTGCAGTTGAAGCTATCCTGGCCGTCCGGGTTTGAAGCAAGAGCATTCAGAGAGATGGAACCGCCTTCCAGATCAGGATGCGAGATGGAGTGGTCGATGTTGTTGTCGTGGATTTCCCAGCCGTCAGCCATCGCCGCCTTCTTATCCGGGTACTGGACACGCTCGATATTGTAGTCCCAGTTCTCGAAGGTCTCCAGGGCCTGCTTCAATGCAGCGCCCACGACATACACCACAGAGCCGGACATCCGCTGAAGGATTGACAGCGCCCAGGCCAATGCCGACACAAAAATCGTCTTGCCATTTTTCCTGGGAATAAAGATGAACGACTCCTTCACGACACGTTCACTCGATCCAGGATAGAAGAAAATCAGCATGCCGTACACGCAGAATTTCTGCCACGGCTCCAAGAGGAACGGTGTGCCACGCAGCGGTGTGCCGTCCAGCTTCTCGCCCTGTCGGTGCTTGAACGAGGTCTCGATTATGCCGATCACGAAGTCGGCATCCTTGGTGCGCACATCGTAGCGCCCAGATGCTGCCATGTCCAGGAAGCGCTTACAGCCCAGGATGCGATCTTCCCCGGCGATGATGGATCCATCCACCACGCCCTGCGCATACGCCATGACCTCGGCTGCGTATTTCCCTTTAAGAACCGGCTCCACTCAGAGCCTGCTCCAATGCAGCAGCGAAGCCGCTGCTCTGCTTCTTCGGATGGAGCGCCGCCTCGTTCATTTTCTTTAACGCGCTCGGTGTCAAGCCCAGCTCACGCTCATGGGAAAGAAGCTGCGAATACACCTCGTCACGCGCAGTCAGGAACGGGTTCTTGGTCGGGTTGGTGGCTCCCGCCTTATTGGTATGCAGGATAACCGCCGCGCCGCCAGAATCAGCGTACTGCTTCTCGATCTTGTCCCGCTGGACATACAGCATGGCCAGACGCTCGATGGTGGGAAGGAACTCGTCACGATAGGTGCCGATGGCGGTCATCCTCTTGACGATGTCGTTCTTGTACTGGCGCTCAGACTTTAGCTCCGGCATTCCAAACGGCACCCCCCCCCCGTCAATTTTTCCCAACGGTCAACGATAACATCGCAGTACCGAGGATCCATCTCCATGCAGTAGCAGGAGCGCCCGGTCTGCTCGGCAGCGATCAGGGTGGAGCCGGATCCGGCGAACATGTCAGCAACCATCTCGCCTCTCTCGGACGAATTAATGATCGCCTTCCCGCAAAGGGAAACCGGCTTCATAGTCGGATGTTCACCGTTCCGCTTCGGCTTATCGAAAAGCCAAACCGTCCCGTCTTCAGATCGGCCCGTGACCTTGTACGAGGGAACATTGATGCGGATGCACTCGAAGCCCACCTGGAATTGCAGGGTGTACGTTCCGTCCTTCTCCGGCTCAACCGTGACGGCATCGCCCGGACGGAGCGCGGTGGTCTGTTTGCGACCGCCGTACCAGCGATGGGACGCTCCCGGCTTCCAGCCATACAGGATCGGCTCGTGCTGCCATTGGTAGTCCTGCCTTCCGAGCACGAGTGAGTTCTTCACCCATACCAGGCATTGCTTCATAAGAAAACCGGCATCGCACATGGCCCTGCGGAAGTTCAAGCCTTCGCTGTCCGCATGGCAGATGTAGATGCCGCCTCCGGCCTTCGTATTCTCGAAGGTCACGCTGAACGCCTGGAGTAAGAATTGATAGAACTTCGCATCGGTCATCTGGTCGTTCATGATCTTTTTACCGTTGGAGCCTTCATAGTTCACATTGTACGGCGGATCCATGAACACCATATCGGCCTGCCGTCCGTCAAAGAGAATCTCCGCATCCTTCCGGCTGGTGGAGTCACCACACAGCAGCCGGTGCTCTCCAAGGATGATCAGGTCTCCCGGTTTTGTTCTCGGAGTCTGATGTTCCGCGTAGGACGCGCCCACATCAAAATCATCCTCCTGCACTTCCTGGGAGCCGTCATCATAGAGCGCCCGGAGATCCTTTGCATCAAAACCGGCAGCAGCCACAGCAGCTGGTGACAGGGTGTCCAGCACGGCTCTGACTTTCGCCTCGTCCCATCGGCCCGTTATTTTATTAAGGGCCAGGTTGGCCTGCTTCTCCTTGTCCTCGGTGAGATGGACAACGAATACAGGCACTTCCTTCTCGCCCAGGTCGGTGAGAACCTGGAGCCGCTGATGACCGCCGACCAGCCGCCCGGTGGTCTCATTCCAGACCAGCGGCTCGACAACGCCCAGGTCATCCAGCGACAGCTTCAGACTTTCATATTCGGGATCGCCTGGACGCAGCTGCACCCTCGGATTATAGTCCGCAGGTCGCACCGCCTCCACCGGCATGACCCGTAGCTCATACTCCGCCAAGCAGAAACCCCCTTTAGTTTGAAACACACTCGGAGAGGGAGACGGGGCCAGCGCCGGTGAAACCGGCCCTCGACCCGCCATCCGTCAACGGGGGGGATTGCTCCAACCGCCGCCCTTCTCCGGGTGATACTTGTTGTGGCATGCCGCGCATAACGCACGGCCATTACTCACGAGGTAGCGCAACTCAGGATACTCGTCCGCGTGCTTCACGTGATGCGCAACGGTCGCGGGAACCACCCGCCCGTATCTCGCGCATTCTTCACACTGGTACTTCGCTCTCCGCAGCACCTTCTCGCGCCATTCCTTGTGCCGTTTCCGATGATAGAAGTCACTCACATCATCGCCTCCTCCCAAGAGCTGCAGCCGCGCCCCACCTCTACGTTACAATCGAACGTGCTCACCGACACGCCGTCCATCGACTGCTCCCACGCCACGCCAGGAGGACACGCAGCGCACCCACAAAAGAAAAGCACCAGGTATCCTGTCCGTACCTGATGCTTCGTAGCTTACATGATACACTTGTCAATCCCCGATGTCAAGCGAATTATTGCGAACTATTTCCGGCATACCACGAAGGACAGCACGTGCAGCATTCAGCGCCCGACCGTGCAGGATCTCCACCCAGCGCCGCTCGTAGTGCATCTCCTCCGCGATGCGCCTGCAAGACCAGCCCGTCACATAACGCATCTCCAGGATATCGCGGTACTTCTGATCCTGCACGGCATTGATCACAGCCATGGCATCCGAGCGAAAAGCGTACAGCTTATCCAACTCCTCATGCACAGCTTCCTCGGCAGAGCAGATGCTCACCACGGCATCCTCCACACGGCTGCGGTTAGAAGTGCCAGAGATGCGAGTGGCCTCGAATGAGCCGGTGGATCGTGTGGCCAGCTCCCGGTATTTCCTGATCTGCTCCTTCTTGGATTTGATGCGCAGCTCGATGCCAATGAGCTGATAGAGCCAATCGCGCACGTTCATGCGTCCGCTGTCCTTCACAGTCATGTCACTCACCTCTTCTCAGGGTTTCCTTCGGGATCGATCTCGAAAGCGACAGCCCGATCCTCAGATGCCACCATCGCAGCCTTCACGCCATCCAGCGACCTGACCACCACACCATAGCCGCCTGCCTCGTTAATCTTCCGGAGCGTCTTCTTCTGCAGCTCAGTCACGGTGCCAATCTTCGGACGCTTGACCTCCAGACCCACGAAGCGCCCACGCCGGTCAATGGTCACGATGTCCGGCAGGCCAGCGCTTTGATAGGCAGCGCCGTGAATCTTTACGGTGAACGGGTAGCCATTCGCCTTTAGCCATTTGACGATGCCGTCCGTGATGACGCGCTCCAAAGGAATCGGAACCTTCACGATTTCCCGCTGTTTCACACCTGAGCCCTCCTTTCAATCACGGTCATATCGCACAGGCCAGTCGAGCGATGGTAGTGCACCTTCCCATCCAGCTCAAGCTCCCCGGCTTTGACCTTTTCTCCAAGAGCACACGCCTCCTGGACGCTGATGCCCACATACTCGCGCCGGTTACCCGCGGCAGCTTCAGCCTTGAGCAGCGCAGCCACCTGGTCGTTCATTCCCTGCAGCCGGTCGATCACAGCCCTCATCTCCAGCGTGATCTTCACGCCTCTGGCGATCTTGCCATGCACAGCACCGGCATCATCCACATAAAGCCGGAAACCGAAGCCGCGCAGATCTGAAATCACCTGCTCCGGCGAATACTCCTCACCCAACATAGCCCTCTCTCCTTTTGGAAAATAAAAACGCGCTGCGTTTTTTCTTTTCGGTTTGTTTTTGCGGTTTGTGCGTCACCCGCGTCACCCGCGTCACCCGCGTCACCCGCGTCACCGGGTGACGCATCTTGGAATTTTTCTTAGTGTGCGTCACCCCGTGCGCCACCCCTAAAAGCAATGAAAATCAAGGGTTTCCGTGTAGGGGTGACGCGGGTGACGCGGGTGACGCATATATTTATACTTTTTGATTTTGCTTACCCTGGGGTGACGCACCCAGGGGTGACGCGACACCCATGCGCCACCCGGACGTGCGTCACCCTGCGCCACCCTCGGATCATTGAATGAGGTGCAGAGTGTCCGATACAAACTGCGCGAAAGTCAGAGATACCCGCTGCGCTGCAGCACTCAAAACGGCAAAGCTCGTCTCCAGATTACCAAAAGCGCGTCTTATATCCATGTTCAGCCGATAATGCTGAGATTTCAATGATCTGTGCGCTCTGAGCCGCCATCCGCGCCTTTTCCACCACTCCAAATAAGGAATACCCAGCGCGTTTATTTCCCAAGCGATAGCTTCTGCTTCGTTCCGCTGAAGGTAGCAGCTCATCAGGAGCTTAATAAGACGCTTTCTCGTCATTGGGATCCTCCTTCCGGCCAGATGTTGTGAACGAACGGCCTCTCCAGACGGCTCTGGCCGCATCGCTGGCACTTCCACGACAAATAGCGCTGCCCGGACTGCCCGGTCACGATGCGGTCAAAGACCCAGAGATGCATGCATGTTCCCTTTTCACAGAGTGGACACACCTGCCGCCCTTCCGGGATAACCGCGCCGCAGCATACGCACCGATCCACATCATCCATCGCCGCCGTCCTCCAAAATCAACTCATAGGTAGCCGCCGTGCCAAAGAATATAAGATCTTCCTCGATAGCGGCAGCACCGGCCACGTGATCATCGAAGTAGCCAAGGAGCGTCCGTCCGCTATCCGTTACCCTGTATAATGCGTACATAGTTATTCACCTCGCAGTCGGGAAGCCGTCAGTCTGGAGCCGCCGCTTCAATGCTTCAGCGCCTGGAGCCTTCCTGCGGACGGCCTTCTGCGGCTTTTTGATAAGCTGAAGCACCTGCGCATACGTTACGCCCTGCTTCAGCGGAATACCGAGCCGCCGCGCCCTTGAAAAGAGCGTGCTGGTCTTGATGCCGGTGGCAGCTTCGATATCAGGCAGATGATACCGGCGCTCAATGTCCACCAGAGCCGCCCTCCTCCCGATGGAGCGAGTGCTCCGCATCGAAGCCGTCCGGGTAGCGCCGCTTTAGCTTCTCGATGTTGTACTGAGCGACTTCTTCCAAATACAGGCCCAGCGCAGACGCAGCCTCACAGACATACCACATCACATCGCCCAGCTCTTCCTTCAGCGCGTCTTTGATATTCCGGCCATCCTGGAAATTGCGCTTCTTTACAAGATCGCAGCACTCGCCAGCTTCACCGGCAAGGCCCAGCATGCCATTTAACAGATGCTCACCGGGATACAGATCCTTCCTGCTGGTGCGCTGGGCCAGAAATTGGTAGTCGTTAAGCGTCATTTTTCCATGTTCCATGATTTCCTCCTCATCTAAAGACCGTGATCTGGTCGTATGCCCTGCCGGTCTCATCCAGGATGACGCACTCGACCTCGCTGAGTTTGCGGATCCGGCAGACCAGCTTCCCAAGGGCCTGCACATGCTCGTCCAAGCGCTTACACGGCACGTCCATCGCGCCGATCAGCTTCTCGTGCAGCGGATCCTCGTAAATCTCGATGGTATGCAGCTTCATAGCAAGCCCTCCCAGAAGCCGCTGAAATACAGCAGCGTGAAGTTCAGCCCCAGAGAGAGCAGCGCTCCCCAGATGCTGTACCGGCCAGATTTGACTTGGCCATCCTTACGGATGTTCTCGATGCAGGTGATCGCCGCGCAGGCGATCCAGACGATCTGCCACCACTTCATCGATCACACCTCCGTGTTTTCCACATGCTTGATGTCCTGAGGGACAGGTGCCATCTTGTCGATCAGAGCCTCGGTCCGCGCCAGGGCATCAATGAAACCTTTGTCATACTGGCTCAACGGCTTATGGGCAGTAGCAATGCGCGTGATTTCCTGGTGCACCTTCCTACGGAGCACCACAGCATCAATGATCTTAGAAGCCATCCTTCTGCACCTCCTGTATTAATACAAAGCGTTTCCCTTTGCTTCTGCGGCCAGTTTGGAATAACACGCCCTCGTCATCGTTCAGACGCTCCCGGAAGCGCCGCAGCTCCTCGGTCAGCTTTTCTGGACGAACCTCGCCGGTGTCGGCTCCAAAGAGGGCCAGCTCTCCGGCGAACTCGGTCGGTGATCCCTGCCAACGGTGGTAACGATGGGCCATGGCAATCACGGCCCGGACATACGGAGAATTGACATACTCCTGCTGTTCTTTGTATTCCTCGGAATTGGTGCTCTTCAGCGACCAGCGCCCACCATCGAAGCCCAACACGACCTCCGTGCTCTCGAAGTCACGGCTGGACACGGCCAGGATGGAATCCTTCTCGCCGCGCTTGCCCTGTAGCACCATGACGGAGTCGCAAGCGCCGGTGATGCCCATGGAGCCGCTGATGCGCTCGAAGTAGTCACCCTCGCCTACAGACTTTCTCAGGTGGTGAACGCAGACAATCGCAAGGTTCCGCTGGAGCGCAAAGCGCTGCAGATCGCCCAGGATGCGCGTATCGCCTTCGTAGGCATTCTCGCCTCGTCTGGCTGCGCCCTTGACGCGGCCCAGGGTGTCGATGATGATAAGCACGGGATGCTCCACCTCGTCACACCACATACCAAGCTGCTCCACAAGCCCAGCTTCGAGCCGGTCGCTTTCGTGGGTGATGTAGAGCGACTCCGGCGCTCGGCCCACCAGCAGCTTCTGCAGACGATCCTGGACGCGGTACTGCTTGGACTCCAAGTCCAGGTAGAGCACATCGCCCTGAGAGGTCATATTCCCGAGGAACGGTTCACCAGCGGCCACATTGATGGCCAGCATCAGAGAGAGCCACGACTTCCCTCGCTTGGGAGCACCGGCCAGCACGGTCAGCCCAGCGGGTATCATGCCGCTCACGATGGTCGGCGGCTTTTCAATCTTCTTACCATAGAGATCGGACGCACGGTAGATGTTCAGATGCTTGACCGGCTTCTGCGCTGGCTCGGTGGGCTTCGCTTCGGAGATCTTCAGACACTCATCGGTGAGGTTGACCAGGGTCGCACCCTTGATGAGAGGGTCGATCTTCGCCCGGAAATCATCGCCATATTTGATGTGCAGATCTGACGGGTCTTTGCAGGCAGCGTCCAGGTCGTGGATGGAGAAGGTGAAAGCGCGGCCCTTAAAGCCGGAATCATAGAGATTTTGAAGGGTTTTCTGCCGGAACTTCTGACCGCCGCTGTCCGGCTCCACATGGATGTACACATCGCGCTCCCCGATGTAGCGCGTAGTCCAGGAAGCCTGGTAGTTGGTGGCTCCTGGCACTCCAAGCGCAGGAAGCCCATGCAGCCAGCAGGACTGCGCGTCAGACTCACCCTCGACCAGAATGAGAGCCTTTGCATTTTTATTCAAATCAAGCCACGCGCCGTACATGATGACCGTGCCTCCACGGTTCCAGGCGAATCTCGGCTTGTTCTTCGGGTTACGCCGCTGCTTCACGGCCATGCAAGCGCCGTCCGTGTCGTAGTACGGGATGGTCACGTGCGCAGGGATATAGTCGGTCGCGGCCTTCGTTCCAAGCCCAAGCTGACGCAGCCACTCGACCGGCAGATGCTTCTGGGCAGCGTAGTCCTCCAGGGTGTGCGGCAGCTTCGCGTCCGGCTCCTCCTTTGCCTCGACACCGGCCAGCTCGCACAGCTTCGCCCAGGCTTCCTGGTTGTCGATGTTTTCAAGCCTTGACAGGAAAGTGGTCGCATTGCCGGATCCGCATCCGCTCTCGCACTTCCACATGCCATTGGTAGTGTTAAACCAGAAGGAAGGGTTCTTCTCGTTATGGAATGGACAGCAAGCGTTATACTTATGGTCTCCGGCTGGCCTGGGTGTTGTCGGCAGGCGCTCCGAGTAGAATCGGATCCAGTCGATTTTATCGTCCACGATGACCTGCATGGGCCAGCTCCTCCTTTGTCGATGATCCTGGGCGATGAGCCGGTGAACTCATCGCCCAGGGAGTAACGGTATCAGTTGAACGGCAGCTCTTCATCGTCCACTTGGACAAAGGAGCTGCTGGAGGGCTGCGCAGGCTGGGCCACGCCGTCATCCACCAGGTCATCGGCTGCAATGCCGTTCCGCTGCGCAGCGTCCACGATGCTCTTAGCGAACTCCTCCACGCGCCGCGCTTCGTCAGCAGGCAGCTTTCCGAGCGCGGTGAACACGGGAGTGGAGTACTCGCTGCCGTTGGCGCTTTTCTTGTTCTTCAGCGTGATCCGGGTCAGCAACGCGCACATGGGAGTGCGCAGCGTCAGCCGTGCCTGGACACGGTAGTTGTCATAGGCTTTCAAGGCAGACGGAGGAAGCGCGAACAGGATCGGCAGCAGATCGCCATCGCGCATGAGGTAGAGCTGGCGCTTATTCGTGCAGGCTTTCCGTTCGCCGTTTTCGCCGAACTGGTTATAAGGGCATTTGTCGCAATCGATGCACTCGCCGGTCTCGGTGAGCGTCCCGGTTTTGCCATCCATGCTGCGGCAGACCGGCATCTCGCCCTCCTGGCGCGTACCGTAGTCATGGCCCCAGCGCACGTTCACGAGATGCGATGCCAGGATGACGCAGTCAATGGACTGCACTCCGTTAGTGGTCTCGTCCGCACCCGGCTCCAAGACCTTAAACACGCCAGCGCCGCCGCCAGCGATGGTGACAACGCCAAAGATGGAGCGAGAGAGGATATCGCCCAGGTCATCCATGACCTCGTGCAGCTCCTGCGCGGTGGGCAGGAAGCGAGAAGGGTTCTCAACGATAGAAAGAGCAGTTGTAGCCATTGTTTATATCGTCCTTTCGTTTAATCGAATTTTTGTTTGTTCTCCCAGTCGATGTAAAGAAGCCTTGAGGCAGGAAAAGAGTACAGGCAGCGGTACGCAAGATGTGATTCATCAGGGAATATGCGCTTGACCGTGATTATTCCGTCTTCCTGATAATCAACCTGCAGCACACAACCGTTCGCTTTCTCCTCTTCATCTGAGATGACGATCTCCGAATCCACGAGATGGATTATCATTCATCCACCTCCGGAATCTCGTCCTCTTCCACAGGATCTCCGGTCTCAGGATCCACCTTGCCATTGGCCATGTCCACCAGGGGAGCCGGTTCATTCTGGCGCTTTTCCATGATCTTATAGATCACGTTCAGCGCCTGCACGGTCATGCCGGTGATGGCGATGGCAGAATCCAGCAGCGCGTTGAACGTATTCTCGGCAGCGCCCTGGAAGCTGCTATCATCCCCGGCGAGAGCTTTCAAGCAATCGCGCATCGCAGCCTTAATGTTGTCGATGGAGCCATTCACGCCCACATAAGCCTCGGCCAGCAGACCGTAGCCCTCGTGACGGTTACGCACCAGCGGCAGCGCATCGATGGAGAGCTGGCCCTGGTACTGGGAATCCAGGAAGCGCCGGGTCTGTTCTTTGATTTCGGACGGGATCAGGTCGTTAATGTCAATCTGCTTACTCATGGTTTCATTCCTCCTGTAAATTTTGATTAATGACCCATCAAGCGTTTCATCCAGACAGGCATGGATCCTTGTAAGAACCAGCGTGCGCAGCGCATGCGCTCACGGTAGGTCTTCCGGCTGCGCATGGCGTGCTTTCTCTTTCCAGCCATAGCGAATACCTCCTCACGCTTTGACCCGGCTCATGCTGGGCTTATCGTAGGCGCTGACATGCTCCATCAGCTCCGAGTACTCATCAGGCAGCAAGCCGCCGTTTTCATCGGCCACGGCAGAAAGCTCCTTAGTGAGCGTCCGATCATCCACCTTCTCGGTGATCAGATCGCCCAGGCCCAGGTCGCGCAGCAGCGGATAGGCAGCGTCACGGTTAGCCTTGGTGATGGAATAGAAGTGCTTCACGGTGACCTTGTACTTCCGGCCATCCACGCCCATGGAGAAGTCATCCACGCCCAGCTGCTCCTGCAGATCGAGCATACCGGCGATGATTTCAGCTTCCAGAGCGTCCCGCTGACGGTTGACCTCGGCCACCTGCTCCTTCAGAGCATCGGCCTGGGAGCGCAGCTCCTCGTAGCGCTGGATCTTACCTTTGATCGCTTCATGCGAAATTTCACTCATGACAGGTTATCCTCCTTATTCTTCATCGGTCAGGATGGAGCGCCAGTTGTCCACAACGGACTTCGCCAGGTCTTCCTTGGTCTTCAGCGCTCCCATGATCTTCATGTCGATGGTGCCGGGAACTACCAGATGGATGTACGTGCAGGTGCCGGTCTGACCGATGCGGTGAACGCGGTCGGCGCTCTGCTGGTACTTCGCATAGTTCCAGTTGACGGAGTAGTACACCACGGTCTGCGCAGCCGTCAGGGTCAAGCCCTCCGCGCAGGCATCCAGCTCTCCGAGGAATATCCGGCAGCGCGGATCCTCCTGGAATTGCTTCACGATGCCGCCGCGCTCCTTGGCCTTGACGGAGCCATCGATGCGCACGTAGGTGTAGTGCGGCTTAGTGAACATCTTCTGCACCAGCTCATCAATCGCGTCCATTTCGGCCAGGAAGCGCGAGAAGATAATCAGCTTCTTCCCTTCATCCAGAACCAGCGACTCGATGATGTCGGCCAGCGCGTCCAGCTTGGATGTGTTGACCTGGTGCCTCTCGCCCTTGTCATCCACCAGAAAGCCGCCCGTGAGCTGCTGCAGGCGAAGCATGCGAACCAGCACATGGTTAGCCGTGACCTCGCCGCCGTTTTCAAGCTCGGCGATGCTCTGCTTCTGGATCAGACGATAGAGCTGGCGCGATTTGTCATCCAACTGAACAGGGTAATCCTCGTAGGTCTTGGGTGGTAAATCCAGGCATTCCTCCTTCTTAATTCGGAAACCGCATGCATGCGTCTTCCGGGTCAATTCTTCCACATTCCGAGAGCCGATGTACTGCCGCCCTTCAAAACCGCCCATGATGGCATAGCGTTTTTCAAAAGCGCCGTAGGTGATCGGGAACACGGATGGGTCGAGGAAACGGTACTGGCTCCAGATGTCGCGGGTATCCTTCTGGATGGGAGTCCCGGACAGCAGGATCCGATAGGTGGCCAGATCGCCCAGCTTCCACACGGCCTTGCTCTGCTTTGCCGTTGGAGATTTGATGCGCTGGCTCTCATCGCAAACGACCAGATCAGCGTGATACTGCTGAAGATAGTCGGTTTTGCCATCGTCAGTCTTGAGCCGCCATGCCGACTCGTAATTGATGACCGCCACTCGCAGCGGCTCCGGCACTCCAGTCGGAGCAGGAGCACAGAGCCATTGGAGCTGACGAACGCGCTGCTTGTGATCGCCCAGGAGCAGCGCCACTCTGGAAGGGAAATCGCCGAACTTCGCATACTCGGCAGGCCAGACCGCGCACACGCTGGTCGGCGCGATGATCAGCACCCGCTTGATGCGGCCATCCAGGAAACGCCTGCCGGTCACAGCCACGGTGGTCAGCGTCTTCCCGGTTCCCATGTCCATGAGCAGCGCAGCTCCACGCAGGGCCAGCGCAATGTTGTACGCTTTGACCTGGTGCTGGTACAGGGAATACGGAGCCTTGATGGGGATTGGCTTCAACGGCTCCGCGTGCTCCGAGCGCTTGACGGAATCGCAGTACCGGCGAACCTTGTCGATCCGCGCCGCCGCCGTTTCCAGCGAGTCGGCCAAGGTAACGCCCTGAGCCTTCAGCTCGGTGCAGCTATCCAGGGACGCTGGGAGCACCCACACGGATCCGCGCCGCTTCGCGCCAGGGATGCGGTTCACATAGCGCAGCGCTGCAGCATCGCCGGTCACCACGATCCAGCCGGACGGGTCAAGGTTCGCAAAAGGTCTCTCCTTCATCTGTGCCTCCAAACTCGCCCGTCATGGACAGCGACCGCCCGGTCATCCCAGTACTCGTCAGCGTATGGCTTCCGGCAATCGTTCCCGTAAAGGTGGATGTTGCGCTCTGTGTTCTGGTTGACCGCATGGAAGTAGATGCCGTGCGCTTTGCACCAGCCGATAGCCTCGGCCAACAGATAACCCTCCCGGCAGGTGAACAGGATGACCTCCCAGCCCTGATCCACTCGCGCCTTGAGCGCCGTGATCACCTGCATGTTCGGCTTCCCGATCTCCGGGTACTCATCGGTGCACAGACAGCCATCGAAGTCCACGCATAAGCAGCGGTAAGGCTGCGCGGCCTGCTCGGCGAACGTTTTCTCCTTCATGACACAGTCACCACCCCAACATCGATCATGCGGTAGCTCTTGCCCTCCAGCAGACCCATGGCCGCAACGATGGTGCCGCACCAGTTGTGAACATCGGAATCGAACACGCCCTCGCGCTCACACTTCTGGAGCTTTGCAGCTACCTCGTCCTTGCAGGAAAGACGAAGCTCCAGCACATCCTCGCCATCCCTGGCGAACTCACGGTAAAGAACAGATAGCGTTTTCATGGAATCAATGCCTCCTTGTTTAATTGCTTGACCGGGAATAGCCGGTCAGATGGATCCCCATTGCTCTGCCATAGCACGAGCGATGCCGGGAAAAGTTTTACTGCGCTCCTTGGCACTCCGCGCGCCTTTCGCGCCGCGCAGTTTTGTACGGCAGGCGCGACCGTTCGTCTCCACCCAACAGGAAAGCGGCTGGACGATGTTTGACGGTTGGAGAAGCGGTAAGTTTTTGAGCCATAAACACGTGCGCTTTTTCCAAGGATCGCCAAACATGTACGGCTCAATGATCTGGGAGTATGGTGGCAGTTTGCAGTAGTGCATAGGTGCTGGATTTTCAACGGCGATTTTGTCACAGTCCGCATCAAGCATCCTCCGAAAGAATGCAACAGCAGCCCAGAGCTTCTCTTCCCTCGCCTTATTGACCACATTGTGGTCTTTGTCAAAAAGTCGGCAGCTCCCAGCGGGTGTCAGAAACGTGCATGGTGGGTGTGCGATGAGCAAGTCCCAGCGGGAGTCGATATTATGTGTACCCCCCCCCGCATCGGTGAACGTGCAGCAGCCGTTGATTGCAGCTAATGCATCGCCCTGAATATGCCACTCAGGATGGCCACCCGAACACGGCTGAACATCGCACGAATATGCCTCATGGCCCAGGTTGCGGAAAGCCGTGCAGACGCGCTGACTTTCCTCGCAAGCAATCAGCACCTTCATGACAGCCACCTCGTATGCCGCCTGGGAGCCGGACGCAGCTCACGCCGGATCGACTCACGCGCCATCCTGGCGATCTGCCGGTGCTCCTGCCATTCCTCGCCGCGCTCCTCAAACCAGACCAGGAAGCCCAGGCCCACCAGGGACACCACAGCGATAAAGATCAGACCGCCCACGTTCACTCCTCCTTGATCGGCAGGCAATACTGCATCGTGATGTACTCGGCGATGATGCCGCAAGCGGCCTCAAGGTTTCTCCGGTTCTCCTCGCTGCTCATGGTGTCGGCGATGGCTTCAAGCTCGGCCTTGACCTGGTTTGCAGCATTGATCTTGGTGATGATTTCTCCAACGACTCGCATGATTTCGTCCTCCTTTCAGATCGTGATGCCCTGGGCTTTACACCCATCGATGTACTGCTTCATGCGGAGCGCCAGCAGATGCGCGATGCCATCGGCCAGCGGCTCCAGCTCCTTCTGCTCCGCGTCCGTTTCGGGAGCCTGGATGTACAGCGGCACGGCAGGCAGCATCTCGCCGGTGACAGGATCCCGCAGCGCCGTGACTCCAACCTGGATGAATTGAGCCATAGTTCCTCCTTTAAGTGTCGTTTAGGACACTTTCTCTGCAAAAAAAATTTCGCAGATTTCGTCATGGGTAAAATGCAGCGCATACGCGATGCGGCTGATCTCACCCTGGGTAAACTCACTCGCGCCGGTCAGCTTCCGATAGAAAGCGGACAGCCCGATGTCGCACGTTTGGCAGAGCTGCTTTGCAGACAGCCCCGCCAGGGCCATCTTGGCCTTGAGCGCGTTTGCATTCATCATGCGTATCTCCTCCTTCTCCCCGTCAGCCCGGTAGGACAGGCATAATTCAGCCAAGCAGATCCAGCAGGCTCATCTTCTGCTCATGCGTAATGCGGAAAGCCAAGCAGAGATAACCGACAGCACCCTCGTATTGCAGCCTGTGCGCGAGGGCCAGAGAGCACTCAGCGCTGGCCTCGTGGTAGGCATTGAGCAGATTTGCAAGCGCAGCCTGCTCGGTATAGGCCAGGTTGTCGTGCGTGATCTGGTTGATAGCCCTGACGAAACGATTGATCTTCTCGATGCCTTCGGAAATAATGCTCACGGTGATACCTCCTCAATTAAAGCTGTCCAGCAGGCCCAGATACAGCCCGTAGGCTTCCTTGTCGTTGGGATCCGGCCTGATGTCCCAGCCGCGATCATAATTACAATAGGTCTTCCCGGCCTTCCGCATAAACAGCTTGGAGATGCGGCCTTCGTTAATTCCGAAGATGGAGCCTTCTGCATAGTGCTTTACTTCATAATAGATACCGCTCATCATTCCAGTAGACCACATAGTCGATGCCTCCTTATTTACGGAAAGTGGGAAGATGGAACACGCAAGCGATAGCTTTACGCACGGTCAGATCGTTGTGGATGTAGCCGCTTCCGCACAGCTTCTTCACGGTGCCATTCTCGTCCTCGGCAAAGGTTGCACGAGCCATGAAATCGCTCCAGACCTTGTACTGTTTGCCAGCGACCTGATGCATTGTAACGGCGCCCTTCATGTTTTCAACCCCCTCATCCAATCTTAATCGTCAGGAAACCGGTGCCCGCCTGGAAGAAACGGAATTCAGACTTGCCGGTCTTCTGCTGCTCATCTTGGGCATTGCGGGTCATGGAGGAAACGTACTTCTTCCCGAAATACCACTCGGTCATGCTCTTGGAAGTGACGGCGCTGTTCGTTTTATAGGTGATCATTTTGAAGCCTCCTTGTAATCGTTGCTGTGTCCTTTAAGACACTTGCATGTTACCATAGATGCCGGTTATAGTCAAGCCATTTTTGCGAAAATTTCTGCAAAAAATCAAAAATAGTTGCTAAAAGGACACGCTTCATTTATAATAGAGAAAAGGAGGTATTCACCATGGACATCGGTTCTAAGATAAAAAACCGCCGCCTTGCCCTTGGGAAAACGCTGGAGGAGGTCGGCGATGCAGTCGGTGTCGGTAAATCGACCGTGCGCAAATGGGAGCAGGGCATGATCAAAAACATGCGCCGCGACAAGATCGCTCTCCTGGCCGCTGCCCTCGACATGGATCCAGTAGAGCTGGTCGATTACCAGCCGCAGCAGATCAGCACCCTGACCGAGAGGGAAATGCAGCTCATCGCCGCTTTCCGAGCAGCCGATGGCCGCGCCCAGGAAGATGCGCTCCGCATGTTGCTGGATCACCCGGCAGCACAGAAAAAAGAAAACTTCGCCTGATCCGGCGAGTAGGGAATATCGATTACATAGAGTGGAGGTAGGCAGCATGAATCTGATCAAGAAGCTATTCGGAGAAAAGAAGCCCATCGAGAACGACAAGCAAGCGCAGCCTCTGCAGGAAAGCGCTCCCACTCCACAGCCGCGCAGAATTACCATGGAGGATATCGAAGCGACCTTTGATACTGTAAAATTCAGAGTAGCCGGTGTCACCTTCAAAAACGGCAACAGAAACAGACAGACCATACTCAGATTGATCGCTAAAGAGAAAGAGCCGTATGACGGATATGTCATCGTTACGTTGAAGCCCACGACAGTTGACGGTGCATTCGCCGTTGAGGTCTGGACAAACGATGAGCTGGTCGGCTTTGTTCCGAGTGAGCGCCTGCGCACGTTCCAGCGCCTCGGCAGCAGACCGTACTACATCTATGACTACGAAGTGTACGGTGGCGGTACAGCCGATGACGGATCCCGGCTGAACTACGGAATGTCAGTCACAGTGCGGTTTCTGAAAGAAGGTGCGACATGCGATTTCAAGCAGCTCAATCCACCAATGCTGTGATCTACGCCCGGTACTCCAGCCATAACCAGACAGAGCAATCCATCGATGGCCAACTCCATGACGGCTATGCCTTCGCCGAAAAGAACGGATACACGGTCATCGGCGAATACATAGACCGCGCTCTGACCGGCACGAAGGATCAGCGCCCGGACTTCCAGAGGATGATCCGCGATGCAGAAAAGCGGCAGTTCCAGGTGGTCATCGTCTGGAAGCTGGATCGCTTCGCTCGGAACCGATACGACAGCGCCATCTACAAGGCCAAACTGAAGAAATACGGTGTCCGGGTTGTCAGCGTCATGGAGAACATCACAGAAGGCCCGGAGGGCATCATCCTGGAGGGCCTCCTGGAATCCATGGCCGAATATTACAGCGCGAACCTCTCCGAGAACATCAAGCGCGGCCAAAAGGAATCGGTGGCCAAAGGCTGGTATCTTGGAGCGCCGCCGCCCCTGGGATACCGTGTCCAGGATCATCGGCTGGTAGAGGATGAGCGCACAGCGCCTCTCGCCCGTGAGATCTTCCAGCGGTACGCGGATGGCGAATCGCCCTCCAGCATCGCCGCCGATCTGAACGAGCGCGGCCTGCGCACCCGGCGCGGTCACCCGTTCCGTATATCCACCTTTGACGGAATGCTCCAGAGCACCACCTACATCGGGAAGCACGTGTACTCCGGCCAGGTGGTCGAGGGCCTCGCCGATGCCATCATAGACGAGGATACGTTCAATCGCGCCGTGCAGCGCAGGCAAAGAAATAAACGCGCCCCGGCTCAACAAAAAGCCAAGACGCGCTATCTCCTGCAAGGAAAGATCTTCTGCGGTCATTGCGGATCCCCGATGATCGGTGAGTCGGGACGCTCCCACACCGGCGATGTTCACAATTACTATGCCTGCGCCGAAAAGAAGAAGCACCACACATGCAGAAAGAAGAATGAAAAGAAGGGTTTTATTGAATGGTATGTTTGCGAACAAACCATGCTCTACGTTCTGGATCCGCAGCGCATCGATGTGATCGCCAAAGCGGTGGTAGCCGAATACAATAAGGAATTCAATGACGGCCAGGTCGAGGATCTGGAGCGCACGGTCAAGCGCCTGGAAGCCGACATGAATCGCCTGGTCGATCAGCTTCTCGTCGTTCCCCAGGAAGCCCTCCCGTCCATTCACGAGCGCATGAAGGTGGTCGGCCAGGAAAAAGCAGAAGCAGAGGTAGACCTGGCAAAGATGAAGCTGGCGAAGAACATCCAGTTATCCGAAGCCCAGGTCAAAGCATGGCTGCGCACCTTCCAAAACGGCGATCTGCTCGATGAGGAATTTCGGCAGAAGATCATCGATGTGTTCATCAACAGCGTCTACCTCTACGATGACAAGGTCGTGATCTTCTACAACATACGCGGAGGGAAGCAGGTCAGTGCCATCGAGATGATCGATGCGCTGGATGAGCCGGTGGAGGGTTCGGATTTGACCGGGTATGCTCCACCATTCACCGACAAATCCGAACCCAGGCTAATCTTCGTTCACGGTTTGATCGGCATCGTCATCCAGCGATGACAAAAGAAAAAGACCAGGGAGAAGCCCCCGGTCTTTTTTGTTATTCCTTGTCCAGTTCCGGCAGTCCGGCCACGCTGGTCAGCAGGCTCAGGATCCCGGCCAGCAGGGACGCGGATGCGACCGCTACCCAGTTGACCTCGGAGATCACAGCGCTGGTGCCGATGGTGGCCACAGCGGTCTGCGCTACGGTTTTCAGAGCGCGAACACCGGCAGCTTTGATCCATTCCTTAAAATCATACTTCATGGTTTACCTCGCTCCTTTCAGATCGCGTACATCGTGCTGCAGCTCGGTCACCTGGCCCTCCAGGATGAACGTGCGCTCCACGACTTTATTGTGCTTGTCCACTTTTTTCTCCAACTGCTCCAGCCGGTAGGCGATCAGCGCCGAGCTTTTGCGATTGGCAAAATACACGCCGATCAGAGAGAGAACTCCCGTCCCCAAAGCAGACAGGGCAGCGATTACAGCGTCACTCATTTGTTAAGGCCCTCCTCTAATTTATCGATAGCGTCCAGGACGGCCAGAAACGCCCCTCTCGCCGCTTCCAGTTTTACCCTTAGAGTTTCTCGCAGCTCGTCCAGCGGCTTGTCCTGGCTTACGCCAGGTGTCACGGCTGGTTGTTCTGCGGTCTGGTTGACAGGCGTGAAGTACTCAGCCATGGCCCAGCCGGTCACGCCGTTGTAGAGCATCTGCCACCATTCGCTGTCGGAGTCATCCAGGACGCTCACGGTGGCACCCTTCGGAATGTGGGCAAGAACGCCATATGTGGCTGCTTTGCCCTTTCGGAGATTGACATACTTCCCAGGATTGGTAGCAATGGCTTCATACATAACCCTCACCTCGTCACAGTCGATGTAGGTCACGGTAACGCCCTCGGCCAGCGCAGCCTTCACAGCGGCCCGGAAATCGGCCATGGTGCGTCCGAATTTCCGAAGCCATGCAGTGATGTCCGAATGGTTGCTGGCCAGCCCCATGTCGTGCAGCTCGTGGTGGTCACGCACAGACGCATCCGGGTCGATGCCGAACTCCTGACACCAGAAAGCAGTCAGCAGCACGGCCTTCTCCATAACCGCGTCCAGGAAGTAGTCCTCATGGGTCAGATCGTCCTCACAGACCTCAAAGCCCAGGTAGCCTTTTCTGTTCGCGTTCCCATTCGGCCCGGAGCCGGACAGCCAGCAGCGGTAGTCCCAAGGCAGCGCCTGGTAGACCGCGACCGTTCCGTCCTGCTGCTTGCCAATGTAGGCAGACGCGCACACATCGCCGCCCGGACGGTTGTGGCTGTTGCCGTACAGGTTCGGCCCGATGCGACCATCGTCCGGCTGCACATAACGATGCAGGAAGGAATTGGTCGCGCCGGTGGAATGCACCTGCACCCCGGAGGGCTTCTGCTTCGTTCCCTTGGTATAGCAGTCAGCCTGATAGAACAGGCGCTTGTAGATGGTGAGATGCCGCATCAGGCACTCACCTCAGTCGTAGACACCACCAGCGTAGTCAGGTTATACACCAGGGTCAGCGTAGCACCCGATGCCATGGTGCGAACCTCTGTGACGGTGTTCTCGTCATAGGTGAACACATCGGTGCGCACGGTGGCCTCGTCCTCATCGATGTGCTCGATGCGCGTCACGGCCCCGGCGCTGTTCTTGGTCACCTCGGTGGTGCAGTTCGGCAGGTAGTCGGCTCGGAGCGCAGCGGTCAGATCCTGCTCCAAGAACATGTTGGTGATCTGCGTAATCAACTGATTATACAGATCAGGCGTAGGTGGAATAGGCGATTGACTCTCAGACACGAAGCCGGGATAGATCGCATTCATTACCACATGCGCGGTGGTGGCGCGTTTTGCGCTGTTCGGCAGCACACCAAACACGGACAGCAGGAAGTTACCCTCCGTGATCTCGCTGGGCAGCATGCAGGAATCGTTCTCCAGCAGTTGGTTGTAGGTGGTGCCGTTCTGGGTGAACTGCGCGGTCTTGATGAAGCCCGTCCAGTCATCCGAGAAGTAGAACTTAAACTCCATCCAGTCGATGGAGCCGGTGGCCAGGACGATCCTGCACTCGTTGGAGAAAATCTCCTGGCCCTTCACGATCACGTTCATGGCATGACCTCCTAAGTCAGTTCATCGGTCTCATTTCGGAGCGCAGCACAGCGCTGCTCCAGGGAGCCATCGTCCGTCTGGATCCCGTGCATGGCCAGGATGGCCTGCAGCTCGCAGACCAGGTCAACGGCCTCCCGGAGCAGCGCACACAGGCGCTCGATCAGGCGCGGTCTCATGCCTGATAGGGCAAGCCGGTGATCAGCGTGAATTCTTCCTCGGTGATCCACTTACCCACAGCAGCATGGACGCGCTCCAGGCTCCAGCGCCCGGTGTCGTAGTAGCCCTTCACTTTCAGAAAATTCTTACTCATTACAGATCAACTCCCGTCTCCATGGCGATGTAGTCAACATCGGCGCGAAGCTGGCCAATGTCGATAGGCTCCTCGGTCTGCTCCTCTTCCGGCCAGTCGGCACGGCGCTCGGCCTCGGTGCGCTCCACAGCGACACCGTTCTCCAAGCGATAGAGAGCCGCGCCATGATCGTCTGTCAGATCGACAGTAGGATCAAGGCCCAGCTTGGTGGTTTTCGTCCAGCCGCTGTTCCCGTCCATATTGGCGGTGTTCAGCGCCACGATGCAATCACGGTGATCCGTGTAAGCCCAGATTTTCATACGCGCTTCTTCCTCCGTTTCTTTTTCTTTTTGTGAATCGGCCACACTTGGTACAGTTCAAAGAAATACTTGTCCATTTCCCGAAGCGCACGGTGCGCGTCCAGATGCTCCTGATAGCCGTACCAGCTATTATAGGCAGCGCGGATCTGGTCGAAGGTCATCTGACCGGCAGCATAGAAGGTTTTGAACTTCCGCAGCTTGCTGCGCATCCGGGTGAAGGATTTCCGGCAAGGCTTCATAAGAACGCGGCCACCAGGCAAGCCCTGGTAGCGCACCTTGATGAAGGTGAACTTCCGCAACGGGATGATCTGCGTCTTTTGGAGATTGATCTTAATCCCAAGACGCGCCCAGATGGTCATGCATCCATCGAGTGCTTTCTGCAGGCGCTCTTTGCTTTCGCTGGTTGCCTGGGAGTCATCCATATATCGGGAGGAACTGCCGATGCCGCAGACCTCTTTGATATAGTGGTCAGCCGCGCTGGGATAGGCCACAGCGATGATCTGACTGACCTGGCTCCCGATGCCGATAGAGACATCGCCGAAAGCGGTCACGAATGACCATGCCAGGTCGCGAAGCCGCTTGTCATCAAACGCAGCATCCAGCATATCCCACACAGGGCCATGCTGGATGTTGTCGAAGTATTTAGAAAAGTCCACCAGCAGGATGTAGCCATCCCAACTGCCATGGAGCCGGTAATACCTGCGCAGTTGATCGCGCAGGCGATACATAGCGAAATGGATGCCCTTTCCCGAAAGGGACGCGCCGTTGTCGTAGACCAACGACCTCGACAACACCGGCACGAGAGCCTGGTCGCAAATGCAACGCTGCACCACACGCTCCTTAAAGTGCATGGATTTGATGTGCCTCGCTTTACCTCGCTCATGCAGATCGAACTCGATAAAGCCCTCACGCACATCCTCGCCGTTTTCCAAGCTCGTCCTTGAATTGTGGACGTTCAGCAGGAGGTTCATAAAATACTTCTGAACGCTGGCCTTCTTGCCCACGCCCTTCCGGGATTGACACGCGGCATCCAGTAGGTTGTTGAGGTCGGTCATGACGGTGAAGGTATCGTGCGGAGCCTTGTCCCGCTGGCGCTTTTCTTCACGCCGCTGGGAGCGCCGCTGCCGCCTTGCCGCCCTCCGTTCCTCGCTTGTCATTTTTCCGGATTTAACCTCCGTTTGGCATGATGTACGGGATTGTTATAGTGTGCCGGTTCTACCCGCGTAACCATCCGTGCATGAAACGGCTGGAGGACACACAGCCGCCATGCAAGCAGCGTCCGCACGTTGGTATCACCATGCAGATTTAGCTCCACAGCCCAGATGGGCTGTCCGCTCGGTTGCTTTCTCCTTCCTACCAAGGCACTCCGTTCTGCCCCTCGGCTTACTTGATCTGGCCCATTCACGGGATGACTTACCCGCTTAGATAGAATCAGGGATCGCCCCCATTGCTGTTGGAAGCGTTGTTGTTGTTGGGATTGCCGTTGTTGTTGACATTGGCACAGTTCGTCACGTTGGTAGACGAAGCGCTCCACCAGTTGTTGCGGGATGCGCAAAGCATTTACAGAAAGCAACCTGGGAACAAAGCGCCCAGGATGGGCGCTTATTCTTTGGGCTTGGCCTGCTTATCATTTAGAATTTTACTGCCGCGCTTCCAGGCGCGGAGCAGTGTATTCTCCTGCTTGATCAGGCCAATAACGGTGTTGAGCTTGTTTGCATTGATGGACGGGATCTCGGTAAGCGTCAGCCGGAGCAGCTGCAGGATGTTCATATTGTGGCAGATCGCCTCCTGCTGGTACTTCCTGCGCTCCTTCAATTCGTCCTCGTTGGTAGGATAGATGGAGTTAGCCATGGAGATCTTGGAGATCAGCCGCCAGCACTCCTGATGCAGCGGAACGGCATGCGTCTGCCAATAACGGCTCGGGATGTTGGAAACGGTCTTCTCCATCTTTTGCCGCTTGTCCCCGGCTTCTGCAGAGCTTTTGTTCTTATACTCGAACTTAATGAAATTCCAGATTTCCTTGTCAATTTCAAAAGCCTTGTCAAAGAACTCCAGCCCGGTCGGCTGCATAAGCCGCGCCTTTATTCCGCTCATGTCTTATCCTCCATACAAACTTAAGCCCAGACGGGAATCCCCACCCGTAAAGGGTGGGGATATACGATTAGACGAGTAGGATGCAGGGATCGCCCCCAATGCTGTTGGAAGCGTAGTAGGAGTTGGGACAGCCGTAGATGTTGACAAAGGCACAGTACGTCACGTGGGTAGACGAAGCGCTCCACCAGTAGTAGCGGGATGCGCCATCACCGATGCCCTTAGCGATATGCCTGCGGCCACCCTGTCCAAAGATGGGCCACTGGGTCAAGTTGGTAGCTGCAGGAGTATCGGGAGCAGAATAGAGCTGCCGTCCCCAGATTTCATCTTCGGTAGGAACGAACACAGGCCCACGACTCGCCCAAGTGCCGCCGCGCTGGTTGGTTTTGGAGCGAGTCTCGCCGTAGTACCTCATGCCGTTCCCAACGAGCATGTGAGAATACAGCTTCGCGTCAGCGGTCTGGATCAGCTTCAAGATGCCATGGTCGGGATCATTGAAGGTCTTATACAGAGCGCTGCCGTTCCAAGGCGTATTACCATCCATCCACTCGATCTGGATCAAAGCACCGTCAGCCGGGATAGAGCCGGACTTGAAGGTGACCTTGTTCTCCTTGTAGGTGTAATGGGTGTCGTAGGTGCGCCGGGAGCCGCCCACGTACACATAGCCGATAGTGCCAACGGTGCCAGAGCAGGTGAACTCGGCAGTAGAGCCATCGCCGGTGAACTGGTCGATGTGCTGGCCCTCCCAGACCTCGTTAGCTTTGCGGAAACGCAGCGTCTGCGGCAGGCAGTCACGCGCAGAGAGCAGCAGATGCGGCACGTTGCCGGTCAGAGAGCCGGAATCGCCGTAACGCCAATACTGGTTGATACCGGCAATCTCCATCTTCAGCAGCGCATTGTTCAGCGTCCGCTCCCGGTATTCCAAGCACTCAGAATAGGAGCAGTAGTACTTGGTGCCGTCGATGGTCACCTCGCAATACAGCTTGTGACAGCCAGGGATGGACGCATCGTTCACAGCGATCGCGTCATAAGCCTGGGAAGCAGTACCGGCGCTCTGGGTCAGGTTGGTGTCGGAATAATAGGTCTGGCCCTGCTGGCAGGTCAGCGTACCGTAATCACGGTAGGTGCCGGTCAGGCGCAGCGGCCAGTAATCACCCACATGGATGTGGGAATAATCCTCGGCATGATACGCAGCGTACAGCGCGTCCGCATCCGCGAAGATCGTGCTCAGATCCGTGCCATCGGTGGCATACGGGTGAGGTTCAGACGGCAGCGTCACATCGATGGGAAGCGTACCGTTCTCGTCAAGCATCAGGAAGCCCAGCGGCTTATTGGCCCTGGCCCTCAACCAGCTCAACACGACAAGAGGATTAACCATTGTGCTTTAGCCTCCTTATTGGAATTCTTTCCAAGTGCCGTCACTCTTGCAATGCCAGAGATGATCGGCTCCTGGGGTATAGGCGATGCTGCCAGCGGCAGGATCCTGGTCAGTGCCATGGACACTCACCTGTACCCCCCCCCAGCTCCTCGCCATCGTCCACAATCAGCTCAACATACGCCGGATCATAGCCGTCACCGGCCCGAGCTTGGTAGACCACACGAACAGCCATTGCTATCCACCATCCTTTATAAAAGTTTGATCAGTTCACGCAGCTGCATGATTACAGCAGCGGTGGGAGTCCGCGCCGTGATGAACGCTGGCAGGTTTACGTTCAGAGCGCCGGTCTGCGCATCCCAGTCGTTGATGTAATTTGCAATGCGGATGATCGTGTTCTGGATTTCGGTCACGTGCGACACCCATCCAAGAGTGCTGGTGACCTTGGCCGTCACGGTTGCCGCCCAGGCAGTCCGCGCCAGCCCGTAGTAGTCGCAGATATCGTCCAGGCAAGAGCGCAGCTCGTTGATGTGCGCCGCCTTGATCGGAGTCAGCCCAGCAACCAGGGTCTCGTCCGTCCACTCCATGACCGCGAACACGCAGCTGAACGTAGCGCCTTCGGATTGGCCCTCCAGGCTGTCGTAGGCGTACACGGTGCCGCTGACAGCACCGGCAGCGGTCAGCGCGGTGGATTTCCGAAGGGCAACATGCCGCCCGATGGTCAGAGCGCCGGTGTCGCTGACATCATAGCCGCTGGCCCGGATGGTCTGCGTGACCTCGTTCTGGTCATCGCCCACTTCCACCAGGATGTAGGGCCTGGGGTTGTAGGTCTTGGCACTGGCGCTGGCTGGACGGTGCACGATCGGCGCGTCCGGGAAAGTGTTGGACAGCAGGTGCGCAGCGACCGCAGACCGTGCGCTGTTGAAGCCTGCCGGGTTGGACACGGTCACCACCCTGTACCAATAGCTGCTCCCCTGGGTCGCATGCGCTTTGACATTGACGCTCGTTCCGGCAACGGATAACAGCTTGGAATAGGAGCCGTTCTCGGAGGTGGCCCTCCAGACCTCGTAGCCGCCAATGGTGGTGTTGGTGCCGCCTTGAGCGCCGCTCCAAGAGAGGGTGACGGTATCGCCGGGATTGGCGATAGCAGCAGACAGCCGGATGGCGGTGGGAGCCGTCACGCTGGAGTAGGTCTTGACCGTGATACCGGCAGCATTGCCAGACAGAGCGCTGGTGGAGTACTGGCCCACGGTCTTCACCTTGTACCACCTGGTCGCGCCCATGGTGGACGGAGCCGTCACGGTGGCGCTGCCGCTGGTGCCGGTGGCACTCACCTCGGACAGCTTCATGTAATCGCCATCCTCGGTCGCGCAGTACCAGACCTCATAGCCCACGATGTCGTTATACGCGCCAGCCGCCGCGCTGCTCCAAGTGAGCGTCAGGGCTGCGCTCGGGTCAGGCGTTGCCGCGCTGACGGAGAGCCGGGTCGGTGCGCTGGGAGCGCCGTAGGTGTAGACCGTCACAGCCGCGCTTGGTACGGAGTTCGAGTGGGAGCCGACCGTCACCACGGTGTAGCTGTACGAGTTGCCAGCGGATCCGGCAGCAGGCACAGGATACTCGGAAACATCCGCGCCTACGGTGGCCACGCTGGACGTTCCACGCATGATCTTATAGCCGGTGATGGTGTTGTTGGTGCCTTCCTGAGCGCCGCTCCAAGAGAGGGTGACGTTCTCGTTCGGCCCAGCATACGCGCTGGACAGTTCCACGGTGTCGGGAGCCGTCACATCGGTGTAGACGGTTGTGGTAATTCCTGCGTAGGCATCGGACAGACCCGACTGGCTGCGCTGGGCCAGGGTCAACACCTTATAGTACAGGCTCACGCCCATGGTGGCGGGAGAGGTTACGGTGGTATTACCGCTGGTGGAGCTGGAGGTCACGGTGGTCAGCTTCGCGTAGGTGCCGTCAGGCGTATCGCAGCTCCAGATCTCGTAGCCGATGATGTTGTTGTACGCGCCTGCGGTCACGTTAGACCAGGAAAGCCGAACGGACGCATTAGCGTCAGGGTAGGCATCATCCACCAGCACCATACCAGGTGCGGAAGGATCGCCGTAGGTATATGCGGTCTTGCCCTGGGATTTCACCGAATCGTTGTGAGCGCCCATGGTGACCACATAGTACACATAGGTGCTTCCGGCATCCGGGTGAGCATCCACGACATAGCTGGCCACGTCCGCACCCACGGTGGCGTACAGATCATTCCCCTGGTAAATCTTGTAGCCTGCGATGGCATTCAAGACACCAGACGAAGCGCCAGCCCAGGCCAGGGTTGCCCTGCCGCCCGGAGCGAGGTAGACAGATGCAGCGCCGTCCAAGGTGACCGAGGTCGGCGCGGTGGGCTGAGTGGCGGTGTAGACCGTGCGCGTGACGGAAGCAGGCGCGTCAAATCCGGCCTTTGTGCCTTTGGCATAGACCGTATAGCCGTAGCCTTTGCCTTCTTCCTCGTGCATGTCCACCTGCGTACTGCTGGTGGACGCGCCTACGCTCTTAAACAACTCGCCGCCCTTGTAGATGTCGTAGCCGCTGATCGGGTTATTCGTTCCGGCTTCAGCACCACTCCAAGACAGGGTGACACGGGATCCGGCCACGGTGTAGAAGTCGGCAGCAACATCGTTCAGCATGACGCTGCTCGGCGCGGTGGGAGCTGTGTAGGTTTTGGCCGTGATCGATACAACGGACGAATAGCCGCTGGAGGTACGAGAGCCTACGGTGACGATCTTATAGAAGTACTTAGCGCCCATGGTAGCAGGCGCGGTCACGGCCTTACTGCCCGAGGTGGAAGTGCTGCTCACAGTTTCCAGCAGCTCATACTCGCCGTTCTCAGTCGTGCAGCGGTAGATGCGGTAGCCGGTGATGGCATTGTAGGAGCCGCCGCCCTGAGCGCCCGACCAGTTCAGATTTGTGGAAGCACCCGCGTCAGGCGTATCGTTCTGCACAGTCACGCTGGCAGGAGCGGTCACCTCGCCATACGGATACGCGGTGACGGTGCTGGATTGGTCGGACTCGGAATAAGGGCCAACCGCCACAACGGAATAACTGTAAGTACTGCCCAGAGACGGGAAGGGAACGACCGCACTGCCGTAGGTGTAGCCGCTCTGATTGCTGACCGTTGTATAGAGCTGACCTCCACGGTAGATCTTCCAAGAGGTGATGGCGTTGTAATTGCCATGCGCAGCATTCTGCCAATACAGCGTCTGGTAGGAGCCGGCAGGAGCATATGCGGAATCGCTGTAATTGGCCAGCATGAGGAACTGTGGTGCAGTCGGCGCGGTGGGCTGCACATAGTCCACATCGATATAGTGCGTCCCATCGCCGCGAATAAACACCTTGCTGGAAGCGGTGGTAGAATCCGAGATCGAGAAGCTCGTAACGCTGTTTACAGGGAAGTTGGATCCTACATAGACCGCGATGCTCGGACGATATCCGGTGTAATTGCTGCCGTCAAACTTTACATAACCAGTGCCGGAATAGGACTGACCGCCTGCATAAACCGTCACGCTTATATTGTAGGTATTGGAATATGCATTAGTGGACAGCCACGGCTTCACGTAGATATAGCCGGTCGCAATTGGGTTGGATACCGAGCCAGCGCTAACGCTTACCGTTACGGTATTATTTAGGCTCGTGCTGCCGCCGCTTTTAGTGCCGGAATATTGTAAAGTTGCCATGCCGCGCCCTCCTTACTGATACACGTTACCAACGTAGTCAGCTACGCGCTCAACCGCCGCCAGGGTGGTGCCGTTGATGCGCAGCCGGTAGAGCGCCTCCTGACGGGTGGTGCCGCCAGCGGCCAGGTCATCCTGGGTGAGCACGGGATCGGTCGCGCCGGACTCCGTAGCAGAGTCCGCGCCCTGGATCACGCGCAGCACATGCTGGTCGGCCACATCGCCGCCGCCCCGGATGAACTCAGCCACCACCAGATCGCACCGATACGCGCCTGCGGTGCCGGATACCACGGTCAGGTCTTCCGTTGTGCCGCCGCACACGGCCAGCATATAGCCCTGGTTGGAGTACTGCCCCGATGCAATGCGCACGGTGTTGTCATTGACAATGGTGCAGGCCATCAGGTTATCGGCCAGCGTGATGCCAGAGCCGCCGAAACGCGCCCGGTTGGTCTGGGCTTCATCCTCGGCATAGATGTGCGCGGCAGCGGAAACAGGAGTGTAGATATTGATTGCTTTTTGCATTGCCTTATTCCACCTTTGCCTCGATCTTTAACTGACCTTCTTTGATGGTCAGAATCTTCCTGACAATTTCGGCCTTCCCGGCCATGCCGGTCAGACGGTCACGAGCGCCTACGATATCCCCAAGGTCGATATCCTCGTCCACAGTCACCTGGTCGATGTCAATGGATTTTGTCGGCGCGTAGCTGGACAGGCGATCCAGCATGGAAGAAAGAAGCTCCGACTCGCTCTCCGCGTTCGGATAGTCCATGATCACGGTGCGCTCTTCGGCATCGCTCCAGCCTTCCGGCTTGGTCGTGTAGTAGGTGCTGTCCACCCGGTAGAGGTGGAGCACGGTGCGCTCTGCGAGTTCGCCGCTGCCCAGACCAATGCAATGGTTGTACTGTTCCATTTTTCCAGAGGAAGAAGTGAAGTCCACACCATAGTCCTGGGAGAAGTCGATCTCGTCCGAGTGGTCAACGACCGGCCGCGCAGACAGGGTGACATGCGCATCAGCGCTGGTGAACAGCACCTCCAGCCGCAGCCCGTAGGCTTTCAACGTTTTATGCAGGCCAGCCGCGTAGGTTTGATAGCGCCACCTGGCGCTGACCTCGGTGCCGCACTCGGAGCTATCCACCCTGTACAGATCTCCAAAGGAAGTACCCACCACGGCGCTGATTGCCTGGTTTGCGTCCAGGTCGGTGACAACCTTGTACGCCTCGCCGGTCGGAGGGCAGATCACCTTCTGAAACAGCATCCCGCGCCAGCACACGCCCTGTACCTGGATGGTACGCGCAGCCGTGTCATGGATGACCTCAGTCACCACGCCGCCCCACTCGGTGCCAGACCAGTACAGGTAATGGCCCTCCAGGATCGGCTCCTCGGCCCAGGATGCCTCCGGCATGATGAAGGAAAAACTGTTGTCCACCACGGCAGCGTCCAGCCTGGTGCAGATTTCGATGTCGGCTTCCATAATGTCGTTGAGGACACCGATCTCGGCCAGAGTGTCATCCGCATGAATGAATGTCACGTCCATAGCGGTTCACTCCTCTGCTGCACCAGGGTGATGGAGAATTTGAAAGCGCCGGAATAGATGACCGGCGATTGACCGACCGGGATAGGCGCGAACACATCGTAGCCCTTATTCCGAGCATTGAATACGTTCGTCTGCACACCAGTCGAGGACACCTTGTAAATCTTCCTTTTAGTCTGATCGATCACCAGGCGCTCGGTAGCGGTCAGGGTCACATCTACGTTATAGATGTTTCCAGCGATCTGAATGCTGGGATTTGCCACAGAGCCATAGATCGTGATGATCGCCTGACAGGCAGCAAAATGCGAGTTGGCGATGTAGCTGGACGCATACCCGGAGCCATAGCGGTACGGCAGACGCAGGTCGAACTTTTTACCAGTCGTGTCCGTCACGGTCACGATGTTAAAAATGGTCGTTGCCTCGGAGCACCAGTATGGCTCCTCGATGCGCACCTGCAGCTTTTTTCCAAGGAAAGAAGTCTTGTCGGTGTACTGCTCAACGGTGGAGCTTACGCCCAGGTAGCACACGATGTACTGATTGCCGATGTAGAGCTTTCCCGGCTGCTCGGCCATGATATCAACTTCTGTGATGGCATGCAGGCGATTAGCCAGCGCCTGCATGTCCTCACGTTTGAACGCCCGGATTTTTACCGTAATGTCACGGGTTACCGGCCTACGCGCAAAGCCGGATGCTCTGCCGCCGTAGCCGGACGGACGGTTCACAGAATTAAAAGACCAGTTATATGCCCGGAGCGCATTCACGTTGGTGGAGGTGTAGCCGTCCCCGTTGAGCACGAACTCCGAGCCTTCATGGTTGACATATCGCACTCTAATCATTACGCATACTCCCTCACGGCGCGACCGAACTCGCGCCCACCAATCTGGATCACGATGGGCCTGTCATCCAAGGGAACGTTCCGACCAACGGCAGCTCCAATGGAATCGATGGCAGCAGCGGTCAAGCCCATGGTTCCATAGGTCACGGTGGAACTGCCGGACAGATCCGGCATGATGGAGTCCATCATATCGGCCATGGCCTGCTGAACGGTGGGAACGCTGTCCAGGATGCCCTCGCCGATGCCTTCGCCGATGTTCAAGCCGATCTGATCCCGGAACACGGTAGACGGCGAATGGATGCCAAACAAATCCTTAAAGAAGCCCACGAAGCTGGATGCAAAGCCGGTCACCTTGTCCTTCAGCCATTGGATCGCGCCGTTGATGCCATTCCAGATACCCTCGATGATCGAGCGCCCCACTCCGAGGAACCACTCGCCAATGCCGGAAAAGATGCCAGTGATGGTGTCCCACAGACCATGGAAGAAATCGCCCCAGGACGCGAACACGCCCTTGATGGCCTCCCAGGCTCCCTCGAAATCACCACTCAGCACATCCTTCACGACCTCGAAGATGCCCTTCACGGTATCCCACAGGGTCTGGAAGTAGTCGATGAACGGCTGGAATGCCTGCTTGATCGCGTCCCAGGCAGAGCCGAACTTGTCGCTCATCCAGTTATCGACAGAGCTGAAAATATCGGTGATCCCTGTCCAGAGATCGCTGAACCAGCCCTTCACTCCAGCCCAGGCGCTCTTGATGCCCTCCCAGGCAGAAGTGAATGCATTCGAGAAGAAAGAGCCCACAGCACTGAATGCGTTCTCGATACCGGCCCAGATATTCTTAAACCACTCGACCGCACCGTTCCAGGCGCTCTTGATGCCTTCCCAGGCAGCAGCAGCAGCCCGTTTGATATCGTCCCAATGTTCGATGCAGACAGCGATGATGGCAATGAGTGCGCCGATGGCTGCGGTGATGCCCAGCACGACAGGGTTGGACGCAAGCATGGCCACATTCAGCGCGAGCTGGGCAGCTTCAAGAGCCACGATCACAGCAGTCACGGCAATCAGGACGGTCTTCAAAAGGTCGGCATGCTCAATCACCCATTGGATAACCTGGAGCGCCGTGCGGATCGCGCCGATGATCGCCTCGATGATTGGCTCCATGTTGTCGGCGAGAAACTGCGCAAGACTCTTGATGGCTTCGCCGATCTCGTCGAGGTAGACCTTCGCCTCGTCAGATGCCATCCAGTCCGTCACCCTGGTGATCAGATCGATCAGGGTATCCATGACGGACTTCAGCGGCTCCTGCAGGCTTTCGTAAATCTGAATTTTGGCATTGGCCCAGCGCTGCTCCAGAATGTTCTGCTTGGTCTGGAAGGTATCAGCCATGGTGGAGTAGGCATCGGCAGTAGCACCGGTGCTCTCCTGCATGGCCTGCAGCGTAGCGTTATATTTTTCGGATCCGGCATTCAATAGAGCCAACGCGGCAAGACCGGCAGTCTGAGATCCCCACAAGTTCTGGAATGCGACCGTGTCACCATTCACAGACTCCAAGAGCATCTGCATGACCTGGTCGAGCGTCATGCCGCTTTCCATAAGCTCCGCGAAGTTCTGCCCAGTCCCAACAGCGACCTCGTGCCAAGCCTCCTCGGTGGACTTGCCCTCTTTGCGCAGCTTCTCGAATTGAGCCTGGGCCTCCGGCCCAAGTTCCTTCAATGCTTGCTGGAGGGTGGTGCCGCTGGCCTTCAGATCTTCCAGGGAGGGCCTGGTCTGCTCTTCCAGCACGGCAGCGACAGAGGATCCATCTTTACCAAGCTCCTGCAGCATTGCGGCCAGGTAGGTGGTGCTGTTCGCCGTATTGATACCACCAGCAGTCATGAGCGCATACGCGGTATTCACTTCCTCCAACTGCACACCGAAAGCGGCAGCGATAGGAATAACACGGCCCATGTTGGTGGCCAGGTCACCCACGGTGGTTTTACCAAGGTTCTGCGTAGTGATCAGCATGTCGCTGATGCGGCTTGCCTCGGTAGCCTCCAGACCGTATGCATTGAGCGCGGTGGTTAAAATATCGATAGCCGTAGTGGTGTCGGTGAAACCACCAGCAGCAAGCTGGGTAGCACGTTGCACCATTTCAACGGCATTTGCAGTATCCACGCCACCAGAGATCGCGTTGTAGACGGAATCCGCGATCTCGGTGGCAGCGATGCCGGTGGCATTGGACAACTCGATGATATCCTTGGACAGCGTCCCATAGGCATCCGAGGTAGAGTCCGCAATGGTGCGCACCTTGGCGAACGCGGTCTCATATTCGGATGCTTCCCGGACAAAATCCATGAACGCATTGAATGCGTCCTTAACGGCAGACACAACAGTCTTCAATGCCTGCTCTACGGTTTTGCAGGCATCAGCGACCAGCTTCTTCCCCATGGTGTCGGCCAGCTTCTCCGTAGCATTGTCGGCCTTTTCCGTTTCCTGAGTAGTCTCGCTCAGAGCCTTCCCGTTGCGATCCAGACCGTTCTCGACATTGGTAAGCTCGCCCTCCATGTTGGCAAGGGCAGTCTTGGCCTTGTTGAGCTTTTCCTGGTATTCCTCCTGCTTCTTGCTGCCTTCGCCCCACTTCTTCCCGGAGTCCTCGACAGCCTGCTCCAAAGCGCGGATGGTCTCCTTCTGCTGCTCGATTTCCTTACGCAGAATCTCGGAGGTCTTCCGGGTATACTCCTGAGCATCGTTGTTATTTTTGAACTCGGCAGCGGCAAGCTTCAACTCGGAGCCAAGAGTCCTGACCGATTGCATCGCCTCAGACAAGGCATCCTTAAATTGTTTCTCGCCATCAACGAGCAAAGTGGCTTTAATATCTCTTGCCATTAGTCATCACTTCCAGCGCCAGATTTCCTGCGGATCCCATGCTGCTCGTCATGGTACTCGCGCATATAGAGGAACAGATCAGCGATGCGGCCTGGATTGGACTGCCATGCTTCACGCTCTGACAGTCCGCACATCAGGCCATACGAAAGAAGGCGCAGAGCCGTCACTCTGCGCCCTTCAAGTTTTTTTGTTCACTCTCCAATTCTTCCAGCACAACATCTACGACTTCATTCTCGCCGCGCTTATGCTCCGTCCCCATGCCCAGGATCATCGCCTCGTTGCAGGCGCTCATGACCGCCTTGATTTCACCCGGCATGATAAACATAGCCGCCCACTCAGGCGTGATGAGGTCGGCTGGCTGCTTCCCACCATTCATGATCCACTCGCCCTGGTTGGCAAGCGTAGCGAACAGCCACGACACCATCTCCATGGACTCACCGATGTCCTCGGTTTCCTGGATTTCAGTCAGAGCTTGAACAGAGCCGTACTTGTTGATTACCTGCTGCATCGCTGCCAGAGAGAACACCAGATGGAACTCCCGATCGGCCAGCGTATACTTTGCAAATTTATTGAACATTGGAAAGCCCTCCTGTAGATTTTCCAAATCAGGTCGTGATGTTCAGCTTGCTGTGCAGCCACGCTTCAGCAGCCGCGTAGGTGGTGAACTCGGCCTGCTGACGGAAAGAAGCATCGCCGCTGGAGTCGATATACACACCGAACACAGTACCCTCGATGGTGGGGTTCTGCCAGGTGATATTCTCACCCTTGGTGTTGCCGGTTTCATTCGGCAAGCCGAACTGCGTCTTGATGAGCAGACACGCACGGTAGATGGTGTCACCATTCATGCGCAGCACACGGATGTAGCCGAAGCCCAGGTAGGGAGCCGGAGCGCCGGTCTCGGTGTACACGTCAGGACTACCGCTTGTGCCGGTGGTCTTGGTCATGCCGAACAGGGTCGGCCCATCGGACAGCTTCAGATGAGCAAGGCCAAAGCGCATGGTGCCCTTGCTTACAGAGTTGTCGTTCTCCGTGATATGGTCATCGGAGTAGAAGTTGTTATCCTGCTTCGTCCACTGCAGGTCGGCGCTCACAGCCGTACCCACCACGCGCCCAGCGCCGTAGGTGGGCATGGAGCCGGAGGTCTCCGCAGTAATAGGAGCAACGCAGGGATGCCGCAAACCAATCTGAGGCATATTATTGTCTCCCTTCTAAGAATTTCTCCCAAACATCGGTCATGGCCGCAAGCACATCGTTCTCACACGCAGCAACGGCCTCCTCGATCCAATGGGTGGCAGGCATGTCAGACCTGCCGTAGTTTTGAACGAATGCAACCTCGGAGTTGTAATTCCCGTGACGGTCTTTATTCATGGTGCGAACCACGCTCTTTAATTTTCCGTCCCTGGTCGTTTCAACGCCAAAGCTATCAATGCTGACGATCATATCGCCGGTGCCGCGCCCGGTTTTACCGGGAGCAGCAAAGCCATGCCGGATGGCCGACTGTTCCAGGGCTTTCTCCAAGATTGGAGTTGCGGCCTCCAGCATGTCGGATGCGACCTGGCCAGTATCCTCGCCCATCTTGAGCATTTCATTGAACAGCTCGTCCATTCCGTTCATTTCGAGCTGCGCCATGGTCAGATCACCTCGCAGCTGAATATGTGATGGATGTAGCCCGTGTCCTGCTCAAAGTCAACAGCGTAGGAATAGGCCACGTTGTCCCTGGCATCCAGGGCATCGCGGATATCGTCCACCACAGGATCGCCCTCCAGCTTCGTGAAGCGGTCAATCTGGAAGTTCCAGCCGCCATCATGCAGATCGTCAGCGGTCTCCGGCAAGAGCTTAAATTCATGCCATGTGGTGTAATTTCCACGCGCAGTCTGAAAATAGTGCTTTGCAGCCGGATCCCCGGACAGCACGATGGCTTTCACCTGATCCAAAGTAATCACGGCTCCACCTCCACCAGAGACAGGTCGGTGATCAATTCGCCGGACTCATCATCCATGCCATGATACGCACGGCCTACCTCGTACACAGGGACACGGTCATCATCGCCCGGTTCGATCTCCGGGACAGCGTCCACCTCGGCCAGCACCACCACATCGTGATTGTGGATGGCACGGTTCTGCAGGATGCGGATCCGTGCATCGGTCTTCACGTCCTCGCGTTGGCTGGTCGGGTTTGCCGGGTTTGTTTCAAAGTGCAGCTCGCCAT
>OCTX014537122.1_pt1 | contig 40129 bp, 24 predicted proteins | sample 1539691 | NCBI WGS metagenome assembly OCTX01 (sample SAMN02144231, study PRJEB22623) | gut metagenome | biome: sheep rumen | host: Ovis aries | place: New Zealand
ATACGGACGGGATATGATCCGGTTCCTATATGACGGCAAAGTGCATGCCACCCAGTCCGAGACACTGGAGAATATGGACGATGAGTATTACTGGCCGTTTAACAAAGAGAATTTTCTCCTCCTCAATATGGCCATAGGAGGCTCAATGGGTGGAAAAGTAAATGACGCGATATTTAATCAACCGATACAAATGAAAGTGGATTGGATACGTGTTTATCAGCGAAAAGAAATTGATTAATAGTATGAAATCAAAAATGAGAAAGACAATCTTCTGTATTCTGTCAGCGATAGCGGTCTGTACTCTGTATTCTTGCGCTAAGCCGGAATGGAAGTTGGTATGGTCTGATGAGTTCGAGGGAACGGAGTTGAATACCGCTTATTGGAATGTGGAGGACAACGCCCGCGGAGGCGGTAATGCGGAATTGCAGTACTATGCTCCGAAGAATGTGACGATAGAGAAACACCCCGTGACGGGAGAGTCATGCCTGGTCCTGAATGCACAGCGGGAGAATTACAAGAACAGACCATGTACGTCAGCTCGTTTGAATACGCACGACAAAGTGACCGTGGAGTACGGAAAAGTGGAAGCACGTATTGCTTTTCCTAATACGGCGAACGGCCTTTGGCCGGCATTCTGGATGCTTGGCAATAACCTGGCGCGGGATCTGGGCAACAACGATGATATCGACAAGCAGAAGGCCGAATTGGCGAAGCAGAACAGAGTAGTATGGCCGAAATGCGGTGAGATAGATATCTGCGAAATGGGTCACCATACCGGTATAGAAAACGGCATAACGGACCGTTATTTCAACGGTGCGTGTCATTGGGGCGAGAGTTTCAATAACGGCGCATATCCCAACTACGGTCAGTTCAAAACAGCGGATTATCCGGTACAGGGCGATTTTCACTTGTTTACCTTGATTTGGACGGAAGATACGATCGCTATGTATCTCGATCAGGATAAGTATCCGGAAGTGGAACCGTATTTCCAACTTTCGTTGCTCGGCAAGGAAGTGAACGAACCGGGACATTATTTCAACCATCCTTTCTATCTGGTGCTTAATCTGGCTGTGGGCGGTTTCTTCCCGAATATGCCGGCAGCAGAGAAATATCCGGAGGTGATACCGATGGACGATCCTTCGTTTATGAAAGTAACGGCTCTGCCGGAGGACGGAACGCCTGCTAAGATGTATGTGGACTATATTCGCGTGTACAAGAAACGCGGATAATTTGTGATTTGTAATTTATGATTTCAAATTGATATGAAACTATCTATTAAGGAAAAATTAGGTTACAGTTTAGGTGATACCGCATCGCACTTTGTGTGGGATCTGGTCAATTTCTGGTTGATTTTCTATTACACCGACGTACTGGGAATCAGTCCTGCCTGGTCCACTGCCATCGCTATTCTGGGTACGATCATGGATGCCGTGATGGATCCTGTTGTCGGAATCTGGGCGGATAGAACGAATACGCGATGGGGCAAATTCCGTCCGTTCCTATTATTCGGATGTATTCCGTTTGCGTTGTTCGCTTTTCTGGCTTTCTTCGGTCCTGATCTGCAAGGCAACGCGTTGATAGCCTATATCCTGCCGATGTTTATTGGTCTGCGCGTGGTGTATGCTATCGTGAATATCCCGTATTCGTCTCTTGGCGCTGTGATGACAGATGATTCGATCGAGCGTGCAGGATTGAACTCCTTCCGCTTCGTGGCGGCTAATCTCGGTCAATTGATCGTTTCCGGCTTTGCGCTGTATATCGTGTATTATCTTGGTTCGCATGCAGCAGGAATGGATTATTCCATCATGGCGGATGACGCGGCGCGTAAGGTATTTATGGAAGATGCGCTGGCGAATAGTGCCCTCGTGCGTTCAGCCTATATCATCGGTTTTAGGTATCTGGTAGCTATCTTCGGATGCGTAGGAATCATCCTATTCCTCATCACTTTCTTTACCACGCGCGAGCGGGTAGCTCCTCCGAAGCGGCAAGATGCGCATCTGGGACGGGATTTCAAGTACCTGTTTAAGAACCGTCCTTGGGTGGTTCTGACGCTAGTAGGTATTGTTTCCTTTATCATGTTCGCTATCCAGAATATATCGGCCACCTATTATTTCAAATATTTCCTTGGCGCAGAATCCAAGAGCCAGATATTCAATATCTTAGGTACGGTAGCGTTGATCATCGCTATCCCTACGACGAAACCGCTGGTGAAGAAATTCGGCGCGAAACAGCTCTATATCGTTTGTTCGATCCTGTCCGGTTTCTTCTTCTGCATGCTCTTCTTCGCAGGAAAGAATTTTGTGCTGATCAATATCTTCAATTGTTTAGGTAAAATCGCGTATGCTCCGGCTATCTCGTTGCTCTGGACGATGCTGGCGGATGCAGCGGATTACGGCGAGTGGAAATTCCAGCGTCGTACGACGGGACTTTGCCTTTCCGCAGCTGTTTTTGCGCAGAAAATAGGATGGTCGATCGGTGCTGCATTATTCGGCGTAGTGATGTCGATGATCGGTTATAATGCAGATTTGCTGACGATAGACCAGATTCAGCATACGCCGCTGATAATGAACACGTTCCATTGGATGTTCGGTATCGTTCCGGGTGTGCTGTATGCGTCGTGTGCTATCTTCCTGGCGTTCTATAATCTGGATAACGCAACGATGGAGCAAATGAAGAATGATTTGGCAGAAAGCAGAAAATAAAAGAGGCAAACAAATGAAAGAAGTAAAAGGTCAATTTATATCAATCAACGGGGAGCGATTCTACGAGATCGCCAATTATAACGAGATGCAGCCTTTCTTCATCTCTCTGGCGTCGGATACGGATTTATGGATGTATCTCTCTTCCACAGGCGGTTTGACATGCGGTCGCCGTTCACCGGGAGAAGCACTTTTTCCGTATTATACGGATGACAAGATCACCGAGAACTACGAAACCACAGGGCCGAAGACCGTTATTCGGGTGAACGGCGAACCGTTTCAGGTAAACGGAGAGTTGGTCTGGAAGCCGTTCTCGGCTCAGCAGCAAGATGTATTCGTTCTCTCCCGCAAGATAGCCAAATCGACGGTAGGCAACCAGATAGTCTTTTGCGAAGAGAATCACACGCTGAAGTTGCGTTTCTCGTATATCTGGGCGCCCGCAGGGAAGTACGGATGGGTGCGTCGCGCTACGCTGGAGAACCTCGGTAACAGAGCCACAGAGGTGAATATTGACGATCGCCTGCAGAATGTACTGCCGGCGGGAGTGGAACGTAAGACTCAGAATGAGTTCTCGACCCTCGTAGATGGTTATAAGAAGACAGAGCTGATTGAAATCGAAAGACCCAAGACCGCTTCGCTTAAAGAAAAAAGCGGTTTGGCACTCTTTAGAATGGAAGCGATCCTCGTGGACCGCGCAGAACCGTCCGAGTCTCTGACATGCAATACGGTCTATTGTTTGGGACTGCCGGGTGCGAACTACGATGAGACACCTTCCAAAGGTGTTCGCGGAGCGTTTGTGGCCAAGGCGAGTCTCCGTCTGCCGGCGCGAGGCGCGCAGACATGGTATAATGTGTTGGATGTTAGTCAGGATGCTGCAGCGGTGCATGAGTTGATGCATTTTATCGCCCGTGAGGATGCGATAGAGCAGATAGAAAAAGCGATGGTGGACTCCACAGAGACGCTTCGTCGCATTGTGGCGCAAAATGACGGAGTGCAACATACAGGCGATGAAGCCAACGATGCGCGGCATTTTGCGAATGTGCTGTTCAATACCATGCGCGGAGGATATTATCTGACGTACCCGCCGAAGGCGGACGAAAAAGGCGGCGAGGAAGATCTGCCTCTGACATTCGGTCGCCGGCATGGCGATCCTTCGCGGCCGTGGAACTTGTTCTCCATACGTGTGCAGGACGAGCAAGGCAAGCCCGTGGTGGCTTATCAGGGCAACTGGCGCGATATATTCCAGAATTGGGAAGCACTTTCGTTTTCTTATCCGCTTTTCATCAATCATATTATAGCCAAATTCCTGAACGCCACTACGGCGGACGGTTATAACCCGTATAGAATCTCCAACGAAGGAATCGATTGGGAGGTAATTGAGCCGGAGAACCCGTGGTCGAATATCGGCTATTGGGGAGACCATCAGATTATTTATCTGTTGAAACTATTGGAACTCAGTTATCACCATGATCCGGAGACTTTGCGCGGGTTACTCAATGAGCGGAAGTATGCGTTTGCGAATGTGCCCTACCGCCTCAAATCGTACGCGGAGATAGTGGCAGATCCGAAAAACAGTATCACGTTTGATAATGAGTTACACCAACGTATCATGGCGCTGGTGCCCTCAATGGGTGCGGATGCCAAACTGATTTTGGATGAGAATCAACAGGTTCGCCGCACCACGATGGCGGACAAATTGCTGATTACCTTACTCACCAAACTCAGCAATTTTATCCCCGAGGCAGGAATCTGGATGAATACGCTACGGCCGGAATGGAACGACGCCAACAATGCGTTAGTGGGTTACGGTGCTTCGATGGTGACGCTGTGTTATATGCGGCGATATGTGGCATTCCTGCAGACGCTGGTTCAAACCGACGTGCAGGTGGGTGCCGAGACGTTGGATTTCTTGCGCGCTATCCGCCATGCGTATATGAATGGCAACCGTAAACAGTTTACCGATATTGTCGGTACTGCGGGCGAGAAATACCGTGCGAAAGTGTATGCAGGTCTCAGCGGAGAGAGCGAAGTGTTGGAGTTGAGCGAACTGCAGGAGTTCTGCGACGCGACGTTGCGCAAGATAGACGAGTCTATCCGCGCCAATAAGCGTGCTGACGGGCTGTACGAGGCATATAACCTGATTCGTTTTACAGAGAACACAATCGAAGTGTCCCATCTCTATGAGATGTTAGAGGGACAGGTAGCGGTGCTCTCGTCGGGCTTGTTGTCCGGAGAAGAAGCAGCGGATCTGTTAGACGCTATGCGCGCTTCGGCACTCTATCGCGAGGACCAACGGTCATATATGCTGTATCCGAATCGCAAGAGACCTTCGTTCCTGGAGATGAATAACCTGCCGGAGGAGGCTAAATCGCTGCCTGTAGTGCAGAAATACTTGGGAACTATCTTGAAACAAGACTGCGACGGAGGTATCCATTTTGATGCCCGGTATCGCAATGCCAATGAGTTGCCGGACGAACTGAAAGATCTCTACGAGTCGGTCTTCCACCACCATGCTTTCACAGGCCGAAGCGGCACATTCTATAAATACGAAGGCCTCGGATGTATCTATTGGCACATGGTCAGCAAGTTGTTGTTAGCCGTGGGAGAGAATATAGACAAGGTACAAAGGGACGAAGTACAAAGTACAAATGAGGGCACTCTGCAGCGGCTTCGTAAGCAGTATTTCGAGATTCGCGAGGGCATCGGTTCGCATAAACGTCCAGACGAATACGGTGCGTTCCCCTTCGATCCCTATTCGCATACTCCGACGATGGCGGGCGTGCAGCAACCGGGTATGACCGGACAGGTGAAAGAGGATATTATCAGCCGGTGGTTCGAGTTAGGCGTCTCTGTGCGCGACGGACAGATCGCTTTCTGCCCGACCATGCTGACTGATGCGGATTTCAAGGACGGCGAATTACATTTCACTTATTGCGGCACGGAGATTGTATATCGCAAAGCCAAATCAGTCTGTCAGTCCGAAGGACGGTCTGTACTCTGTCAGGCGAAGCCGGTCTGTGTTCTTACCAAAGAACAATCCGCACATCTTTTTGCCCGTGATGGCGAGATCAAACAGTTAATTATTGAGATATGAAAAATAATCTTTTGTCTTTGAGTGCCAGCGGTCTTTTGTCGTTGAGCGCAGCGGTCATAATTTGTGCGTCCTGTACCCCGCAAATAAAATCCTCGCACGTATGGTTGACTTCCGAAGCCGGAGACAAATGTGCCGAGAAAGAGGCAGTGGTGTTTAAGAAAGCTAATGCTGAGAATGCCGTTGTGATCAACCCTTCCGAGACACGTCAAACGATAGACGGTTTTGGCGGATCGCTAACGGAGAGCTCGGCTTTTGTGTTGGCGTGTCTGCCTGCAGAGAAACGTCAGGCGGTGTTGGAAGAACTCTACGGTGAGAACGGTGCGAACTTCTCCATGAGCCGCACGCAGATCGGTGCATCGGATTTCTCTGTGGAAGGCAAATATTCGCTGGCGGAAGAGGACGGCGATGTAGAGCTGTGTTCGTTTACGCTGGATCGCGATAAAGAGGGATTCTCTCGCAGCGTTTATCCGCAGATTCAGGACTGCAACTACGACCTTTTCCATCTGATGAAGGATGTATGGGCGATCAAGCAATCGCAGGCGGATAAGGAATACCGCATCGTGGCGAACACCTGGACTGCGCCGGCGTGGATGAAAGAGAATAAGAAATACTACGAGCGCGAGAACGGTTTCCATCGCGGCGGTGCGTTGCTGCCCGAGTACTACGATGCCTATGCGCGGTATCTGGCTAAATACGTGCAGGCGTGGAAGGTGGAAGGTCTGGATATATGGGCTCTTACGCCGGTGAATGAACCGATGGGCAATGACGGTGGATGGGAGTCCATGGATTTCTCTCCGGCTGTCGAAGCAGAGTTCATCGGTCAGTATATGCGTCCGTGGTTAGACCAAAGTGGCTACAAAGACCTGAAGATTCTTGGTTTTGACCAGAATATCTTTGAAATGGGACCTTATACAGCGGCTATCTATGGCGACTCGCTCGCGAACGCAGCGACGGCAGGCATGGCGGTACACTGGTACGGTTCGACGATCGATTGTTTTCCTGAGGTTTTGGATTCCGTACATGCGCTCTATCCCGATAAGACCATCCTGCATACCGAGGGATGTATTGATAACTTGGGTTGTGAACCCTGGGACGGTGTGACCGATCCGGTAGGTTTCAAAGAGAGCGGATGGTTCAATAACGATGCGTTCTGGTGGAACAAAGTAGCTACCGATTGGGCGTATTCGACTCGCTGGGCGGGTGACACGCATCCCAAATACGCAGGTGTACATCGCTATGCGCGCTATATTATAGAAGGTATGAACCATTGGCTCACCGGCTTTATCGACTGGAATATCGTGCTGGATTCCATCGGCGGACCGAACCATGTCAATAATTTCGCTGCTGCGCCCGTAATGATTGATTACCGGAATGATATCATCTATTACACTCCTTATTACTATGTCCTCAAGCAGTTCAGTCGCTCTATGCGACCGGGCGATGTGGTATTGAGTTGTCAGCCGTCAGAAATCAGTGATCAGATCTTTGTATGCGCAACGAAGAATGGGGAAGGACAGATAGCGGTGAATATCCTCAATACCGGTGAAGCAACCACTTTCCCGCTGCAGGTAGGCGAATATACCGCCACGGTAGAGATGCCGGCGAATAGCGTCGAAACGATACTTGTGAAACTATGATGAAGCGTCACATCCTTCTCATCTTTCTCTCCCTCCTTTTAGGGAGGGTTGGGGTAGGCTTTCTTTCTGCCCAAACTCCGGTTCCTGTTGGAACTGGTTCATACGCTTCGTTTGTGCCGCTGTCCAAGAGTCGCACTTCGGAGCACGGTGGCTGTCAGGCTTATCAGATGGAGCACCGCAGGCTCTATCTGCCCGATTCGTTGCTGGCGCGTTTGGGTACTCCCGATGGCTCCCAACAGGGCTCTTTGGCGCTTCCTACCAATGACTGGTGGACGCACGCACTGGTCAATACCTGGACCGGTAAACTGTGGTTCTATCCCGGTTGGGCAGAGGCAAAAGACGGTGAACTGACAATAGGCTATCCTTCTTATTGGGAACCTACGGGGTGCGAGGTCAAATGGGACACACCGCTTACCGTCACTTTTACCAATACGGCTACCGGCAAAAAGGCGAATTTCCAGGAGGCACTTGTGGATAGCTGGTCGGATTTCGCGATGTCGTTTATTATGCAAGACGGCGAAGCGTGGGTGCGCGTCACCTGTATGGAAGGTTCGCCGTTGGTGTGGCTCGAGGCTTCCGATATTGCGATGCTGGCTGTGAACCCCAACGAAGCGCGTTATGCCGTTTTTACGGACACCGGCAAAATGACTGTCGCCTTGCTGACCCCCGGATTAGATGCTGCGGCTTGCGCACCTTATGCTTTCCAAATTCCGCGGAAGACTACTTTTTCATACGCTTATAATGCGGCAACCTCGTCCCTGACGACTATTTTCCATGTGGATAAACCGGCGCTTATGGCCTTTTTGCCGCATCATTACTACAGCGATAACTCCCTCCCTTCGGGAGAGGGATGGGTTGGGGCTTCCTTCCTTTCCCCTCGTGGCACGATGCGTTTGTATGCGGGGAATGATTTTACGTTCACTTATCCGGTGCATTCTTTCCTCCCTTTCTTCCCGGCTCCGATGGAGTGGGGCGAAGAGTTCTCAGAAGCCCGTATGACGGCTCTCAATGCCGATTATGCCAAGCGTGGGTCGTTTGGCGGTGATACTTATTGGGGCGGCAAAGGCCTCACGCAGATGGCGCATTACATGACTTTTGCCCTCCAGATGGGCGATACCGCTACTTTCCGTATGGCGAAAAATCGTCTCAAAGAGGTGCTGGTCAACTGGTACACCTTCACGCCGGGTGAAGAGAGGTTCTATTTTGCGCGTTACCCGAAATGGGGGGCGCTCATCGGTATGGATCCTTCCTATGATTCCGACACGTTCAACGACCATCATTTCCATTACGGCTATTTCGTCTATGCCTCGGCGTTGCTGTGTATGCTGGATGACGATTTCCGTACGAACTATGGCCCGATGGCTAAAGAAGTGGCACGCGATTATGCGAACTGGCAGCGTTCGGCGGACGAGCCTTGGTTCCGTACGTTCAATCCTTATTGCGGCCATTCGTTTGCAGGCGGATTAGGTAATGCCGGTAACGGCAACGGTCAGGAGTCGTCTTCCGAAGCGATACAAGGCTGGGGCGGCGTGTGGCTCTTAGGTGCTGCGCTGCAGGACCAGCCGATGTTGGAAGCCGGTATCATGGGCTATACCCTCGAGACCCGCGCTACAGCGGAGTATTGGTTCGATAAGAAACGCAGGAACATCGATTTTACCAAATATAACCACCCTTATTGCTGCAATCTGACGATGCAAGGTGTGGGCTGGTGGACATGGTTCTCCGGCGACCCCGTTTGGATGCATTCTATCCAGTGGCTGCCTATCTCACCGATACTGACCAATTGTTTCAGCGAAGACCTGCCTTTTGCGAAGTGGGATTACACGCAGATGTACGCCACCAAAGAGGTCGGCAATTATGAAGCGCCGCAAGGCGGTCTGGGCGATGAGTCGGGGCTGGGTAACGTGTGTCTGTCGTATCTCTCGCTCTTTGATGCCGATTCGGCTATTCATGTGTGGGAACGGATGGATCAGATGGGAAAGGCGCTGGCGAAGAACCCCGATACGGGCGGTATCACCTATTGGCTCGCGCACAGTCATAAAGGCTTGGGCGAGAAACGGTATGATATTTTTGCTTCTCATCCAATGGCATGTGCTTATACGGATACGCTCAGCGGACGCATGACTTATGCGGTTTATAATGTGGCTGCGGCGCCGCTCTCGGTGCATTTCTTCGGAGCCAAAGACACCACGGTGACTGTGCCGCACGGTTTGACGCTTATCTCTGGTGCGGAGACTCATACGGTGACGACCATCGAAGATGAAGAAGAGACGATTGAACCCGACCCGATGGCTTGGGATCTGCCGTATCCGAATCTCGCGCTGCATAAACCCGTGACGGCCTCTTCGTTTGAAAACGCAGGTTGTGTGGCGGCGAATCTCACGGACGGAAATACGGATACTCGTTGGGGCTCGGAGCATCGCGATGGCGAATGGGCAATGGTGGATCTGGGTGAGGTATGTTTTATCGACCATCTTATCCTCCGTTGGGAAACCGCTTTTGCGTCCGAATACGAACTCGCACTCTCGTCCGACGGCAGCACATGGCATAGCGCTATATACGCGTCTGCCGGCGGTGTAGAAAGAATCTCCCTTCCCTTTAGGGAGGGGATGGGGGTAGGCCCCTCCAGGGCTCGATATATTCGTCTGACAGGACTCCGGCGCGCAACGCAGTATGGCACCTCGCTCTATGAACTGGAGGCATATGGACGACCGCTGACCGGAGATCCGGAAACAGTCTTTGCTGTAGCCCTCTCTGCGTCCGATACCGTCCTTCTGCAGGGTCAAACAACCACGCTCACTACTACGGCTTATAACTACAACGGAGCGGTTCTCTCTACCTCTTCGGAGCAGAAGACATACCCCGACTACGGCCTCTTCACGGAGACCCGCACGGTCGGTGGCTGCTCGGCGTCTCTCACGATCATCGTCATGGAGACCGAGATGGCGACTAAAGCGCAAGTGCTTCCTGCGGAAGTGACCATGCCTTTGGGAACTGAACAGGAATTTGTGGTGTCAATCCTCAATCAGTTCGGAGAACCGATGGATACGTGCCGTTCTGTCTATCGGGCTACGCAAGTGGGCAACTATGAACTCGTATTCCCATGTTTTGAGATGCGCGACACGGCTCTCGTGCATGTCTTGCCGTTTGAGGAAGTGAACCTCGCGCTCCATAAACCGGCTACGGCTTCAGGATCCGAAGGAGATGGAACGGCAGCGCCAAAAGCCGTGGATGGCGATATGAAAACACGCTGGTCCAGCCGCTTCCGGGATAATGAATGGATTGCTGTCGATTTGGAAAACTGCTATCGCCTGACACAAGTGCGGCTCATCTGGGAGAACGCCTATGCGACTTCTTTCGATATAGAGATCAGTGACGATGGGGAGAACTACACGACCGTCAAATCGATTTCCGGTGCTAAAGGCGGCACGCAGATTCATGATATCCGCATCAATAACGAACCCGTGGAGGCACAGTTCGTTCGAGTCTTCTGTAAGACCCGCAATACCGGATACGGCTCTTCTCTCTGGGAGTTGGAGGTCTATGGCGAAGGTCTCTGCGAGCAGGAGGTAAATGCAATCGAAAATCACCAATTACAAACCACCAATTATAAATTTATCAAGAATGGCCGGATATACATTTCGCGCAACGGTGCTGTCTATACTATTGATGGCCGTCAGTGCGTGCTCCCACAAGAGTGAAGAAGACCGCTTTATCGATAATCTCCTCTCCCGAATGACGTTGGAGGAGAAAATCGGGCAGATGAACCAACTCGACCCATCGTGGAACGCTGAGGAGAAAGAAGCGCTCATACGGGAAGGGAAAGTAGGGTCAATCTTCAATATCGTTGGCGCCAAAGAGGTCAACCGCTTGCAACGAATGGCGGTGGAAGAGACCCGTCTGGGAATTCCGCTGGTGGCTGCGCGCGATGTGATTCACGGCTATAAGACGATCTACCCGATCCCGCTGGGGCAGGGGGCTACCTGGAATCCCGACTTGATCGAACAAGCGGCGCGCCTCACAGCGCAAGAGGCATATCAGGATGGTATCCGCTGGGCGTTCTCCCCTATGGTCGATGTGGCGCATGATCCCCGTTGGGGACGTGTGGCTGAAGGCTACGGAGAAGATCCGTATCTCACTTCCGTCATGGGCGCTGCTACCGTCCGTGGATACCAATCCTCTAATCCCCTAACCCGGGATTCCCTAACCCCTTTGATGGCTGCATGCGTCAAGCATTTTGCCGGCTATTCGGCTTCCGAAGGCGGACGCGACTACAACACGACTTGGATTCCCGAAACCCAGCTCCGCGATATCTACCTGCCGCCGTTCAAAGCTGCTGTAGAAGCCGGTGCCATGAGTCTTATGTGTTCTTTCAATGACCTTAACGGACTCCCTTCTTCGGCTAACAAACACCTCAATATCGATATTCTCCGTGACGAATGGCACGCGGATGCGTTGATGGTAAGCGACTGGGGATCGGGTTCGGATCTTGTGCCGCACGGGCTCTGTGCCGATAAGAAAGAGGCGGCGCTTCGTTGTATCAATGCCCGCATGGAAATGGACATGCAGGGCAATATATACACCGATTATCTGGCCCAACTGGTAGCGGAAGGCAAAGTGAAAGAATCGCAGATCGATGAATGTGTCCGTTCGATCCTCCGTCTCAAATACCGTTTGGGACTCTTCGATAACCCCTATGTGCCGGAACCGGACTTTGGTCCCATGCATTATATGAACGATGCGATTGCCACGGCGGAACAGGTGGCGGAGGAATCTGCCGTCCTGCTGAAAAACGATGGCGTTTTGCCTTTGAGCGAGGAACGGTTGAAAAACAAGAATCTGACCGTATTGGTTACGGGACCTATGGCGGATCAGAAAAAAGAACAATTAGGCACCTGGGTCTTTGACGGAGAGCCGGAACACTCATTAACTCCTGTATATTCCTTCCAAAACCGTCATAAACCTTTCCGGTGCATCTACGAGCCGGGGCTCACATACAGCCGTGATAAGAACCCTGTCGGTATAGCCAAAGCCGTTGCGGCGGCTAAGAAAGCGGACGTCATTCTCTTTTTCTGCGGCGAAGAAGCCATCCTTTCTGGCGAAGCGCGTTGCCGCGCGAACCTCGATCTGCCGGGTGCCCAGATAGAGATGATGGACGCACTCGTGGCTACCGGCAAACCCGTCGTCATGATTGTCATGGCAGGTCGTCCGCTTACTATCGGCAAACAGGTTGATCAGGCAGCCGCAGTCCTTTATGCCTTCCATGGCGGCACGATGGCAGGGCCGGCGTTATTCAATATCCTCACCGGAAAAGTCGTGCCTTCCGGTAAGACGCCGATTACTTTCCCGAAGATGGTCGGTCAGATCCCGCTCTATTATAACCGCCATAACACCGGCCGGCCGTCGTACGACCCGCCGATGCTCATTGACTCTATTCCTATCGGCTGTCCCCAGTTCTCTATCGGGCAATCTTCCTATTGGCTGGAAACACCCACCGAACCGCTCTTCCCCTTTGGCTTCGGACTGAGCTACACGACCTTCGAATACGGAGAAACGCAAATAGACACCATTCCCTTTAGGGAGGGGAAGGGGGTAGGCTATTCTCTTTCCTGTACTATCACAAATACCGGCTCATATGATGCCTACGAGACCCCGCAACTCTATGTCCGCCAGCTCTCTGGAGACCTGGTTCGGCCGCTTTGCGAACTGAAAGGCTTCCAAAAGATCTTTATTCCTGCCGGCGAGACCCGCGAGGTGACTTTCACCCTAACGGACGACGACCTCGGTTACTGGCATGAGTCTCACGATGGCCTCTCCAGCCGTGTCTGGTTCGCCACCGATGATGCCGAGTTCCGCTTCGCCATCCTCCCGCACTCCAAGTCATTATTGTAATTTTCTGCCACTGAATAGGGGTTTTATCGGGGTCTTGTAGGGGTTATTTCGGGATATAAACATATTCTCTCAAGAAAAATGCGTTCCTTATGGGAGCGCTTTTTTTATAATGAAATACGATTTATGAGATTTTTCTTGCATATTCCAAAAAAAAGCAGTAAATTTGCAGCCGCAAATTATGGGCAATTAAAAATACAAGATATGGAATTTAAATATGCACCGATGTTTCAGCTCGGAAAAGACGAGACTGAGTATTATCTGCTGACCAAGGATTTTGTTTCTGTCAGCGAGTTTGAAGGCCATGAAATCCTGAAGGTGGCTCCGGAAGGATTGACGCTCATGGCGCAACAAGCTTTTCACGACGTGAGTTTCATGCTGCGCCGCTCGCACAACGAGCAGGTAGCAAAGATTCTACGCGATCCGGAGGCTTCCGCTAATGACAAATATGTAGCACTTACTTTCCTTCGCAATGCCGAGGTGGCTTGCAAAGGTCAGTTACCGCTCTGCCAAGACACAGGAACTGCTATCATCCACGGCGAAAAAGGACAAGAGGTATGGACCGGTTTCTGTGACGAGGAAGCGCTCTCCCGTGGAGTATTCAATACCTACACCGAATGCAACCTGCGTTACAGCCAGAATGCGCCGCTGAATATGTACGACGAGGTGAACACCAAATGCAACCTGCCTGCGCAGATTGACATCGAAGCCACCGAGGGAGCTGAATACCGTTTCCTTTGCGTGACCAAAGGCGGCGGCTCCGCTAACAAAACCTACCTCTACCAGGAGACCAAGGCGCGCATCCAGAACCCCGGCACGCTTATCCCGTTCCTCGTCGAGAAAATGAAATCGCTGGGCACCGCAGCCTGTCCACCTTATCATATCGCTATCGTTATCGGCGGTACGAGCGCGGAGAAGAACCTGCTGACGGTGAAACTTGCTTCTACCCATTATTACGATTCGCTGCCTACCTCCGGCGATGAGACCGGAAGAGCATTCCGCGACATCGAGTTGGAGAAAGAGCTCCTCAAAGAAGCCTACAAAATCGGTCTTGGAGCCCAGTTCGGCGGTAAATACATGGCGCATGACGTACGTGTCGTTCGTCTGCCGCGCCACGGCGCGAGCTGCCCGATAGGGCTGGGTGTTAGTTGCTCTGCTGACCGTAATATCAAATGCAAGATCAACAAAGACGGTATCTGGATCGAGAAACTGGACAGCAATCCTGCTTCTCTCATTCCTGAGGAACTGCGTCAGGCGGGCGAAGGCGATGCGGTACGTATTGACCTGAACCAGCCGATGAAGGACGTTTGCGCTATCTTGACGAAATATCCGATCGGCACCCGTCTGAGTCTGAACGGCACGATTATTGTAGGAAGAGATATCGCACATGCGAAGATTAAAGCACGCCTGGATGCAGGTGAACCGATGCCTGAATATTTGAAAAACCATCCGATTTATTATGCCGGCCCGGCGAAGACCCCGGCGGGCATGGCGTGCGGTTCGATGGGACCGACTACGGCTGGGCGTATGGATCCCTATGTAGATGAATTCCAGGATCATGGCGGTTCGCTTATCATGCTCGCAAAAGGAAACCGGTCCATTGATGTGACCAACGCCTGCCAAAAGCACGGAGGCTTCTATCTCGGTTCCATCGGAGGTCCGGCCGCTATCTTGGCGCAGAATAATATCAAGTCTATAGAGTGCGTCGAATATCCGGAATTAGGCATGGAGGCAATTTGGAAGATTGAGGTGGAAGACTTCCCTGCATTCATCCTCGTGGATGACAAAGGAAATGACTTCTTCAAGCAACTCAAACCCTGCGAGGGATGCACAATCTTAAGTTGAAATCTGAAATCTGATGGCTAATAAGCGACGCAAATACAGGTTGGCGATGCTGGATGACCTGACGCTGCGGGAGGTGTTTCACTTCCGCGTCAGTCTGTTAGGCGCAATATCTATCATCACCATCACTATCATCTCGCTGATCGTACTGCTATCGGTGCTGATTGTCTATACCCCGCTGCGTAATATCCTGCCGGGATATAGCGCCAGTCTGCGTCAGCAGTTGATCCAGGAGTCCGCACGCGTGGACAGCCTGCAGGCCGACCTGACAATCCAGCGGCAGTATCTGGACGTGATCAAACAGCTGACTGCCGGCGATATCCATTCGGACAGCGTGCAGAGCCTGGATTCGCTACAACGAATTGAACGCGCGCAGATAGCGGAATTGCAGAACGAGGCGACAGAGGCATTCATGGCACAATACGAGCAGAAAGAACGTGACCGACTGTTGCTCTTTGAGAACGCTATGCCTACGGATGTACGTCAGTTATACCGGCCGGTGCGCGGCACCGTTGTGGCTTCCGCCCGTCCGGACATGCGGATTTACGGTACGACGATCCATGCAGCGAAGAACGAAAATGTACTGGCTGTGTTGCGCGGTGTGCTGGTGTCCGTCGAGCGGATGGAGGACAATACGTCCATGCTGGTTCTTCAGGACGGCGCGTATATCGCTGTCTACCGCCATATTGGCCGTGTGTTAAAGGTTCAGGGAGCAAAGATAGAGCGCGGCGAAGCAATAGGATTGACCGACGGCGAACATGATATGACAATCGAGTTATGGGACGGCGGTAAGCATGTGAACCCCGAGGAGGTGATTGTATGGTAAAGCAATTGGCTATATTAGGTTCGACCGGCTCGATCGGCACGCAGACTCTGGATGTGGTGCGCCGGAACCCCGACCGCTATAGTGTCTATGCCCTCTGTGCGCATCGAAGCATTGATAAACTGGTGGCGCAGGCGCGGGAGTTTCATCCGGAGGTGGTATGTATTGCCGACGAAGACTTGTACGAAGAACTGCAGCGGAGGTTAGCCGACATGCCATGCAAGGTATGGGCCGGTGCCGATGCAATAGCCGAGATGGTGGGAATGCCATCGATAGACATCGTAGTGGCGGCCATGGTAGGTTACGCTGGACTGCGACCGACGATAGAAGCTATCAAAGCAGGCAAAACCATCGCCTTGGCGAACAAAGAGACGCTGGTGGTGGCGGGAGAGATCATATGCGAGTTGGCATCGCAATACCACACGCCGATCCTGCCGGTGGACAGCGAGCATAGCGCCATCTTCCAGAGTATTGTGGGCGAAGAAGGAAACGCGATAGAGAAGATTCTGCTGACCGCAAGCGGAGGACCTTTCCGCACCTTCACGCGCGAGCAGATGCAGACTGTGACCGCTGCCGATGCCCTCAAACACCCGAACTGGGATATGGGCGCGAAGATAACAATCGACTCCGCCAGTATGATGAACAAAGGCTTCGAGGTAATCGAAGCCAAATGGCTCTTCGGTGTGGAAGTGGAGCGGATACAAGTGGTCGTTCATCCGCAGTCAATCATCCACTCAGCCGTACAATTCGCTGACGGAGCGATCAAGGCTCAGTTAGGAGCTCCTGATATGCGGCTGCCTATACAGTACGCGCTCTCCTTCCCGGAGAGGCTCGCGAGCGATTTTCCCCGTGCGGACCTATTTGCGCTCAAGGACCTGACGTTTGAGCAACCCGACTTAGAGCGGTTCCCGAACTTGGGGCTGGCGTACGAGGCGGTTCGACGAGGAGGCAATATACCTTGCGTGCTGAATGCCGCCAACGAGGTGGTCAATCTCGCCTTCCGAGAGGGACGGTGCGGATTCCTCCAAATGAGCGATGTGATCGCTGAAACAATGGCAAAGGCTGCGTTTATCGCCAAACCGACATACGAAGACTACGTAACTACCGACGCCGAAGCGCGCCGCATTGCAACCGAAAATATTCATTAATCATTATTCATTAATCATTGTGATACAAGCAATACAACTGATACTGGCCCTGTCGTTTCTCGTGCTGATACATGAGTTGGGGCATTTTACCTTCGCGCGAATCTTTGGCGTGAGGGTGGAGAAATTCTACATGTTCTTTAATCCCAAATTCAGCCTCGTGAGGTTCAAGAAATTTGACGGCAAATGGCATTTCAAATTCTTTGCTAAGAACGAGGATGCAGAATGGAATACTCATCCGGAGACGACCGAATGGGGCATCGGATGGCTGCCGTTCGGCGGCTACTGCGCGATAGCGGGCATGGTGGATGAAACTCATTCGACCGAAGACCTGGCGGCAGAACCGCAGGAGTGGGAGTTCCGCTCCAAGCCCGCTTGGCAGCGACTGCTGATCATCCTCGGCGGTATATTGGTCAATTTCATCGGCGCGCTGGTGATCTTCACGATGCTACTATGGCACTGGGGAGAAGACACGCTGCCGCTGCGAAATGTGACAACAGGTCTCTATTACTCCCAAATCATGCTGGACGAAGGATTTGAGCAACAGGACCGAATAATTGCTATCAACGGCGAAGAACCGCAGACGCTGAGCGACGTAGTGCAAGCCATCATCATTGAGGGCAAGCGCGAGGTGAAGGTATTGCGCGGGAGCGACACGATAACACTGATGATGAGCGAAGATCTCGGCACGCGCTATCTGGCGCAACAGAATGCTTTCGACAAAGCGGAGCGCGAGAAACGCCGCGCGGACAGCAACTATGAGAAACGCCGCTTCGTGCTGATGGCAGAGTGGATACCGTGCGTGATTGACTCCGTCTTGCCCGATAACGCAGCAGCTCTCGCAGGGATGCAGAAAGGCGACAGCATCGTAGCCGTTGCCGGCGTGCCGACGCTATGTAATGTGCAAATGACCGAAGAACTGCAGCGCCATCCATGTGACTCCGTTCAGGTGGATTATTATCGGGCAGGAGAGAAACGGACGGCGCATCTGTTCATCGGAGACCAGGGACGAATGGGCGTAGCAATCAAATGGAATATATTCGAGATAGAACATACGGAATATACTTTCCTGCAATCCATTCCGGCCGGTATTCGGTACGGCTGGGATATACTGGCGATGTACGTCAAGCAGTTCCGCCTTGTCTTCACCAAAGAGGGGGCGCAGTCGCTCGGAGGATTCGGCGCGATAGGATCGATGTTCCCCTCCTACTGGAGTTGGTACGCATTCTGGCATATGACAGCATTCCTTAGTATCATCCTTGCCTTCATGAATTTCCTCCCGATCCCTGCGCTGGACGGAGGATATATACTGTTCCTGCTGGTAGAGATGATCACGCGCCGTAAGCCGAGTGATAAATTTCTCGAGAAAGCGAATGAGATCGGCTTCTGGCTGCTGCTGGCGCTACTGATCTTTGCGAACGGAAACGATATTTTGAAATTGTTCTTCTAAAATAAATGGTACATGGTTAATGACCAAATGGTAAATTATTTTGTGCATGAGTCATCCTACGTGGACGAAGGATGCAAAATAGGCAAAGGCACCAAGATCTGGCATTTCAGTCATATTATGTCCGGCTGTGTGATCGGTGAAAACTGCAATATAGGCCAGAACGTCGTCATCTCTCCGGATGTCGTGTTGGGCAATAATTGTAAAATCCAGAATAATGTCTCCGTCTATACCGGTGTGCGGTGTGAGGACGATGTGTTCCTCGGCCCCTCGATGGTATTCACAAACGTCATTAACCCCCGCGCTGCCGTTAGTCGCAAGGATGAGTATCGCGATACCATCCTCAAGAAAGGTGTCTCAGTGGGCGCTAACGCCACCATCGTTTGTGGCCACACGCTCGGCGAATACTGCCTTATCGGTGCCGGGGCGGTCGTTACCAAAGACGTACCACCTTATGCTTTAATGGTAGGCAATCCCGCACGGCAAATAGGCTGGGTTAATGCTCATGGCGACAAGTGCGCTTCCCTCGAAGAAGCAATGAAAAACTGAAAACTGAAAACTGAATACTGAAAACTACAATGATACAACGAATCCAAACTTTATATCTCTTAACTGTAGTAGCTTTGGGCATCGCCTTGATTTTTCTGCCGGTACTGCAACTGGTAACCCCTGAAGAGGCTGAGGAACTGTGTATATATAACTTAGGTGCCTCCGGGATGGAGTTAATCACGAACGAGGACTGCCAGCCTGTTGCTTGTCTACAAGGCCTTTGGGGATTGTTGGTTACCACGGCGCTCATTCCGCTGCTTGCCCTCGTGGATATCTTTCTCTATAAGAAACGCATCCTCCAGGCGCGGCTGAATATATTCCTGGCTATGCTTTGTCTGGGTTATTATGGCGTGCTGGCTATTTATGTATGGCAGGCGAAACTGGCGCTGGGGGTGGACTGGCATGTCCTTCCCTGGGCAGCGTTCCCGCTCGTATGTTTTGTATTAACCCTCATGGCTACGCGCGCGATCCTCAAGGACGAGGCACTCGTCCGTGCTGCTGACAGAATCCGGTAAAATGAACACGCTATTATTGATCCTTTTACAGGCAGCTCCTACTCCGGAGCAGATTGAAGCACGGCGCGATTCGATTCGTGCAGGCGCGCGAATGATGATTGAGACGGCAAAGAACGATCCGGAGACCTTCTGGCGCGAAGTCGGCGAGACTGCACTGCATTTTGGCATCAAAGTGTTAGCTGCATTATTGATATTCGGAATAGGAATCCTTTTGATCCGATGGGTGCAGAGAATTCTCAAACGCCACTTTGAGCGCAGGCAGACCGAACCTACAATTGCCTCTTTTGTGTCCTCTTTCGTCTCAATCTCCATGACGGTCCTGCTGATTATCATTTCAGTAAGTACATTAGGAGTAAACACGACTTCCTTGGCGGCACTGCTGGCGGCCGGAGGTATGGCCATAGGAATGGCGCTCTCGGGTACAGTACAGAATTTCGCCGGAGGAATTATGATTCTTGCTTTCAAACCCTTCAAGGCAGGTGATTTCATTGAAGCACAAGGCGCATCTGGCAAAGTGATAGAGGTCAATATCACTGCCACCAAGATACTTACAATAGATAATAGAGTGGTAATCCTTCCAAACGGTACCTTGTCGAATGGGGTGATTAATAATTTCAACGGAAGGCCGTTGCGGCGCGTGGAATGGTCGGTAAGCGTGTCCTATGGTGTGGATGCCGCGGCATGTAAAGAGGCAATCCTTGCTATCGTCAACTCGGATCCTCGTGTGCTCCAGCCTGACACCGATATGAAGAAACTTTACAAGGAACTCAGGATATCCGACTATCAGTTATCCACGGTCAACTATCGTATGGATGCTATACCCGCTCCTTTTGTAGCGCTCCGGAGTCTGAATGAGAATGATATTACGTTCGTGGTTCGTGCATGGGTGAAGGCAGATGAGTATTGGAATGTGTTCTTCGCTCTTCAAGAGCGGTTCTATACTGAACTCCCGCCGCAAGGATTTACCTTCGCTTATCCGCATGTAGATGTTACGATGTTGAATTCGTGAATTTGTAATCAGTACTCCGCAATTGGAAGCGCTATTAGGAAAAACATTAGAAGAACTGCAGGCTCTGGCAATAGAAATCGGCCTGCCTAAGTTCGCCGGCAAACAGTTGGCGGAATGGCTCTATGTTCGTCGTGTCCGCTCTTTCGACGAGATGACCAATATATCTCTCAAAGGTAGAGAAGCGCTCAAAGCGGCTTATACCATAGGACGCCATGCGCCTGTGCACGAAGCCGTCAGCGCAGATGGGACGCGCAAGTACCTCTTTGAGGTCTCAAATCTGCAATCACCCGTTACAAATAACAAATCCTGTTTTATAGAAACAGTTTATATTCCTGAGGAAGATCGTGCCACGCTCTGTGTCTCTACACAGGCGGGATGTAAGATGGGGTGCCGCTTCTGTATGACCGGTACGCTCGGTTTTCATGGCAATCTCTCTGCCGCAGAAATCTTAAATCAGATCTTCGAAATAGACGCTGTGGCTGTAGCAGCCGGACGCGAGCCGCTCTCTAATATCGTTTATATGGGCGAAGGAGAACCGATGGATAATATTGACGAGGTACTGCGCTCGTTAGCAATCATGACCGCACCTTACGGCTGCGCTTGGTCGCCCAAACGTATTACCGTCTCTACCGTTGGTATTCCTGCTATGAAACGTTTTCTGGACGAGAGCGAATGCCATCTGGCCGTGTCGATGCACGATCCTTTTGCCGTAGAGCGCGAGCAGATCATGCCGGCTGAGAAAATTATGTCTATTATGGAAGTCGTCTCGCTACTTAAGCAATACGACTGGACTCATCAGCGTCGTCTCAGTTTCGAGTATATCTGCTGGGCAGGGACGAACGACACGCCTCGCCATGCGCGCGAGTTGCTCCGGCTGCTAAAGGGACTTAACTGCCGTATGAACTTAATCCGCTTCCACGAAGGTGTAGAGAAGATTGCGCAGACTCATATAGAGAGCCGGCATTTCCCCGGCTCTAATGATAAACAAATGGAATGGATGCGGGACTACCTCTCTGAAAATGGTATTACCACTACTATCCGCCGCTCCCGCGGTGAAGACATCCTTGCTGCCTGTGGCATGCTGGTTAATTCTGTAAATAATTAACTATTTAACAGTTTAACAATTTAACGTTTAACAATTTAACGTTTTAGTGGTGTAGTGCAAAATGTTATAGCATTTTGCTAAGTTGTTCGTAATATTTAGGCGAAACCGGAACTGGTTTCGCATTTATTATATCCAGTTCCGCTTGAATCATACCTTCTTTATCGCGCCGAAGGACTTTGACATGACGCGGATTCACGAAATACGACCGCTGACAGCGGATAATACCGTGTTTTTCCATTAGCTCTTCGATCCCTCGCATGGACTGACGAAGCGAGTATTCTTTTTGCTTTTCTCCCTCCATATAGTGAATGGAGACATAGTTCTCCTGTGCCTCTACATACAAGATTACATCGTGCGCAATAACCAGTTTTAGCCTTCCTGTGCTGTCTGCAAAGCGCACCAAGTCCTCTTCTGCAGCTTCTTTCTCGTCCGGGCGGATGAGCGCAAAGAGGAGCGAGAAGATAATATAAGGGTAGGGCAGGATAGCGAATGACAACTGCAGGCATTTACCCAAAGCAGGGAAATACCCGTAGGTGCCATAGACCAGCGCCATGTACAACGCAGCAAAGCAAGAAAAGACAAACACCTCGGTGAAAGACCACAATGCATACTGCCACCAACTCATATGGATCTGTTTCCGTACGGCGGTCATCGGGATTCGCGATCCGCATAATATGCCTAGCAGGATACATGTCAGCATCAGCGCATTAAATACATCGCCGTTTCCGGCATTTAGGAAGTCAATCATCCATCGGCTCTCGTATATCAATATATATCCGAGATAGAACACAGGAATGACAAGTATATGCACTAACATCGTCACAACGGACAATAGTGAAGCAGGAATTTTGGTCATAATTTAGTCTCCTTATTTGGCGTGACGAAATTGAAAGCTGTTATTTTTCGTCACTATATTTGTGTTTTAGTCGTCAAATTGACTGTTTTAGTCCCTGTTTTTAGTCACTAATCACTTTTAATTGCAAAGGTAGTCGAAAAGCAGTAATTTTGCACCGGATTTTAAAAATGCTACGCATATGAAAACTGTTAAACGAATCGGATATGACCTGTTGGTCGCACTATATTGTCTGCAATTACCGGCTATTATTGCCTATTTAGTTATCAATTTATAGAATAACACTGATTTTAACTACTATTACTAACTAACTTTTATCACTATGGACAAGACAATTATTATTCAGCCTGAGAGCGGCTTGCAATTTGACTGGAAAGCCATTGCATTAAACCCGAGTGCCCATCATGAGGCCAAAATAGATCTTGTAGCATACAAAGCGCTATATATTAATAAGATCGCGCAAGCGCGCGCGTGCGGACAAGAGCCAGTATTAGTTAGTCTTCCTATCATGGATGAGAACCGCTATTTCGCGTATATCACCCGCGGGATGAGTATGCAAGAGCGAAAGAATGTTCTCTTCTGGTTAGGCGGCCAGACCGAGAGGCTCCGCAATATTCATGCGTTGTATAACCTCTCGCTCTTCCGTCTTGCCGCACAGCAGTGTGTTCATTTAGTGGATATCACCTCGCCGATGCTGGCCAGCACACATTTTGATGAGTTACTGGAGCAGGACGGTGTGACGCTCTCTCCCGCCGGAGAGGCCTTGGTGAACAACGAGTTAGCGTCGCTTGCTAGCCGCCTTAGCGTTCTCGCGAGCTAAACGCTGCTGTTCACGTTGCATCGCTTCCAAGCGAGCCATAAAGCCGGACTTAGGTTTCCCGGCTTTTTTCTTTTTATTCTCCTCCATCTCTTTGAGCATCTTCTTGTCATCCAGCGTCCAGCGGAAGATCATGGTCTGGAGAATGGTGATGAAGAGCGAAACGAGGTAGTAATAACTCAGACCGGCCGCATAGTCGTTGAAGATAAAGAGGAACATGAGTGGCATGGCATACATCATGTATTTCATGAATTTCATGTTCGGGTCGGTCGCCTGCGACTGCATCGTGATATAGGTGTAGCCGATATTACAGATGGTCATCAGCAAACAGAAGAGAGACAGGTGGTCACCCAGCAGCGGAATATTGAATCCCCAGTGGAAGACAGCGTCGTAGGTAGAGAGATCCTCCGCCCAGAGCAGCGATTTGCCGCGCAGTTCGATAGCCGTAGGTAAGAACCAGAACATAGCCATCAATACAGGGAACTGGAACAGCATCGGAAGACATCCGCTCATCGGGCTCACACCTGCTTGCTGGTAGAGTTGCATGGTAGCTTGCTGGCGCTCTTGCATTTTCTCAGCCGGATATTTCTCGTTGATAGCGTCTATCTGCGGTTTCAGCGCTTTCATCTTTGCGCTGGATTTATACGACACAAAGACGAAAGGCAGAATGATGAGTTTGATAACAATCGTCATCAGGAGGATAACAATACCGATGTGTAATCCCCAGCTGGTGAATAGGTCAAACATCGGAATAACGAGCCATTCGTTGATCCAACTGACTATCTTCCATCCCAGCGGTACAAGGGCATTCAGATGCAGCCGTTCGTCACGCTCTACGCCTTCGTCATAGGCTTTGAGAGTGTGATAGTGATTCGGACCGCAATACAGCCGGAATCCTGTAGGCGTCTTGCCGGAGAGGTCAAACGGTACGGAGGTGAGAGTGGTGTATTCCTTGATATAGCCGGAGTGCTTGCTCTGCATCGTGGAACTGAACTGGGAGGACGAGAACGCATCGTCGGCGATAAGAACGGTAGAGAAGAACTGGTCTTTGTATCCTACCCATTTAACACGCGCGGACTCTTTGGCGTTGTCATCCTTGCTCTCGCTCAGTTTCTCCATGTCGCCGCCCACCAGCATATATTGCAATTGCGCGTAGCGTTCCTCAAACTTACGCCCCTGCTCCTGCTGCGGAATTAACTGGCGCCATTGCAACTCCAGCGAATTGATATTCTGCGCCAGTTCTGTCTGCATATTGTGCGCCTCGATTGAGAGGTGTATCATATAATTGTCGGATAGGTCGTACACGAAATCCAGCCAAGCATCCGGAGATGCGGTTTTCAGACGCATAATAGCCCGACCAGGTTGCTCGGAAACTATCGGAGTGAAGAAAAGATTTCCGGTCTGGAGGATTCGGTTATTGGCGGTAATAAGGGTGAAACCGAAAGCACTCTCGTCTCCACGGAAGAGCGAAAGCGGGTTAATACTGTCGCCGGAAGCGTGATACTCCAGCAACTCGGCATGTTTGACAACACCGCCACGTGTGGAGAGTGTCAAACGCACTTTGTTGTTCTGCAGAGTAACGAATTGCTCTTCGCCCTGTGCTGCTGCAGCGAATGTGCCGTACGCTGCCTGCAGGCGTTCCTGTTGCTGCTCGGCGGAAACAGTCTCTGCCTCCGTCGCTGTCTGACCTGCCACGAATTGCAATGAGTCCGAGAGACGTTGTGCTTCCTGCTCCGCTATCTGTACCAGACGGAGAGAGTCTTGTACATGCTGACGGGCTGCTAACTCTTCTTTCGAGGGCCGATTCAACATCGTGAACCCTACGATAATTGCGGCTATTAATAAAAAGCCGATCCAAGTGTTTTTATCCATTTATAACGTGTTTAATTTATATTTGTGTGTTATTATTGTCTTCGTTTAGTCGCGTTTTAGTTTCCCGAACATGACGCCTACGTATAGCCGCGGGCCGCTCGGGGTCATAAAATTGCTCCATTTGACATCCTCGCTCAGATGGGTCAGACCACTACTGGTCCGGCCAAATGGCAGCATGTAGTCAATGCGGATCATCAAAGCAATATGACTTGTTAAACTGATTTCCATCCCTACATACGGATCCATATAGAAGAATGGTGTCTTGACGTAGGAGGAGTTATAGGTGGTATTCTCATCGGGTGCAGCTCCCGGATCATTGACAGGATCCTGATCGGGGACATAGAGACGCTTCATCGCTCCACCACCTACAGACAGACCTATCATCGGCCGTGTTTTCCCCCAATTGGCGTAAAAATCCGCGAACGCACCTCCCCAGCCGGTTCGGACATTAGAGCCTGTTCGCATCAGCGGCATGTGACTTACATAGCCTTCCCCGCCAAGGTGAATATGATTGATGAAATGTACGCGGAGCATACCGCCAAAACCGAAGCACAAACCCGATTTTGGAAGGCCCTTCACATACTCAAAACTACCCAGACCCGTATTGCTGAATACTTTGGTGGGGTCATCGGCAAAGAGGTAACCTCCATGCAGCAGCATTCCACCGGAGAAACCGGTGAAGACTTTGGAAGAGGATTTCTTCTCTTTGACAGGTTGTGTATCAACCCCTTGCTCTTGGGCCGTCAGACCCAAGGGCAAGAGTGCTAATACCAGAATGATAAATTGTTTTCTCATTATTAAATAATATCAAAAGCGACGTCCATCATATTGGTGAACGAGTTCTGTCTTTGTTCGGCTGTTGTTGCTTCGCCGGTGAGAATGTGGTCGCTTACGGTACAGATCACCAATGCTTTCTTGCCTGCGCGGGCAGCGTTCATATACAGCGACGGAGCTTCCATCTCATCGGCCAAAACACCCATCTTCGTCCAGTTTTTCTTACGCTCGTCTTCGCAGTAGAAGATATCAGCGGAGAAGACGTTGCCGACATGGTATTTGTAGCCTCTCTTCTCAGCAGCTTCTACGGCTCTGCGACAGAGGTCGAAATCTGCTATCGGAGCAAAATGTCCCGGCAGGTTGTATTGTGCATCCCAGTTACTGTCGGTGCAGCTGCCTTGGGCAATTACTAGATCACCCAGGTTGACATACATCTGGCGGGCACCGCACGAACCTACGCGGATGATCGTCTCTACGTCGTAGAAATTGAAAAGTTCGTAGGTGTAGATACCGATTGACGGGATACCCATTCCGTGACCCATGACGGTCACTTTCTTGCCCTTGTATGTGCCAGTGAAAGCCAGCATGCCGCGTACATTATTCACTTGTACCGGGTTCTCCAGGAAACGTTCTGCCATTAACTTGGCGCGAAGCGGATCTCCGGCCATGATCATTGTTTTTGCAATTTCACCGTACTGCGCACCTATGTGCGGAGTAGGACATTGTTCTTTTGCCATAAATGTTGTGTTTTTAAAGGTTAATATTTTGATTTCTCTAACTCTGATTCTTTATCCTTTCAACGTTCGACGGCTCATCCGTTGAACTTGTACCATTGTATTGCTTTCTCCAGATCCTCCGGCGTGTCGATCCCGATGGTGGGAATTTCAGTAACTCCGACACGGATGGTATATCCGTTTTCGAGCCATCTCAATTGCTCTAACCGCTCCTCGATCTCCAGCGAACTCTGCGGCAGTTGTGTGATCTGAGCCAGCACATCCGCGCGGTAGGCATAGATGCCGATGTGACGGTAGTATTTGCCGTCTGAAGCCGCAATAACTTTTCTTGAGAACATTCTCGCTTCGCCGCAAGCTGTGTCCCAGTTCACCTTAGGGGTATTCGGATCCTCCAGCTCGGAGCGCGTGTCTCGGTCGGTGTAAGGGCGAACAAGGGTGGCGATATCCGTTCCCTCTTTGTCAAAACAAGCCATGAGTGCTTCTATCTGCTCCGGCTGAATGAAGGGTTCGTCGCCCTGGATGTTGATAATCACGGTGTCCGCATCGTTCTGCTCGCGCCAGGTAGGTGTCGTAACGGCCATGTAGGCCTCCAGACAGCGATCTGTACCGCATTTATGGTCCGATCGAGTCATGACAACCTTGCCGCCGAATGCCTCTACAGCATCGTAGATACGGTCGTCGTCCGTTGCTACTACTACGGTGTCCAGTGCTTTCGATGCTTGCTCATAGACGCGGCGGATTACTGTCTTGCCGCAAATGTCGGCCATAGGCTTGCCCGGAAATCGGGTCGAACCGTATCGCGCCGGTATTATTCCTATAAATTTCATATTACAAACTACTAATCACAAACTACAAATTACAATTCCCCTGTCTCCACTTTGTGGAGCAGTGTGATAGCCCCGTTAATGGTCTTGACATTGGTAATAGTCATATACCGCCGCCCGGTCTTAAACCCTTTCTTGTCTCGCTCCTCCTGCATCGTGCATCGCTCGGGTCTCGTGACGGCATACTGGATCATGTTGCCGAACTGCCGGGACTGCCAGTACGCCTCTTTATTCTGTACCAGGTACATTGTCATATGCTCGCCTTTGAGCAATATCTTCTCGATCCCTAACCTGCAGCAGAGCCATCTTAAGCGCACGACCTCCAGCAGCTCCTCCGCCTGCTCGGGCAGAGGACCGAAACGGTCAATAAGCCGCTTGCGGTAGTCCAGCAGCTGATCTTCGTTGCGCAGGCTGTCCAATTCGCGGTAGAGGGTAATCCGTTCGGATATATTCTCGATATATTCGCTGGGGAAACAAACGGCTATATCTGTCTCTAATTGCGCGTCTGCGCACCAGAGGTGTCTCTCATCATACAGCGGCGCAGCCGCATCATTGAGCGACATAGTCGCGCTCATTCCATCATTCTCCACCATTTCTTCTTTCAACTCTTCCACCGCTTCGCTCAGGATGCGCTGGTAGGTCTCGTATCCTAAATCGGCAATGAAACCGGACTGTTCGGCGCCCAGCATGTTTCCCGCGCCGCGAATATCCAGATCCTGCATGGCGAGATTGAATCCTGCGCCTAATTCCGCAAAGGTGCTCAGCGCTTCGAGTCGTCTGCGCGCATCGTCCGTCAGCAGCTCTTTCTCCGGCGCAATGAGATAGCAATAGGCTTTCCGGTTGCTTCGTCCTACACGGCCGCGTAACTGATGCAGATCCGCCAGACCGTATTTGTCCGCCGAGAAGATGAGGATCGTGTTCACGTTCGGTATATCTACGCCGGACTCGATGATAGTCGTTGAGAGCAGGATATCGTAGTCGTAGTTGATGAATGCCTCCAGCCTCTCCTCCATCTCGCCTGCCGGCAGCTGACCGTGAGCCACTATGATCCGTGCTTCCGGGCATAGTTTCTGAATGCGGCGCTCGATCCGCGGTAACATCTCTATACGGTTGTTGACGATGAAAATCTGACCGTTGCGCGCCATCTCCAGCTCTATCGCCTCTTTGATGATATCTTCGTCGTCTATGGTGATGAGTTCCGTCTGCACGGGGTACCTGTTCGGCGGTGGGGTGGTCATGATGCTCAGGTCGCGTGCTCCTAATAGCGAGAACTGCAAGGTCCTCGGTATAGGGGTGGCCGTCAGCGTCAGTACATCAATGTTCGCCCGCAGACTCTTCAGCTTCTCTTTCGCCGCCACACCGAATTTCTGTTCCTCATCAATAATCAACAGCCCTAAATCGTGCCATTTGACGTTCTTGCCGATGATCTTGTGGGTACCGATCAGGATATCTATCTTGCCTGCTTCCAGATCGGCTAATAGTTCTTTGATCTCTTTGGCGGACTTGAGACGGCTGATATATTCGATCCGTACCGGCATGTTTTTCATCCGCTCGTGGAAGGTGTTGTAGTGCTGTAGCGCTAACACGGTCGTCGGCACTAATACTGCCACTTGTTTGCCGTCCGTCGCCACTTTGAATGCAGCCCGCATCGCCACTTCGGTCTTGCCGAATCCTACGTCGCCGCATACTAATCGGTCCATCGGCATCGGGCTCTCCAGGTCGCGCTTCACGTCCGCGGTCGCTTTCGCCTGATCCGGCGTGTCCTCGTAGAGGAACGAAGCCTCCAACTCATGCTGCATATATCCGTCGGGCGAGTAGGCAAAACCTTTCTGCTGTTTGCGGGTCGCATATAGGCGGATCAGGTCGCGGGCAATGTCTTTTACTTTGTCTTTGGTCCGTTCTTTGAGACGCTCCCATTGGCCGCTGCCCAGACGCGCTATCGTCGGCTCAGAGCCTTCGCGACCTTTGTATTTGCTGATCCGGTGCAGGTTATGGATGCTGACGAAGACGCACGCACCGTCGCGGTAGTTCAACTTGATCATCTCCTGGGGCTTCCCGTTGACCGGTGTGGTGACTAAGCCGCCGAATTTCGCTATACCGTGATCGGAGTGTACCACGTAGTCGCCTATCTGTAACTGGTTGATCTCCCTAAGCGTGATGATGGCTTTTCCGCGTCGAGCGTTCTCGCTGCTCATGGCCACACGGTGGTAGCGCTCGAATATCTGGTGGTCGGTGTAGCAGCATATCTTCAGACCCCGGTCCACAAAACCCTCGTGCAGCGTCGCGTTGATCCCGATAAACATTCCACCATTAAGCGCAGCGTCACCATTTTCACCATTAAGCGCAGCGTCACCATTTTCACCATTAATCGTCGCGCTCAAAATTGCCTTCAGTCGGTCTAACTGTTTCTGCTGCTCGGCTAAGATATACACCTTGTATCCCTCGTCTATATGCCGCTTCAGATCTTCGGTCAGCAGGTCAAACTGCTTATGGAATATAGGCTGCGGCATAGTATCGAAACTGATCTTGCTGTGCGTCGGGAATGAACTCTTCTCGTTGATCTCGATCGTCTTGCGATCCTGGATTGTAATTTGGTCTGTATTCTGTACTCTGTGCTCTGTACTTATTTTATACTGCACCACACTCCATTCATTGCTTACCCATACATAATCTTCAGTCAGATAATCCACGATCGAAGCATCATTTGCTCCATCCCCACCATTTTCACCATTTGAAGAGCCCACTATCTCCGCTTCTTCGACGCGGCTCTTGCTCAGCTGATCCTCTATGTCAAACTCGCGGATACTGTCTATCTCGTCGCCGAAGAAATCAAGGCGGTAAGGTATATCGTGGCTGTAACTGTAGATGTCCACGATACTCCCGCGAATAGCGTACTGACCCGGCTGGAAGACAAAATCCACCCGCTCGAAACCTAATTGGTTTAACTGCTCGCCGAGTGTGCTCTGCTGGATCTCTTGGCCTGCGGCCAGGCTCAGGCTGCTTTTCGTCAGCTCCGCTTTGGGCGGCACCGGCTCTGCAATCGCCTCCGGATAGGTGACAATAATCAATCCATCATTGAGCGACGGAGTCGTGCTCATTGAGCTCGCGTAGCGAGCGATCATTGTTAAAGTCTCTGTCCGCTGGATCATGGCGGCATCGTCCGTCGTACGACGGCGTCTGGAAGAAGGAAAAAAGAACACCCTTGTGCCTTGTTCCTTGTTCCTTTGTCCCTCTATCGACCTCAGATCGCCATAGATATATTGTGCCTCTTCTGCGTTGTCGATCACTACGAAGAGAGGCGTCCCAATATGCGCCAGCGCCAGCGCGCGCGCACTCGCGTGCAAGCCGCTCAGGAGAAGGTGGGTCCCTTTCCCTTTCTGCAACTCCCGTCGCGCTAAGGCGATCTCAGGGTGTTGGCCGAATAATATGTCCAGATCCTCGATCTGCATGTCTCTTCTTTATTCGTGGCGGATGATATAGTACGGGATGTCCAGGGCCTGTATCTCCGCTTCGTATCGGTCAAATAGTTCTTTTCGTATCTCGTCTGTCCCGTTATAGCGGGCGCCGTCTTGTGTCCAGGGCGTGTCCGGATAAGTCAGCAGATAGACATCCATCGGATAACTCTTGATAGCCTTCTCCAGCCATCCCGGCACTTCTCCGAACGCGTATGCGAACCACACTTTGGTCACCACCAACTCCGTGTCAAAAAAATACACGCTTTCGTCTTTTGTCTTTCGACTTTCGACTTTCGACATCTCCTCTATCTGGTGCTTCGCTATCGCGCATAGTTCCTCATAGCTGATTTCCGTCGAACCTTTTTGCTCTACGTACGTGCGCGCGTACTCGGTCACTAAAACGCCTTCGTAGCGCTTCGCCAAGTATTTCGCTAACACGCTCTTACCCGTACTCTCCGGCCCTATGATCCCTACTTTATAACTCATAACCTCTAACCTCTAAACTCTAAACCTCTAACCTCTACCTCGTCAGCATCAACTTGATATTCAATCCTACATTGTCGGCCTTCACCGGATAAGACGACGAGATGAGCGGTGTAGTACCCTGGTGGTCGTAGAATAGCTGCAGGTTGATCTTCTGGCTCAGCACGTAGTCCGCGGAGATCTTGATGCCCAGCACTTTGTTGCCGGACGAAGCCTGCGTGATACCTTCTTCTACCTTGCGCAGCAGCATCTTCACATCCTTGTAGGATATATCTACTTGCAACTTCAGGTCGTTGCTTACTTTCTTCTGGCCGCCGTCTTTCTTCTTGGTGATGAAATTCAGATTCTTGATCGTGTATCCGCCGCCTATGACGAACTCCGAGGTGTGGCCTTCTGTCAACTGAACGCTGGTCACGTTGAGCGCCAGGTTCCTTTGCTTGCGGTACTCGGCTTTGAGGCTCAGCGAGTTTTTCATCGTCATGTTCAGTCCGATCAGCGGGCTGAATGCTTCGGTGATCGTCACGTTGCTGATGTCGTAGGACGACGAAGGACGCGGGGCGTCGGTCGTCACGTCGCGTACGAATCCGAGCATCTTGTTGTCGCCGTCTGCACCTACCCAGGTGGAGTAGGAACCGAACGAACCGATAGCGTACTTACAAGTATACGCGTGTGTCAGGGTTACGGACTTGAAATGGTCCTTCATCCATGGCAACTTACCCAGGCCGTCGTAGGTCACAGACCAGTTTGGCAGCACTTTGAGAATGCCGAGGAACGGGTTCAGGCTGACTCTACCGGCGCTCTGACCGGTGTATGCTGCCAGGAACGCCGGCACCAGCACATCGGCCGAGTTGCGGTTCACACGACCGTGTTTGGTCGGGTCGTATTTGGTGCCTACAGGTACATTGCTTAAGAATCCCGAGGACGGCAGGTCGATACCGGTATATTGGTTTTGTACGCGCTCGGTCAGCACCTCGCGGTTCGCAATGAACTGGTCGAAGGCCGCGTTCGCGAAGTTCTCCTCTTGGCTCCCTACGCGTTTGAACATCGTCCCGATAGCTACCTGGGTGATATTGAATGAACCGGTCGTGTTCTCCTGCAGGTCGCCGTAGTTGTAGATGATAGAGGTGGACGAAGCCATATAGCGCTTGCCGTTCAGCTGGATTTTGAATCCCGGCAGAGGCTCCAGCGTCAGTTTGATATCTAAATCCGACGTATGAGCCCGCGTAGCGGGTTGAACGATAGTGGTGTCGCCCGACAGCCAGCCGTGCGTCCTCGCGCGCTCCATGAAGTTATTGGGAATGAAGCCGAAGGCGAAGTCAAATCCCGGGGCGTACGCGCCGTCTGCTTTGCGCTGACCCATGAATCCTGCTTCAGGCATGAAGCCCGGCACAGTCATGGAGTTCGTCTCGCGGTAGGTCACTTGCAGCCGGCGGAACATCGTCCCTACATACGCGAACATGTCGCCCGCTACCTGCGCCGGCGTACGTTGGTTCGGATCCTTTGTCGTGATCGTCACGATGGCGTTCGCGTAGTCTTTCTTCGCGGTGACGCGGACCTTGGTGTTGCCGTCCGGACGGTAAGAAACAGCAATCGCTTTGCCCGTCGAGTCGGTCACGTTGATCTGCAGCGTCTCGCTGTTGAGACGGTGCGTGATCTCCACTGCTTCGCCCTTCTTCAGGCTCACGGTCTGGGTGTAGGTCTTCGGCTTGAAGGCACGCTGACGGCCGCCCCTGCCTGTGTACCGCTGCGTCATCGTCTTCCAGTATTTGGACTGGTTGTACCATGTCTCGAAGTTGATACCGCCGTCTACCTGCCAGCTCTGCAGGCTGCTTACGGTGTTACCGCGGTCCACGCCGTTCGTCGTTGACGCCGTGCGCGTCCAGTTATAGGTCGCGTTGTACGATCCGTTAGCCGTCAGAGCGTCCAGACCCGGTATACGGTTCAGCGGCACGTTCCAGCTCGCGGTGAAGACCTGCTGGTAAGTGTATGGGGAACCCCATTTGGCGAGAGAGCGCTGGATAGTATCTTTCCAGGCCTCGTATTGGTCGTGGTTGAATTCCGGATCGAAATAGCGGCCCTTCAGGATCTCCGGCGTGTACTTGCCTTCATCGATGATGGCGTTCATCGCGCTCTGGAACGAGAACTTCATGTTCTTCGTCAGGTCATATTTGATATCGACGTTGCGGTCCCAGGTGAAATCCTTGCTGAAGGTCAGATCCATCGCGTCAGCGGACGCACCGGCCAGGTCGCGCATCTTCATGTGACTGAACGTACGGTGCATGTTCGTGTTGAACGCCCAGGACTGAGGCAGGTAGTAGAAATTCATCTCTTTCAGGAATTTCACTTTCTGCACTTTCTCTACTTTGCTGAACGGCTCCCACGGTTTGGGGTTGAAACTGTACGCGTACTGGAATGAACCACGGTGGTCGGTCGTCACGTTCGTTTCCATCTCCGGTGAGTGCTCGTTCTGCTTGTTGTAGGAGGCGGAGATGGAGAAGTTAGCCGGGTCGTAGAACATATCTTTCTTCTTCGAGTGGATGTTCACTTTCAGATTGCTTATGCTGAAGGACGTGGACTCGTGTACCGTGTTGGTCATGCGTTTGATTGAGTCGCGTTCCTCTTTCGTGTCGTAGGTGCTCAGCGTCTCGCTCAGCTTCACATCGGTGTCTAGCGGGTCGTAATCCGGACTCGTCGTCTCGTTGCTGTAGGATACGTAGAGAGGCATCTGGATCTTCGCTTTCTCCGGGAAGAGACGGCCGCCTTCGAGGGCTGCGCTTACCGAGAGCTGGTAGAAATTGTCCATGTTGCGGTCCAGTACGTTCGACTCGATCGAACCGTATCCGGCTGTCTCTAATCGACCGGCTACGTTCACTTGCGCAATGTCGCTGATGGCGAGAGCCGCGTTAGCCATAGCGGCTACACCGCCTTGTTCGTTGAACTGGCTTAACCGCAACTCGTTCACCCATATCTCGCCGCTTGCTTCGTGCTGACCGTTGTTGCGCACACCGATCATGATCGTGCTCACTTCCTCCAATGTCGGGTTACCGAGCACCGTGATCTTGTTCTGTGGCTTGTCGTTCGCGTCGTCGTAGATAGTGTAGGGGATCGTGTTGCTCACGCCCTCGTTGCCTGCACGCTTCGCTTTGTTGCGAGCCGTCTTCGCGTCTGTCAGTACCTTCAGCGCGAAATCGAACATGTTCTCTTGCGGCCATACCGTCTCCCGGTCAACGGCGGAGTTGTTGTTGTATAACCCCGGTGCGGTCAGATGCAGAGGGATCTCGTATTCGTAGTAGTTGTTTCGCAAATCGGTACCGAGACGGATGAAGCACGTCAGATCGCCGTCCTTCAGCTCTGGATCGATATTCTCCAGCTTCTCGGCGTGGACGAACATCTGCAGGTTCTTGTATTGCCGCATGTCGTACCCCGTGTTCTTGTACATCGCTCGTGCGTCGTGAGGACTCAGATGCGCTACGCGCAGCACCATCGCCTGCTCGTTCTGAGCGATCAGCTGCGCTTGACCCGGGTCCGTCTGACGGCTCACACCGGGAGGCAGCACATAGTTGATCGGAGTCCTCGTGCTGTTCTCTTCGATATTCACGGTCTGCACGTCGATCGACGCACCGGTGTTCACCGCCGTGCCGATAGGGGCCAGGTCGCGAGTGTACTGCCGCCAGTCGCCACGCACCAGATCCAAAGTTGCGAAACGAAGATGCGTCTCTTTCTCGAATCCCGTCAGGTACATTCGCATGAACCGGATGGATTTCCAGTTACGGATAGAACCTACCTTCTGCACGCTCGCGCTGTCCCCGCGAAGAGGAATCTTGAATTGGTACCAGGTCACCTCCTGCGTCTCACCGTTCCGAAGCGTCACGCGCCGCACTTTCTTCTCCGTGATGTGCTGGCGCCCTACCTCCAGCATGTCCGGACGAAGGATCACTTTGTATTGGTAGTATTTCTCGTATTCGTTCAGCGTGTTGTCCTGGTTGATATCCTCTATATCCGGCGTCAGGGTCGAAGCCGTACCGTAACTCTCGGTCTGCTGCTCCGTCGCGGGCGAGTTGCCCTCCGTGCCGTTGAATCGTTTGTAGCGCTCCAGGATCGGTACCTCATCGCGGTCGTAGTCCGAGCCGCGATAGTAGTGGAAATTGTCGCCCGCCGGGTCGTTACGCGGAGAGAAACGGTCCGTCCCCCAGCTGTTCCATACGTCTGCGGACACACGGCTCTCCAGCTCGGTCAGATATTGCTGATAGACCGGCCAACTCAGCTCCTGGGCGGTGCTCAAACCGTTCAGACCTACGTCCTGCATCGCACGTGCGCCCGCCTCGTTGCTGAAGGCTACTACCGTGCTCGTCGTGCGCGGTACATAACCCCATATCGTGCTGTCCACACGACCCTGGTCGGCGGTGCTCACCGGCAGTCCGTGCTCAAACGCTTTCTTGCCGTCACGCAGGATATCCTCGCTGATGTCGCCGAGGTTGAAGTATAACTCGCCCTCGTACCCCTCCGGGTTAGTCAGAGCCGGATCCATCAGCCAGAACTGGATATACTCAATGTTCGCTTTCTCGAAATCGGTGTTGTCCAGCCGACGCATGATTCCGCCCCAGCGTTTCTTCGGGTTAGTCATCTTGCCGTCCGTGCCGATCTCGCTCGCGTTGATGTTGTATTGACCGCGCTCCTCCGGGTAGTAGGCCAGGTTGAGTACCGGCAGCTTCGTATCTACGTTGCTCGCTTCCTGACGGTTCGGGTAGATCTCGTCTTGATAGACGATACGAGTCCTATGGTCGCTCAGGGCTGCTAAGTCGTTCTTGATATGTGCCGGAGTGTTCGACTGTGGATAGCCGAAGATAGGATCGACCGTGAACCAGGATAGATGGGCGCGGTTCTTGTTGTAACTCGGCTGGTTGATGTCTTTCGATTCGTCGAATACCGTCGGCGTGGACGCTAAGAACCAGTAACTCGGGTAGTGCACGTCTATGTTCGTCGTCGTGCTCTCGAAATCGTCGATATACGCCGTGCCGACAGCGCCTACGTCACGCGTGTGACCCGGGATCAGATGGGCGAACTCCGCATTGATCTGGAAGGTGGAGGGGGCTGTCGCGGTGATCCAGGGGATCTTGTCGATCGCGTTCGTCAGCCATTGCATCTCTGTCTTCCAACTCCCGTTCACACCCCAGATGGTGTTCGCCAACGGCTCGGAACCCGTATTCACTTTGGTCGTCAACGGACGCTCGCGCAAGTGCATGATCGTTCCGCCTATTACCAGGTCTTTGTTGAATTCGTATTCTAAATGGGCGCCGAAGAGGCTCTTCCGCTGCAGCGAGAAGGTGCTCTGGTTCTCTAACTTCACATCGACGTTCGTCCCGCTCTCGAGGATCGACGTGTTCAGGATCGTCACGGTTCCCATCGTGTAGTCCACCGTGTAATCGACGTTCTCGATCAGCGTCGCGCCGCCGGCCGTCACCGTCACGCTACCTCTCGGCACGTTCATCGCGCCTAAACGGATCTCGCTTCCGTTCGTCCCTTTGTATTTACCTGTCAGGTGAAATTTGTTCTTCTCGCTCAGCTCTTGCGCTACGATCAGCGTCGAGTCGTATAGCTCCGGGAAGCAGTATTTCTTCGTTAACCGCGCGTCGTTACCTAACGCCTTCGCCAGATGGCTGCCGAATGGCTCCAGTACCGGGAAGATGATCTTGCCCGAAGATGCATAGACCGTCAGACCCTCGATGAAGTCGAACCGGCCGTCCGGGCTCGCGTTGTGCTTCTGGTCCAAACGGTCTAGGTTCATCACCCGCAGCAGCTGCTTGCCGTTGATGCCCTCCGGACCTTCGTTCAGGTATTGTACGTCCGTTCCTACCGAGTCGTTACGGTAGGTCACGTAGAGTTCGAATTTCTCCTGATTGATGCTCGTTGCACCTAATGAATAGATGTTCTTCATCATCAGGTCCCAGGTACCGCGACCTTTCTTGTTCGGCGCGTTCGCGCTGTTCTTCAGCATCTTCAGGGCCAGAGCTGCCGGAGCGTGAAGCTCCTCGTTGCCGTCCGTCGAGAATTCACCTACCTGATACACTTTGCCGTTGTAGGTGTATTCGTAGGCTACCGCCAGCACCTCGTCCTGGTTCAGGGCGCTTTTCAGGGAGATGTATCCTAACGCGCTGTTCAGCGTGTACTCGCTGCTCGTCAGCAATCGCGCACTCTCGATCTTCTCGAAATCATTGCCGCCCTCCATGCCGTTCAGCCCTTCCAGAGCCGTACTCGTCTGCTGCAGGTCGCGGAAATCGGTCGTCTTGATCGTCGCGTACAGGTCGTTCGCACTGTTGTCCGGCACTAAACCCGGGGCGCTGCCCCAGTTCTCGTTGTAGGTGTGAGTGCTGTTCTCGCCGAGGTCCGCAAAAGCAACGATGTTACGCGCCTGGTCATAGTTGCCACGCTTGTTCGTGATCCATACCTCGATCTTGTTGATCGTGATGCCCGAGGCTATATACGGCACGCTCGCCATCGCCTCTTCATAGTGGTCGCGGAAATAATGGCTCAGGAAAAAATGCCGGTTCTCGTCGTAACTGTCACCGCTGATGTCGAATCGCGTCATCTGGGCGCCGCCCTTGCTGCTCACCGTCTGTGCCTCGCTGTTCTGCTGGCTGATCAACGCCTGGATCTTGAATTTGCCGAACTTCAGATTCGTCTTGATTCCGAATAACGCCTGGCTCCCGCGGATCAGCGAACTCGGCAGATCCAGCGTCACGTTACCGGCCTCGATGCTCTGGATGATATCGTCTTCCTCGCCTTTGTAGTTCAACTTCAGGTTCTGCTGGTCGAATGAGAAGGAGGCTTCCGTGTTGTAACTCATGTTGAAGTTCAACTTCGTACCTACCTTGCCTTGGATGCTTGCCTGGATTTTCTCGTCGAAATCGAAGATGTTGTTGTTTCGCGCGCGTGCAGTAAGGGACGGATTAGCTATGTATTGGTGCTTGAATCCGAATAGCAACTCCGCGCTTCCCTGCATCTTCAGCTGCACACCGCCCGGACCGAACACTTTGTCGGCGGGACCGATGTTGAATTTCATATCGGTGATGTCGAACTTACTCTCGTTGTTGTGTTCCACCTCGCCGATCTTCTGCTGCCAGTACTGGTGCATGATCTGCCGTTCCGCGTAGTGGTTGTATTCGTCTTGCGTCAGCATGTACGGCGTCGTCACGTCCGTCTCGCCGATACGCGTATGAATGACGTACGTTCCTGTCTCAGGCTGGTATTCAACGGTGGTGGAAATATTGCTCGGGTCCTGCAAGTCTAATGAACTGTACGGCTGGTTCAACTCACCGAAGTTCTGCACGCCTAACTGCTTCACCTTCGTCGGCGCCCATATCGCGCTGTCCGTCTCCGTCACATAGTCCGCCGCTTCCTCCGGACTCAGCACACTATTAGCACCATTTGCACCATTAAGCGCAGCGTCACCATTTGCATCATTGCGACCTTTGGTCGCAGCATTGGCAGCTGCCTTCTCTCTCTCCGCTCTCTCCGCTTCTTTGCGCGCTTTCTCTTCCGCCACCAGTTCTTTCAGGCTCTTGCCTCCGCTCTTTTGCGCATCAATCCCTGTCGTCACCACCGGCAACCACAGCAACAGACTAACCAGTACTATGTATAAATATCTATTTTTCAACTTTCAACTTTCAAATGTCAAATGTCAAATGTCAAATGTCAAATGTCAACTCCCCCTTTAAGGGGGCTGGGGGGCTATAGCATCTTCAGCGCCTCGCGTATGACCGCTTCCACTTTGAGTGTCGGGTCGCCTTTGAGGATCTTATCTACCGCCTTACCGCTTGCTGCCGCCGCAAAACCAAGCATCGTCAGTGCGCTGATAGCCTCTGCCCGTACACCATTCGTCAGTTCATCATTAAGCGCAGCGTCACCATTAAAGAGTTCCGTCGGGTCGCCGCCCATGTCGAGCTTTATCGCCTTGTCTTTCAGATCCACGATGATGCGCTGAGCGGTCTTCGGACCTAACCCTTTCACCTTCGCCATCCCTTTGGCGTTACCGGTCGCTATCAGCATCCGCAACTCTTCTGCACTGAACGCACTCATGATCATACGCGCCGTCGAAGCACCCACGCCGCTTACTGTCATCAGTAACTCGAATAGCTTCCGCTCGCTCTTCTCCACGAATCCGTATAACTCATGTGCATCCTCCCGTATCACCTCCGTGATATATAACTTCACCATTCCACCATTTGCACCATTAAGCGCAGCGTCACCATTAACCTCCTTCCCCACCAGTGCCGAGTAACCGGGTAAGGTGATAGCGATGCTGTAACCCACACCGGCGGCTTCTACCACTGCTTCCGTCGGATTCAATTCCGTCAATATTCCTTTTATATATTCTATCATATGCGTACGTGTACGAAAAAAGCGCACAAAGGTACTACTTTTTTTTGACATACGCAAGCACGCCCGTATTTTTAATGCAAAAAAGGCGCTTTTTTCTTAAATTTAATGCCAAAATCCTGATCTTACCATAGGTGAGGTTGTCCCCGTCAAGCGGGGAAAACCTAGACGGAAAGGGGAAGGTATC
>OCTX012289626.1_pt1 | contig 40123 bp, 30 predicted proteins | sample 1539691 | NCBI WGS metagenome assembly OCTX01 (sample SAMN02144231, study PRJEB22623) | gut metagenome | biome: sheep rumen | host: Ovis aries | place: New Zealand
GAACCATACGGCATACTGACGCACATCACCACTCTGCCAAGGACGAATAGACTCGCCGGCTTCGTTAGCTCCCCATGCCAGGAAATTGAAGGTGCCGTCAACGACGTGGCGGTCAAACCAAGCAATGGGCTTAGAGACGCAACGGAAGATGATGCGGTGAGTGACATACTGCCAGATTTCATCCTGATAGAAACGCTTATAAGCTGCACGATGCAACTTGGGGAACGTCTTATAGAGACGGTCGGCAATGGGCTGACTCTCTCCTTTGTAGATGTAGGTGGCAAGACAGATTGATGCAACAGCAATCACAATAGAGGTAGCTGCTACACTCCAGTCAAGATGGATATCGTAAGCCTGACCGCTGGCTGAAACCAAATGACCGAATGGCAGGAAGCCACACAGACAGGTCACTGCTGAGAGGAATATCAGCGGGAAGGTCATAGTCCAAGGAGCTTCATGTGGTGTATGATGCTCATGGGCTTCCTTATTCTCCGTACCCCAGAAGATTCCGTAGTAAAGACGGAACATATAGAATGCGGTCATGGCTGCAACACCTGTCATAATCCATCCGCAGATGGGACTGTAGTGCATGCAAGCCGTCAGTATCTCATCCTTAGAGAAGAATCCTGAGAATGGAGGAATACCGGCAATGGCCAGACACGAGATGAGGAACGTGATATGGGTAATAGGCATGTACTTGCGCAAGCCGCCCATCATCGACATTTCATTAGAGTGAACGGCGTGAATGATACAACCGGCACCCAGGAACAGGCAAGCCTTGAACATAGCGTGGGTGAAGAGGTGGAACATACCTGCCATGAAACCTAACTGAGCATGATTGTCGAGAACGGCATGTTCGCCAGGCAAACTAACACCCAGAGCTACCATCATGAAGGCAATCTGAGAGATTGTTGAGAACGCCAGCACACGCTTGATATCGCTTTGGGCACAAGCCACTGCTGCTGCATAGAAGGCGGTAAAGACACCCACCCAAACGACAATGCTCAACTGAGGCTGTGCATACTCAATCCACAAGGGGAACATACGGGCAATCTGGAATACACCGGCGACAACCATGGTTGCTGCGTGAATCAACGCACTGACAGGAGTAGGACCTTCCATGGCATCGGGAAGCCAGATGTGCAATGGGAACATAGCACTCTTACCTGCACCACCAATGAACATCAGAACCAAAGCGGTAGGCAGGATAAAGGCTCCTGTTGCCATAGCCTTTGCGGCATTGCCTTCAATAAACGGTGTGGTTCCTACGCCCATCTGTATATCTCCTGCAAAGGAGAAGCTGAACGAGTCAGTGTAATAGCCGAAGAGCAGAATACCAATCAGGAAGAACATATCAGCAAAGCGCGTCACGATAAATGCTTTCTTGGAAGCAGCAATCGCAGGCTTCAACGGATAGTAGAATCCAATCAGCAGATAGGAACTAACACCCACCAACTCCCAGAAAGTGTACATCTGGAATATATTGGTGGCAACAACTAGTCCGAGCATTGACATGGTGAAGAGCGAAAGGAAAGCGTAGTAACGCTGGAATCCCTTCTCACCATGCATATAGCCGAAGGAGTAAATATGTACCATCAATGACACCGTAGAGATGACAATGAGCATCATCACCGAAATAGGATCCAACAAGATACCCATATCGAAGTGAAGATTACCCAATGGCAACCAGGTGAAATTATAAGGAACGATGGTGGCTAATGTACCATCAGCCAGACGGGGCGCCGTGAAGTAGGTGAATGCCGTCCAGTATGACAATACGGTAACCAGCCCAAGAGATGTAGTACCGATAAGACCAGCAGTCTTATGCGACATCTTCATACCCGCCAACGCAAGAACGATAAACGAAAGTGCTGGCAGCAGAAGGATTAGAAAGGAATAACTATAAACTGTTTCCATGATTATTTACCATTTCATATTCTTAATACTGTCAACGGTATCGCTCTTGAAGTTGCGATAGACATTGATGATAATTGCAATAGCCACAGCACACTCGGCTGCACACACTCCGATGGCAAAGAGGGTCATAAACATACCTTCCATGGAACCAGGATAGAGCAGACGGTTGAAAGCGGCAAAATTAATATCAACGGCATTGAGTACCAACTCAACTGAAATGAGCATGGCAATCAAGTTGCGACGGGTGATAAAACCGAACACGCCGATGAAGAACAGTAGTGCACTCAGCACAAAATAATATTCTACAGGTACCATTATTCTTGCTCCTCCTTTCTTGCGATAACCAAACCACCAATAATACATGCCAAAAGGAATACCGAAATAAATTCGAAAGGCAAAATGTACTGATACTTACCAGCACCTACCAATGCCTTACCTATTCCTTCGATAGGCAATTCCTTATCGGGCACCGACATGGCAACATACATAAACTGATTCTTCAGTAGTACCAAGGCTACGACAGCGAAACCTACCACACTCAGTAAGCCACCATATACGGCACGACTAAGTTTGATACGTTCAATCGTTCCTTGCAGAGAGCGCTTGCTCACCAACTGGATGGCAAACACGAAAATCATCGTGACGCCTCCAGCGTAAACGGCAATCTGAGTTGCTCCCAAATACGTATAATCCAGCAGGAAGTAAAGACCTGCCACACCTAATAGCACGAACAACATGAAAGTTGCAGAGCGCATTATTCGTGTTGTAAACACGCACATCACTGCTGAGCAGATGATGACGGCGGCAAGAATGCCAAACATGATTAAATTAGCCATAGTCCTTACTTCGTTTTAGTATTAAACTTACCAATCTCAAAGTCGGCACCGCCATCAATCAGATTGGGCAGTGAACCGCCTTTATAAACTTCCTTGTCGAGGTGAAGTACTAACTTCGAACGGTCGAACACAGCATTCTCGAAGTCATTGGTAAACTCAATGGCATCGAAATTACATGCGTTAGTACACAACTGACAGAACATACAGTCGCCTAAATCATATAGATAGTCGTCGAGTACCTTCTTCTTCTTTCCCGTCTCAGGATCTTCCTGCATGTGGGAAACAATCTTGATGGTTCCGTTAGGACACGACTTCTCACACAAGGTACACGCAGTGCATTTATAGCTACCATCCTCGTTGCGTTTAAATACCAAGCGACCGCGATGGCGCTTAGACACATGCAGTGTTGTCTTGCGGTTTTCGGGGTACTGCTCTGTTGACTTGTTGGTAAAGAAGTCCTTGAAATATTCCTTCCAAGTCACTCCCATACCTGTGGCAAGTGTCTTCAGGGCATGCCCGATTTCTTCAAAATATCCTTTATTTTCTTCCATTGCTATACCTTATTTAATATATAAGCCTAAGGCCACTACCACCGTCATCAATACGAGATTGAAAAGTGACAGGGGCATCAGATACTTCCACTCCAATGACAATATCTGGTCGATACGAAGGCGAGGGAATGTCCACTTAATCCACATCAGTATCCAAACGAGTGCGAATGCCTTACCCAAGAACCATACGATACCTGGGATGTAGTTCATCACAGTATCGAAGGCTTCGATACCAATATTCAACGGAGCCCAACCTCCCAGGAATACTGTGGCTGCGATACCTGCAGTAATGAAAAGGTTGAGGAACTCTGCCAAATAGAAGAAACCAAAGCCCATACCAGAATACTCCGTATGGTGACCAGCAGTCAACTCACTCTCAGCTTCCGCCATATCGAAAGGACCACGGTTAGCCTCAGCATTACCAGCAATGAGGAAGGTGAAGAATGCTATAAGAGCAGGTATATGTCCCTGACAGATTAACCACTTGAAGGGACCCGTCTGAGCCTCTACAATACCAGACATTTGCATGGTGCCAGTAAGAATTACTGCTGTAATGAGGCACAAGCACAAAGACATCTCATACGAAATCAACTGTACTGCGCTACGCATGGCAGAAACCACTGAATACTTGTTGTTAGAGCCCCAACCGGCAAGGAAAATTCCCAAAATACCTATGGAGGAAACAGCAGTCAGCAAGAAAATACCTACATTAAAATCAAGTATCGTAGCACCCTTATTCCACGGCAGGAACGAGAAGGCACCCACAGAACCGATAATTACCAGAAGTGGAGCAACGGCATAAAGGAACTTGTCGGCACGATCGACAAAGAAAATCTCTTTGATGAGCATCTTAAACACGTCAGCAAATACCTGCAGCAAACCCCATGGACCTACACGCATCGGGCCTAAACGGCATTGGAAGTAGGCACAGACTTTACGCTCCATGAATATCAGTACGATAGCCAGCAGGGCATATCCAACCAGGATGGCCACACCCACTAAAACGCACTCTATCAATATCGACCAAAAATCTCCCAAACCCAGTGTCTGACGGAGAAATGCATCGAACCATTGTGTAACTATACTAAAATCAAACATAATCCAAAACGCTTTTATCGGTCAATATCAGGAATAACAAAATCAATAGCTGCACCAGTAGCCACCAAGTCGGCAATCTTCTGTCCTCGCAACATGGGGTCAAGGGCTCCTGTCAAAGAAAGTCCCATAGGACGCATCTTCAAACGGTATGGACTCTTGTCACCACGAGAATCAAGATAAACACCGAACTCTCCACTGGCTCCCTCAACAGAGAAGTACCACTGTCCTTCCGGTACTTTTATGATCGGCTTCTGCTTCACATAGAAGTCACCTTCTGGAATATTGTCGATGAGTTGTTCGATAATATGTAAACTCTGATACATTTCATTGATATGACAAGTGTAACGGTCCATCGTATCACATCCATTCATGATAATCTGTTCCCATTCCACCTTGTCGTACATCACATAAGGATGATTCTTACGAACGTCATTCTTCCATCCAGCAGCACGTCCAGCAGGACCCGTCACGGCATAAGAGATACAATCTTCCTTGCCCATCGGTCCGACTTTCTCGAAACGGTTGTGGGTGATGATGTTATCACCAAACACATCTACATACTCCTGAATGATTGGCTTCAGATATTTCACCAAATCCTTTACGTTCTTCACGAAGTTTGGATCAATATCATCCTGCAGACCACCTATTCTATAATAGTTCTGTATCAAACGACCGCCTGTAGTCTCCTCCATACAGTTGAGCACATGTTCGCGGTCACGCATGGAATACAGGAAGGCTGTAAGAGCTCCCATATCCTGAGCACAACATCCTACATAGAGCAAGTGGGAGTCAATACGCTGCAACTCATCCATGATAGTACGGATATACTTAATGCGATCCGTAAGCTCTACGCCCAATCCTTCTTCTATCACACCTACCAGTGCATGACGATGCATCATTGCAGAAAGATAGTTCAGACGATCGGTCAGAGCCAATGTTTGAGGATAGGTCATCGTCTCACACATCTTCTCAATACCGCGATGGATATAGCCCAGATGCGGATATACACGTTTAACTACCTCACCATCTAAAACGGTTTGCAGACGTAGCACGCCATGGGTTGACGGGTGCTGCGGACCTATATTGATGACGTACTCATCGGATGTAAACAGTTTATTGTGCTTAGACTGCAGAACACCATCACGATCAATGTAATACTCCAATCCAAAATCAGGCTCTACATCATCTTCCAAGACATAACTATCGTCAAACTTCCAGTCTTTACGGAAAGGATATCCCTTAAAGTCGTTACGCAAGAAAAGACGACGCATATCTGGATGACCCAGGAAAACGATTCCAAAGAAATCGTAAACCTCACGCTCTAACAGATTGGCAACGTGCCAAATATGCATCACCGTAGGAATATAGGGAACCTTCTGTCCGTCAGTCTCACCCACTCCATTTGAAGCGATACCGTCGCCACACATCTGCGTACGAGCTATCATCTTAACCGAACAACGCTCATGTGTTTCAGAGTTTTCAAGGATATAAATACATCCTAATCCCTCTTCAGGACCAAAATCCTCGCCAACGATTGTTACAAGATAATCAAAGCCCTTCTGCGCTTTCAAGTTTTGCATCTCCTGTGCAAACTTATCAAAATCAAAAGTCAGGAAATCAAGTTTCATACCTCACCCTCCTTTCCTTTTTTCAATTCGTCCACAAATTCCTGAGGTACATCAGTCACAACAATTGCTTCACGACGATGATCACCAATTTTGCGAGCGAGTAATTCCTCATTGGAAACACCTAATTCTTTCTCGGCAGCGGTCTGCTTGTGGTTAGCACCACCGAAGAATTTTTCGACCTTCACCTTACGCTGTAGTTGCATCATGCCATACATGATAGCTTCTGGGCGTGGAGGACAACCTGGGATGAAAACATCCACAGGAACAATCTCCTCAATACCTTTCACCACATGATAACTTGACTTGAAAGGACCACCACTGATGGCACATCCACCAACAGCAATCACATACTTAGGCTCAGCCATTTCATCATACAGACGCTTCAATGCCGGAGCCATCTTGTGAGTGATTGTACCAGCACACATAATCAGATCGGCCTGACGGGGGGAGTTACGAGTGACCTCGAAACCAAAGCGTGCGAAGTCGTAACGGGAACATCCACAAGCCATAAACTCAATACCACAACATGAAGTGGCAAAAGTTAATGACCACAGGGAATTGGCACGTCCCCAGTTAATCAACTGATCAAGTGAGCCAGTAATGACATTGACACCACCTTCATGGAGTTCGTCCATGATTTTCTCTAACGACTCATTGTCGTTCCACTCATCGTAAGGAATACTCTTAATGTGGGGTTTTCTTACTTCCATTCCAAGTCTCCTTTCCTCCAGGCATAAGCCAGCCCGAATACTAATACTACCAAGAAGAAGCCGATGGTCAGCAATGCAGCCGAACCCAGTTCCTTCACGACGACAGCCCATGGATAGAGGAAAACTGTTTCCACATCAAACATGAGGAACAAGATAGCAAACAGATAGAATCCTACTGTAAATGGCAACCACGATGAGCCTTTAGTTGGAATACCACACTCATAAGGTTCGCCTTTTACCTTGTTGTAGGATCGAGGACCAATCAACTTGGCCACAACATAAGCGCCTGCCACCAAAGTAACAGCCGTCAAAATGACGGTAATTAACAAAGTAAAGTTCATAAAATAATTATATTGAATTCAATTTGAGTGCAAAGGTACTAAAAATCAAGGTAAATGCAAAAGAAAACTGGCATTTCTTTATTTATTCAACAAAATAAAAGCCGTCACCCTTGATAAGGTAACGGCCTAAATCATTTACTTTTTTGAAAAAGCCTCTTCGGATAATTCCTTAAAGAAGTCGTATTCCAGAATTACACTGATACGCATTAACAAGCGTACGTCCAAGCTTTTACGCTTAAAAATGTTATAAACATTAGTGCGTTCGCAGGGAATTTGCGATGCCAACCAGGCTGCTGAGCGTCCCTGCTTCCTTAGAATTTCTTCGATGTGCTTACCTATATTCATCTGTCTCTGTCGGTGTTGGTTAATTACTCATTAACTAATCGTCGGCAAAGGTACGGAATAAATTCCAATATATCAGCACTTTATTGTAGAAATTATTTTTGCAACTAATCAAATTTTAACGCTTTTCCTATAGATGCGTTAGGTTGTTGAATATGTATCAACGAACAAACGGTGGGTGCTATGTCCGTAATATGCACTTCCTGAGGATCATTTCCTTGAGGAATATGCCATCCGTAAAATAGTAGTGGAATATGCGAATCGTAAGGGTTCCACTCACCGTGTGTTGTACCTTTTGGTGATGACCAAGAACCATATTCATAATAACCTGGTTCTGGAACTATAAAGATTTCACCACTCCGATGATAGTTGTAACCTAACAACAATCGATCACGTATCACTGGTGGAATAGAAGAAGTAGCAATTTTCTCACCATCAACTACAAATGCCAGATGTGGTGACTGCTGTAGGAATTCGATTATTACATCTTTAACACGCTGATAGTCGAGTCCTTGTTGTTGAATGCTTCTCTTATCCAAGAACACCCGATAGTCAATAATTCCAAGGATAACTGGTTTTGTATTACCTAAACGATTAACGATATATTGATCCAAATCTTTCCTCAGTGGCTCAGAAAGCCATTTTCCTGCATATAAGTGATGATCCATCATATACTGAGAATTATGAACGGCACCATGATCGGCTGTGAGAAAAATAAGATAATTACCTTTACCGACAAGTTCGTCCAGGCTTTTAAAGAATCGAGCAATATCTTTATCCAATTCCAGATAGGCCTCATCAATCTGTGTACTCTTAGGACTCCATTTGTGTCCTATCACATCCGTATGCGAGAAACTGACACACAACATATCCGGCACATCACCCTGACCTAATTTTTCTCCTTTTATAGCTGCGATAGCCATATCAACAATCAAAGTACCTGTCAAAGGTGAAAGTCCAACATCTACACCCAGTTTTTTCAATTGATTGTTTTGGGCCATCTGTTTGTTTACATCCTTAACCCACTGAGGCAAATCATTCATATAATAGGTACTGGTAACAAACTGTCCGTTTTTCAAGTCAAGCCAATAAGCAGCATTTGCCGTATGACCAGCAGGCAGAATAGCAGCACGATCCTTATAAGATATACCAATTACCTTGGAACGGAAATCGTTATGCAGGCGCAATTGGTCACCAATTGTAGTAGATAACAAATTGACTGGGGACATTTGTCCGACCCTCTTATTGTCTGTTCCTACAGTTGACACCGTACTGTCGCCACAACAATATGTACGTTTACCATCTACAAAAAAGGTATTCCCACAAATACCGTGAAAAGCTGGAGTTGTTCCTGTATAAACGCTTGTGTGACCTATAGCAGTAACCGTTGGAATATAGTTAATCATACAATTATCGTAACTATATCCTTCGTCTATCATCTTTCGGAATCCTTCGCGCGTAAACCTATTATAATAATAAGAAAGATAATCCCATCGCATCTGATCTACTACTATACCGACCACCAGTTTTGGTTGTTCTCCAAACTGAGGTCGATTATTATCTGCTGACACATGAAAAACGGCAAGCATCAGCATTATCATTAGGGATATTTTTTTCATACTATCTAAAACGTTCTATAACTTCTAAACACATACGACTATTATGATAAGGACACTTCCAGAAACCAGCTTTGTCGTCCACTGTATTTAAAGATCCATCAGGATGACGACTCCAATGCCATTCACCATTCTCATAATCTATCAGATTGTCCTTGATATACTGCCAACAACGCTCTGCATGCTGAAGTGCTTGTTGGTCGTTAAAATGCTGGTAGATATTCATCCATCCAACCACATTTTCAGCCTGTACCCACCAATGCAGGTCATCATCCACATGACCCGTATCAAGGTTTGCCTCATGGATCATCGAGCCGTCTGGACGCAACCCTTTTTCTGAAGCCTTTGCTACTGCCTGTACAATAGGTTCCATTTTTTCCAGTACATCTTTGTCGCCTAATACCAAAGCAGCTTCATGCATCAACCAAGAACACTCAATATCATGACCATAACTTTCCAGATGGCCGGCACCACGCGTCCAATCCATTTCAAAGAAGAGGTCAAGATGATGGGTTTCAGGGTTAAGAATCTTGTCTATGAAAATATTGATGATATTATGCAAAGCTTTCTCTAATCGTGCATCTTTCCATACACGATACAGATTGGCATAAGGCTCAATAATATGCAAATGAGTATTCTGCGATTTGGGATAATTAGCATCCAACTCAGAAAGACGCATGTCTGCGATGGGTTGCCAATCACGAGTCATAGCCTCTATATATCCATTATTCACAGGATCAAGCGCATGCTCTTCAATACAATTAAAAAGTTTTATAGCTATTTCCAAAGCCTCCTTATCGCCTGTAGCACGAGCATACTCAGACATTCCATAAAGAGCAAACCCTATAGCATAAAATTGTTTACGCGTATTCAGAGGATTTCCTTTATAGTCAAGACTCCAATAAACGCCCCCATATTCCTCATCCAGAAAGTGAGTGATAAAATAATCCTTGGCATACGTAGCCATTTTCAGATATTCAGGCTTCTTCAACACCCGATATGCCGCAGAGAAAGACCACAGGATACGAGCGTTGAGAATAGCTCCTTTCTCTGCTTCTGGGTGCAAAACCTCTTTTCCGTCCATACGTCCGTAGAATCCACCATTCTCGTGGTCTACCATCTTATTAATCCAGAAGTGCAGGATATTGTTCTCCACAACATCCTGCATTTCCTGTTTCATGGTTTCGATTTCCATAATTAATCTTCTATTGCGCGAATTTTCTTCAGTTCTGCATTAATTTCATTAACACGTTCAGTTGTAAGTGGATAGAACCACACTACACACATAGAGAGTAACGCTACACACGCTGGAATGAAGCTCATCAGCCAACGCAAACAAGTAAGAGCATCGGCAGGTTGAGCTATTCCCTGTGCTAACTGGGTGGCATCGGTAATATAGCCAAAACCATCCAACAACCAGAGTACTGCTGCACCACCTATAGCACCACCAAACTTCTGAGCCATAGAGCTAGATGAGAAGATCAAGCCAGTAGAAGCAGTCTTGAACTCCAACTCGGCATAGTCACTGACATCGGCATACATACTCCAAACCAGCGGAGACATAATACCTGTCAATATGGAAATCAGAATCTGGAAGATTAACATCATCCAATAACCTGTTGGCGTACAAGGAATAAAGTAGAACAAAATACTCAACACAACAAGTGAACCATTCACCAGAATAAAGGTGGTCTTCTTACCAAATCGTCCAGAAATAGGCACACAAGAGGCAACACCTACCATGTTAGAAACCTCACCTACACCAAGGAACAATCCTGCATAGAAGGCAAACATCAATCCGAAGAATACCAGATTAACATTGCTACCTATAATATCCTGGAAGAAATATGCTACTGTTGCACCACGAACAGTATTGAATAGATTGAAGCAAAGTGCGGCACCAATAAGCAACCACCAAGGTTTGTTTGAGAGCAAAGCCTTGAAGTCACTACCAACACTTACTGTAGAAACCGTCTTCAAATGTTCCTTCGTCATCACGAAGCAAAGAATGAACATCACGAAACAGGCAGCTGCAATAACCACCATTGCCCAGAACCAACCTTTTGGCGTATTGTAACCACCCATCAGATTGGTCAAAGGTTCCCATAGAAAGAGCGAGATGAACGAACCTCCATAAGCAAAGAACATACGGAAGGATGAGAACACCGTTTTTTCGTTTGTATCATCTGTCATCACACCCAACATGGCACCATAAGGCACGTTGATACCCGTATATACCGTCATCATGAGGATATAGGTGACATAGGCCCAAATCAACTTTCCACCATAGTTCAAATCCGGCGTCGTGAACAACAGAATACCACAGATAGAGAAGAAGGGAGCTACCCATAACAGGTAGGGACGATATTTACCCCATTTTGTGTTAGTGCGGTCAGAAATAACACCCATCATGGGGTCACTGACAGCATCCCATATACGAGTTACCAACACCAACACACCAGCATCTACCAACGACAATCCGAAGATATTACTATAGAAAAAAGGCAGATAATAAGAAAAAATCTTCCAGAACATGCTTGACGACATGTCGCCAAAACCATATCCAATTTTCTCTGATAATTTAGATTTAGCCATTTTGCTTATTTTTTGCGATTAACTTCTTAATGGTTTCAACTGATGCTGCTGTGCAGAGTCCATCTTCTGGAGTGTTCATACAATAGTCAATCAGTTTGTCAATGGTTGATGTGGCTACATGCATTCGTGTGTCGGCTGATGCGTAATAGATAAACACTTTGCCATCTTCGTCAGCTATCCAGCCGTTGGCAAAAGCCACATTCATTACGTCGCCCAGATACTCATCGCCAGTAGGTACAAGGAAGAAGCCACCAGGTTGTGCAATCACCTTTGTAGGATCTTCTAATGATGTCATATACATATAGAGTACATAGCGAAGTCCGTCAGCTGTGGCACGAACGCCATGAGCCAGATGCAGCCATCCTTTCTTGGTTTTGATAGGATGAGGGCCTTCACCATTTTTCACTTCTGTAATAGTGTGATAATGACGAGCATTGATAATCTTCTCATCCTTCACTTCTGCATGAGTAATATCATCTACGAGAGCCCAGCCAATACCACCGCCAGAACCTGTATCAATAAATCCATCCTGAGGACGGGTATAGAACGCATATTTGCCATCAACAAACTCTGGATGCAACACCACGTTACGCTGCTGACTCTTTGTCTTCAAATCAGGCAGACGTTCCCAAGTTTTCAAATCTTTGGTACGAGCAATACCTGCTGTAGCTGTAGCAGCACTCAAATTACCTGGTTGAGAATCGTCATGACGTTCAGCGCAGAACACACCATAAATCCATCCGTCCTCATGCTGAGTGATACGCATATCGTAAATATTAGTTGCAGGTATCACGTCGTCAGGCATTGTAATCGGTTCTTCCCAGAAGCGGAAGTTGTCCACACCGTTAGGACTCTCTGCCACAGCAAAGAAAGATTTACGATCGGCACCTTCCACACGTACTACCAAGCAATACTTTCCATTCCATTTGATAGCTCCTGAGTTCAATGTAGCATTCATCATGATGCGTTGCATCAAGTATGGGTTATCCTTTTCATTGAAATCATAACGCCACTCTAAAGGAGTATGGTCGGCTGTCAAAATGGGATATTTATATTTGTCATAGATACCATTGCCCCATTCAATGGGTTCGTTCTTACGCGTCAGCAGTTCTTCATGATGAGCTCGCAACGCAGCTACTTTTGCTTGAAAATCACTCATAGTTTTATTGTTTTATACTATTTAATATCTTTTGAAAAGAGAATCTTGTCATTGGCATAAAAGTCCTTAAAGTACTGAGCATCGGGCTTTGAAGGTGAAGGTCCAAACCACTCATCCTTATAGTTACGCCAAACGAGCAGATAACTTATGGGGAAGCCCTCCACTGTAGGTAACAGCGTTGAAGTCCACCACGTTGGTTCTGTAAGATTCTTCATGCCACACTCTGTCAGAGCAGGAATCAAGTTATGAGCTTTTGCCACCTCGCAGAGCACGGTCAGGTTTTGTTTACCACGTTCGATAAACTTATCTTTCTCTTCAGGAGTCCACTGATAGCCATCCAAGCCCAGCATATCTACTCGATCGTCACCAGGATAACGATCCATCAAACGCTCAGCAGTCAGGTTGTCCTGCATACCAGGAGAATAAGACCATACCAGATTGTCGAAACCATCTGCTTTCAGTTTATCTTGCAACATATTCCAGAGAGCCTTGTACTCCTCAACAGTGCACAATTTCTCGCCCCACCAGAACCAAGAGCCAGAATTCTCGTGCCAGGGACGGAAGATAATAGGAATTTTCTGTCCATTATCGTCTGTCAGCGTAGCGAGGAAATCAGATACTCGCTGCATCCATCCTTCAAACTTCTCATGGAACTCGCCACCAGGCAATATTTTCTTGACAACAGCAGAGTCGGTAACATCCCAAGCTGTTCCCTCTGGGAATTTCTGTCCAGCCCATCCACCACCTTCTATCGTTGTAACAGGATTACGAGGATGCCAGCTCAGCGTGATGATACCACCACGGCGATAGTGATTCTTCACCTCTTCCGTCATACGCGTAAAGGGCACACTATCCAAGTTTTTCTTGTCGCCCATCTCGATGCCTCCGAGGTCGAAGCCCATGATGGCAGGATAGTCACCACACACGTTTTTCACATCACTGGAATCTTTGTCATACTCCCATGTAAGACCATACATCGGATCGTCCTGATGACCAAACATGATGCCTCGCTTCTGGAGAGAATCCAGACGACTCAACAATTGCTGAGCCTTTGTCTGTTCGACTTCAGCTTTCTTTTGTCCTGTACAAGCAACAATAGCGATTGCTGCGATTGCTATAGCAAAAACCTTTTTCATAACTTTATTTCAAATGCATTTGTTTCAACATCCAGTTTTCCCACTCATCCCACTGCTCTTGGAACCAAAAGTGCCATGTGGCCTGATAGGGCTTTATTTCTTTAGGTCCTTTCACCGTATTATAGGTTGCCCATGCAGTTGTGGGGGGCACCACATCATCATTATAACCAAACGAGAACCAACCTTTCTGCTGTTCAGTAATCAGTCGAGCAAAGTTGACGCCGTCATAATAACGTGATACCTCTATCTTTTTCTCCTGTCCTTTCCCTTTGTTCCAATAGAACAAATGGGGCCAACCACAAGCAACACCCTGCAATGAAGCAGTATGGTCGCAAAGGGCTGCGTGTACAGGAGCATAGAAGGTAATACGCTTATCGAGTGCGGCTGTGGCGAGTGTAAGGAATCCACCTTGACTCGAACCTGACACACCCAGTTCTTGATGGTTCCAAGGGGTGTATTCGGCTATATAGTCGAGGGCTCGAATACATCCGATGATGACACGCTTATAGTACATCTTATCACGATCATCCATATTGAATTCCCAATAGCCCATTAAGGCGCCATTGAAGACGTCGTCATAGACCTTCTGCTCCATTGTGACAGGAATACCATGAATACCAATTTCCAGAGTGATAGCACCCTGCGAGGCTGTATAAACATCGCCACCATAAGGACGAACGCCAGCCCCAGGCACTCTCAGCAATGCCGGATATTTGCCTTCCTTGACGGGGACGCAAAGAATTCCATAAGTACGATAGTTCCCTTGAATATTTTGGAACGACACCTCATAGACGTTTACATCCTTTGTGCAACGCTCAGGCAACAGCCGTTTGGTTGGGTTCAAATCAACTTTACGGGCTTCTGCGATAGATTTTGTCCAGAACTCCTCAAAGTCGTTAGGCATTACGGTTGTTGGTTGCAACTTCTCTGGTGAGAAGGCTGCTCCACATGCCCCTTTATATTCCTTTCCGTCCACATACGCTTTTACATCTACGCGATAGAAACCAGGCTTAGTCATTTTGCCTTTCAAGGTCAAAGTACCATCTTTCAGTACTACTTTCTGTTTCTTCACGTCCTGATACATCTCAGGGCCTGCTTCGTAATCGACAGTTACATTATTTAATAATGTGGCAGAACGCGTTACACTGATTTGAAATGTTGCTGTCTCGCCAACAGCATATTTCCAATCCTGATGGTCAGGCACAACATTTACCTGAATTTCACTACCACGTATCTGTGCCTGCATAGCCAACAGACAGGTTGTCAACAACAGCAATAGTGTCTTAATACGTTTCATAGTCTTACAAAATAGTTTTAACTGTAGTAATAATCGCTTGCAAAGTTAGCATTATTTTTTTAATAATTGCCAAACTTTCTTTTTTTATATCGAATAATTAAAATAATTTCTATTTCACACGACTCATTCTGTCCACTTGTGTACGTATCACGTCCAGAGTAGTGGTATCGGTAGCAAAGACAGAATTTAATCCTTGCGCTTCCTGAGCAGGGTCGTTGGTATAGGGATCGCCCACTTGCCACTGTTCGTGCTTAGGAACAGCAAAACCGCCCCAACCCCAGAAATTACAACCGGCAAACTTACCGCCACTTTCTGCGTTATCAGCTACGAGAGAGAACACATATTCATAATAGCCGTCACGACCCTTAGTGGGGGTATCCAAACTAAACTTGAAACCATCACGTGGATAACCGAATTCCTCCATGACAAGTGGTTTTCCCAAACTGTCGCATACAGCCAAATGCTCGTCAATATACTTTTTGGTATTCTCGCATGCTTTAGGCAGATGTTCTATGAGAGAATCAGGCTTAGCCCATCCCCAGTTATAAGGCCACAGGTGGACATTGCAATAATCGATGTTCTTGTCTGCACAAATACGTGTCCAGGCGCCTAAATCGTTTTCACATCCCCAAGAACCTTCACTACCAACAGAAATCAAATGGTTCTTATCCAAAGAGCGAATCAGCGCAGAAGCCTCAGCGAGCCATTTTTCAAATGCAGGCAAAGCCTCTTTAGAGAAAGCACGAGGCTCATTGCCTATCTGCCAAGACATGATAGCCGGGTCTTCTGTATATTTCAAACCTGTATAGCGATTGGTTCTACTGATAATAAACTTCACATAGTCGTAGAACAACTGATGCGCCTTTTCATTCGTCGCGTATTTACTCATAGCCTGCATGAAAGCAGAATAACCTACTTCGTCAGGACGAGGTTGCTTACCTTCACCAGCATGTTCGAGATAGAAACCATAGCCCCCACTCCATTCCCATGAATTATTCAGATAGAGCACAGCCACCATATCACGCTTTCCCATCTCCATCAGCAGATAGTCAAGACCTGCCAAAATCGTATCATTATACACACCTGGGGAAATCTGGAGTGTAGGCTCTACCTTCGTCTTCACGCCTCGCTCGCCATCTGAGCCTACAAGAATACGAAGGTTGTCGATACCCATACGTTTCATAGCGTCCAACTCACGACCCAAACGGGCACGATCGCCGCCCTGACCTTCAGAGCCAAGGATAGCACCATACCAGAAATTGGTGCCCACGTAATAATAGGGACGGTCACCACGCATAAAGTGACCATCTTGCACTCGAACAAACTCCCTCTCAACACTCTGTTTCTGTTGACAGGCGACCACCATCGTGGCAGTCATCATTAGTAGCAATAGTTTTTTCATGTTAGTATTGGTTCTTAATTCAATTTCTTATACATTTTTCAGCATGATGCTGCAAAGGTAATGCAAAACTTTGAAACTACCAAAAATTTGCGCCCTAACTAGGAAAAAATTTTTTCCACGCCTACTAGCAATTTTTTCCCTCTTTTTGATGATAGTTTATCAGACCCTCCATAGGGGTACGCAAGATGGTTCCGAGTGCAAAATTTTCTTTACATGCAGCTTCAGCCAATTCTTCTTGGAAATAATGTGCGATACTTCCGATAGCATGAATGGACAAGTCATGACGCTGGTATTGCTGAACATTCCGCTGAAAGAACAAACGGAAATTATCAACCACCATTTGTCGTAATGGTTCAAAGTCAAGATGCTGATGGATAAAGGTAGAAGTGGAGGCCAGGAATCGATTGGCAAGTGGCTCCCTATACACTTTATTGATAATAGCTGGCATCGTCAACTTGGTTTCTTTTAAATAGGCATCTCTGACATCAGAGAACGCAGGGTCTTTGAAGATGGCATTCATAAACAATTTGCCAAGAACGGCACCACTTCCCTCGTCGCCAAGGATGTATCCGAGTGGAGGCGTATTCTGTATGATTTTTTCACCATCATAAAGACATGAGTTTGCTCCTGTACCAAGAATACAAGCTATACCAGCTTCCTGTTGGCAAAGGGCACGAGCCGCAGCCATCAGATCGCTGTGCACTTCCACATTCTGTGGCGAGAAGAACTCGCTCAATATCTGTTTCATCATAGGAGCATGAGCCGGCGTACATCCACTGCCGTAGAAATATACTTGAGTATTAGAAAGAAGTGGCGTTTCCAATACACCCGAATTAATAAGTTGCGCACGAGGAAATGTTGACAAATGCGGCATCATTTCTTGCCCCAGTATCTGGCGAATGTCAGCTGGCGACTGGTGAATAGGAGTGATGCCTTGTGTTGTAAACGTAGCTACAATAATACTGTCAGAATGTCTGTCTCCATCGTGAAGGAGTGTCCAATCGGTTTTGGTACTTCCACTATCTGCTATAAGTTTCATTTGGTCTTGAAAATTCTATTTTTTTGCAAAGATACGAAATAATTGAGAAAGATGAAACGAGTTTTGAAATATTTTTTCTAACTTTGCACGAAATTTTAGAAGAAGACGATGAAGAAGCTTATCCTCATATTGATTTTACTGATAGGAACTCTCCAAGTACACGCTGTGCTGAAAGAGAAGGATTTACCCCAGACACTACAGATTCTGCGTACTGAACTGACAGATTATCATCGTGAATTGTCAGACCAGATAGAAATGAACAAAATCCAGAGGGAACAGATTCGCGACCAGCTCATTTCCATCATGAAGCGCGCCAATCAAAGCTCGCTGATGCTTTATTCGCAGAAACACGAGTATGTGTTCGATCTCACCTATGCATGTCATGAAGCCACAGAACTTTACCACGAGTTCCACAGGCAGCAATTGCCTTTCAAATCCTTCATGAACAAGGCCGAGGGCGAGATTGCTCGTTACGACTCGCTGATAGTCAGTTTGAAAGCTATGCCCCAAAGCATGCTGGACGATAAAACCAAAACGGATCGAAACGTTTGTCTGACCTTGGCCACCAGTATCCGTAATTCGTTAGTGGAAAATCGTGAGACCTTAGGGGAATACATCCAGATTTACAAGAACACTGATTTGCGCTTGTCGCGTTTGAACGACTACGCCAATAAGCGCTACAACGAAATTCAGCAAAATATATTTATTAATGGTGGTGAAAACTATCCTACTCTGTTACAGCGCATTGGTATCCGATGGAAATCCATGAAAGAAACGATGCAGAAAAAATACCACCTCAACCAGTCTGCTGACGAAGAAGAGTCACAATGGAGTTCTGAATGGGTGTTCGGAATGTTTTTGGGCACAATTATCTTCTTTATTATAGTAGGAGCGTTATGCTTCCTCTTCTTCAAATTCCTGTTGCCTGCACGCTATAAGACCGAGGATTTCAAAAAGAAGCAATCCCTCATCGTGATGGCTGCTACCACGATTACTTTTGCCATCATACAAGGCATCCTGATGAATAATTCCACACAGAACTTCATCTCGATGGCATCTTCTTTATTGGTTGACTACGCTTGGTTGCTTGGCGTCATTGTCGTCTCACTGTTGTTACGTGTTAAAGGCGACCAAATCAAGAGTGCTTTTCGTATTTACACACCGTTGTTAGCCATCAGTCTTCTTGTCATCATCTTCCGTATCATCCTGATACCCAACGAGGTTGTCAACATATTCCTGCCCCCTATTCTGCTGATAAGCGCCCTTTGGCAGTGGAGTGTCATCACAAGACACAACCAGAACATTCCTCGTTCAGATATGTTCTATAGCTACATTTCCCTCATCGTCTTCATCACCTCAGTAGTTTGTTCGTGGATGGGCTACACACTGATGGCCGTACAGATGCTGATTTGGTGGATGATGCAGTTGACGTGCATATTGACTATTACTTGTGCGCTGCAATACCTCAAACTATATGGCATCAGGCACCATTTTGCAGAGAAGCCTATCACCCAAACATGGGCTTACGATTTGCTCTATCAGGTGATATTACCCATCGCAGGAGTTGTCTCTGTAATGGTCAGCATTTACTGGGCAGCCGAAGTCTTCAACCTAAGCGACTTGTGCTGGAAAATTTTCAACACCAACTTTATCAATCTTTCTAATCTGAAAGTCAGTATCATATCGTTGGCTATCGTCGTTAGTTTGTGGTTCTTCTTCAAATATGCCGCCAACACCATTCTCCTGTTAATGAGAATGCACTATCAAATCAAGGATGCATCGACAGCTGCCAGCCGCGAAGTGATGGGCAAGAACGTTATTCAGGTCATTGTTTGGGGAGCTTGGTTCCTTATTACGATGAGCATACTGGGCATTTCGCTGGCCTGGCTGATGGTTGTCACTGGAGGTTTGTCCACAGGTATTGGTTTTGCTTCTAAAGACATCATCGAAAACATCTATTACGGCATCACGCTGATGGCTGGTCGCATCAAGGTGGGCGATTGGATTCAGGTGGACGGCACAATGGGTAAAGTAACCAGTATCAGCTACACCTCAACGGTTGTTGAGTCGCTTTATGGCGAAATTATCACATTCCAGAATTCCCAACTATTTACTAAGAACTACAAGAATCTGACGCGTAATCACGGATACGTCTTGGCTGTTGTTCATTATGGTGTAGCCTATGGCAGCAATTTGCAACAAGTCATCGAACTGGTTGATACCGCTGTCAACCAGATGAAGCACAAGTGGATGGACAAATCCAAAAAGGCAAAATCTGTTGTCGGCGAGTTAGGCGATTCCAGTGTCAATCTGAAAATGTTTGTATGGGCAGACGCCCCCAAGCAGTCGTATGTAGTCAGCGATGTCCTCAATACTATTTACGATACGTTGAACAAGAATGGCATAGAAATACCCTTCCCACAACAAGACGTACATATTAAATAATGAGAATTTTCGCACTTTTATGCAAATTATTTGATAAAAACTAAAAATATTTGCAGAAAATGACTATCTTTGCAGGAAAATGTCTTCTACAAAGATGAAAAGTACGTTTATAGCAGGTCCATGCGTCATTGAATCAGCAGAGTTGCTCGATACAGTAGCAGCAAAACTGGTGACTATTAATCAAAACCTGGGGACCGACATCATATTCAAGGCTTCCTTTGACAAGGCCAATCGCACCTCTATCAGATCGTTCAGAGGACCTGGTCTTGACAAGGGGCTTCAAATGTTGAGCGACATCAAGGCGAAATACGGGTTGAGGTTGCTTACCGATATTCACGAATCATGGCAAGCAGAACCTGTGGGACAGGTTGTTGATGTGATACAGATTCCTGCTTTCCTCTGTCGCCAAACGGATTTGCTCGTTGCAGCGGCAAAGACTGGGAAAACGGTAAACATCAAGAAAGCTCAATTCCTCAGTGGGCTCGATATGCGCTACCCTGTTGAAAAAGCCCGTGATGCTGGTGCCAAGGATATTTGGTTGACAGAAAGAGGCAATATGATGGGCTACAACAATCTTGTTGTGGATTTTCGTAATATCCCTGATATGCTGGAATTTGTGCCCACCGTTATTATGGATTGCACCCATAGCGTTCAGCGTCCTGGAGGTGCTGACGGTAAGACAGGAGGCGACAGACGTTTTGTTCCCCAAATGGCATTAGCCGCCAAGGCCTTTGGCGCAACAGGTTATTTCTTTGAAGTTCACCCTGACCCCGACAAGGGACTGAGCGACGCAGCTAACATGCTGGAATTAGATAAGTTAGAACAATTAATTGGTAAGTTAAAGTGACTGATAAAGAGAATGCCATACAATGCATCAAGGATGAGGCAGAAGCTGTGCTTGGCCTGATTCCCAAGATTGACGATAACTTCGAACAAGCTGTCAACTTGATGTTGCACTGCAGTGGAAAAGTGATAGTGACTGGTGTGGGAAAGAGTGGACATATAGGAGCCAAGATTGCTGCCACATTGGCATCGACAGGTACTCCGTCTTTCTTTATTAACCCACTCGATGTCTTCCACGGAGACTTGGGAGTCATGTCAAAAGGAGATGTCGTGCTGGCTATATCCAATTCTGGACAAACTGACGAATTGCTTCGCTTCATTCCTATGGTGTTGCATATGCAGATTCCTATCATCGCTATGAGCGGCAATCCACAATCATTGTTGGCTAAGTATTCCACCTGTCATTTGAACGTGAGTGTGGAAAAGGAAGCCTGCCCTTTGAATCTGGCTCCTACCAGCAGTACGACAGCCACTCTGGTTATGGGCGATGCTCTGGCTATTGCCTTGATGAATAAGCGTCATTTCCAGCCTCAGGACTTTGCCCAGTTCCATCCAGGAGGCGAACTCGGAAAACGGCTATTGACTACGGCTCAGGATGTGATGATTACCGAGAATCTGCCCATCCTAAGTCAGGAGATGAATCTCGGCGAAGCCATCATCTTGGTTAGTAAAGGAAAACTGGGACTTGGTGTTGCCGTCGAGCAAGGTCATATTGCAGGTATCATTACCGATGGAGACATCCGTAGGGCTATGGAACGGTGGAAGGCAGAATTCTTCAACCGTACGGTCAAGGATATTATGACCAGTACTCCAAAGACCGTTTCCCCTCAGACGAAAATCTCTGAGATACAGAAAATAATGAATAAGAACAAAATACATAACGTTCTGGTTGCTGACAGCGACAACAGACTTTTAGGTGTTGTCGACCGCTATGCTTGTATATTATAGGTGAAAATAAAACAGGTTATGAAAGGACTGAAGAAAATAGTATTGATGCTGATGCTTACACTGCCTCTGGCTGCTGCAAGTATCTATCTGTTTAAGACACTTGACATCAAAGACGGACTGACCAGCAGTCAGATTAACTGCATCTTGAAAGATGGCCGCGGATACGTATGGTTTGGCACGCCAGCCGGACTTTATCGCTATGACGGATATACTTTCAGGTATTTCCAAAGTAACTCACAAGACGGCTCTTCCTTACCCGACAGTTATATTCTGAGCATACAGGAAGCTCTGGACGGCAACCTTTGGATTCTGACGTCAGCCGGCTATTGTGTTTATCACCCTCAAACGGAGACCTTTGAGCGTGATATGAAACAAGTATTGGGACGAATGGGAATTGAAGGCCAACCTAATGTTGTTTTCTTCGATCGCCATAAAAACCTATGGGCATCTATCCCCAACAAGGGTGTTGTGGCATACAACATGCAACAGCAATTGCTTTATGAATTTGGTTATACCAACGACAATCATGGTGTGCCTCAAGGAGTTATCTGCTCCATCGGAGAGTGTCGCGATGGTGCTATTATCGTTTACGAAGACGGTAGAATGGTTTGTTGCGACATCATGCACCAACAGCATACGGTATGGGCTACTGAACATATTTCCCAACAGCATCTGCGAAAGAGTACTTCTCTGAAAGTATTTGCCGACCAACTGGATAACGTTTGGCTCTACGGACAAGGTACACTGATGTGCTACAACAAGAGCACCAATGTCTGGGATACCAATATCGGCAACAGTCTTGGGCTGACCAGCATTGCCGTTGACCATAGTGTGAACGGTATGGCTCACGACCAAAAAGACAATATTTGGATTGGCACCGATAGGATGGGACTGATTCGCATGAATGTGAACACTCATGAATTTGAAACAGTACAACCTCACAACGGGCGTGACAATCAACTATCGCAGGACATCATCGGTATTCAGAGTGTCTATGTCGATGACACCGACCTGCTCTGGGTAGGTACAGAGAAATCAGGTGTTGCTTTTTATGGAGACAACATCTACAAATTCGAGGCTTCCTTTAACGGCGACGTCACAGCTATCGCACAGGATGTTGACGGCAATATGTGGTACGGCACCAGCGACAAAGGTGTGGTTGGCTTTGGCGGCACATTGGCAAGCCAAAAAGTATCTTGTATGACAACTACTCCAGATGGAAGCATTTGGGTAGGGTCACGCCAGAATGGTCTGACGCGTATCAAAGATGGCACTTCTACCATTTTCTCTGCCGCCCGTGACAGTATGCACACCCTTATCGACGATCACGTCAATGCGCTCACGAAAGATAACAGCGGTAACCTTTGGATTGCTACTAATGGTGGTCTTCAGGTTTACAATCCCAAGATGAACACCTTCTCTTCTTATACGCGAGAGAATGGTATGCTGAACACCAACAACATCACCTGCCTTCACTATGGTAAGAACAACACACTGCTTATCGGTACTTCCGAAGGAATGGTTATGCTGAACTTGTCTAACCGTGAAAAGAAAGTGTTCACTGGTAATTCGACGAATCTCAAAACCTTCACAAACAACTATATCACACAGGTTTACGAAGATTCCCGCGGTCTCATTTGGGTGGGTACTCGCGAAGGACTGAATGTGCTGAATGTCGTTACCGACTCTTTGAGTTACATAACTGAGAAGAACGGACTGTGCAACAATTCCATTTGCGGTATTACGGAAGACATCAGTAGCAACATGTGGATTACCACCAGTAATGGTATCAGTCGTATTGTAGTACAACGTAACAGAGACGAGGGAACCTTCGGCTATGGGCTATACAATTATGACACCAGCGATGGTTTGCAGAGCAATGAGTTCAACACAGGTTCTGTGCTCACCCGTGCTGACGGAACGGTTATCTTTGGTGGACTCTATGGTGTCAACTGGGTGCGCAGGGGCGATAAGGACGACAAGAACTCCCTACCCCTTGTCATGCTCACCCAGCTATTCATCGGCGAGGAAGAAATCATAGTCGGACATGAATACGACGGCAATGTGATATTGTCACAAGCGCTGAATGAGAGTAGCAAGATTGCGCTGAAAAACAATCAAAGTTCTTTCACCATCAAATTTGCAGCAGGTAACTACAACCAAGGCGAGCGCTTGCAGTTTATGTATTGGATGGAAGGTTTGGACCATGACTGGAGAAACGGAGATGCATTATTACATGGTGTCCGATTCAACAATCTGGGGAGTGGCAAATACACGCTTCATGTAAAGGCAGTCAGCGCCGACGGAGCCGTCAGCAACCAGGAACGTGTACTGGAAATCACAATAGACCGCCCTTGGTGGCTTACATGGTGGATGCTTTCTGTCTATGTACTGATAGCCATCATCGCACTCATCATCTGGCGCTTCGGCTACAAGAAAGTCAAGAATTATATGACACGTAAGCGCACGGTGGTTGACGAACTGAAACGCCAACGCGAAGAAATCAAGATTGCCAGCGACGAACTGCGCCAGCCCATGGCACGCATGACGACCATTATTGGCAATATGGCTGAAAAAGAGGCTGATATGGAAGGACGCGAACAACTCAACTCGCTGCATTTCCAGATGCTTCAGGTGATTACCCGCATTTCTGAAATGCAAACCGTCTTGGAGAATCCTGAACAGAAAGCTGAGTCAACAGCGAAGGACCGTCTCGAACTGAACGATCAGGGAGAACTCAGTCTGCCATCTGCCGTTTCTACTCCTGAGTTGACGGCAACCATCCAGCCACTTCGTCTCGATAAGAAGACGCAGAAATTCATTGTTGTCTTCATTGACAGCAATCGTGAGTTCAATAGCTTCATGAACGCCCATCTGTGTGAAGTATATGATTTCCATGTTTACGACGATATCCGTCTGGCTATTCCTGACATTGAATCGATGATGGCTGATTTGGTTATCTGTAAACAGGACATGAAACACATGACCGGTAGTGAACTCTGCAACAAGTTGAAGTCAGATTCACGCACACATAACATCAAGTTTGTATTGATGACTGACTCCGTACTGACGCCAGAGATGATGAGCGACATGAATATCACGCTGGCTGCTGACGACTATCTGGCTAAACCCTTCAATGTGCAGGAGGCTGTCATGCGCTTCAACCAGCTCATGGGCTTAGGACCTGTTGAGATGGCTCAGAACACTATCGAGGGACGAGAAACCCGTATGTTGGAAGGTCATAATGCAAGTATGACTACTGCCACAATGGTATATGACGACATCAAGGTGGATGACAAGCAGGAGCAAGAACAAGAACAGGAAACTCCAGCGGCAGAAGAACCAAAGGCACCTACAGCGAACACTTCTTCCACACAGGGCGGCGGCGTTTTGGCTCAACAGTTCTATGGTGAAGACGAAACTATCGGCAACTACTCCATGAACAATTTGATGGATCGCCAGTTAATGAAGAATGTTGAACAGTATGTGATACAAAACATGAGCCGCGGACAAATAAGCCTGGAAGAGATGGCTTCAGCTATGGGGATGGGACGCGTTCCGTTCTTCCATAAGATTCGCAGCATTACCACCAAGACGCCAGCTGAGATTGTGCGTGAGATTCGTTTGAAGCATGCCTGCACGCTCCTCACACAGACCAATATCAACATGAGTGAATTGGCTATTAATGTCGGGTTCAACACGGCAGAGAACTTTATCAATATCTTCAAAGACAAGTTCGGCATGACGCCACTTGAGTACAGACTAAAGAATAAGAAATAAAATGCTGCGAATCCTCTTTATCGCACTACTGATATGCATCTCCCAATCAGCGAGCCCTCAAACGAGCGACTCGCTGATTGTGCATACGCTACGCTCCAAGAAAATCGTGTTCTCAGACAACAACAGTGTAACGCTCCTGATGTCCGGACAGGCTAAGTTCGACGACATGTTCAATGCCATCCGCCAAGCCAAGAGCAGCATTCATCTGGAGTATTTCAATTTTCGTAACGACTCCATCGCCTCCTTGCTCTTTGACCTTTTGCGCCAGAAGCGGAAGGAGGGTGTTGAGGTGCGGGCAATGTTTGACGGCTTTGGCAACGATTCCAACAACCAGCCTCTGAAGAAGCATCACCTGAAAGCCCTGCGCGACGACAGCATTCAGATTGTAGAGTATGAACCCATCCGTTTCCCTTGGGTGAACAAGATTTTCGGACGTGACCACCGCAAGATTGTCGTTATCGACGGACAGATAGCCTATACGGGTGGTATGAATGTTGCCGACTATTATATTAAAGGTACAGAACAGGTTGGCGAATGGCGCGATATGCACTGCCGTATTGAAGGTGATGCCGTCAACGAATTGCAAAAGATATTTATTCGCATCTGGAACCGTGTCACTGGCGAGAATGTGCACGGCATCAAGTACTATCGTGGAGGCACTCCTACCAAGTTCGAAGGTCTGAAGCCCGACACCACCCAAACTGCGGGCAGCAAAATGGTGGGCATCATCAACCGTGAGCCGCACTACACTCCCAAGATTATGCGTCAGTTCTATATCAGTGCCATTGACGCCGCTCAAGATTCCATTAAGATCATCAATCCCTATTTTACGCTGATTCCCACCGTCACCCGTGCACTGACACGTGCATTGAAACGTGGCGTGAAGGTTGAGATTATGCAGTCGGCAAAAAGCGACATCCCGCTCACCCCAGATTGCGCCTATTATCAAGCCCATAAGCTCATGAAACGGGGCGCCATCGTATGGATGTACGAGCCAGGATTCCACCATTCTAAAATCATGATGGTTGACGGACGGTTCTGCACCATAGGCAGTACCAATCTCGATGCGCGCAGTCTGAAATGCGACTTTGAGGAGAATGCAGTTATCATTGACAAGTGCACCACACGCGAACTGGACGACATGTTTGCCCGCGACACCAAGAAGTGCTTCCTGCTCACTCCCGAATCGTGGGATCGGTTCCGCACGCCGTGGCAGAAGTTCCGTGGTTGGTTTGCCCATCTGTTAGCACCTTTATTGTAGTTTCTCTTATGCAGCGCAATACCGTCATATCCATCTGCAAGGCATTGGCCATCATCCTCATGGTCATCGGCCATGCTGAAGCACCAGATGTCATCAATCTCTTTCTCTACGAGTTCCACATGCCCGTGTTCTTCATTACGGCGGGCTATTTCTTTTCCCTTCGCTATCTTGACGACGAGGCTACTTTTGTCAAGAAGCGTTTCAAGGGGTTGTACGTTCCGTTTGTGAAATGGTCGGTATTCTTTCTCATCATCCATAACTGGATGTTCGATCTGGGTATTCTCAACGAGCAGTATGGCAACTGGACGGGCGGTGTAACCCACCCCTACACGTGGCGACAGATACAGCAGAATCTATGGACCATCATCACAGCCATGGGCGGTTACGACCAGTTCCTTTGCGGAGCTTTCTGGTTCTTCCGCGGACTTTTGGTAGCCAGTATTGCATACCTTATTATATATAAGGGCATCGATGCGCTCATTGTCAAGACCAATCGCTGGCAATCCCACCGCGAGTGGATAGTACCGATAGCCGTCTGCATCACGATGCTGCTACTGGCTGGTTGGAAGACACTCTGGGGACTGCGCATCATTACGCTTATCCAGGGCGGTTATCGCGAAATCATGGGTTGTTTCTTCTTTGGTGTTGGGTTTCTGTTCCGCAAAACGGAACAGCACTATCGGGTGACGTGGTGGACGACTGCCGTTTTCGCCGTCATCGTCTATCTCTTCTCCAAGTATCTGACAGCCAACATGAACTGGCGCTCCACGTTCATCCAGTTTATCTCCCTGCCCGTTCCTGCCGTCTGCGGATTCCTGATGACCTACAACATTGCCACTTGGATTAACGGGCGCGAAGGAATGGTGAAGCGCTTCTTGATATTCTGTGGCGACAACACGCTACCTATCTTTGTTTTCCATATCATCAGCTACAAATTGGTCAGTCTGCTGAAGATATGGTACTACGACTTAAACTTTGCACAGATAGGATGCCACATGGTGATTCACGACCATGCCAAGGACGATGCGTTCTGGATACTCTATACCATCGTAGGAGTGGGCGTTCCGCTTGCGTGGACCTGGTGCTACCGGCGCATTAAGACTTCACGGCAGACTCCATCATCATGATTTGAGGCTCGCTGACGGCATATTTTTCCAACAGCGTTCTGTCGAAGAAGAACCATTTCACTGCATCATCCCCTCCTGCAGCCAAATACTTCTTAAAGCAATCAATCGCACCGTCTATCCTTCCTGAGAACCAAAGGCTGTAGGCATAGTTCAGCCAATCCTCTGCATAGACATTCTCGACGTTGGTCAGTTTCTGATACAGCTTGTCCGCCTGTTCCAACTGGCGGCAACACAGGTGAGTCCACGCCAGCACACGGTTCACCTGCTGATTCTCCGGCTCTTCATAATTCAAGCGGTAAAGCAGTTTCAGGGCATCCTCGTACTCTTCCATGTGAATCAGGCAGAGGCTCTTATACAATAAATAGGTAGAATTGTCGGGATGCAACAGCAGCAAATCGTCGTAAGCACTCTCCGCCTCGTCGTAGATTCCTAATTCGAAAAGATTGCGGGCCTTTCCACGCAGCGCTCTCTCATTATTCGGCTCTAACTCCAGTGCCTTGTCGTACTGCCCTACCCATATATAATATTGTACGGAACGATGGTCCTCGCTGTAAGAGTCCAGCAACTGCTGGGCAGGCTCTTCCATTTTCTGTCGCTTCAGCAGCCGCACTATCTGGTCTTTGTAAGACTCCAAAGGCGAGCCGGTGAACAGCGATTTCCTGAAGAACTCGCAACGGCCCAGAAAAGCATGGCTCACTTCAAAAGGATTCTCAAACTCATGACGGTTGGGGTAAAGGCGGAAAAAGCGATACAAGTCCATCAGGTATGACCGGCGGATATAGGCTGGCGATGACAGTTCCTCCTCGGCTATTTCGCCCATCGTTGCCTCGCCCTTGACCAACATCTTGCGCATGTTCTCGGGTATCTGGTCCATTACCTGCTGAAAGGCAATGATGAACGAGTATTTGTCGCTGTCGCAGAATGGTCCCACATGCATCATCTTCAACAGGAATTTATTCTCTTTCAACCGCTTGACGAAGTGGATAATATCGGGATGTTGGAAGAAGAACGGGGTGAACCAGTTGCAGATGTCGTAGAAAAAAGGAAAGCGCTTCATCTGCGAGAAGCCGCCGAAATAGATGTCGGAGCCCTGTTTCTGCATATCCATCATGCGTCCGAACGTAGCCTCCAGTTTCTCCATGCGCTGTTCGGAGGCTTCGGGGTGCAGAATGTCTTCCATCGGGTCTTCTTCCCGTTCCACGAGGCCGAACTGCGTCACCTGAAAATTCTGGTTCTTCATCAGGTCGGGCATGATTTCCTTCTGGATGGTATTCGTATCTTTCTCGGCATTCAGACTGAATATCAACTGCATCTGCAGCTCAGTGAGTTCCTCACAGACTTTCTTCGACTTGAGCAGCTGCAACACCATTTCTGTCTGTTCGGGATAGACCTTCTGCAGGTCATCGTTGAGCGCAAGCACCCAACCCACCAGTGCACGCTGACGCACGGTTTCTTCTTTCGACAACCGATACACGTTCAGCAGTATGCGGAATTTCACGATGTCATAGCGGTTCAGCAATGCAAGCGTCACCGCCGATACCAGCAGACGCTGGTCATTGGCATCGACCGTAGGCGATATGAGCATTTCCTCGAAATCATGCCCTATGCCGTCGGACCACATTCTCGAAGTCAGCACATAATTGAAGACGGCTCTCATCTGTTCGTGATGCTCTTTGTAGAGTTGCTCGCTCTTTTGCTCTCTTACCTCCTCCGCTTCCAAGTCCAGCATGGCTACATTGCTCACGAAGTCTTCCAATTCCTTGCGGATGTTCCTGAGCGACCATTCCTGCCGTTGCATCCGCACGTGGCTGTAGATGCCCGACAGCGTGGGATGCGACATGATATGATAGTAGGCAGCCACATTGGCATACAGCACATAGCACCGCTGCAGGAGATACTGGTAGAGCTGCGCCTGCTGCGGGTCGTTTGCACCGCGCCGCCAATAGTCCTCCATCAGTGCATATTCTGTTTTCAGTTCATTCAGCCGTTCAGCAGTCTGCGGCTGCGGATAGGCTGCCAGATAAGTCTCCATCTCGGCAATCGCCATACCGACGTTTCCGGCATGCAGCTGGCTCGCCACCCGTTGCAGTTGCATATTCGTTTCTGTCATCCTTACTTCTTTTTAAGCCATTTCTGTGCGGTGTCGATGTCACGCTGTCGGGGTCCCACGGCATGTTGGAACTTGATGGTGCGCGGCAATGAATCGACCACCGCTGCCGGCACCATACACTTATCGACTATCAGATGGCGATAACTCTTGAGTCCTTTCTTATTAATCGAGTCGCAAGCTGCATTATACGCCTTGATGAAAAGTTCCAGTTGCTTGCTCCGTTCGGGATGGCGCATTTCCTGTTCGCGGAATACGAGCACACCCATCTGCATGTCCAGCTGTCGGGTGTCGAGCACGACGGGGTTCTTCGCCGTGCGTGCCATCGTGGCGAGCGGTTCTTCAAAGAACAGGGCGTCCATCATGCTGTTCTGCAGCATCTGCATGCGCACATCCACGTCGTTAATCTGAACGCGGAAAACGTGTTCATCGCGGAGTTTCACCGAGTCAACTATCAGGTCGCTCAGCATGTCGGTCACCGAGAATCGGGTCATCGCCACCATCTTGTCGTCCAACTGCTTCAGCTGGTGAATGCGCGAATTGCGGTTGGCAATCAGTTGCCAATAGGTGTTCAACACGGAGACTTGACGCAGTTTCGTGCCGCGCTTCTCGATACATGCAACCCTCACCAGGTCGCTCACGCTGCCCTCCACGCGCCGACGCTCCAGCGCCGTATCACAGTCGATGTAGGCCTTGAACGGTTTCAGACGCACACCGCCGTTCAGTGTGTCGAACAACTGGTGATATTCGGCAACATACATGGGCAGACAGCCCAGTGTGGGCATCACAGCCACCTTCAGTGCTGCCGAATCGCGTCGAAGCGCCTCCTTGCGCTGCTGGCGGTGCTGGCGCTTCGTCTCTTCGTACGACTGTCCGCAAGCCGCCAGAAGTGCCACACCAATAACGAAATAAATAATCTTCTTCATAATCAGAATGCAAAGATACACATTAAATTTCAAAAGAGAACAAAATCATTTCATTTCTTTGTGATACTAAAATATAAAATCAGTTTTTCTTGCAAAGTTATCCAAAAAGATATACCTTTGCAACAAGAATGAATGAATAACTAACCAAACAGTATGAAGAAAGCATTATTGCTATTATTTTTATGCTCTGTTCAAATCATCAGTGCCCAACGCATCCGATTTAAGGAAGTAAACAAGCACATGATTGCAGAAGTAAGTGTGAACGAGAAAGTGAAAGTACGCACGCTGTTAGCTACGGGCTGTTCCATCACTGTGCTTGACAGCAGTTTTGTCGTTTCGTCAGGATTGGCATTAAACCTGACGCCATGCCATCATGCATTACGGCTGCCTGCCATTGGCAAAACACTATGGTGCTACCAGAAAATGGAAGATACGCTGTACGTCAATGGTCTGCGGAATACCAGACCGGTATATGTCGCCGATTTGAAAAAGGCAAGGAAATGGTTTAAAGACGGAGACTACAATATGGTGATGGGCAGCTGCTATATGGCAAAGGATGGCAGTCAGATGCTGACATTAAATATTGCTGACGGATATATAGAATATGGTAAGCGCGAATTACCCGAGAAGAAATTCAAGCGCGGCATCATGACAATTGACAAGAAAGGGCTCGTAGGAACTGACGCTCCGCTGCGCATCATGGATAGCAACTACAGATCGGGACAGATGATAGGAAGATTCATCATTGACACGGGCAATGCCAACTTCTTCGCGCTATTCGGTAAGAGTGAAGGAGTGATAGAATCCCTCGACAGGCAAGGCTTTGAACTTTTAGAAAGGTCGAAAAATGGAAAGGTCATCCAATACATCAAAATGGATTCTGCCGAACTGCTGGGCAAGAAAGTAAATATGGAAAAGAATGTTCTGCCGATTTTTCCAACGAAGGCTGGGAAGGAGTATGTAGGTTCCATAGGATACAAATTCTTAAGAGAAGTAGAGCTGGTATTGGATTATGACAATAATTATTTGTACATCAGATAATGGCAAAGGAAAAGGTAATGTATGTCTGCGAGAACTGCGGACAGGAATCAGCGAAATGGATTGGCAAATGTCCGGCTTGCGGGCAGTGGAATACGTTCAAGGAGATTAAGGCCTCACCACAACCCCTCTCCTATAGGCGAGGGGCTTTAGGAAGTGGCGGGGGGATTTCCGAACGTGGGCGCGATGCGGCACGGGTGCTGCGACTGCGTGATATTTCAGCGCACGACGACCCGCGCATCGACATGCACGACGAGGAACTGAACCGCGTGCTGGGCGGCGGACTGGTGCCGGGCAGCATCGTGCTCTTAGGCGGCGAACCAGGCATCGGCAAATCGACGCTATCGCTGCAGACAATGCTCCGACTGCCGGAGAAGCGCGTGCTCTACGTCAGCGGTGAGGAAAGCGCCCACCAGCTGAAAATGCGTGCCGAGCGCCTCGCGACCAGCACCGTGATCGGCGATTCCATCGCCGATAATTTCCTCATCCTCTGCGAAAATTCCCTCGAATCCATCTTCGACCATATCCGTGAGACGCAACCCGACATGGTGGTCATCGACTCCATTCAGACCATCGCCACCGAGGATGTCGAGTCGAGTGCCGGCTCGATTGCCCAGGTTCGCGAATGTGCCGCGGCACTGCTGCGCTTCGCCAAGTCGAGCGGTGTGCCCGTCATACTGATAGGCCACATCACGAAGGAGGGCACGCTGGCAGGACCGAAGATTCTGGAGCACATCGTGGATACCGTCATTCAGTTCGAGGGCGACCAGCATTATATGTACCGCATTCTGCGAAGCATCAAGAACCGCTTCGGCTCCACGTCGGAACTGGGCATCTACGAAATGCAGCAGACGGGACTGCGGCAGGTGTCGAACCCCTCGGAACTGCTGCTCACCGAAGACCACGACGGGCTCTCGGGCGTAGCCATCTCGTCGGGCATAGAGGGTGTACGTCCGTTCCTGGTCGAGACGCAGGCACTGGTATCTACGGCGGCTTACGGCACTCCGCAGCGCTCCGCTACCGGTTTCGACCAGCGCCGACTGAACATGCTGCTGGCGGTACTGGAGAAGCGCGTGGGATTCAAGTTGATGCAGAAGGATGTCTTCCTGAACATTGCCGGCGGACTGCGTGTGACGGATATGGCGATGGACCTCTCAGTGATAGCCGCTGTGCTGTCGAGCAATGTCGATACGCCGATTGAGAGTGGTTGGTGTATGGCTGGCGAGGTGGGCTTGAGTGGCGAGGTTCGCCCCGTGGCCCGCATCGAGCAGCGCATCAGCGAGGCGGAGAAATTAGGTTTCTCGCATATCATCATCCCAAAATACAATCTCTCCGGCCTTAACCGCAAGAAGTTCCAAATAGAACTTGTTCCCGTACGGAAAGTGGAAGAAGCGCTTAGAGCGCTGTTTGGGTGATATGTCTTTTGTTAATAACCCTGCCTTATTGCGCAATAAGGCAGGGGTATTGGAAAATAAGCGATGGTTATCAGCCACACAACATCAGCATCAAGTAAGCGGATTCAATTGTGTCCACATTCAGCAAATTTTTGTCCGCGGACATGTTAATTCTCGTTACCTATCTGCTAAAATACGTTAACGACGGACTGAAAGTGACACATAAGCATTACCTTTGCACCGTTTTTTTTAATAAACCTTTATATGTACAAACCAAATTTCAATCAGCGCAGAGCACTCCGCTTCCGCCAGTTCACGCGGAAACGATGGGCACTCTTTGCCTGTTTGGGACGCGTGGTAACCATCAGCGTACTGAGCGTAGCGACGCTGCAATCAGCAGCCGCCGCCACCGACGATGATGGCAAAACAGCGGTCGGCAATTCCGTTGCCGACACCCCCACCGCCCCCGACAAGGAAGCGACCCTCGACGACGTAGAGGTCACCGGCTCGCGCGCACCGCTTGCTTTGGGGCAAGCAGCGAGAATGGTCACTGTACTGAGCCGCGACGAAATACAGGCGGCGCCAGTACAAAGTATTAACGATTTGCTGAAATACGCCGTCGGCGTAGATGTCCGTCAGCGAGGGCCCATTGGCGCGCAGACCGACATCGGCATCCGAGGCTCCACGAGCGAGCAAATCACCATCCTACTGAATGGCATCAATATTTGCGATCCGCAGACGGGCCACAATGCCTTCGACCTGCCTTGCGACATCATGGACATCGAGCGCATCGAAATCCTCGAGGGTCCTGCCGGTCGTGTCTATGGCACCAGTTCATTGGTAGGGGCGATTAACATCGTGACGCGCACCGCCAGCAGCAACAAAGCTGACGTCCGGCTCGAAGGTGGTTCCTTCGGCTATCTGTCGGCAGCAGGGCGCCTGGCGATGGGCGGTCACAGCCTGAGTGCCAACTACACCCGCAGCGACGGCTACAGCCGTGCGAAGAGTGGCGCACTGAACAGCGACTACAGCGGGGGCAAAGTGTTCTATCAAGGCGAATATGGTCATGAGAACCTTCGCCTGAAATGGCATGCAGGACTGTCCACAAAGGGTTTCGGTTCGAACACATTCTACAGTGCGAAGTTCGACGAACAGTTTGAGAAGACCGTGAAGATTTTCACCGCCCTGCAAGGCGATTTCACCGTAGGACCGCTGCACCTGCGCCCCAGCATCAACTGGAATCGGTCGCACGACCGCTTCGAACTCATTCGCGGGTCAGAAACAAAGGTGCCCTTCAACTACCACCGCACCGATGTCTTCGGTCTCAGTCTGAATAGCTACTTCGACTGGCTGCTGGGCCGCACCGCCTTCGGTGCTGAGTTCCGCAACGAGGACATCGTGAGCACCAACCTGGGCGAACCTCTCTCCGAAGCGTTCAGCCACTACAAGGTGGGGCTCAACCGTTCGAATCTCTCTTTCCACTTGGAGCACAACATCCTGCTGAAGCGCTTCACCCTCTCGGCAGGCTTCATTGCCGTCAAGAACACGTGGAACCAGATGCCCTTCAAGCTCTATCCGGGCATCGATGCCAGCTATCGCATCGGCACGAACTGGAAAATCTACGCCTCGTATAATTCCTCGCTGCGCATGCCGTCGTTCACCGAACTCTACTACAGCGTGGGCGGTCATAAGGCCGACAAATACCTGAAGCCCGAGGAACTGCATGCCGTCGAGGGCGGTGTGAAATACAGCTCGGCACACTTCACCGCCAAAGCCAGCGTATTCCGCCACCACGCCCGCAACATGATAGACTGGGTGATGGACACGCGCGAGGCGGACCCCGTGTGGCAGAGTGTCAACCATACGAAAGTGAACACCACCGGAGTGGAAGCGTCAGCAACTCTCAACACTCAATTCTCAACTTTCAACTTATCCTACTGTTATCTGCATCAGGACAAGGACTTGGAAGAGCACTTGCAGTCGCAATACTCGCTGGAGTATCTGCGCCATAAGTTGACGGCATCGGTGCTGATGCACATCATGAGCCGCTTGGACCTCAACGTGAAGTATCGCTTCCAGGACCGCATGGGCTCATACACCACCATCGACGGCGAGGTGCGCAACTATCACCCCTACTCCGTCGTCGATGCCCGCCTCAGCTGGAATGCCGACACCTATAATATATATATAGAGGCAGACAACCTGCTGTCGCACCGATATGTCGACTACGGCAACGTGCCACAACCCGGATGCTGGGTGATGGCAGGAATGAAAGTTCATTTCTCTCTTTAATAAATCAGGCTCGGATTGACGATCAAATCCGAGCCTGACTCTTTATGCCAAGCAGAAATCGAGGTCGGCGGTAATCTGCTCCTTATCCAAATGCTGACCGATAAACACCAACTTCTGCATGCGGTCGCCATACTCTGGGTCCCAATCCTTCTTAAGCTGCGGATTCATCGCCATCATATTTTCCAACTCGTCCTTCGGCATCGTGGCATACCACTGTCCGACATCACGCAGCGACACCTGGCGGCCTGCCTGTTCGAAGACGTAGCACGTATCTTCCTCGCCCTTGAAGTAGCAGATGCCCTTGGCACGGATGATGCTCTTAGGCCACTTGCGAGCCACGAATTCATCGAACAGTCCGAGGTTCAGCGGCCGACGGGCATAATAGACAAACGTGCCGATGCCGTACTCCTCCGCCTCGCCCTCATCGTGATGATGATGGTGGTGATGGTGATGTTCATGCTCATGCTCGTGGTCATGGTCATGGTCATGATGATGATGTTCGTGCTCATCGTTGTCATCATCATCGTCGTCATCATCGTCGTCGTGGTGACCTTCTATCTCCTGAATCCAAGCGGCAGAGGTAGCCACTTCGTCGAAGTTAAACTTCTCGGTATGAATCAGACGGTCGAGGTCAACATCACAGTAGTCGCACTCGATGATATCGGCCTTGGGCTGAATGGTACGGATAATCTGGCGCACCTCGCCCAACTCCTCCTTCGACACTTCTGAGGCCTTGTTCAGCAGGATGGTGTTGCAGAACTCAATCTGCTGAATCACCAGGTTCTCAATATCCTCCTCGTCAATGTTCTGGCGCAGCAGGTCGTGTCCACCCTGGAACTCGTCGCGCATACGCAGTGCATCCACCACGGTCACGATACTGTCCAACTGCAGATAGCCGTCCTTGATATATTCCGGTCCCAGCGACGGAATGCTGACGATGGTCTGGGCTATAGGACCGGGCTCGCAGATGCCACTGGCCTCAATCACGATATAGTCGAAGCGGTGCATGGCGAGAATCTCCTGCAACTGCTTCACCAAATCCATCTTCAGCGTACAGCAGATGCAGCCGTTCTGCAGTGCCACCAGCGAATCGTCCTGTTGGCCCACTACTCCACCCTTCTCAATCAGGTCGGCGTCAATGTTCACTTCGCCGATATCATTCACGATGACCGCGAACTTGATTCCCTTCTGGTTCTGCAAGATGCGGTTCAGAAGTGTAGTCTTACCGCTGCCTAAATAACCCGTAAGCAGCAGGACGGGAACATTTGGAATATTCATCTTCGTTTCTCCTTATTTTATTTTTCGGAGTGCAAAGTTACAAGTTTTCTTCGACTTTTTGACAACTCTGCCTTACATTATTTATAATGGTAAGCAAAAAAGATTTAAATTATGAACTGTGAACTATGAACTATGAACTTATTTTCGTATCTTTGTGCTCGATTTGAATATTCAATATTTTTAATTATACAGCATTATGACAATCAATGAAATGAACTTTGCCGGTAAGAAGGCAATTGTACGTGTAGATTTCAACGTACCCTTGGATGAGAATGGTAAAATCACTGACGACACCCGTATCCGTGGTGCACTGCCCACACTGAAGAAGATTCTGGCTGACGGTGGTGCTGTCATCATCATGTCGCACATGGGCAAGCCCAAAGGAAAGGTTGACATGAAGAAGAGTCTGGGTCAGATTCGCGAGGCTGTAGAGAAGGCTCTGGGTGTTCCCGTTGCTTTTGCTCCCGACTGCGCTAAGGCTCAGGAGCAGGCTGCTGCCCTGAAGATGGGCGAGGCGCTGCTGTTGGAGAACCTGCGTTTCTATCCTGAGGAGGAAGGCAAGCCCGTTGGTATCGACAAGGAAGATCCAAAATATGACGAGGCTAAGAAGGCTATGAAGGCTAGCCAGAAGGAGTTCGCCAAGACTCTGGCAAGCTATGCTGACTGCTACGTGATGGATGCCTTCGGTACTGCTCACCGCAAGCATGCTTCTACAGCTGTTATCGCCGACTATTTCGATGCTGACAACAAAATGCTCGGTCTGCTGATGGAGAAGGAAGTTCAGGCTGTTGACGCCGTACTCTCTAACATCAAGCGTCCTTTCGTTGCCATCATGGGTGGTTCGAAGGTTTCTTCTAAGATCGGTATCATCGAGAACCTGCTCGGCAAGGTTGACAAGCTGATTCTCTGCGGTGGTATGACCTACACCTTCGCTAAGGCTCACAATGGCGAAATCGGTAACTCTATCGTTGAGCTCGACAAGCTGGATGTTGCTCTGGGTGTTGAGGAACTGGCTAAGAAGAACGGCGTAGAGCTCGTTCTGGGTAGCGACTGCACTGCTACCAACGGTCTCGACTTCGGTACCATGACTGTTAAGCCCGGTTCTGAAATCATCACCTGCCCTGCCAACAAGGTTCCTGCCGGTTTCGAGGGTGTTGATGCCGGTCCTGCTTCTCAGGAGGACTTCCGCAAGGCCATCAAGGGTGCCAAGACTATTCTGTGGAATGGTCCTGCAGGCGTCTTCGAGTGCGACGACTTCACTGCCGGTAGCCGTGCTATCGGTGAGGCTATTGCCGAGGCTACTGCTGAGGGCGCCTTCTCACTGATTGGTGGTGGCGACTCTGTAGCTTGTGTCAACAAGTTTGGTCTGGCCGACAAGGTTAGCTACATCTCTACCGGTGGCGGTGCACTGCTCGAGGCTATCGAGGGCAAGATTCTGCCAGGTGTTGCAGCTATCAAAGGCGAGTAATCGACAATAAAACGTTTACGTAAAAAAAATCCCGATAGGCCGTACAGCGTATCGGGATTTTATTTATCTTTGCACCAACAAACTATTAAAACATATAAAACTATGAGTAAGAAATTTGTCATTGGAGACCGCACGAAAGATGAGTACATCTCTGTGCTTGACATCGAGAAGAAGAAGTTAGAGTTTACCAACCACCTGGGTTCTGCCAAGGAGTTCCACGGATTCGAGGACACCAAGGCTATCCTGAAACAGTTGCAGTCGGAGACGAGTGGCTATCTGGAGGACCTGCAGGTTTATATCAAGGATGAAGACGGCAAGGCACACCGCCCTGACGAGCGCGACATGATGCCGCTGTAAAAAAGACAAAAAAAAATAAAAGCCAGCTGATGTAGCTGGCTTTTATTTTGCTCTTTAATCTTCTTCCTTCATCTCAGCCTCGTGCTCCTTGATGAGCTGCTGCTGGATGTCGTTAGGAACGAGTTCGTAGCTGGAGAAGCTGGTAGAGAACGATGCACGTCCACCAGTCAGCGACGAGAGGGCGATAGAGTAGCTTGCCAACTCCTTCAGAGGAATCTTGGCGGTCAGTTTCTGATAACCGTTCTCGCTGTCCATACCCATGATGATGGCGCGACGACCCTGCAGGTCGCTCATCACATCACCCATATAGTCGGCTGGAACGAGCACTTCCAAATCGTAGATTGGCTCCAACACCTTTGGACCTGCCTCCTTGAAGGCGGCTGAGAAGGCATTGCGGGCTGCCAACATGAACGAAAGTTCGTTAGAGTCAACGGGGTGCATCTTACCGTCGTAAACAATGACGCGGACGTCGCGGGCGTATGAACCGGTCAATGGTCCCTGTTCCATACGCTCCATCACACCCTTCAGGATGGCAGGCATGAAGCGCATATCGATAGCACCACCGACAACGCTGTTGATGAATACCAGCTTGCCGCCCCAGTCGAGGTCTTTCTCTTCCTTCGACTTGATGTTCATCTTGAACTCCTGACCGTTGATGGTGAACGATGTCGGGTCGGGCATTCCATCGGTGTAAGGCTCCACAATCAGGTGCACCTCACCGAACTGGCCGGCACCACCCGACTGTTTCTTATGACGATAGTCGGCACGAGCCATCTTCGTGATGGTCTCACGATATGGAATCTTCGGCTCCTGATATTCAATCTGAATTTTTTCATTATTCTCCATACGCCACTTCAACGTGCGGAGGTGGAACTCACCCTGTCCGTGAACGATAATCTGGCGCAATTCCTTCGACTGCTCGACAACCCATGTGGGATCTTCCTGACGCATGCGTTGCAGGGCTGCCATCATCTTCTCGGTCTCTGCCTCGTTGACGGCCTTGATGGCACGCGAGAACTTAGAGTTAGGATATTTGATGAAGTCGAACTTATTCTCGACATCCTTGCCGTTCAGGGTGTTGCCGGTCTTCACGTCCTTCAGTTTCACGGTACAGCCGATATCACCGGCTACCAACTGGTCAACCTGAATACGGTTGGCACCTGCGCAGGCATAAATCGTACCGATGCGCTCC
>OCTX014529960.1_pt1 | contig 40109 bp, 39 predicted proteins | sample 1539691 | NCBI WGS metagenome assembly OCTX01 (sample SAMN02144231, study PRJEB22623) | gut metagenome | biome: sheep rumen | host: Ovis aries | place: New Zealand
GCTCCTGTGAAGCAGTATTTCATCACGGAGACGAACGCTACGGTGCATTTCATGGGCGGTTCGTACCATCCTATGATGGTGTTTGCCATTCTCATCGGTATATTCCAAATCCTGTTTGCTATGGGCTTCAAGGTAGTGAAGATCACCTTACGCGACGGTTTCAAATACGCGGCGTATGATTGTGCATGGCTTGTTGCTTTAGTGACGCTCATCGTATGGGCGGCAACCGCAAGTTCGCTATCTACCATCGGACTCTATTGCATTTATGCAATTTTGGGTATATGCGCGCTGTTCATCCTGTTCTACAGCAATCCGGATCGCAAGATTCTGCTGGTGAATATCGGTGGCGGTTTATGGGGCACGTATAATATGGTCAGCGGCCTGCTGGGCGATGTGCTGTCGTATATCCGTTTGTTCGCGCTGGGTCTCGCCGGAGGTATTTTAGGCAATGTGTTCAATGCCTTGGCACTTCAAGCCGGAGGGGCATTGCCAGGATGGATAGGATGGCTGCCGACCTTGCTGATCATGGTCTTTGGCCACGCGCTTAATTTCGCGCTCTGCTTGATCTCATCCGTGGTTCACCCGATGCGTCTTACCTTTGTGGAGTTCTACAAAAATGCAGGCTTCGAAGGTGGCGGAAAAGAGTATAAACCATTCAAAAAATAACTTGTACACATTAATCATTAAATAATAAAGTATTATGACATTAAATTTGATTATTGCCTTTATTGGCGTAGCATTCATGGTCGGTCTGTCCGGCGTCGGTAGTGTTTATGGTTTGACAATATGCGGTAACGCCGTAGTTGGTTCGCTAAAGAAGCGTCCGGAAGCTATGGGTACGTATATCTTGTTGTCCGCACTGCCTTCTACTCAGGGTATCTACGGTTTCGTGGGTTACTTTATGATTCAGAAATATCTGACAGCAGGTATTACCACTCTTCAAGCTGCAGCTATTCTGGGTGGCGGTATGGCTTTGGGTCTGGTGGCTCTTCTGTCCGCAATCCGTCAAGGTCAGGTTTGTGCAAATGGTGTTGCAGCAACCGGAGGCGGTCACAATGTAACAGCCGGAACCATGATTATGGCAGCTTTCCCTGAGTTCTATGCGATCTTGGCATTGCTGGTTGTAATCCTGTTGGGTAGCGTCATGGGCGAGCCCGTTGTAATGTAATCATGAGCAAAGCATTTGTTTTTCCAGGCCAGGGAAGTCAGTTCCCTGGCATGTGCAAAGACTTGTACGATGCGCATGAAGAGGCGCGCGAGATGTGCCAGGCAGCCAACAGGCTGCTTGGCTTCTCGCTCACCGATGTGATGTTTGAGGGCTCTGCGGACGACCTCAAACAGACCAAAGTGACCCAACCCGCAGTCTTTCTCCATTCCGTTGTTTCCCAACGTCTGATGACGATCGAGAAGCCGGACATGGTAGCCGGACATAGTCTTGGTGAGTTCTCGGCTCTTGTGGCTTGCGGTGCACTTCGTTTTGAGGACGCCTTATTATTAGTGTCCGCGCGTGCGCAGGCGATGCAAGCTGCCTGTGAGCAAAACCCCGGCACGATGGCGGCTGTCCTTGGTCTGGAGGATGAGAAAGTGGTGGAGATTTGTGAGGCTCAAACGGGTGGAGTAGTAGTTGCGGCGAATTTCAACTGTCCGGGGCAAGTGGTTATCTCCGGCGATATCGAAGCAGTCAAAGCCGCTTGCGTGGCAATGAAAGAAGCCGGTGCACGGAGAGCCTTGCGTCTGCCTGTCGGTGGTGCTTTCCACTCGCCACTCATGGCTCCCGCAGCGGAAGATCTCAAGGCTGCTATCCTGAAGACAGAGTTCAGAAAACCTTTCTGCCCGATCTATCAGAATGTCTCTGCTATAGCAGAGATAGAACCGGAAACGATCCGCGAAAACCTCTTAAAACAACTCACAGCCCCCGTTCGTTGGACGCAAAGCGTGCAAAACATGATCGCGGACGGCGCAAACGAATTCTATGAATTCGGTCCGGGAGATGTGCTCAAAGGCCTGATTCGCAAGATCAATCCGGAAGTAACGGTTGGTTAATCCTAAGAATAAGAAGCAACATACGATGTTGAAACGGTTCATAACCATATTGATAACCTTAATTTCTATTGGAAGTATGGCACAGACGCAACTATACCGCGGGAAATCATCATACAGCGGTGATATTATCTATTCGTTTGACGGCAAAGCCGTATATAAGGGCCGCAGTTCCTATTCCGGAGATATCTTATATTCATGGGACGGCAAGTACATCTACAAGGGGCGTAGTTCCTATTCCGGAGATATTCTCTATTCCTGGGATGGGAAATACCTCTACAACGGCAAATCGTCATACAGCGGAGATATTCTACTTACGTTTGATGGTACTTATATTTACCGAGGCAAATCTACTTATTCCGGTGATATTCTATATACCATCTCCGGCGGCTATGTTTATCGTGGCAAATCAACCTATAGCGGCGATATCCTGTATTCCATCAATGGTGTTTTGCCGCTTCCGGTTCTCATCATGATGATTCAATAATGACTTCATATGCAAAGATCAACAAAGTATAAATTGAATATTGGAATAGGGGCGTTAATAGCGTTTCTATATGTCCTGATACCGGTGGATGTTTCACCCGATGTCGTGCCAGTCGTCGGATGGATTGATGATCTCGTTGCAATCCTTTTGGCTGTTACTAACGGCCTTGTTTTTGCATCAAAACTCAAAAAAGACAAATAAATTTGTACATACCAGAAAATTGTTGTGTCTTTGCACCGTAAAGGCTAAACCAACCTCTGCCGTCACTCACTGACGTTAAACAGGAGGACATATTGAATATTTTTTGTTTGACACGGCTCTGGAACCTAGGAAATTTCAAAACGTGTAAATACCGAAGAACAACATGAGCAAACGTCCTTGCGTCAGCATGGGCGTTTCTTGTTGGTATTTACTGGTTTTCCTAGGACCACAAAGCATGAACAAGAACCGTTCATGCTTTTTGTGTTTAATTTATAGGCCGCCCAAAAAGGACCAAAAAGGACTTTGCGTATATCGTAAAAAAGCAGTACTTTTGCACCGTCAAACGGAGAAAGCCCAAAATCCATAAAAGAGTAGGCAAAACAAACAATCAAATCTATTATGAAAAAACTACTATTTGTAATGACAATTGCTTTTTGCACAGTTATCCTAACTGGATGCAGTTCTTCGCCCAAAACGACCATCACCGTCTCAGAAGAGGATGCTGAGTATCTGGCGGATGTGATCAATTTTAGCCATCTCGGAGAAAAAGGAAATGATTTTATACAAATTGTTCCCGGTACTTATGATGTAGTCTCCAAGGACGGATTATTATCAACTACCATTTCATTGAAGATTGTGGAAGGAAAGAAATATCCTTCCTTCAAAGCCGATGAATTCAGCCTTTATGTGACCGATGTAGAATATAAATACATCAAGATAGAGAATGAAAAGGTGGAATTCAAGGCGGAAGAAAAAGATGCTGCTTACAGAGCATTATGTAATGCGTCCATAGGACAAGTGATAGACGTAACTTTCAAATACACAGCCGCTAACGCCGATGAAATCAATAAAATCCTGGAATCAATTCATTCCTGCGAAGTGGAATTGGTAATTGAAGAACCGGATGAGTATTAACATATCAACCCTTTAATTTTTATTGTTATGAAACTGAAACATTTTGCTTTTGTGGCATTAGTGGCATTATTCGCTGCGTGCACCAACCAGGAATCGCTTCTCAAAGATTATGAGAAAGCTTGTGAAAAAGGAGATGCGATCAAGGCCGCTAAAATTCTTGACCAGATGGAGAAAAAGTATCCTAACAATGCCGACTGGACCTTGGAACAGCAGGAACGAATGGAAAAGGCATCTATCGAGCTCTCGAAAAAATCACTGGAGGATGCCAGCGACATGTTGGACGCATTCAAAGGTTTGTAGAATTTATTTTGTCTCTAAAACAGGGCGGGCGGAAATTCCGTCCGCCCTGTTTTTTTATAATTATTTGTATATGTCAAAAAAATATTGTATCTTTGCAGCCGATATGAACAAATACGCACCCGAAATAACAACGCTGCGGATGGATATTGAGCATGAAGCTAAACGCAAGATCCGTACGCCGTATGATTTTGAGTTCCTGGCAGGTGTGATCTGGGAACGTCTGCACGAGAATATATCTCCGACTACGCTCAAACGCCTCTGGGGTTATATCGACGGCGCGGACACAACTCGCCGCTCGACGCTATGCCTGCTCGCGCAGTTTCTCGGTTTTGCCGACTGGGAGGCTTATGTGGCATCTCTTGCTACCCGTACTGACATCGAGAGCATAGCTTTTAAGGGCGATGGCGTTCATATCGATGATCTGAAGAAAGGAGATAGGGTAGAGGTAACTTGGCTGCCGAACAGGCGATGCGTTTTTCGATATGACGGCGGAGCGCATTTCACGGTAGAAGAAGCCGAAAACGCCAAACTGCATGTGGGAGATTCGTTTGAAACAGCCTGTTTCCTGACCGGGCAACCGATGTATCTGGATAAGCTACAAAGGGACGAAGACCCAAGTACAAGTGAAGGCATTTCGTATGTGGCCGGCTCCAGAAACGGGTTAAATTCTGTTAAAATAATATAACGTGGAAAGTTCGTCAGATTTCATAGTGCCTGCTGATTTTTCGTCAGAATGGCGAGAAATTATGCTCGTTCAAACCCGCTCACGCACGCATATTTACACTGCGACACGTTACGGGAGACGGTTTTTGCTCAAGGGTTTAGCACCCGAAGCAGCCTCTTTGACGGACTATCGTTTGCAACAGGAACAAGAGTTCCAACTCGGAATCCAGCTCGTCCATCCGAATATTGCAGCCACCTATTCTTTGGAGGAAATCGACGGAGTAGGGAGGTGTATCGTCCAAGAATGGATAGACGGTATAACGCTTCGCGAATGGCGGCAGACGAACCCTTCCAAAGCTGTCAAAGAACGCGTTTTGAACCAACTGCTGGATGCTTTGGATTATATTCACGGTCTACAATTGGTTCATCATGACCTTAAGGCCGATAATATCCTTATAACCAGAAATGGCACGAACGTCAAACTGATTGACTTTGGTCTTTCTGCCACGGACGCCACACTCTCGCCGGTCTCCAATGATCCGCGCACGGATATAGAAGCGCTACAACGCCTATTCCCGGATATCTGTCCTAAAGGACAGTTTTCCAATATAGATGCTCTGCGCAAGGTTATTAACCGCCGTAAAAGGCTCCTGCGGCTTTTGCCTGTGATGCTATCCGCTGTATTATTGGCGGCGGCTGTTTCGCTTTTTTATCTTTCCTGGCACGAACGGCATCTGGAGCAACAACGATTTGAGGCAATGACCAACCAAGTGGATTATTACATAGCGCAGGAACGTACACAATTGCAGGAAATACTTGATCGTCGCGAAGCGTACGATGGCAATAATACAAAGGATTTTGATGCTTATCAAGCGGACCTCAGTGATTTACTCAATGTGGTGCAATATTATGCATTCACGCTGCTGGATTCTGTTGCCAATCAATACGATGCTACAGATCCGCTTCGCGAGCAGTTATGGCAGACATGGATGCATCGCCATCTGGAACTATCTAACGAACTTCTTCAGGTTCAAACCTCAAAACTACAATATTGACCGATTTCATCGGAAAAAATTTGCATATTTGCAATTTTTGTAGTAATTTTGCAGCCGATATTAGCATATCTGTATGAATGGTATATGAGAAAGTGCCATTCTATGACCTAATCGTGATTATGTAAAATAGTGTATATGAGAAAGACGAAAAATATAAAAGAAATTGAGGAAAGTTGGATTGAGGTGTTACCTATTAAGAAAATGGTACTCTTCCCCGGGATTATGATGCCGGTGGCTGTATCCAGCAAAAATAGTCTGAAACTTGTCAGAGCCTCTGAGCGAAATAATACACCGCTCATCGTTCTGTCGCAAAAAGATCCGGTCTCATCCGAACCTGCAGGAAAAGATGATTTATATGAGATGGGAACATATGCCCATGTGCTGCAAATCATCCCTGTGCCGGAAATGGGCCAAGAGACAGTTATGGCCATTCTGGAGGGAGAACATCGGGTACAGGTGACAGACTTTCAAAAAGCCACATCTTCTACCCTGCTTGCCAATGTGACAGTCTGCGACGAAGAAATGCCGCTTACCAGCAACAAAGAATTCAAAGTAAAAGTGGATTCGATCAAAGAAGTGGTAATGAAGCTGCTGGAAGAGAAAGAACAAGCGGAATCCAATGGTGCCTTGATTACTATTAAGAGCATAAAAAGTAGTCCTTCTTTGCTTAATTACGTCTGTGCAATATACCACTTCCCTGTAGAATTCAAGCAGGAATTGCTTAAGATTGATTCGCTCGACCAGCGCGCTTCAACTTTGTTGGATGCTTTGCAGAAAGAACTTGAAATGCTCAATATCAAGGCGGATATTCGTCGTCGTACCATGGAAAAAATGGACAAGCAGCAACGCGAATATTTCCTGCAACAAGAGATTGAGACTATCAAAAAAGACTTGGGTGATGCAGACTCCGGTGCGCAAAAAATGAAGGAACTGCGTGAGCGCGCCGAGCAAAAACACTGGACACAGTCTGTAGCCGCTGTTTTTCAACGGGAATTGCAGCGTCTGGAGCATATGCCTACCCACTCGCCTGAATACTCCACCCAACTGGATTATCTCGAGACGATGCTGGATCTGCCATGGTCCGTTTATTCCGAGGATAACTACGACATGCTGCACGCACAGGAGATCCTAAACCGCGACCACTATGGGTTGGACAAGGTGAAGGAACGGATAGTCGAATATCTTGCAGTGCAACGCCAATTGGGACTTCGCAGCCAAAAAGAAAAAGATTCACATCCCGTTAAGTCCCCCATCCTATGTCTCTACGGACCTCCGGGAGTCGGCAAAACAAGTCTTGGAAAGAGTATCGCAGAAGCACTCGGACGCAAGTACGCGCGCGTCTCTTTAGGTGGGCTGCATGATGAAGCCGAGATACGCGGACACCGCAGAACATACATCGGTGCTCTACCCGGACGAATCATTGACAGTATCAAGAAATGTGGTACGTCCAATCCGGTTTTTGTACTCGATGAAATCGATAAAATAGGTGCAGATTACAAGGGCGATCCTACATCCGCTTTACTTGAAGTATTGGACCCAGAGCAGAATAGCACTTTCCACGACAATTATCTGGATGTGGATTACGACCTGAGTAAAGTACTCTTTATCGCTACCGCCAATAGTCTTGAAACGATTCCCCGTCCCCTACTCGACAGAATGGAATTAATAGAGATGACCGGATATCTGCAGGAAGAGAAAGAGGAGATAGCCAAGAGACATCTGATACCGAAAGAACTGGCAAACCATGGTCTGAAAGCATCGCAGCTGAAATTCAAGAAAGAGATCATCGGTCATATCATTGATGATTATACACGCGAATCCGGTGTGCGTTCACTCGAACGTCAGATCGCTACTATATGTCGTAAGATCGATACCAAACTGGCTCTGGGCGAGGAATACAATATCTCTGTGACACTTGACGATGTACGTGAATACCTTGGACAGGCGCGTTTTAGTCGGGATAGTTGGGAAACTAATAAATATATAGGAGTAGTCACCGGTTTGGCATGGACACAGGTTGGCGGCGAAATACTCTTTATCGAGACCAGCCTCTCGTCCTCCAAGACGCCTACTCTCACACTAACCGGCAACTTAGGTGATGTAATGAAAGAGTCTGCCACTTTGGCCTTAGGCTATGTCAAAGCCCATGCCCGGGAATTAGGTATCGATCCGGAAATATTTGAGACCACAGCAGTGCATATCCATGTACCGGAAGGAGCGATACCAAAGGATGGTCCTTCTGCCGGTATCACTATGACAACCGCACTCGTGAGTGCTTTCACCAAACGGCTCGTTAAACCCCGGATTGCTATGACCGGTGAAATGACGCTACGAGGCAAAGTACTGCCAATAGGCGGAGTCAAAGAAAAACTGCTCGCAGCGAAACGAGCAGGTATCACGGATATCATTCTCTGTGAAGATAATAAAAAAGATGTAGCAGAGATTGCGCCGATATATCTAAAAGGTCTGAATCTGCACTATGTGCATGACATCAGCGAGGTGCTGAAAGAAGCACTCCAATAGGGATTATTTACTGGAGAATTCCTCAAAGGTATTGTCGGTATAATACACCACAATACGACTAATTTGCTTCGAGGGAGCCGCAGGAGTCTGCGGCTCTTCTTTGTTTGTATTGCGTACGACCGTCCTCTTTCCCTCTGGAGCCAAACTGTCAAACAATCCCGCTTCTTGGCCGGGGGCAGTGCGCCACATCTCTCCTGCGCCCAGAATCAGCCATTCCGGATTAAGAGTAGGATACCGCTCCATTATACGCCGCATTACATCCAGGCTGGGATTATTGCGACCTGCCATCATATTGCTAATTGTGCCCGGACGGACATGAATCTCTTCAGCAAATTGACGTGCGGACAAATTCATTGATTTTATAACAGCATCTATGCGCTCTCTTTCGTTCATGACAATTAGATATTTTGAAATTCTGCGCAAAGGTACAAAAAATAATTGAAATACACAAATCTGTGCATATATTTTTGTGAATTATTTTTGTATATTTGTGAATATCGTATCAGCGGCAATATGTTAACAAGATTTCAAACTCCCTTCGTGGAACATTTTTACACACTCAATATATCTCTCTGGTAGATATGTGCATTGTTCATCCTTAAATATATTGTTATTATACTATAGATAAACATTGCACATTATTAATAATAAGCACTTTAGCAATCAACACACAAGTAAATAACCATCAAAAAAGGCTGGTTTGATATATTGCGTGATCAATATTATAGTAATACTTTAAGTAGATTTCATAATAATTGATTTATAATGAGTTATGCTTTTGTGATTGGTATATATGCTGATTTTTTTTCTGTTGTTTCGTAATACATCTCCGTGATAAACTATCAAGTAATACCCAACTCCCCTACTCCATACCTGCTAATTGTGTATTATAGCTAATTAGAGAAACAATATTGTACTTTGTGAATAGTAGATTTGTGTACAACTAATACGTGAATAGTGTTCACATTTATTGTGCTATAAATGTATACTTTTTTCTTGCATAGTTCACGAAAATTTTGTACCTTTGCATCGAATTTAAGACAAAGACACGATTCAGCGGCTATTACCGTTAAACCCAAAACCTATTAACTTATGAAACTAAATGTTTACACATTGAAACAACAAACGCAGGATTTTGTCCTGCGTTTGTTTGTGGAGCCATCCGGCGGTTCTACTCCGTCCTATTCTGACTCAACTATGACATCTTCTTCGGATTATTGCACTTGTTCACATGTAGGTACTCATGCACGTTTGCATAGTTAAGAGACTAATAACTTCACTTAATGATTCTCTTACTTAATCTCCTGTACCTTGATACCATCGCGCTCCAAAAGAGCATTAATGGTCGGTTCTCCGCCGCGGAAGCGTTTGTACAGATCCATAGCTTTCTCCGTACCACCCTTCTCTAAGATGTTCTCACGGAAGCGTTTAGCGGCCTTTTTGTCAAAGATAGTGCCACCTTTCTTTTGTTGTGCTGCCTTGAAAACAGAGAATGCATCTGCATCCAGCAATTCGGACCATTTATAGCTGTAATAGCCGGCAGCGTATCCGCCGGAGAAGATATGGGTAAACGCACAACACATCTGTGTGCCGGGCACATTGGGCAATACTTGAACCTGGGCCATTGCATCATCACTGAAACGAACAACAGACTCTAAGGTTCCGATAGTCTCATTCACCTCGAAAGGTTTCTCTAATGTGTGCCATGCCATATCAAGATAGCCGAAACTTAATTGGCGCACGCAAGAATATGCGGCATGATATGTCTGCGAAGCATGCATCTTGTCTAGTAATTCCTGTGGAAGAGCTTCTCCTGTTTTGTAGTGCTTTGCAAAGGTGTCAAGGAACTCTTTCTCATCAATGAAGTTTTCGTTGAACTGGGAAGGCAATTCTACGAAATCACGCGGCACGTTGGTACCGCTTTGTGCTGCATATTGGCATCGTGTCAGCATACCATGCAGACCGTGACCGAACTCATGCAGGAAAGTGCGAACCTCATCGTACGTGAAAAGTGCCGGTTTGTCTGCGGTCGGACGGGTAAAGTTCATAACGTTTACGATATGCGGACGATGATCTTTCTTTCCTTTGATATACTGCGGCTGGAAATCATTCATCCATGCGCCTCCGCGTTTGCCGTCCCGCGGATGGAAATCTGCATAATAAACAGCCAGGAACTTGCCCTTTTCGTCAAATACCTCATAGGCGGTTACCTCCGGGTTATAAACTTGAATTTTCTTGTTCTCTTTGAATTTCAAGCCATAGAGGCGTTCTGCAAGACCAAACACACCCTTCTTGACATTCTCCAACTCGAAATACGGACGCAGATCATCATCGGAGATCGCATATTTCTCTTGTTTGAGTTTCTTGGAATAATAGCTGAAATCCCATGGTTGAAGATGTGCGGCATAGAATCCGTGCGCATGAGCGTAATCCTCTACTTCTTTCACCTCCTCACGTGCTGCCGGCATATAGGCGTCGCGCAGTTGATCCAAGAGGCTATACACGGTCTCAGGTTTCTCCGCCATCGTCTTGTACAGCGATTTCTCTGCGTATGTCTTCTTTCCGAAAAGATTAGCCAGTGCCAAACGTGTATTGACTATCTCTACAATCAGACCGGTATTGTCGAACTCACCGCCTACACATTTACCGACATTAGCCATATACAACTCACGACGGATATCACGGTTGTCAAGATCCTGCATCACAGGAATAGTAGTTGTCGGTTTCAAGTTTAACAACCAACCCTCCTGCCCTTTTTTCTCCGCATTAGCGTGCAGCATTGCTTTCGTGTCGTCATTCAGACCTGCCAGAAGAGCCTCGTCTGTGATGAGCATCGTCCATGCGTTAGTGGCTTTCAGTACGTTCTGACCGTATTGAAGGGTCAGTTGGCTCAACTTGGCACTCAACTGACGGTATGTTTCTTTATCTTCAGGAGATAAGTTGGCTCCGTTATTGGCAAACGACTCATAAATATCTTCCAATAGTTTTACTTGTGCCTTGTTCAGTTTCAGTTTCGCACGCTGGTCATAAACGGCTTTGATACGTTGAAAGAGCCCTTCGTTGAGACGGATTGTTGCGGAGTATTCCGACATCTTCGGACTCAACTCCATCTCAATCTGTTGGAGGGTATCGTTGGTCTCCGCACTTGTCAGGTTATAGAAACAGCCGGCTACGATAGTGAGCATTTCGCCGGATGCCTCATAGGCCTCGATGGTATTGGCAAAAGTAGGAGCAGCAGGGTTGTTGACAATATCATCTATCTCTTGCAGACCTTGTTTCATTGCCTCTTCAAAAGCAGGCATATAGTGCTCCGCATGAATATCATTAAATGGATAAGTGCCGTGCGGCGTTTTCCAGTTCTTGTAGTCAAAGAACGGGTTCGTAGCAGCGCTTGCTGCCATCATTGTACTTGCAAGTACCATAGTAAAAATCGCTTTCTTCATGCTAAAATATTCATTATTAATTATTCATTATTCACTTTCCCCGAAGGAGGTTGATGTCTCCGCTCATTTGATAGACTCCGATTACTGCCTTGTCGGCATTCAGTTTCTTCTTTTTATAAACGGCCTTCATGGTATAGGAAGCATTCTTGGCTGCATCCGTACCAAGCGCTCGTACTACATAGTAGTACGCACCTTCAGCGGCAGGACGGCCATTGATAGTACCATCCCATCCTTTAGAGGGATCTGTCCATTCATATACCAGTTTCCCCCAGCGGTTGTATACCCAGCAATGAAACTCTTTCAATGACCTGTAGGCCACGCGGAACTCATCGTTCTTGCCGTCTCCATTGGGCGTGAATACATTCGGCACGGCTAAATACGACTCCGATATCTGAACTGCCACCTCAGATGAGTCGGATGTGCAGAATCCATTGTTCACCGAGCATACTACCCGATATGCACCTGGTTCGCTGAAAGTATAACGGATATCTTTGTCATTACGCGTCGCTATACGCTCCGTAGATTTGTATATTGCCCAGCTGTAATACTGCGCTCCCGGCGTGGGATTCGAATAGAATGCTACCTCCAGCGGTCCGCTGTATTCAGAGCCGGCAATCAAAGTCTGGCTGGTAGGCCTGTTACGCTCGTTATTGCCATGAGGGTCTTCCTCACGTGCCGTAGCCAGAGAAGTCAACTCCATTTTTACCGCTTTGATGCTGTCTAACGGCACTTCTTCCTCTACACAAGCGGAGTCTAAACCTAAAGCCGAACGGATCTCTGTGTCATAACAGAGTGATATCAATGTAGGACCATAGAGCGGCGGCATGAGGATGGTGGGAAACAAATCTCCTGTCTCCTGTGCTGCCGAGTCCACCCACTCTTCCGTATTCCATGCTAATGCATTATATGATAAGGAATACGTATGCGCGCGCGAGCCTATATCGCCCGTCACGCGGACTATAGTGTTTTCGCAATCCGTCTCTACAGTAAAAGCCAAATCGTCGATGCCTTGATATAACTGCACGCAAAAATGACTGCCTTCTACCCGGTAACATCCCTCGTCAGGATAGATCTCATCTACGCCGGAAGCATAGAGCGAACCATCGCCTTTATACCAATCGGTTGGCTGTCCATCCTTCGTTTTGAGATGAATTTCGTCCCGGAAGATTAATACTGTGTCATTCCCATCCACTACCTGCGTAGCAACGCCTACGCTCTCTATCGGGAGAGCGTAAGCGCCAGCCACTACAAGCATTAGTATGGTTGAACTTACTATTCTTTTCACTTATTTACTCTGAATCTTTCGTTGCCGTTTTGGATGAAGTCCACGATCTGTTTGGCAGCAGCAATACCGGCATTGATATTGGCTTCTGCGGTCTGTGCACCCATCTTCTTTGGAGTTGCGAAGTAGCGTCCTTCGAATAATGTACGGAACTTCGCATCTGCTACCGGCATGATATCTGTCATGTATTTGATATCAGGACGCTCTTGCATCAATGCGATCAGACCTTCCTCGTCAATCACTTCCTTACGGGCTGTATTCACGAGAATACCGCCTTTCGGCATCAGGTTTACGAGGTCATGATTGATGCTGTTCTTCGTCTCAGCAGTAGCTGGGATATGCAGACTCACGATGTCGCAAGTCTTATATAACTCCTCTGCCGAATGAACCGGTTTTACGTTAGCGGCTGTCATGGCCTCGTCCGGACAATATGCATCGTATGCATAAACATCCATACCGAAGCCTTGTGCTATACGCGCTACATTGCGGCCTACATTGCCGAATGCGTGAATACCGAGTTTTTTGCCTTTTAACTCTGTACCGCTCGTACCGTTGTACAAATTACGTACGGCATAAACCATCAGACCAAGAGCCAACTCTGCTACAGCATTGCTGTTCTGACCCGGTGTGTTCATTGCCACTACGTTATGAGCCGTTGCTGCTTCAAGGTCGATATTGTCATACCCTGCCCCTGCACGAACAACAATCTTTAACTGTTTGGCTGCATCCAGAACTGCAGCATCCACAATATCCGAACGGATAATCAACGCATCGGCATCTGCTACAGCCTCTAATAACTGAGCTTTATCGGTGTATTTCTCCAGAAGCGCGAGTTCATATCCAGCGCCTTCTACTACCTCGCGAATACCGTCTACGGCTACTTTCGCAAAAGGTTTTTCTGTCGCTACTAATACTTTCATAATTAATGCAGTTTTTCGTATTCTTTGATGCAATCAACCAGTGCCTGTACGCCCTCAAGATCCATCGCGTTATAGCAGCTTGCGCGGAAGCCGCCTACCAAACGGTGACCCTTGATACCTACCATACCTTTGGCGGTAGCGAACTTGAAGAAATCGTCCTGCAGTTCCTCATATCCCGGTTTGAAAACGAAACAGATATTCATGCGGCTGCGGTCCTCTTTCTTGCTGATCGTCGGCATAAACAGCTTGCTTTCGTCCAGACATTTGTACAGCAACTCTGCTTTCGCTTTGTTACGTGCTTCAATCCATTTAACGCCGCCGTTTGCTTTGAGCCAGCGAAGGGTCAACAGCGCAGTATAAACAGGCAGGACAGGAGGAGTGTTGAACATCGAACCGCCGTCGATATGCGTCTGATAATTCAGCATCGTCGGTATATAACGGCTCACTTTGCCCAGACAACTCTCTTTGATGATCACGAATGTTACTCCGGCAGGAGCTAGGTTCTTCTGCGCGCCGCCGTAGATAATATCATATTGGCTCACGTCAATCGGACGACTCAGGATATCCGAACTCATATCGGCTACCAAAGGTACATTGCCTTTTTTCTTGTATATCTCTGCCAGTTTCTCGTCGCTGATCTCAGTACCGAAAATGGTATTGTTGGTCGTGATATGGAAATAATCAGCGTCTTGCGGAATCTCAAAATCCATCGGGATGGAATCCGTGCTGGCTGCTACTTCGATAGCCTCGCCGAAGCCTTTGGCTTCCTTCAGCGCTTTCTTGCTCCATACGCCGGTATTGAGGTATGCAGCTTTCTTCTCCAGCAGATTAAACGGTACCATGCAGAATTGCAGACTTGCGCCGCCTCCAAGGAACAGAACACGATAACCCTCCGGAACATTCAGCAGTTCCTTCATCAGCGCTTCTGCCTCGTCCATAACGGGTTGGAAATACTTCGCGCGGTGCGAGATCTCCAGGATAGAAAGTCCTTCTCCCTGAAAATCGATTACTGCTTCAGCCGTTTGTTTGATTACTTCTTGCGGCAGGATACTCGGTCCTGCATTGAAATTATACTTCTTCATGATTATTTTAGTGTGTAATGTTTATGATTCCATGCTGTTTGATGAATAGTCGGCAGTTTGATGATACCCTCTTTCGTTGCCGGCTGTTTGCCCGCCAGATGCAATGCCATAGCTACAGCAGCCATATCGTCTGCACCGGCTTCCGGCTTCGGCAGCAGGCTCTCGGGAATCGGCTTGCCGGCCTTGCGCATACGCTCGATGAGGTCTTGATTGAACTGCTCTTTCGCCAAACCGGACTTGAACTCGCGGTATTGTTTGTCGTGCATTGCGAACTCGAATAGTTCTTCGTCGTCTTGTCCGCGATCCCAGCCCAGCTCTTTCATCTCTTTGATATACTGCGGCAGCACATTCGGATAGAGTTTCTGAGGATCATCCGTGTAGAACTCAAATCCTTTTTCCTTCGCCAACTCAATAATTTCCGGAGCCAACTCACCCGGCAGTTTACCGCTCTTGCCGAGGATCATACCCCACATGGCCGGATCCATACGGGTGAAGTCTTTCTCTCCCATGGAGCGGCTGAACAGGTTCATCAGCGCAGCGTTCTTAACATACTGGCTGAACGGTGTGACAAGACAAGGCGTACCGAGCATCGGCCAAATACGCTGTACTTCGTCAAACAGCTGTACAAGCAGTTCGTCTTCGGAAAGCTCTTTCTCACCTTTCTTCCTGAGGTTGGCGTTGATAGCCGCGTGCATGCCTTTGAGGTCTGCCATCAAACTTCCCATCATTCCGCCCGGCAAACCGCATCCAACGAGCAACGAAGTCATCAACGCATTCTTCGGGTCAATCCAATACCCCAGGAAATCATCGATGAACGATTGCGTCAGGCTGCGAGCCTCCATGTACGCTTTCATATTGATATCTTTCACCAGGAATCCTGCATCTTTCAGCATCGCCTGAATAGTGATCACATCCGGATGCACTTTTCCCCAACTCAGCGGTTCCATCGCTACGTCCAGCACATCGCCGCCGGCTTTGGCTACCTCCAGCATCGAAGCTACGGAGAATCCGGGGCCTGTATGGCCGTGATATTGAATGATGATATCCGGGTGCTTCTCTTTGATAGCGGCAACAATCACGCCTAACATATGCGGACGACCGATTCCGGCCATATCCTTCAAACAGATCTCCTGCGCTCCGCCTTCTATCAACTGCTCTGCCAGATTGATATAGTATTCTGCTGTATGCACTTTCGAATAAGTGATACACATCGTGGCTTGAGCGGTCATTCCGGCTTCTTTTGCCCATTTGATGGACGGAATAATATTACGCGGGTCGTTCAAACCGCAGAAGATACGGGTGATGTTCGTGCCCTGCGCGTGCTTCACTTTGTACATCAACTGCCGTACATCCGCCGGTACTGGATTCATACGAAGTGCATTCAGACCGCGGTCCAGCATATGCGTTTTAATGCCTGCCTCATTGAACGGCTTGCAGAAGGTACGTACTGCCAGATTCGGATTCTCACCGTACAGCAGGTTCACTTGTTCACTCGCACCGCCGTTCGTCTCCACACGGTCGAAACAGCCCATATCGATGATGACGGGTGCGATTTTTGCCAATTGGTCCTTACGCGGCACGTATTTTCCACTACTCTGCCACATGTCGCGGTAAACCAAACTAAATTGAATTTCTTTTTTCATGTATTATGTCGTTTAATTAGAATCCGAAACTTAGTCCGCAGGAGAACGTAAAGTTAGCGCCCTGCAGATAAACGGGGGTGTATTTGTTCAGGTAATAATTCTTTAACGCCTCTCCGGCGAGTTCCATGGATGTACCATCGGCATTCCAGCCGCGGTCTTCTCCTAAGATTCGTTCGGAAGTCGGAGCAAATGCGCGCGCGTTGTTATAGGTGACGTCAACATGCGCGTAGCAGTTGTTAAACACCTCATATACGGCGCGGAAATTCACTACGTCATTACGCCAGATCTTCTCTGAGAACGGTTTCTGCGCGATAATAGGTGTTTCTGTGTTTCGCTTGCTGGCTATATATCCGCGGATGTAGTCATACGCACGGTATTTGGTGTCGCATGTATAATCCAGCATTAACCGCAGGCTGCGAACCGGGCGATAAGAGATCTGCACAAAGATACTCTGAGCATTGTCCCCCATATAGTGCCCCATGTTGTAACTGTTGGATGTGAAATCCGCCACTTTGATTGAATGCGTGTAGCAGGCAATATAACTTCGCATGAATTCGCCGCGAAGCGACAGACCTTTCACCGGCCAGCCGCTCCAATTAAAGCCTACCAGATACGATACCGGGTTGTGCTCGGGGTTCGATTTTTTCAGCCGGGCAAACTTAAACTCGTCCAGGAAGAACGAACCGTACAACCGCAGATGGTCGGTCGGACGAACGGTGATGGTGGCAAAGGCCTGGGAGTTCTGGTTTTCGGAACCCAAACCCTTGGTCAGCAAGTGATCCAGCGATTTGTAAAAGGCGATCGGAATGAAATAGGCTGCTTGCACATTGCGTTCTGCATAGACAATCGAGTTTCCGAAAGAGAACTGGATGTACTTGATAGGCATGAAGGTGAACATATTCGCCGCCATGAACTTGTTTGCCGGACGATATTCCCTACCCGTCACGCCTTCTTTCTCGCGCTCGCTGTAATAATAGGTCGAATCCATTACGTTCGACGGCAGCCAGGCATGGAAATAATCGAACTGAAACCATTTGCAGGGCGTCAGTTGCAGCGTCACCATCGGCACAGCCGGATTATGAGCCGACAGGATATTCGAGCAATGTTGCGCATCGCCCCATGTGATACGTTCACGCTGAACTCCGATGCTGCCCCACCAGGTATAAAGAGCCAGACCGCCGCGTGAATCCGAGAAATCGCCGCCGTAATTGGCCTCTTTGTATTGCACACCGGGGATATTATTCAATGCCGGATTCGGTTTGCCGTCTGGAAGCCAGCCGTAATGAATCTTTGACCCATTCACGCCTTGCCCGCTCCAACTGTTATCGCGTATCGAACCCCAGATAGAGAGGTGGTGAGCTATGTCCATTTGAATCTCGGCGCCGTAAACACGGTGCATCAGCAGACCGCGTTTGTTGTAACTCAGATCCATGCCTAAGATCGGACGGATTCGCATCTTGAAAATCTTGTCCTTTGTCAGAATATGCAAACTCGGGTCCGCAAGCGACAGATTCGACACGTTCGTGATCCACTGGGTCACATGACGATGACCGTAGGAATAATAGGTCGGCAGCGTATCTAATTCCAATGCATAATCCTGCATGTAGAATTGCAAGTCGTCTTTCTGCCTCTTGTTAAGCAACGAATCTTTGCTCTGCGCTTCTGCCAGCAGACGAGCGATATGGTCGCGCGTATATGGCTTGATAGCCGCATTGGACGCAATCACACCATCCGTCGTCAACTCCTCCAGAAAATCGTATATCTCCGTGTACTCTATCGCCTCCGGTATCCGTTGTGCATAGAGCGTGTCTGCCCCTCGCCATAACGGGAGGAAGAGCAGCATCAGCATGGCGCATCTAATTCGTATTCTCCGGTCCATTTTCATCTTTATTCTGGGTCACACCTGGAAGCGGTCTTAATTCTTTCAGCAAAGCGGTCTTACTTCGCGTAGCGATTGTTCAGACCTTCTATCACTTCGTCTGTAATGTCGTAGCCGGCTGTCTTGTTCATCAGCACAGCGTCATTCAAAATCAAGTGGTAATGACCATCAGCATTCAACTCACGCAGATATGCCTGTACGGAATCCTGCAGTTGCTGGGTTAAGGCTGCTTGCTGAGCCATGAAATCATTGCTCAGTTTCTGACGCAGGTTCTCCAACTCCTGTTGTTTGGCTACCAGTTGTTGCTCTTTCTTTTGCAGTTTGGTTTGCTCGCTCTCTGCGCGCTCACGGCTCAGGAATGCACCTGCTTCCACTTTCTTCTGGAAATTAAGCACATCCTGCTGGAAAGTCTCATACTCTTTCTGGAAGGCCTTTGCTTTGGTATCCAGCTTTACCATCGACTCCTCATATTGCGATTGCAGTTTGTCGGAAGACTCAACTGCCAGCGTGTAATGGGTCAAAATCGAATCGGTGTTCACAATCGCGATCGGCAGTAATTCGCCTTGCGCTTCTACATCGGCACTACCCTTCTTGGCCCATGGATTAACTGTAAAAAACAGAATAAACAACGCAACAACACCTGCTGCCAAAATCGACTCTACGATAATACTAATCTTGTTCATATAATTAAAATGTATTTAAAAAAATTTATTTCTTTTTATTGCTTTTGAAGGCTTGTACCTGCTAAGGTGTGGAATTTAGTAATAAAACTATTTAAAAGTGCTCTTTAAAGGAGTTTTGAGTTGTAAATTACACATAGAGCAAAGCTCAAAAGCATTCAAAAGGGTTTATTTGGTTTTATTTACTTATTTTTTATGCATCATTCATTTTTAGAAAACATTCGTAAATCACAATTCCTAAATTCTCATCTTTTTCTCAGCCTTCCGCCGCATCTCTTTGTCCTGTGCGGTCGAGCAATGGATCCCATCCTCTTTCATCCGCTGGTTCTGATGGATATGCTGTGACCTGAAACTGTGATCTTTCCTGAAAATCACACCGACACTCAGCAGCAACATGGCTGCACCTACAAGCCCTATGACAATTAATAACGAACGCATACTCATACCAAATAGCGTGCAAAGATACAACAAAAAATTGACATACGCAAGCGCGCACGAACATTTTTATAAAAAAAGTGATGAATCCCATAGATAACTACCTCGAAAAAAGCTCGAAAAATGAGTTTATAGGGCTAAAATAGTGATCGCACCATAGGATACCCATAGGATAACCATAAGATACCCATAGGATAATTGCCGTTTTTTGCACAAAATGCCATTTCACTATATAATACGTAGTATTATATACATTTTGTCGCTTTTTTTGAATAAAAATAAATTTGCATATGTCAAAAAAAAGCAGTACTTTTGCACCGCAAAAGTGTTTTGATATTATGAAAAGAGGTATTTTGAGTCTGATGTTCGCGCTGGTGGCGATGGGTTTGTTTGCCGCGTTGCCGGAAGTGACACTCAAAGATATTAGTGGTAGTGAGGTGAAGGTAGCTGAGTTGTCGCGGAGTGGAAAACCGGTGATCATTTCATTCTTTGCCACATGGTGCAAGCCTTGTATGAGAGAACTCAAAGCCATTGACGAACTATACGCAGATTGGCAGGACGAAACGGGTGTTGAGATGTATATTGTCTCTATTGATCAGGGCCAAGACATACAAAAAGTGGCTCCCCTTGTGAATGGATACGGATGGGATTATAAAGTACTACTCGATCCTAACGGCGCGCTGAAACGGGCTATGAATGTGCAAAACGTGCCGCATCTGTTCGTCATTGACAGCAAAGGTAAAATCGTTTACAACCACGCAGGATATACGTCTGGTGACGAAGAAGAGATTCGTAAATATTTGCATTAGTCTGCTTGTATGTTCTTCCGTTTATGCCAATGACACGGTGTTTGTCAGGGGCGGAATACAGCATGACGGCCTCTTGGACTGGAAGCCGGTGATGTACCATAGCAATAGTTATTTTGATTTGGGAGTTCATTGGCAGAGAGGAGACAGTCAGATTTTGGGAGATAAAAGCGGATTCAGGGAACTTCGGGCTACTACACGGCTGGAGTTAACCCAATGGCCTATGCCGGGGTATGAACCTGATTTCGGCGGCTACGGAATGAGTCATCTCAGCATTGCTGCGAACTTCACATGGGGAGAATTCACATGGGGAGAAATCACGGTCGGAGACGTATACGGACAATTTGGTAGCGGATTGATTCTGAACCTATACGAAGATAGGGCACTTGGTATTGACGGCGCTCTTCGTGGTGCAAAAATATACGTCACTCCATATTACGGAATTCGATTAACTGCTCTCGGGGGAAAGCAACGGAGATACTGGAATTGCTATACCGACAAAGCCTTTGGATGGAACTACAGACAAGATGCGGTTATCGGGGCTGACGCTGAGTTTGATATATTGGATTGGCCAGATGTCCATTGGATGATAGCCGGCAGTTGGGTCAGCAAATACGAACAGGCGGACACGATTATTGCTCAGACCAACAGCCTCCGGCTCTATATGTATAACCTACCCCGCTGGATCGGAGCGACAGATGTGCGGACGCGCTTGCAAATCAAGGGATTTGACATCTTGGGAGAATTTGCCTACAAATTTAATGATCCGGGAGCGGAAAACCAATTTAGTTACGACCCGGGAATGGCGGGACTCATAAGTGCCGGTTATTCGCAAAAAGGCTTGTCTGTTCTCCTGCAGATGAAATACTCAAAGAACATGAGTTTCCGCTCGGAGCGTTTGCGCACAGGCCTGGCTGGCAGACTCAACCATATGCCCGCTTTTGCGCAACAGCATACTTACGCGCTCGCGGCACTCTACCCTTACGCTACGCAATACACTCGTCAGGAGTGGGCAACACAGGCTGAAGTGCGTTACACATGGCCCAAGAAAAGCAAAATGGGCGGCAGATATGGGACTACGATGAAACTCTCGGCTGCACATATACGCGTGCCGGTTGAGAGTCGGCAGAATGAAGCCTATACCGATGTCAATATTGAATTGAACAAGCGTATCAACAAACGCTGGTGGCTGAACGCGATGTTGATGTACCAGGCTTATAATCAATTGACTGTAGAAGGCCACGGAGGAATAATTAGAAACGGAATAGCTGTAGTGGATACGCGCGTGCAGGTAACTAATAATGTGTCGATGCGCGGAGAATTTCAATATCTCTATTCTCCTCACCATGAGGGACAATGGGTGTTCGCATTATATGAGTTGAGTCTATATAGGCATTGGACGCTCAGCGGGCAATGGATGTATAATATCGGCTATGCGCCCGACGCCACGAATGCACATTACTATACGGTTGGATTGACATTCAATTATGGCGCACACCGTGCAAACATCGGTTACACCAAGACACGCGAGGGATTCAATTGTTCCGGTGGTGTCTGCCGGTATATTCCGCAAATGGAAGGAATAGTGGCAAACTATTCGTTCACGTTTTAATGAATTGAATATTAATGAATAACAGGTGGTACATCATATTATTTGTGCTGTTGCTGACAGGATGCGAAGTGATTCCGAAGGACGAGCAGTTGATCCCGCTGGACACGAAGCAAGGCACACGCAGACACGTACTGATAGAATATACTGGCTTCAGATGTGTCAACTGCCCTACTGCAGCGGAAATGGCGCAGGAATTGGCCGATATGTATAAAGAACAACTGTACGTCGTTTCCCTCCACCCCGCTTCAAACCCGTTTACGCAAGGCAAATACGATTATACCTCGCCCGCAGCGGATAGTATTTACCGTTGGATGGGAGGAGATGCTTCTACTCCTTTTCCCACTGGGAATATTGACATGAAACGCTATGGCGGAGAATGGTTCATTTCCCCCAATGAATGGGCTACAGCCGTTTATGCGGCGATGAAAGACAGTATAGCTCCGATGCCGGACGCAAATCTGAATGTGTCCTATTGGCTGATAGAAGATAGTGTGAAAGGAGTACAAGCCATGCCGGATAATTCCGTTAACATGGAGTACTACCACCGCCATGTGCTACGCGCGATTGCCAATGAGGATTATTTTGATATTCAAGCGGAATGGGATAGCACGCACCTGAGTATATTGAAAGTTCTATCCGATCCAAACGATAACCATATAGTACAAGCATATGAAAAGAAAATTGATTTTAGCAGCACTGGTTCTGCTGGGGATGAATAATGCAAACGCATTGATTGTCAACGTAGAAGGTTATGGCGACATAGAGACTGCAGGCATGCAGATTAGTCTGACAGATGCAAAGGAAGATCTGCTGAGCGGGAAATGGGTATTCGAAATAAACGGTTCGTTGCTCGCCAATGGTCCGTTGACAGTTCAGATCGCGCGTTCCGAAGAAGGAATAGCAGATGAGTTCTGTTGTGCAGGACAGTGTACAAACGGCAATGGAAAAAAAGAAGAGAGTTTGAATTATGCGCCGGATAACATAGTAAATTGGTATGTTCATTTCTATCCGGAATGGGGCAAACTTACCCACTCTACCACTACTTATACCTTCTCGGACGGCGGCCAAACATTGACGCTGGTGGTAAGTTTTAACTTTGATTCACAGGATATTGAGAGCGTTCACTCTTCAGACGCAGGAATTCAGAAAATCCTCAAAAACGGAATTATCTATATTATCAAAGATAATAAGATTTATAATTTGTGATCCTATAATTTATAAGTTAATATGAAAAAGTTCTTTTTATGGGCCATGACAGGCATGGCATTAATCGGGTTCACGGCTTGTGAGCCGAACACACCGCAGGAACCGGAGAAACAAGATACGATTCCGGCATCTTTCCCTAAAAAGCATCTGATAGAGGAATTTACCGGCCAGGCTTGTGGCTATTGTCCGGATGGCATGGATGCCGTGCATGAGTTTGTCGGCAATGACTCTAACTGGGTGTTGGTTCTTCACCACGCAGGATACTCGGATGACCATTTTACGGTTAAGGGAAGTAAGACGATTGCCACGGCGTTGAATGTAAAAGGTGCGCCGGGCGTATCGCTCAACCGCGCTTCTACCAACTACGGTAGCGGAAAAGGCATTGTTTTTCATCCGGGATACTTGTCAAACACTAAAAAGTCGCAATTCGAAAGCGAAACATATGCTTCTATTCGGCTGAGAAACGAATATAATCCGGCGAACCGTGAACTGACCGTGTATGTGAATGGTGAGATTGCTACTGCTGACCATCCGCAACTGATGTTGACTGTACTCGTCAAAGAATCCGGTATGATAGACACACAGAAAGATTATTATAATACGTTTGAAGGATGGGAAGAGTTCCGCCATGCAAATGCCGTTCGCGATTTCCTCTCTAATGCTAAGGGAGATAGTGTACATGTTACCGACCAGCGCTATTCGGATGTATTCTCCATCACAATAAAAGATAATTGGGTGCCGGAAAACTGTATGGTTGTGGCCTTCTTGAGCGAAGCATTCAAACCGGTTGTTCAAGTCGAGCAAAAGCCGGTGGTGCCCGGTACACAAGGTGGCGCTGACATGAAACACGGAGGTGTCAAGGCCGTGGAAATACCGGATTATTATCCGGAATATGATGCCACGTATGGCCCTGACCACTATACAGGAAACAAAAGCGAAACACTACCGGCCGCTGCTTTGTATTATGAGAAATATCCTAACTACGGATTCACTTACTGGTGTCTGCAAGCATATGATGCTGATGCTACTGTTCCAGTAGAAGGCACCACTTGTGTTCCTTTTGCAGACGTCTATTTCTTTACAAGCCTGGATGCATCCACAACGGAAGTACCGGTAGGTACGTATGAGTTTAATATCAGCATGCAACCCGGCACAGCCTTCGCTGGTTTCCGCGATGACGAAGAGTTCGAAGTAGGCGGTAGTTCGTTCTATTTTGTCTCCAAATCGTATCTCACTCAAAACCAGCTGTATCCGCTTGCCCAATGGCTGATTGCGGAAGGAACGCTGACTATTACTGCCGAAGGATGGAGCGTGTCGGGAAAAGCCCGCAATGGCTCTATAATCCGCTTCGCCGGCACAGGTGCTCTTGAAATAAGAGGAGCGATGAATGCCCCCAAAAGAGCACCGGTAAAAGTACCAGGAGAAATCCGGTATTGTGAATAAAATTCATAAAAGTGGCATATGCATTTGCATATGTCATTTTTTTTTACTAATTTTGCAGCCAAATTGCAAAATACAATAAAACATGAATATTTCGTATAATTGGTTGAAACGCTACATCAATCTGCCGGACGATGCAGAGCAAGTAGCAAAAATCCTGACTTCCATCGGTTTGGAGGTCGGCACCGTAGAGACGGTGGAAACCATTCGTGGCGGATTGAAAGGCCTGGTGGTAGGCGAAGTGCTGAGTTGTGTGCCCCACCCTAATTCGGATCATTTGCATCTGACGAAAGTGAATATCGGTGAGGGTGAACCGCTGCCGATCGTTTGCGGTGCGCCGAACGTGGCGGAAGGACAGAAAGTGATTGTTGCTACGATCGGCACCGTGCTGTATGACGGCGATCAGAGCTTCACGATCAAGAAAGGCAAACTGCGCGGCGAAGAATCGTTCGGTATGCTGTGTGCAGAAGACGAGATCGGTGTCGGCACAGACCATGCTGGTATCATCGTGCTGCCTCAAGATACGCCGGTGGGCATGAAAGCGGCCGACTACTATCATATTGAGAACGATACGATTATTGAGGTGGACATCACTCCTAACCGTTCCGATGCAGCTTCCCATTTTGGAGTAGCACGCGACCTGTACGCATACTACAAGAGCCATCAGTACCCGGAAATCTGCCTGCAGAAACCGAGTGTAGAGGCATTCAGGGTGGATAACCATGACTTGGAAATCAAAGTCAATATTGACGCGCCTGAGGCTTGTCCGCGATATACAGGTGTCAGCATCAAAGGCGTGGAAATCAAGGAAAGCCCCGAATGGCTGAAGAACAGCCTGAGTGCCATCGGTCTGCGTCCGATCAACAATGTAGTGGACGTCACTAATTTCGTGCTCCACGAATGCGGCCAGGCGCTGCATGCCTTTGACGCGGACAAGATCAAGGGACGCCAGATTCATGTGCGTTATGCTTCGCAGGGCGAGAAATTCACTACCTTGGACGGCGTAGAGCGCGAGATGGACAGCCGCGATCTGATGATCGCCAACGAGAGCGAAGCTATGTGTATTGCCGGCGTGTTCGGTGGCTTGGAGAGCGGCGTGACGGAGAATACAAAGAATGTGTTCCTTGAGTCCGCTTATTTCGACCCTGTGACGATCCGCAAGACCAGCCGCCGCCATCAGTTGCAGACGGACGCTTCGTTCCGCTACGAGCGCGGGTGTGATCCGAATAACACGCTGTATGTGCTCAAAAGGGCTGCACTCTTGATACAGGAAGTAGCCGGAGGAAAAGTAGCGATGGAGGTCAGCGACTGCGGACAAACGCAGTTTGAACCGTGGCCTGTGACCATCGAGATCAGCCGCGTCAACAGCCTGATCGGCAAAGCTATTGGAGAGGAAACAATCGAGACCATTCTCAAAGCCCTTGAGATAGAGATTGTTGCCAAGGATGGTGATGTATGGCAACTCGCCGTGCCGCGCTATCGCGTAGATGTACAGCGCGAGTGCGATGTAGTGGAGGATATTCTGCGTATCTACGGATATGACAATATCGAGTTCCCGGAGAAACTGAATACCAGCCTTGCATACGGCGTGAAGCCTAATCCGGAGCAGTTACGCCGCCGCATAGCGGAGCAGTTGACCGCACAGGGATTCTACGAGATTCTCAATAACTCGCTGACCAAAGTGGCGTATTACGCACCGCTGACCCAACTGACGCTGGACAAATGCGTGAAGATCATGAACCCGCTGAGTTCGGATCTGGGCGTGCTGCGCCAGACACTGCTTTTCGGCGGACTGGAGTCCATCGCACGCAATGCCAACAGAAAGAATTCGGATCTGATGTTCTATGAGTTCGGCAATTGCTACCACTACTCTGCTTCGGTACGCGAAGGCAACGACGAGAACCCGCTGCGGGCGTACACAGAAGAACCGCATATGGGTCTTTGGATTACCGGTAAGAAAACGGCTCAAAGCTGGGTTCGCAAAGAAGAAAAAACCTCGTTCTTCCAGCTCCGCGCCTATGTCAATAATATTCTTACCCGTTTGGGTGTGAATATTGACACTCTCAATATAGAACCGCTGGACGATGAGCTGTTCCAGGATGGTCTGGAGTTGAAAGCCGCTAACGGCAAAGCGATCGGATTTATCGGAATAGTGGCTCCCAAACTACTCAAGAATTTTGACATTGATCAGGACGTGTATTACGCCGATTTGGAATGGAACCAATTGCTGAAACTGAACAAGCAATACAAGGCCGTAATCAATGACCTGCCGAAATATCCGGAGGTAAAACGCGATTTTGCGCTGCTGGTGGACAAATCCGTAGAGTTTGCAGACCTTGCGCGCGCAGCGTTTGCGGCGGAACACAAACTGCTGAAGCATGTGTTCCTCTTTGATGTATATGAGGGTAAGAATTTGGAGGCAGGCAAGAAGAGTTATGCGCTCTCCTTCATTCTGCAGGATCCGGAGAACACCCTCAAAGATACCCAGATAGAATCCGTTATGAACCGGCTGAAGGCCACATTCGAAGAGAAATTCAATGCTACCCTCCGCTGATCAGAATGAGATATTACGGCGCCGGACGTTTGCAATCATTTCGCACCCGGACGCAGGAAAGACGACTTTGACCGAGAAACTGCTGCTCTACGGCGGTGCAATCCATGTAGCCGGCGCCGTGAAGAGCAACAAGATCCGCAAGACCGCCACCTCCGACTGGATGGAGATAGAGAAACAGCGTGGTATCTCTGTGGCGACTTCCGTTATGGGATTCGATTACGACGGATACCATATCAATATCCTCGATACGCCGGGTCACCAGGACTTTGCAGAAGACACGTTCCGCACGCTGACTGCGGTTGATAGTGCGATCGTGGTGATTGACAGCGCCAAGGGTGTGGAGACGCAGACACGGCGGTTGATGGAGGTATGCCGTATGCGGAAGACCCCCGTCATGGTTTTCATGAACAAGATGGACCGCGAGGGCAAAGATCCGTTCGATCTGATGGACGAAGCGGAGAAAGAATTGGGTATTCATTGCACTCCCGTGACATGGGCGAACGGACAGGGTTTGAAATTCGAGTCCGTCTTCGCGCTCGACAACCGCCCTGCGGAACTGTCTGCAAAACTGCAGGAAGACCTGGAGATGATAGACGGAGTGTACCCGGAGTTTGACAGAGACGCATACCTCCGCGGAGACTTAGCGCCGGTGTTCTTCGGTTCGGCATACAAAACCATCGGAGTGCAGGAGTTGTTGGATTTCTTTGTCAAAAACGCTCCCTCACCCCGACCGGTCATGGCGGAGGAGAGAGAAGTGGAACCGATGGAGGACAAATTCACTGCGTTCTGCTTTAAGATTCACGCTAATATGGACCCGAATCACCGGTCATGTATCGCCTTCTTTAAAATATGCTCCGGCAAGTTCCTGCGCAACACCTATTATTACCACGTGCGCAAAGACCAGCAGATGCGTTTCGCTGCGCCTACATGCTTCATGGCGCAGAAGAAAGAAACCGTTGATGAAGCCTTTGCCGGAGATATAGTAGGTCTGCCCGATACCGGCAATTTCAAAATAGGAGACACACTGACGGCAGGAGAACACCTGCATTTCAAAGGGCTGCCTTCCTTCTCTCCTGAGATGTTCAAATATATTGACAATGCTGACCCGATGAAGCAGAAACAATTGGAGAAAGGTATTGCGCAATTGATGGACGAAGGCGTTGCACAACTCTTTGTGAGTCAACTGAACGGCCGGAAGATCATCGGTACCGTTGGTCAATTGCAGTTTGAGGTGATCCAATATCGTCTGGAGCATGAATATCAGGCCAAGTGTAAGTGGACTCCTCTGCAGATGTACAAAGCCTGCTGGATAGAAAGCGACGATGCAGCGGAACTGGATACCTTCAAGAAACGCAAAGCGCAATACATGGCTTTGGACAAGGAGGGAAGGGATGTCTTTATGGCCGATAGCGCTTACGTGCTGTCTATGGCCCAGCAGGACTATAAGCATATCACATTCCATTTCACAAGTGAATTTTAAAAATCTAATCATATGAAAAACAGATCTCTTCAAATTCGCCTCATTGTGATGAACTTCTTGGAGTTCGCCGTTTGGGGTGCGTACTTAACCTCTATGGGTCGTTACCTGGGTGCTAACGGCTTTGGTGCACAAATTGGTTGGTTCTACTCTATCCAGGGCATCGTAAGTCTTTTCATGCCGGCATTGATGGGTATTGTGGCTGATCGCTGGCTTCCGGCTCAAAAAGCATTGAGCCTCTGCCACGCCTTGGCTGGTCTATTTATGGCAGCGGCAGGAGTATATGCCTTTAGCGCAGGTTCTGCCGTGGCATTTGCTCCGCTCTTCGCCCTATATACGATATCCGTTGCGTTCTTTATGCCGACGATCGCGCTGACTAATTCTGTCGCCTTCAATGCGCTGGTGAAAGCCGGAATGGACACGGTCAAGGATTTCCCGCCTATCCGTGTATTCGGTACCGTTGGATTTATCGTAACGATGTGGATTGTGGACCTCGTTGGTGCAATGGATACTCCGGCACAATTTGTTATCAGCGGCGGACTTAGTCTTATTTTAGCGGCTTATGCGCTGACCCTGCCGAACTGCGACATCAGCAAAACGGAAGGCAAAGTGGATCTCGTTGAAGCATTGGGTCTGAAGGCGTTTACGCTCTTCAAACAGAAGAAAATGGCATTGTTCTTTATCTTCTGTATGTTCCTCGGCGTTAGTCTGCAGATCACGAATGGTTTTGCTAATCCATTCCTGGCCAGCTTTGGTGCCAACCCTGAGTTTGCTGAGACTTTTGCCGTGCAGCACTCCGGCATCCTGATTTCTATCAGCCAAATATGTGAAGCCCTTTGTATCTTGGCGATTCCGTTCTTTCTGAAGCGTTTCGGTATCAAGAATGTAATGCTCATGGCGATGTTCGCCTGGGTATTCCGTTTTGCCTTCTTTGGTGCAGGAAATCCTGCTATGCCGGGCGTTCTGCTGTTCGTGCTCAGTTGTATTGTCTATGGCTTTGCCTTTGATTTCTTCAATATCTCCGGTGCACTGTATGTAGACCAGGAGACCGATCCTTCTATGCGATCCAGTGCGCAAGGTCTGTTTATGGTTATGACAAACGGTGTGGGCGCTACTATTGGTACGCTCTCCGCGCAAGCTGTGGTCAATCATTTCGTTTACCATCTGCCGGAGACCGCTGATTTCATGCAGGTTTGGGAAGGCTGGAAAATGTCCTGGTACACCTTTGCCGGATACGCGCTGGTGGTTGCTATCGCGTTCTGGATCTTCTTCCCGAAAACGCCGGTGAACAAAGATATCGAAGTAAAGCATTAAATCACAAATTACAAATCACAAATGTTCCTTAAGGAACTACGATATTATTTCTCAACGCCGATTGCTTATATTGTGATCGGATTGTACCAGCTGGCGATCAGTCTTTTCCTATGGGTTATTCCGGGACAATGGAATATCATTGACTCGGGATATGCACAAGTGGACGGACTATTCCAACTCAGCCCATGGCTGTTTATGTTGCTCTGCCCTGCCCTGACGATGCGCTTGCTTTCGGAGGAACGGCAATCGGGCATATGGGATTTGATTCGCTCCAAGCCCGTTTCGCTCACGCGAATCATGCTGGGCAAGTATTTCGCGGCATGGACACTGGTTCTCATTGGCCTTTTGCCATGTTTTGTGCATTATTTCGTAGTAGCCTATATGGCAGAACCGATGGGCAATCTGGATAGCGGGGCATTTATAGGTTCTTTTATCGGTCTGATTCTTCTCAGCGGTACATTCATGGCGGTTGGACTGTTGTGCGCTACGTTCAGTAAGAGCCAGATTGTCTGTTTCATCACCAGCGCGCTCTTTTGCTTTGTGCTCTATTGGACGTTGCTGCAGAGCCACTACTCTTCTATCTCGCGGGGTGTGATAGACCTGCGCGATGTAGTTGTTTTCATGACCGTTGCGATCGTAGCAGTGACAGGCTCTATATTTATCATTGATCGTCTTACACGCAAATAGCCATGACACGAATCGGATTATTGAGCGATACACACGGCCTGTTAGACAAGCGTATCTTTACGCATTTCAAGGATGTGGATGAGATCTGGCATGCCGGCGACATCGGTTCGGACGAAGTGCTTAGAAAATTACGGGAATTCAAACCTACCCGAGCCGTGTATGGCAATATGGATAGCGGCGATGTACGCTACTTCTTAGACGAGTTCTATAGATTCCGGATAGAAGATGTGAACGTGTTGATGACGCATATCGGCGGCTACCCGGGACATTATAATCCATGGCTGATACCGATGTTCCGAAAGGCTTTGGAAAATTACGAAGATCCGAATCACCGGATAGACTTGTTTGTCTGCGGACATAGCCATATTTTGAAAGTGCAGTATGACTCGCAGTTCAAATTTCTGACGATGAACCCCGGTGCAGCCGGCAAACAAGGATGGCAACCATGCCAGACTTTATTGCGTTTTACTATAGACGGAAGCAAAATTAATGACCTTGAAGTGATCGAGTTAGAGCGAATTTAGGCATTTTGTAAAGTCTATTTTGCAAAATATGCTATAAAACATATAAAAAAATTTGGTCATATCAAAAAAAAGCAGTACCTTTGCACCGGATTTAAGAAAGAGATTAAATCCACAACAGTAAGACCAATCTTTTTTGTACCTTAAATAAACAGACTAATACCTTAGAAAAACAGGCGTCGAGATGACGACTGTTTTCGTTTTTAGAAAGACACACACATGATCTTTTATCCGAATTGCAAAATCAATTTAGGACTGCGGGTTACTCGAAAGCGCAAAGATGGCTACCATGATCTGGAGACCATTTTTTTGCCTATTTATTCGCTCCATGATGAACTGGAGGTAATTAAGATTGATTGCCAACAGCCGGAAAGGAAAGGCTGCTTCTCCTTTATACAAGAGGGGATTGCTGTGGATTGTAAGCCGGAGGATAACCTGATTATCCGGTGCTATCATCAGATGGCGGCAAAGTACCCGCAAATAGGAGAAGTCTCCATCCGTTTTCGTAAAAACATCCCGTTCGGGGCCGGTTTAGGCGGTGGCAGCAGTGATGCTGCACATATGGCCGTTGCGCTCAATGAGTTATTTCAGCTGGGATTATCGAAAGAGCAATTGGCGCAGGAAGTGAAGCCTCTTGGCGCGGATTGTCCGTTCTTCATCTACAATAGACCTTGTTATGCAGAAGGCATCGGAGATATCTTAATGCCGGTAGAGATGGATTTAAGGGGAACACGGATTATAATGATAAAGCCGGATGAAGGTGTTTCTACACGCGAGGCGTATTCCGGTATCACGAAGCATCCCGAAGTAGCAGGACAAATAAAGTCCATTTTCCTCCAGCGAAACGGTTCTTATTCTTTCTGTGCAAAAGATGGTTCTGTTTTCATCAATGATTTTGAGGAAACTGTCTTTCCGTTACATCCTCAGATAGCGGAAATAAAAAAGCGTCTGCTGGACGCAGGCGCTTATTATGCGAGTATGAGTGGTAGCGGCTCAACGGTGTTCGGCTTTTTTAAGAACGATGCGGAAGGTCGTACCGACACCCACTTGCGAGTTCTTAAGGAGGAGTTTGCCTCCATGATATTGCTCGACGACACGTTTGGCGAGTGGAAGTCCTAAACCCCACCCTCTTTCTTTGGACGTAAAGCCGGGTTCAAAGATCCGGCGTTGTGTGAGTGTATCTATGCCTTTACCGCTGTCTGTGACATCCAGCATCACTTCATTTTCATTCTCGTGTAGTTGCAGAGTGATTTGTCCGTCACCGGAGATGGCATCTACAGCATTCTTCAAGAGGTTCTCTATGACCCATTGCATCAAAGGAGCATTGAGCATCACCTCCCGCTTTACGCCGCTAAGCGATGCATCCTCAATTTTAATGCGGCTGCTTGTACGGGCGCGCATATAGGTAACGGCACTTTGAATCACAGGCACCCAGTCTTGTAACTGCAATGAAGGCTCCGAACCGATTTTCTGGAAACGATCGGCTATCATCTGCAGCCGGTCTATATCCCGTTTCATCTGCGGCACATATTCATCCGTCGGATACTTGTCTGCAAGCAATTGCTGCCATGCATTGAGAGAAGAAATCGGTGTACCTAATTGATGTGCGGTCTCTTTGGAAAGACCTACCCAGAGTCGGTTTTCTTCACTCTTCTGGCCGGTTAACATGGTGATAACAGCCACTACGATAAAGATGAATATAAGCGCAAACTGGGCGTAAGGCACATAGCGAAGGCGTGTCAAAAGCGAACTGTCATCCCAATAGATATATTGGGTGGTCGTTTCGTCTATCCGTAGTTCTATCGGACCGTGTTTGCCTGTTCCTTTCTTTCCTTCCTGCACATTGCGGCTGGCAAGGATTTTCCCTTCTGCATCGCATATAAAGACAGGAATGGTAGTATTCTTCTCGATGATGGAAGATACGAAATCAATATCTGCATCGTCCTCTGCAAATATCAGCTGACGCGTAGCATCCACCCATATTGCCATGTTCTTCTGCTCTTCTGCCTGCAGCTGTCTGGCTAAGTTATTGGTAAATAATACGGAAGTAGCCACGAAAATCATGGCTACCACCAGTATTAATGTACCTATTTGTCGGTTAGACATATTAGCCAAGCATGGTTAATAGTACACCTGCAGCAACTGCCGAACCGATCACTCCGGCCACATTCGGACCCATAGCGTGCATGAGCAGGAAGTTCGATGGATTCTCTTCCTGCCCAACGGTCTGCGATACACGCGCTGCCATAGGAACAGCCGATACGCCGGCAGAGCCGATAAGCGGGTTGATCTTCTCTTTGAGGAAGAGATTCATGAACTTTGCTAACAACACGCCGCCTGCACTACCGAGGCCGAATGCCACAATACCCATCGCGAGAATCATCAGGGTCTGCCAATTTAGGAAACTGCCGGCTGTTGCCGTAGCTCCGACTGATAGTCCGAGGAAGATCACCACGATATTCATTAGCTCGTTTTGCGCTGTTTTGCTCAAACGCTCTACGACGCCGCACTCTTTCATCAGGTTACCGAGCATCAAACAGCCGATCAGCGGAGCTGCATCCGGCAGAATAAGCGCTACGATAGCGGTGATGATAATCGGGAAAACGATTTTCTCGGTCTTCGATACAGGACGAAGCTGACCCATCTTAATCGCACGCTCTTTCTTGGTGGTCAACGCACGCATAATAGGCGGTTGAATAACCGGTACCAAAGCCATGTAGCTATAAGCCGCAATAGCGATCGGTCCCAAGAGATGCGGAGCCAGTTTGGAGGTCAGGAAGATGGAGGTAGGACCATCTGCACCGCCGATGATACCGATAGAACCAGCCTCTGCAGGCGTGAAGCCCATTGCGTTTGCACAGAGGAAAGTAACGAAAATACCGATCTGCGCAGCGGCACCAAGGATTAACGACTTCGGATTAGCGATCAGCGGACCGAAATCAGTCATAGCTCCTACTCCGATGAAGATCAAGCACGGATATACACCGGCTTTCACACCGATATAGAGCACGTCGAGGAGGCCTGCTCCTTTGAGGATCGCTCCGTAAGAGTGATAAGCAGGACTGCTCGGATCGAGGAATGCGGTCCATAACTCGTCGTGGAACATACCAGCTCCGGGCAAGTTCGTCAGCAACATTCCGAACGCTATCGGAAGGAGCAGAAGCGGCTCGTATTTCTTATGAATGGCAAGGTATAGCAGGAAGAACGACACCAATAGCATAATGCCCTGTTGCCAGCTCATCTGCATGAACCCCATGCCTTGAAAAAATTCCAAAATATTCATTTTGTTTGCCAATTAAATTGGAATTATCCTAATACGATGAGCAGGTCATCCTGCATTACGTTCTGACCCGGAGTAACAGCGATTTGCTTAACCGTACCATCGGCCTCTGCCATGATAGCGTTCTCCATCTTCATGGACTCAAGCGTCAGCAAGGTGTCGCCTTTCTTGACAGCCTGACCTTCGCTTACAAGCACTTTGATAACCGATCCGGGCAGCGGGCTCTTCACTTGGAGTCCGGCAGCAGGAGCAGCGGCGGCTTTCGGCGCCTCTGCTTTCGGGGCAGGTGCGGCAGCCGGCTTGGCAGCGGGAGCTACTGCAGGTTTCGGAGCAGCTGCGGGTTTGGCAGGAGCTTCTGTCTCTACGGTATATACTTTGCCGTTTACGGTTACGTTCGTTTTGCCGGCTTCGATTTCTTCTACAGCGCATTTGTACTCAGCGCCATTGATTTTGAATGTGAATTCTTTCATTGTTTTATAATTTTTCAGTTGTCAGCATTCAGCTATCAGAAGCCGACGTTATTCATTCCGGTTGACTTGGTATTCCAGGCTGTCTCGTGTTGATTCAGTGAGATCATGGCCGTAGGAATATCATGTTTTTTGTTTTGCGCAAGATAAAGCGCATAGGCGATAGCAACGACATCGTCCTTGCTTGCCTCTGAGATAGCCATGGCAATAGCGGCTTTTTCCGGTTCACTTGGAGTGCTGTCAGACTTCAACGTGTTCTGTTGGGTCGGAGCACTAAGCGGACTCGGTTTTTCCGCTTTCGGCGTCTTGGGGGCTGTCATTTTCTGCATGATCCAGCCGAAGAACTGGAGGATATACACCAGGCAGAAAAGCAACACCAGCACGATACCGAAACCTAAGCCGGTTACAATCCATGTATCTGCAGTAACTGCTAAAAGTACCATAATTACAGCGGTATATTAGAGTGTTTCTTAAGCGGGTTGGTCAGACGCTTGGTCTGCAACATCTCGAAGGCACGGATGATACGGCTACGGGTGTAGCGCGGCTCAATCACATCGTCGATATATCCGCGGTTAGCAGCCTGATAAGGCGAAGCGAACAGGTCTTTGTATTCCGCCTCTTTCTCTGCGATGAACGCTTTGCGTTCCTCCGGATCCTCGATAGCCTTGATGGCTTTTGCCTGCAGCACACCTACTGCACCGCTTGCACCCATCACAGCGATCTCCGCATTCGGCCATGCATAGCACATATCGCCGCGGAGTTGCTTGCAACTCATCACAATATGCGAGCCGCCGTACGACTTGCGAACAGTAATAGTTACTTTTGGAACGGTTGCTTCGCCGTACGCAAACATCAGTTTTGCTCCGTGATCAATAATACCTGCGTACTCCTGACCGGTACCGCAAAGGAATCCCGGAACGTCCACGAGCGTCAGGATTTGGATATTGAAGGCGTCGCAGAAACGTACGAAACGAGCTGCCTTACGGCTGGCATCGCAATCCAGCACACCGGCTAGCCAGGAAGGTTGGTTGGCAATGATACCGGTAGAACGGCCGTTGAAACGGGCGAAACCGCAAATGACATTCTTCGCGTAGTCCTTGTGTACCTCCATGAAATCTCCGTTGTCCACGATGGTGTTGATGATCTCATGCATGTCGTACGGTTTGTTCGGATCAGCCGGAACGATGTCGTTCAGGTTATCATCCACACGGGTGATATCGTCTGTACACTCAATTACCGGAGCCTCCTCCATGTTATTCTGCGGAATGAAGGAAACGAGACGACGAACTTCTGCGAGTGCCTCTTCCTCCGTTGCGGCAACAAAATGAGTAACACCTGATTTGGTGGCGTGAATCTTGGCGCCGCCAAGTTGCTCTACGGTCACATCCTCGCCCGTAACGGACTTCACTACCTTCGGACCGGTGATGAACATGTAACTGTTCTGCTCGGTCATCATGATGAAATCGGTCAGAGCCGGGCTATATACTGCTCCACCTGCGCACGGGCCAAAGATCACGGAGATCTGCGGCACTACGCCGGAAGCCAGAATGTTACGCTCGAAAATCTCAGCGTAGCCTGCAAGCGCGCAGGCACCTTCTTGAATACGTGCGCCGCCCGAGTCGTTCAGACCGATAATCGGAGCGCCGAGTTTCATAGCCTGATCCATCACGTTGCAGATCTTCAGCGCCATAGTCTCGCTCAGAGAACCGCCGATAACCGTTGCATCTTGTGCAAAAACGAATACCAGACGGCCGTCGATAGTACCGGAGCCGACAGCAACGCCATCGCCCAGGAACACTTTCTTCTCCATGCCGAAATCATGGCAACGATGCGTGAGGAACATGTTCACTTCCTCAAACGAGCCTTCGTCGAGCAGCATGTTGATACGCTCGCGGCAGGTATAACTGCCTTTTGCGTGATGCTTCTCTACCGCTGCTTCACCGCCTCCGGCCATCGCCTTCTCGCGGTTAGCAACCAATTTATCTAATTTAGCTTGATCCATAATTCTCTAAACACTAAACTCTAAACATTAAACGTTATTTCGGTTGCTGGCAGAGCTCGGTCAGAACACCCTTTGTGCTCTTCGGGTGCAGGAAAGCGATCATCAGGTTCTCTGCACCTTTGCGCGGAGCTTTGTCAATGAGTTGGATGCCTGCTGCTTCGCATTCTGCGAGCGCTTCTGCTACGTTCTCTACATTGAATGCCACGTGGTGAACGCCGCCGCGACCGCCGTTCTTCTCAATGAACTTAGCGATAGTGGACTCAGGGCTTGTCGGCTCCAGAAGCTCGATCTTTACTTCACCGACTTTGAAGAATGCCGTGCGAACTTTCTGGTCCTCAACGACTTCGATAGAATAACACTTGTTTCCCGTAAGGAACTCAAAGAAAGGTGCAGCCTCTTCGATAGAGGTAACTGCGATACCTAAATGCTCAATGTGTGTTGGTTTCATACTGATTTATTATTTATGAGTTATTATATAAATATCAAAAATTTGTGCAAAGGTACAAAAAAATAATGACATACACAAGAGTGTATGCCATTTTTATGGATTTTTTCGTAATTTATCTTCTGTTGTAGCCCGGCATGACGGTATCCATGAGCGTGTCAAAATTGCTTTGGAAGGTGAACACATCGCGCAGGGAATAATAATATTGCGGATCCTCGCAGTAGTTGTAGGCATAGATGAGAAACTTGAGTCGGTTGTCGTCAAACGAAAAAGCCGAAGCTAATCTTGCGATGTCATCCACGCAGAAATGACCAAGTGTCACGCATAGTTTCGCTATCTCCAGTTTCTTGTCGTCAAATGGCTGTTGCTCCAACACGTTCATCGACATCTGCATCTGTTCGTGGGTGGCGCACTCTACCCTTGCCCGTCCGCCATGTCCGCGTCCGTAATCTCGGCCGTGATCGTGACCGTCATGATGTCTTTGCGCCATGCCGCTGACTGCTATCATCAGCGCGGCTAAAAGGAAGAAATATTTTTTCTTAGCCACAAGGGCACGATTAAGTAATTGTGACAAATTCTTTTTCATAAGGCGTCAAATTTTTAATTTGCCTGCAAAGGTACAACAATTATGCCATACTTGCAAGAATTTATGCAAAAAAATAATCACTCATTTTTACCTCGTATGATGCATTCCTTCGGTATTATATACTATGTATATAATACTAACGTATTAGCATGTAAAAAATAGTGCGTGATAAGTGCGTCGTTAGTGCGTTATAAGTGCGTGATTTTCGGGGTCGGCAGGTAGCGATTGCATAACCACGCAGGCATGGTTGTTAAGACCTTCGCTACCCTTCCCGCCTCCATCCTCCAGATACTATAGATAACTTATCAACTACTAAATAAGCGGCAAGGATTTCTCCCCGCCGCTTGCTTTGGTATGTAAACGATAATTATTTACTCATACGGCGAAACATTTCGCCTTCTATTGTATAGCCGTCAGAGAAACTTATATCTATGAGATAGTCTTTGTTATTTTTCTGAATGTCTGTTATAACAACATAATCTGCACCCACTTTTGCTGCCTCATCCTGCATTTTGCGAATTACACGTTGCTTCCTTCTATTCGAACGAATGGATGCATCGTCTCCTGGCACAATTTTCACTGTACCTATGAAGATTGTGCCTTTTGGAATATAATCAACCAACTCCGCTGATGGTCTGGGCGAGTAATATTTGACCGGTTTAACGATAGGAGTTAGTATCACGCATCCATTTAAAATACAGATGCAACCACTAATGAGCACTATTTTTTGATATACATTCATTTTGTCATAAATTTTTGTAAAGATTCTTCGTATCCCTTGCTTAATTTCAAAAGATCATATGCAGAATATTTGGGTACAATCTTGCGAGTAATTGTTGTATAATCAACTATAGTTTTCAATTCATTCATCAATTTTTTATCGTTCGTGAGGAGACCTGTCTTGTATAACCAAGCAACGTAATACTCGTTTGCTGTTATTTGTTGAGTCTCAGATAATTGCTGAACATCCTCTTTCTCATTTTCCGAAACTTCCGTTTTTACAACTCGTTGCGGAGCAGTATTATAAGGAGATTCAACGCTTTTTACAGGTTCTCCATTTTCTTGAAGGAACTCAATAATTGTTGCACGAACGGCCACGTATTGTTTAACTTTCGGTTTGCCTCCAAACCAATAGCGGAAGAAATTACTATTCTCTCGCCTTACTTCTTCACAAACCACATTGATGTAGGCTTGGCTTCCTGTGAGTGGATATTTGCGCGTTAAATCAGCAAACGCACTCTTCTCCACATCTGCTCGACGCAAATTGCTGTTGTTAATTTCGACTACTGCTTCCACATTTCTCACTACACGATAATTTGCTTGACTTAATGTAACATTAGTGGAAGTACCCCCAATAGTTAAGGAATGAGGTATGTATGTACCCCATTTACAACTTCCAAACACGCATACTACACAAAATAACGCAAAGAAATAACTAATCTTTCTCATAATACTATAATTTTAAGTTTTGCCTACTCTTTATCGGATTTTCGGCTTACTCCGTTGATAATATATCACATAAAAACGTGAGCTAACTGCTATTGGTTCATTCGGGCTACCACACCCACACTATCCAATATACGCAGAAAGCTCACGCTATAAACGTGAGCGTTTCGCTATATTCTCGGAATAGTGTATTCAGTTGTGGTAGTTTGAATGAATCCTCAAATAAAGCAAACGCTTAATTTTAATATGTCCTCCTTTTTACATCATGAGGGATGCTTGCTGTTTTACGTCCGCAAGTGACGATATGTATTCGGCTGCAAAATTAGCAATAATTTTTGATATATGCAAACAATTATTGGTTTTTTATCCAGATTACTGCATCGGATTCCAGCGTCCAGGCGGGAAGGACAGAAGATGGTTTGTAGCCGGCATGCTCGTAAAGCGCAGAGCAGGCTTTGTTATTCGTAGCAATAACCGCATAAAGGCACCGAAGATGGAGAAAATCAAAGGCATAGGCCTCAAGTTGCTTGAGCGCTTCGCGCCCTACTCCTTTGCCTCGGTATTCCGGCGCGATATACATGCCAAGAGTGGCACGTCTGTTACGCGGATCGAAATTGAAAAGATCGATGCAACCTATTGTAAGACCGCGTTGCTGTAAGACCGCTGCGCTGTTGGACCGCTGCGCTGTAAGACCGGCTTCGCCTGTAAGACTGTCCTG
>OCTX014546409.1_pt1 | contig 40055 bp, 34 predicted proteins | sample 1539691 | NCBI WGS metagenome assembly OCTX01 (sample SAMN02144231, study PRJEB22623) | gut metagenome | biome: sheep rumen | host: Ovis aries | place: New Zealand
ACCGCGAGCCGGGGTCGAACCGGCACGCCCATCACTGGGCAAAAGATTTTAAGTCTTTCTTGTCTACCTATTCCAACATCGCGGCGCGCTCGCTTTTGTACTCGCGCAAAGTGTTTTTTGTAAATCGGCTGCAAAAGTACTGCTTTTTTGCGATATATGCAAATTTTTTTTGCGTAAATAGTTTTTTTTTTGTACCTTTGCACCCAAATTAGTGAATGATGGCGAATAAAAGAAAGATCATCAATGATCCGGTGTTCGGATTTTTGTCTGTTCCGAACGAATTGATATACGACGTGCTGCAGCACCCCTATGTGCAGCGGCTGAATAGAATCAAACAGTTAGGTCTGTCCTATCTGGTCTATCCGGGGGCGACACACAGCCGCTTCGGACACTCGCTTGGAGCAATGCACCTGATGCACGAAGCTATACAGTCCCTGCGGTTGAAGGGCGTGGAGATAACGGAGAAAGAAGCTACATCCGCGATGATAGCGATCTTGCTGCATGATATAGGGCACGGGCCTTTCTCCCACGTGCTGGAGCATACGCTCGTGGATGGCGTCACCCACGAAGACATCTCGCTGCTTATGATGCAGCGGATCAATGAAGACCTGTCCCAAGTACGAAGGACGGATGTACGATGTACGGAGGGGTCCAAACCGCTGGACATGGCGATAGCTATCTTCAAAAACGAGTACCCGAAGCATTTCCTCCATCAGCTGATCAGCAGCCAGTTGGATGTGGACCGCATGGACTATCTCTGCCGCGACTCGTTCTTCACGGGCGTGCAGGAAGGGCGTGTGGCGAGCGAGCGTCTGCTGAAAATGCTGGACGTGCGGAATGACAGGCTGGTCGTGCAGGTCAAAGGTATCTATTCCGTCGAGAAATTCCTGGTGGCACGGCGGTTGATGTACTGGCAGGTGTATCTGCATAAGACCTCCGTTGCAGCCGAACAGCATCTGATTAAGATCCTTTCGCGCGCCAAAGAGATAGCAAGAGGGCACTCTGCCCTCAGCCCTCAGTCCTCAGAACTCTTCTGTTCGCCGGCGTTGCGGTATTTTCTGTATAACCACATCTCATTCGATGATTTTGCCGTCAGAAGCGAAGCGCTCGACCAGTACGCGCTCCTGGACGACAACGATGTGCTCTGCGCTATCAAGACCTGGATCAGCAGCGGCGACAAGGTGCTCAGTACCTTGAGCGAGAGTTTCATTAACCGCCGTCTCTTCCGCGGGGAACTGATCGAAGAGCCTCTGAGCGAAGAAGCGCAGAAAACATTGAGCCGGACACTCGCGCAGGCGGTTGGGGTGAAGGAAGAGGAAGGCTCGTTCCTCTGGAGCGAACATGTGTCAACAAGCAACACCTATTCGGAGAAGGCGGACACGATAGATATCCTTTACGGCGATGGCACAGTGAGAGATATTGCCGAAGCAAGCGAGATACTGGATCTTGCCGCGCTGACGAGGAAACCGATCAAGCGGTATCTGTTCCGGTATCGCCTTGACCAATAAATGACCAAATGGTAAATGACTAAATGGTAAATAACTTTATGGAGTTTAGTGCGCAACAAATAGCAGCCCTTCTGGGCGGAGAATTATATGGCAACGCAGGCGCGAAAGTAAGCGATGTGGCACCTATCGAGGCAGCCGGACCGCAGCACCTCTCTTTCGTCACGGAGGAGAAATACCTGCCGCATCTGCAAAGCACCCGGGCAGGCGTGGTGCTCGTCACCCGTTCGCTTGTGAAAGATTCCTCATCTCTCCCCCTTGAGGGGGAGTCGGAGGGGGTTTGTTTCATCCTCGTGGACAACGCACGCGGCGCGATGGGTCAGCTGCTGGCGTTGGTTGCCAAAGCCATGAACCCGCCTAAGACAGGCGTGGAGCAACCCTCTTATATCGCCGAAGGCGTGGAGATCCCTGCCGATGCGTATATCGGAGCCTTCGCCTATATCGGAAAGAACGTCCGTCTGGGTAAAGGCGTGCAGATTTATCCGCATGTCTATATCGGCGAAAACGTGACGATCGGCGACAATACGGTTCTTTACGACGGAGTCAAGGTCTATGACCGTTGCGTCATTGGCGCGTCCTGTGTCCTGCATGCCGGCGTCGTAGTAGGCTCCGACGGCTTCGGCTTCGAACCCGATGCGCAGGGAGTGAACCGGAAGATCCCGCAGATAGGAAATGTCATCATCGAAGACGATGTGGAGATAGGGGCGAATACCACTATCGACCGTGCTATGATGGGTAGTACAGTCATCCGCAGAAATGTGAAGATCGACAACCTGGTGCAGATCGCGCATAACGTAGAGGTCGGCGAGAGCACGTTCCTCTGTGCGCAGGTCGGGATAGCCGGCAGTACCAAGGTGGGCAAACACTGTATCCTTGCCGGCCAGGTAGGTATAGCCGGACATATCGAGATACCCGACCATTGTGTCTTCGGCGCGCAGTCAGGCGTGCCTAATACAATTAAGAAACCCGGTATATACATGGGCACGCCGGCTATTGATGCGGCGCTCTGGCGTCGTGCCGTAGTACGGTTCAAACAAAGCGGCAGCCCGTCCAAACAATCATAAGTAATTAGTAATTAGTAATGAAACAACATACATTAAAAGATAGTTTCTCCCTCAGTTCGGTCGGCCTTCATACTGGCTTGCATGTAACGGCTACTTTCCATCCTGCCGAGGCGAACACAGGCGTATGCCTGCGGAGGGTGGATCTCCCCGGACAGCCTTGCCATCAGGCGTTGGCGGACTATGTGTCCGCTACCGAACGGGGTACCGTCCTCGAACGGGGAAAATGGAAGGTCTCTACGGTGGAGCATGCCTTGAGCGCATTGTATGCCATGGGTGTGGACAACTGTATCATTGACGTGGATGCACCCGAGATGCCGATCTTGGACGGTAGTGCCAAGTTCTTTGTGCAGGAGATACGGCGTGTGGGAATAGTGGAACAAGATGCGGAGCAGCAAGTCTATGTAGTGAAAGAACCGATCGAGTATATCTCCGAGCACGGCCACAGGATGCGCATCGAGCCATGCGACCACTACGAGGTGGATGTAACAATCGCCTTCGACTCCAAACTGCTGCGCGAGCAGCACGCTACGTTGAAAGACCTCGCGGCGTACCCTGTGGAGATGGCTGCGGCGCGTACCTTCTGCTTCGTCAGAGAGATAGAACCCCTTCTGCGCGTCGGACTGATCAAAGGAGGAGACCTCAAGAACGCACTCGTCATCTACGAGACCGAACTCTCGCAGGGCGGTATGGACTATTTCTGCGACAAGATGGGGCAGCCGCATCTGGACGCCAAGAAACTGGGCTACCTCTCCCCCCTCAATTACCCTAACGAGCCTGCGCGGCACAAGCTCCTGGACGTCATCGGAGACCTCTCGCTGCTCGGGCTGAGGCTGCAAGGAAAAGTGATTGCATACAAACCCGGACACACCTTCAACACCCAATGTGTCCGCCGCCTCAGAAACCAAATACTCTCCGAATAATTGAATAAATGATAAAATGGTAAATGATAAAATGGTAAATGATAAAATGGTAAATAATATATCTCCTTTGGCTTATGTCAGCCCCAAGGCTCAGATCGGTAGGAATGTCACCATCGACGCCTTTGCTTACATTGACGATAATGTCATTCTCGGCGATAACTGCCATGTCTTCCCCAATGCCGTGATCGGTTGTGTGCCGCAGGATCTCAAGTTCCGCGGTGAAGAAACTTGGACCATCATCGGCGATAACTGCGTGCTCCGCGAGTTCGTTACTATCCATCGGGGAACCGCCTCCAAAGGCAAAACGGTGGTGGGAAACAATAACCTCATCATGGCGTACTGCCATGTCGCGCACGACTGTATCCTCCATGATAACATCATCATGTCCAATGCCACCCAGTTAGCCGGAGAGGTGGAGGTGGACGATTTTGCTATCATCGGCGGAGGAACGCTCGTCCATCAGTTCTCCCATATCGGTTCGCACTGTATGATCCAGGGAGGATCGAAGATCAACAAGGATATCCCTCCCTATGTCATCGCGGCGCGGGAACCTATCGCCTATTGCGGTATTAACTCCGTCGGACTCAACCGGCGCGGTTTTACACCCGAACAGATACACACGATACAGGAGACATACCGCCTTATCTACCAGGGAGGAATGATAGTCTCTCAGGCGCTCGAACGCATCGAAGCCGAAATACCCGCTTCACCCGAAAGAGACCTTATACTCTCCTTCGTGCGCAACTCCACAAGGGGAATCGTCAGAGCATAAGAGAATCATCGACTCAGCCCTAGGTGATACCTAGGTGATACCTAGGTTATACCCAGGTTATTTAGCCGACCAGAAGCTTATCTCAAACTAACGATAATATGGCAAAATTTAGTCTCACAGCAATGTTTGAACGATTGACGGGTAAGCTCAATCACAAAGATGAAGTTATTTTCCGGGGAACGCGCAGGTACGATGCGCGAGGGCGCGTCGTGCTTGATAAGAGACACGCTTATACCCAGGTGGACAAGCGTAACTTCAAGAAAAAACCGCCACGTGGGGATGAGAAACGGAATATGGAACTCATGCAGGAAGCGCAACGCCTCACCAACCAATACCTGTCTTCCGATTCTACGGATCTGACGGAACTCCGTGCGCGATTTGATAAACAGCTGGCTACTGGCAAACCCGATGCCGAAGCACCCGTGCTCAGAAAAACGGGCAAACAGAAGATTTACACCCAATTCGATCGCTTCGTCTATGCCCTTATCTATGCCCGCCTCAGACAACAGGCACACGAGCAATAAAAACTAATGAGAAAATGAGTAAATGACCAACTATACATACATAGTATTGTCTATCCTTGCCTTCTCCCTCTTATCTTGCGGCGTAAAGAAAGGTGCAACGGTGGAGGAGAAGAGTGCAAATGTAGCGCAAATTGTCCAGACAGAACAGGTAGAGACTGCCATGGACACCCTGCCGGAATTTCTGAAAGAGTTTGCCAACGATAGCACCATCCACATCAATTGGGCGTACGGCCTACCCTTTATCATCGACGACAGCGTCCCGATGCTCCTGCCCCCAATTGACAAAAATCCCCAAGGGTATGTATGTCAGAAGAATTATCAACAACACGTGTGGAACAAGAAACGCATATTATATTACTGGGGGGAAACGCATCCCATTGATACTATTCCATGGTTAAATAAGATGATGTGCGATTTAGATTCTTTTTACCATACCTTTGAAAGAGGATATGAATATATATATTATGTCAATTACGTACCCAGGCATCACGAAAAGCCCGAATTACTGGAGATAGAACTCCGCGTAATAAGAGCACCAGAAGCAACAATAGAAAGTAAAGTTCATTATAAGTATTATTATCAAATAGATGGTACACTACTAGGAAAAGTCCGCGATATATTTTTAAATTCTGATATAGATGCATATTTTTCCAAATGTACCCATAAGAGAATTGTCCTAAGTTTCATTCGGCATACAGATGATTTTGAGACATGGCTGAATTCTACAGAATAGAATAATGTAAAAACAAAATAAAGTACAAGAACTATGTATAAAAAAACACTCATTTTATTGCTACTACTTTGTAGTTGTATTATCATATTTGCTGATCCAGCATGGCCGGATTCTGTACTAGTACACCAGCCTGATGGTACCAACCTTTGGGTATATGACCGTGGTGACGAGTTTTATAACTGGACAGAAAGCACAGATGGATATCCCATTGTACGCAACAATGGAGGAATATTTGAATATGCTTCTATCGAAAGCAAGCAATTGAAACCTTCCGGGGTTAAAGTACATAATGTACAAGAGAAGGCTAGCGTTGAGGCCTCTTTTGCAAAAAGGCAATTAGCCGCAGTTCGAAAAAATCTAAAGAAAGCTAATAGTAATGTCAAGAGAATAGGAGCGCAACATCGTTCTTTAGGAATTCCATCTTCTCCTGTAGTCGGCACGCGTAAAGTGCTCACTATTTTGGCACAGTTTACAGATAAACCTTTCACATATAATGTTACTAACTTTGACAGTATAATGAATACTATCGGTTATACTGGACATGAGAATGCGGGAAGTGTGCGAGACTATTATTATGAAAATTCATATGGGCAATTAACCATACAAAGTGTCGTAATCGGTCCATTTACTGCGGCTCATAATAGTGCATACTATAGTCGTCCACAAGGCTCTACAGGAGACCATGCAGCCGATTTGGTATTAGAAGCTATCAATTGGGCAGATGCTCAAGGAATAGATTTTAACACCTTGGATGGAAATAATGACGGATACGTTGATTGTATTCATATCATTTTTGCAGGCAATCGGTATTCATCATCTGGCGACGGGATTATATGGCCTTTTCATTCAGCATTTGTAACACCGATTGTGAAAGATGGTACAAATATTTCTGAGTTCATAATGACACCGGAAAAATTAGGAAATGACAATTCTGATATTAATTCAATAGGCACAATTTGCCATGAATTAGGACATGTTTTAGGAGCACCTGACTTCTATGGTATAAACGCAGGAAGTGCCGATAAACCATATATTGGCACTGGCATATGGGATGTAATGGGAGATGGCTCCCATAATCTAAGTGGCACACACCCTGCCCACCATAATCCGTTCACAAAAACCATTGTGTATCAATGGACAACACCGAATACCATTAATGCATCTGAAACAAATATAGTCTATAGTATTCCCGCATCATCTCAGAATTCGACAGCAATATACAAGATACCTACTTCTACCACAGGAGAATATTATCTCATAGAGAATCGTCAAAAAGTTTCTTTTGATAGTAGTTTAGCTGATAGTGGTCTATTGATATATCATATATCTGCAGGTATAGAAGATGCCATCGCTTACAACCAGATTAATACGAGCCTTCCACAAAAATGCTATCTAGTGAATCCTACATCTTTGCAAAATTCACCAACTGATATATATTCATATGGATTCCCTGAGCAAAATGTTTTTCCTTATAAGAACTATTACGGGCATACTAACATCTTCTTTACCTCTCAAACAACACCACGTTCGCAAAGTTGGGCAGGAGACTCAACAGGGGTTGATATATGCTTTATTCAACATGATGGGAACAATATAAAATTTGTTGTCAATCCTCAAATCGAAGGTCCTTCCGTTTTAACAGATTCTGCGTGGTATTATCTTCGTAATGTCCCGGCTGGTGCGACAATTACATGGAGTATAAATAACATATATGCTCAGTTATTTGAATTTACTTTAGTTTCAGAACAAAATAGAGATTCTATGTATGTGGCTTTTAGACAGATTCCTTATAACCCACCCGGACCCGGTATACCCATTGCCGGTAATAGTGCAACTACTGATGCTATTTCACACTATCAAAATGCTGACTTGACGGTAACTATAAGCGACGGAACAAATTCATATAGTGTAACGAAACGAATTAAAAAATTAGTATCTTCTTTTCCGTTTTTATCTCCTGGATCCGACACAACTTACACCCTTGAATTCTGGCACACTATCTATGGACTAATGCGTACACAGGAAACACAGAGTGCAGAGGAACAGATAGACACCACTGGTCTGCCGCAAGGAGTATATGTTATTCTGAAAAAGACTTTAAACGGCAAAGTAGTAGAACAAAAGAAAATAATGGTAAATAATTAAATAAATGTGAAAATATGGAAATGAATAAATGTGAAAATGACTCCGAGGCTCGTAGTCTCAATTTCATTGAGCAGATTGTAGAAAAAGACCTCGCGGAGGGAGTGAACAACGGACGTATCCAGACCCGTTTCCCGCCGGAGCCGAACGGCTACCTGCATATCGGCCATGTCAAAGCGATCTGCATGGACTTCGGTATCGCCGAGAAATACAACGGCGTCTGCAACCTCCGTTTTGACGACACCAACCCTGCCAAAGAGGACACCGAGTATGTAGAGACCATCGAGCGCGATATTCGCTGGCTCGGCTTCAAATGGGGCAAGATCTTCTATGCCTCCGATTATTTCGAGCAGCTCTACGACCTCGCTATCCGTTTCATCAAAGAGGGCAAGGCCTATGTCGATGAACAGACAGCCGAACAGATAGCTGAGCAGAAAGGTACACCTACCGAACCCGGTGTGGCTTCGCCATACCGTGATCGCCCGATAGAAGAAAACCTGCGTCTCTTTGAAGCTATGCAGCGCGGAGAGATAGAGGAAGGTAAGATGGTGCTCCGTGCCAAGATCGACATGGCGAACCCCAATATGCATTTCCGTGACCCGATCATGTACCGTATCATCACTTCCCATCCCCACCACCGCACGGGAAGGCGATGGAACGTCTATCCGATGTACGACTTCGCGCACGGACAGTCCGACTATTTCGAGGGCGTGACACACTCTATCTGTACCCTTGAGTTCGAGGTACACAGGCCGCTGTACGACTATTTCCTCGACCAGATAACAGGACCTAACTTCGCGGGACTATCGCCTTACGGACCCGACTACCGACCCAAACAGCGCGAGTTCAACCGCCTCAACATCACCTATACGGTTATGTCCAAACGTAAGATGCTCCAGCTCGTCAAAGAAGGACTCGTAGCCGGATGGGACGACCCGCGTATGCCGACCGTCTGCGGTCTGCGCCGCCGCGGATATACGCCGCAGGCGATACGTAACTTCATGGACAAGATCGGATATACCAAGGTGGAAGGAATGATCGACCAGGGGCTTCTGGAGCATACCATCCGCGAGGACCTCAAAGAGACCGCTCCGCGCGTATGTGCTATCTTCGATCCAGTCAAACTGGTCATTACCAACTACGAAGGAAACGGCGAGACCCTCGTAGCCGAGAACATCGACGGTCATCCTGAACTCGGCACACGCGAGATGCCGTTCGGACGCGAACTATGGATCGAACGCGGCGACTTCCTCGAGGAAGCGGACAATAAGTTCTACCGTCTCTCTCCTGGCGGACGCGAAGTGCGTCTCAAAGCCTCCTATATCATCCAGGCCACCGGCTGCGAGAAAGACGCAGACGGCAACATCACTACTGTCTATGCTACCTACGATCCCGACTCCAAGTCCGGCACCGAGGGAGGCAACCGCAAGACCAAGGCTACTATCAACTGGGTGGAGCGCAACTCCGCGCTGGACGCCGAGGTGCGCCTCTACGACCGCCTCTTCGCTGTCGAAAACCCCTCTGCAGAGGAAGGTGACTTCCGCGAACTGCTCAACCCCGACAGCCTCAAGGTAGTGACTGCCAAAGTGGAGTCCTCCCTCCGAAGCGAGCTGCATGCACCGGTGCTAAAAGACGGTATCGAGCAGGAGAACCACTACCAGCTCTTGAAACAAGGTTACTTCGTCGTCGATCCCGATACCACGGCAGAGAAATTGGTCCTCAACCGCACCTGCTCCCTCAAGGACAACTACTTAAAGTAACTGTTTAACGTTTCGATGCAATCGAAACCATTTTAACTATTTAACAGTTTATGCGCACGCGCATATACAACGGCAAGGAGCAGATCTTCTGCGAGTGGCGCAAGCGATGGGTGCGTCTTACGCCCGAAGAATGGGTCCGCCAACAGCTCCTTCACCGCCTGGTGGAGGACTATGGTTATCCCGCTTCCCTCATCGCCGTGGAGCAGGCTATCTCGGTAGGAGAGACGAAAAAAAGATGTGACGCAGTAGTCTATACTAACACTTCCTCCTCTCCCTCTCCTAAGGAGAGGGGTGGGGTGAGGTTTCTATCTCCCCTCATGATCATCGAATGTAAAGCCGAGACCGTACCGCTATCACAGAAGACGCTCGACCAGGCTATAACTTATAATAGAAAACTAAACGTGCCTCACCTGTTGCTCTGCAACGGTATCCAGGCCCTCTATGTACATGGAAACAATACTTACACTCCAGGAATCCCTCGATACGCCGACCTTCTACGGGGTCAATAACGGGAATATCCTTTGCTTGAAGAACCAGCACCCGGATGTACGTGTCGTCGCACGCGGTTATCAGGTCAAAGTGACGGGTGCGGACTCCGCTGTCGAGCGTTTCGAACGCTCACTCCGCCTCTGCGAGAACTTCTGCATCCGCAATAACCGCCTTACGGAGCAGGATATACTGATGCTCCTCCATGGCGACAAACCGCAGGAGCAGGCAACGGACAACCTCATCCTCCATGGCGTCAACGGCAAGTCTATCTATGCGCGCTCTACCAACCAGCAGGCGCTCGTCAAAGCATACGAAGAGAATGACCTCCTCTTCGCTGTCGGACCTGCCGGATCGGGCAAGACCTATACCGCTATCGCACTCGCCGTGCGCGCGCTTAAAAACAAAGAGGTGAGACGCATCATCCTCTCCCGTCCCGCTGTCGAAGCAGGGGAGAAACTGGGATTCCTGCCGGGAGACATGAAAGACAAGATCGATCCCTATCTGCAACCGCTCTATGACGCGCTTCAGGACATGATTCCTGCTGCCAAACTGACCGAATACATGGAGAAAGGTACGATCCAGATCGCGCCGCTGGCTTTCATGCGCGGACGGACACTCGGCGATGCGGTCGTCATTCTCGACGAGGCGCAGAACACGACGGCGCTGCAACTCAAGATGTTCCTCACGCGACTTGGATTAGGCGGTAAGATGATTGTCACGGGCGATATGACCCAGATAGACCTGCCGCCTACCCAGAAATCCGGACTCCGGGACGCGCTCGAACGCTTCCGGGGAATCAAGGGAATCAAGATGATCGAGTTTAACGAGAAGGATATCGTCCGCCATCCGCTGGTGAAGAAGATCGTAGCGGCTTATAGCGAGAATAAGTAGTCTAAGGCTTCCCCGGCTTCCGGCTCTGTGATCACCTCATTGATGACCGGTTCGCCTATATCACGTAAGAGCGTGCAGTTGATCTCACCTGCGCGCTCGTTCTTTTTGTCACACCGCATCAGTTCTATTAACCGGGACCGGTCGGAACACTTGCACTGCGGCCGCCCGTAGTATTCTGTCATGAGCCGCGTCAGCTGCTGCAACGGCTCTTTGGGACAGCCGAGCCGGACTACGGACAGGTACAGCTCCGCGATCATACCGTACACCACCGCATAACCATGAGGAATAATTGTGAATTGTGAATTGTGAATTATTAATTGTTCTATCGCATGCCCGAACGTGTGCCCGAAGTTCAGCACCTTGCGCAACCCTTCCTCTTTCGGATCTGCTGCTACAATCCGCTCTTTCGCTGCCACGCATGCCTTGATCAGCGGTGTCAGGCTCTCTATAGGCATGGTGTCCAAGTCATAACGCATCAACGCCTCCCATAACCGGTCCGAAGGCTGACGACTGACAGCTGAAGGCTCTATCAGCCCCGTTTTGAGCATCTCTCCGAAACCGCTCAGCATCTCTCGCGCCGGCAGCGTCTCTAACCATCCGGGCCATATCAGCGTCTCCACCGGCGGATAAAAGGAACCGATGCTGTTCTTCAACCCTCTGTAGTTGATGCCGGTCTTGCCGCCGGTCGAAGCATCCACCATCGCTAAAAGCGTGGTCGGAACAGCCACCCAGTCGATACCGCGTTTGTAGGTAGAGGCTGCAAAACCCGCTATGTCCGTCAACACACCGCCGCCGATAGCTACCAGCACCCCCCTTCGCGTCACACCTTTCTCAAGCAGAAAATCCCACACCCGCTCTACCGTCTCTATCTTTTTCTGCGCTTCGCCCCCCTTCAGCCATAAACACGAACCTTCTGACAGCTGACGGCTGACAACTGAAGGCTGAAGGCTTTCATCCTTCACCACCACCGCTTCGTCGTAACGGCTGATAAGGCTGTCTAACGCGCTATGTATATCTTCGCAAAACATTCTGTCTTACTTCCCGTTAAGTGCTCATCTGTTAATTTCGTGCAAATATACTGCAAATAAATGATATACGCAAGTAATTCCGCAACTTTTTATGATTTTTCTTCTCAAATCCTTGTGTAATTCCGCAAAAAAATGTACCTTTACAGCGGAATAAGTTGTAAATTTACTCACGGGTCATTTACGACTCATTTAGCACTCATTCTCGAACCATTATTCTCTTTCTAGCCTGTATCTTTTTTTATTAAAGCCGCAAAATAAATACAGGCACCTTATTGTAACCTGTGCCCTTTGTTTCATGCTATTTTGCTAAAATTTATCGCTTATTCTTGCATATGTGCAATTTTTGTAGTACCTTTGTACCCGATTTTAAAATGGCTTACTATGCGTAAATTCTTTTTGATACTCTCTCTTTGTCTCTTCTCCCTTGTAGGGACGGCGGAGGATGTGGTCTATCTGACCACCGCGCAGTTCCGCGAGAGGATATTCGATTACAAAGAGAGCAGGGAATGGCAATACAAGGGCGACAAACCATGCGTGATAGATTTCTATACCACCTGGTGCGGACCATGCAAACGCCTCGCGCCGATCATGGAGGAACTGAGCCAGACATATTGCGACCAGGTCGTTTTCTATAAGGCCGACACGGAACGCGAACGCGAACTGGCGTATGTCTTCGGAATCAACTCCATTCCCCAGGTGCTGTATATCCCCACCGAAGGAAAACCATTGCTCCTCAAAGGACTTTATCCGAAGGAAAATATCGTGCGAATCATTGATGAGTTCCTGCTGGCGAATGTGCAGCAAGAACCGGAACAACCGGCGGTTCAGGAACAGGTAACACCCCCTGCCCAACCGGAGAAGAAGAAATCGTGGTGGGAGCGTTGGAAAGAGAAAAGACGTAAGAAAAAATAAAGCAAATGCAGGTAGAGTTAGTCTTATTAATTTTGTCGCTGCTGTTTTTCGTCAGCATCTTTGCAGACAAGATCGGTTATAAATACGGTGTACCGGCACTGTTGTTGTTTCTTATAGTAGGAATGTTGTTCGGCTCCCAGGGACTGGGCGCCGTATGGGGCGGAAAAGGTATGGCTATCGAGACCGGATCCGCACAGGCGATCAGTACGCTTGCGATGTGTATCATCCTCTTCACCGGAGGAATGGAGACTAAACTGAGTGACATCAGATCGGTCTTGGCGCCCGGAGTGACGCTGGCTACCTTGGGAGTACTTATCACATGCGTCGTAACAGGCGTGCTCATCTATCTTATCTTCGGATGGATCAACGCCGTAGCAAGCGTCTCGATATGGTTCGCGCTGCTGATGGCGGCGACCATGAGCAGTACCGACAGCGCAAGCGTCTTCTCCATCCTCCGTACGAACGGGATAGGGCTCAAACATAACCTGCGGCCGCTCTTGGAACTCGAGTCCGGAGCAAACGACCCTATGGCGTATGTGCTCACTACAACCCTCATTAGCGTCGTAGTGGGGATGGATGCAGAGGCTGCCGGAGGGGCCCGGGTGGAAGCCCTGCCTATCGTACAGACGATAATAATTCAGCTGGTGATGGGAGCGGTCCTGGGACTCGCTTTCGGACGGGGACTTGTCATGCTCATGAGACGGGTCAAACTGGGAAACGAAGCCCTGTACCCGATCATGGTACTCACGGCTTGTATCTTTATCTTCTCCGTCACTTATTACCTTCAGGGAAACACCTATCTGGCGGTCTATGTAGGCGGACTGATCATCGGCAACAGCAAGTTCGCACGAAAACGGCAGACACAGTCGTTCTTCAACGGACTGACATGGCTCAGCCAGCTCGTGATGTTCCTGATGCTGGGACTGATGGTCAAACCTGCGGAGTTTCTGGACTACCATGTGTGGCTGCCTTGTCTCATCATCAGTATAGTGATGGTCTTTATCTCCCGTCCGGTAGCCGTTTATCTGTGCATGCTGCCTTTCCGGGAGTACCGGCAGCGGGACAAACTGATGCTGAGCTGGGTGGGGCTCAAAGGTGCCGTACCTATTATCTTCGCGATCATGTGCAAAGCCAACGGAGTCCCCGGAGCGGACATGGTCTTCAATATCGTCTTCCTCTGTACGCTCGTCTCGCTGCTGGTGCAAGGAACGACGCTGACCTATGTGGCTTCAAAACTCGAACTGGCCACCGTGCCGCAGGAGGGACGGACGCTGGAGTATTTCGATATTGACCTGCCGGACGAGATCCAGTCCTCGGCAAACGAGATAGAGGTATCCGAAGACATGCTGGCGAAAGGCTCCACGCTGCGCGACGTCAAACTGCCTCCGCACACCCTTGTGGTCATGGTTCGCAGAGGCGAGGATTTCTTCGTGCCTACAGGCGTCAGCGAGTTGCAGAAAGGAGACCAGCTGCTGGTTATCAGCGACAAGGATGCAGAGGCAAGTTACAAACAGATGACAGACGCAGCCGAGGAAGAGGCACAGTGGCGAGCTGACATGAAAGAACGGGCCAAAGCACGATGGGACAAAGCCACCGCTTGGATGCACAAGAAAAGGTGATGGGGATTTATAATTTATAATAGATAATAGATAATAATATGAAAACAACAGTTTTTCTAACCGGTGCTACGGGCACCATGGGCTATGCCGGTATGACGGAGATCCTGAAATACCCGGACCGCTATGAGCTGCGGATTCTGGCTCGCCCCAGCAAGAAGAACAAAGAACTGCTGCAACCCCTCAACTCCCGGCACCCGGAGCTCAGTATTATCTGGGGAGACCTGACCAAGTACGAAGACGTGCTGAAAGGAGTCAGCGGAGCAGACATAGTGCTCCATGTAGGAGGAATGGTCTCGCCGCAGGCGGACTATCGTCCCAAGGCTACGCTGAGGACCAACATAACGGCAGCGCAGAACGTCACCAAAGCCATACTGGCGCAACCCGACGACCAACAGCCCAAAGTGGTATATATAGGTTCGGTGGCGCAGATGGGAGACAGACGGGAACCGCTTCATTGGGGAAGGGCTGGAGACCCTATATGCGTGTCGGCTTATGACCATTACGGACTGACCAAAGTGCAGGCGGAGAGAATCATTACCAACTCCGGAATCAAGAAATGGGTCTCCCTCCGCCAGTCCGGAATACTCTATCCGGCTATACTGAAGAACTACGACCCGATCATGTTCCATGTCCCCATCCGGGGCGTCCTGGAATGGGCTACGGTGGAGGACAGCGGACGGCTTCTGGAGAGAGTCTGCCGGCCCGAAGTGCCGGAGGAGTTCTGGAAGAGATACTACAATATCGGTTCGGGAAAAGAGTACCGCCTCTCTAACTATGAGTTCGAGAACCTTCTGCTTGACAGCATCGGATGTCCCAAGCCGGAGAAGATTTTTAACGCCAACTGGTTTACTACCCGCAATTTCCACGGCATGTGGTATATTGACGGCGACAAACTGGAGGAATACCTGCATTTCCGCGCCAACGTGCCGGTGAAGGAGTATTTCGCCCAAATGGCAAAAGCCGACTCTCTGCCCGGCGGAATCAAGTTCGCCGCCAAGACACGTATAGCCAAACTCTTCCCGCATTGCGTGAAAGCCGCTATGTGGTTCATGGCTAACAGCAAGGAGCACGGCACGCAATGGTGGATCAAAGGCGCAGAGTCGAAAGACGAAAGCCGAAAGTCGAAAGCCCTCCAACGTATATCCGCTTATTACGGATCGCTCGAGGCATACAAGGCTATTCCCGACTGGGCGCATTTCGACGTGAGCCACAACAGCGAGACACCTGTGCTCCTGGATCACGGCTACGACGAGTCCAAACCCATGGAGGAACTGAGTATGGACGACCTGCGCAAGGCGGCGCTTTTCCGCGGAGGCAAATGCCTCGGAACGGCAAAAGGAGACAAAGCGCCGGAGAAGAAGGAACTGAAAGGACTCGACCTATGGGACACACAGATACTATGGGAGGACGCGAACGGAAACACGTTTGAAGCTACACCGCGCCTCATCCTCCTCGGTGGACACTGGTCGCCCTACGACATGCCTCTCCCCTATGACGAGAAGACACTCTCTTCTTTCAACTTCCAACTTCCAACTACCCCGTGGCACTGGGACCGCGTGGCAAAGCAAAACCCGTTCTTCGCACAACTGTGGTCGCCGCTGCATGAACCCGGAGAAGACAATATCTACGGACCCGAGATCTTCGACGGCTGGGAGAAATAAATGGTAAATGTGAAAAATAAGTAAATGTATTTTGACGAATTAGCACTAAGTGATGAGGTCTTGGATGCGTTGTGGGACATGCACTTCGACGAGTGTACCCCGGTGCAGGAAAAGACAATCCCGATCATCCTGGAGGGCCACGACGTGATCTCGTGCGCCCAGACAGGAACGGGCAAGACAGCGGCATACATCCTGCCGTTGCTCACTAACCTTGCCTTCGACGACCATGACCCGGACAAACTGAATGCTATCATTATGGCGCCTACACGCGAACTGGCGCAGCAGATAGACCGTCAGATGGAAGGATTCGGATTTTATGTCCCCTTCTCCTCCGTGGCTGTCTATGGAGGCAAGGACAACGGCGCATGGGGAACGCAAGTAACCGGACTGCAGAAAGGAGCGGACATAGTCATAGCTACTCCGGGACGTCTCCTCAGCCAGATGAATATATACGACATAGACTTCTCCGGTGTCAAATATTTTATCCTGGACGAAGCCGACCGGATGCTCGACATGGGGTTCTACGACGATATCATGACAATCGTCCGCAAACTGCCGAAGGACCGCCAGACGATCCTGTTTTCCGCTACCATGCCGGACAACATCCGCCGCATGGCGAAAGCAATCATGCGTGATCCCAAAGAGGTGCAGATAGCCGTCTCACGTCCGCCCGAGACGATCCACCAGATGCATGAGTTTGTGGAGGAGAACAAAAAAGTGGAAGCCCTTCTCGCTACCTTGTCGTCTCTTCCGGAGGCGGACTTGAAGAAAGTGATTGTCTTTGCCGGCAAGAAACAGCGTGTGAAAGAGCTCACGCGCACGTTGCGTTCGTTACATATTGACGCGCGCGCAATGCATAGCGATCTGGAGCAGGCGGAGAGAGACCAGGTGATGCTGGACTTCCGGAACGGTAAGGTAGGAGTCCTGGTAGCGACCGACGTAGTCGCACGAGGTATAGATGTGACGGACGTACCGCTAGTGATCAATTATGACGTACCGCACGACCCGGAGGATTACGTTCACCGTATCGGCCGTACCGCCAGAGCGGAGAACAGCGGCGAAGCCATGACGCTGGTATCGCCGGAGGATATGGTGTATTGGAAAAGGATTGAGCGTTTTCTGAACCCCTCTACAGGTGGCGGATCCGCCACTCGTTCGGGTAAAGGTTGTTCTGACGGCTCCCGACGTTCTTCGCGAAACCGAGGGGGACACCCTCATAGGTCAAAAGGACGAGGCCGAGGGGCACATCGGGGAGGGTCAAAGCCTCAGTCCTGAGATAAGACAAGGCTTGTTCGCGCGTCAGTGCAATATTAGGGAAGGCTTCCTTGCGGAAGTCTTTCGCCATACTTAGACTGTGCTGCGGTGCAATACTCTTGCCGCGCTCTTCGCCCAAACCGAACCCCGTGGAGATACAGGTCAGCTGCGTCGAAAGCCAGTCGATGATCTCTTTGTATTTCAAGGGATAAGCCGTGGCAAAACGGTCGGAATAGCGGATTGCCCAGTCGTCCGGATGCTGCAGCCAGCTGCGCATGACGGGCAGGTACTCCGGATGCGACATAGCGGTCTCTTTCTTGTTCGCTTTGATCTTGGCAGGACTCACAGGCTCGTCCGCATGCTTCTGCAGCGCGCATATATACAGCCCCTCGCCGCGGGTCTTATGAGGATAGAAATGGTAACCGACAGAACCCTCCGTAATGCCCCACTCCTGCTCATAGTCGATAGGCAGGATGTCGGCACCCAGCGTGTCGGCGATCCATTCTACGTTCTTCTCGTTCTCTTCGGTATTGAAAGTGCAGGTGGAGTAGATCAGAATGCCTCCGGGTTTGAGCGCGTCCCAGACGTCCATGAGAATGGCACGTTGCCGCTCGGCGCACTGCTTGACGGCTTTCAGACTCCATTCATTGCGAGCCTGCTCGTCCTTGCGGAACATGCCCTCGCCGGAGCAGGGCGCATCCACCAGAATACAGTCGAACAGATGCCGGCACCTGTCCCCGAACTCTTCGGCGGTGTTATGAGTGACAACCGTGTTGCCGTTGCCCCATTTCTGGATGTTTTCAGAGAGGATAAACACACGCTGACGCACTACTTCATTACTGATCAAGAGTCCGTCGGAACCGAGATATTCGCTGATAAGAGTGGATTTTCCACCGGGCGCAGCGCAGAGGTCGAGCACGACAGACGACGAGTCCACATACTGCTCAAGCACCTGCTGAAGGAACATCGAAGAGGCTTCCTGGACATAGTAACATCCGGCGTGGAAGAGCGGATCCAGCGTGAATGGCGGCCGCTCGGAGAGATAGTACCCGTCGAGGTGCCAGGGCACTTCGTCCGTGTCACACTCAAAAGTAAGCACGTCCAACTTGGAATTAAGCCGGATAGAAGTGACCGGCTCGCTCTCCAAAGCCCGGATCAACAGCTCAGCCTCGGTGCCTAACTGCTGGTGCATGCTCTCTATGAAATCGACTGGTAACATAAATCGGCTGCAAAGGTACAACTTTTTTTGCATATATCAAAATTTTTTCGTACCTTTGCGGCCGAATTATGAATTTTTTAGATCAGTTGAATGACTCGCAACGCGAGGCAGTGACATATACCGAAGGTGCATCGCTCATCGTAGCGGGTGCCGGTTCAGGCAAGACAAGGGTGCTTACCTACCGTATTGCATACCTGTTGCAGCAGGGTGTTCCCGCCGGACGCATCATGGCGTTGACCTTTACCAACAAAGCGGCGCGGGAGATGAAAGAACGTATCATGCGTCTTGTGGACGCCCGCGACGCGCGCTATCTGGTGATGGGTACCTTCCATAGCGTGTGTACGCGCCTTCTCCGTCCCTACGCGGAGCAATTGGGTTACACGCGCGATTTCTCTATCTATGACACGCCGGACATGAAATCGGTGATCAAAGGGATATGCAAGGAACGCGGACTGGATGAGAAGGTTTACAAACCCGGTGCGGTGCAGAGCCGGATCTCGATGGCAAAGAACGGAGGAATAGGTCCGAGGGAGTATGGCATGAACCAGCAACTGCTGCGGGAGGACCGGGAAGCGAGGATGTATGAGTTCGCCACGGTCTATGAACTCTATCAGATACGGCTGAAAGCAGCGAACGCCATGGATTTTGACGACCTGCTGATCAATATGCTGCGTCTGCTGGAAGTATGTCCCGAGGCACGGGAGAAATACAGACAGCAGTTTCAGTATATCCTGGTGGATGAGTACCAGGATACCAACTACATTCAGTTCCAACTGGTGAAAAAACTGGCAGAGCCGCAGAACAATATCTGCGTTGTAGGCGATGACGCGCAAAGTATTTATTCTTTCCGGGGCGCGGACATACGGAACATCCTCAATTTCCGCCAAGTCTATCCGAATGCCCGGCTCTTTAAGTTAGAGCGCAACTACCGCTCCACACAAACGATCGTTAACGCAGCTAACTCGCTGATTCACAAGAATGTGCATCAGATAGAAAAGACGGTTTACTCCGAGAAAGAGGAAGGTGCCCCGCTGAACTTGCAACCATACATGGACGATAAGGCAGAGGCACTCGGCGTAGCGATGAAAATTCAGCGGATGAAACATAAAGGGTATGACTCGTTCGCCGTGCTTTATCGTACGAACGCGCAGAGCCGTGTTATAGAAGGAGAGTTGCGCAAACTCAACATCCCGTACCGCATCTATGGCGGGACGTCGTTTTACCAACGCAAAGAAATCAAAGACGCCCTGGGCTATCTCCGTCTGGCTGTGAACGCGCGAGATAACGAAGCGCTCCTCCGTATAGTGGGTTTCCCGGGCAGAGGGATAGGGGAGACAACGATGAAAAAAGTGTCGGCGAACGCGACTGAACACCACCGTTGTTACCTGGACGTGATGCGGGACCCGGACGAGACAGGGCTGGACGTGAGCGCGGCTACGAAAAAGAAACTGCAGGCTTTCGCACTTCTGATAGACGGCTATCACGAACAAAGCGAGGCTATGGATGCTTTCCGTTTTGCAGAGATGGTAATGCGTACGTCCGGCGTGATGACGGCTCTGGCACTCGACCGTACGGCGGAAGGAATCGACCGCGCGCAGAACGTACAGGAGTTGTTGAATGCTATTCATGAGTTTGTGGAAGGAAGGCAGAACGAAGGTATAGACTTCACTCCGGTAACGGATTTCTTGAGCGAAGTAAGTCTTCTGACAGACCAGGACGAGAATCTGACAGACACGACGGAACGCGTCACATTAATGACTGTTCATGCCGCGAAGGGGCTGGAGTTTCCAGTTGTGTTCATTGTTGGAATGGAAGAGAACCTCTTCCCCTCCCAGTTTGCCGTGAGACCGCAGGATATAGAAGAAGAACGGCGGCTGCTGTATGTGGCAATCACACGGGCGATGGAACAATGTTATGTCTCTTTCGCGCGGCAACGTTTCCGCAACGGCTCTTTCTCCTTCAATTCGCCCAGCAGGTTCTTGAATGATATAGACAAACGGTATTTTGAAATGACCCGCCCGACTATGCCAACCAACCCGGCTAATCCGGTCATTACGACGGGACGGACTATGCCAACCAACCCGACAAGGCCTGTATCCGGCGCAACAAGCGAGATAGCCTCTTCTGTTTGGAAAGCCGGAGACCGGGTCGCTCACCGTGTCTTCGGAGAAGGTACAGTAACGCGTATCTATCGCGACGAGGTGACGGAGAACGACAAGATAGAAATCAATTTTGACACACAAGGTACTAAAACGCTCCTTCTGACTCATGCAAAACTGGAGCACACTACATAACAGTTTTTAATAAAAGATATATTGTTATTGAGAAAATAAGTATAATTTATTAATAATATTACTTACAGTTATGAGTATCTATGATTTTACGGTGTTGGACACCAAGAAGAATGAAGTGAAGTTGGAGGACTACAAAGGCAAAGTTCTCTTAGTTGTTAATACTGCTACAGGCTGCGGCTTTACGCCCCAGTACGAGGCACTCGAAAACCTCTATAAGAAATACAAGGACCAGGGGCTGGTAATCCTTGATTTCCCTTGCAACCAGTTCGGTCAGCAAGCTCCGGGAACGGAAGAAGAGATCGTCTCTTTCTGCCAATTGAAATACAAAGTATCTTTCCCGCAGTTCGCGAAAATAGAGGTGAACGGCGAGAACGAGAGTCCGGTATTCACCTACCTCAAGGAGAACGGTCCGGAGGAGAAATACGAAGGTTTGAAGGCTAAAGCTACAGCCAAGATGCTGAAGACCATCAGCAAGACCTACAAGAAGGACTCCGACATCCGTTGGAACTTCACCAAATTCCTTGTGGACAAAGAGGGCAAGGTAGTAGGACGTTTCGCCCCCACCACCAAACCCGAAGACATCGAAGCAGAAATAGTAAAACTGCTCTAATTTGTAATTCGTAATTCATAATTTCCATGAAGGAGCAAGTATTAGCTGCCATGCGTGCAGCAGGCAAGCCTGTTTCGGCAGGCGAAGTAACCACCGCGCTCGGAGCAGACCGCAAGGAGGTGGACAAAGCCTTTGCCGAACTCAAGAAAGAAGGCGCTATCGTTTCGCCCGTCCGTTGCAAATGGGCTCCCGCAAACTAATTTATAGCAGAGTAGTTCTGTTGAATCCGAAGGAGGGTGTGTTTCATAAACACACTCTCTTTTTTTCGTCTTCATTCAGTTTTTTTTGCATATATGCAATTTTTTTTGTACCTTTGCGGCGTTTTTAATGAATACCGACCGAATCATACATCAGCATATGAAATATCTTCGTAAATCCTCCTTCGTACATCGTTCATCGTTCCTTCGTACATTGTACATCGTCCCTTTGTCCCTTATATTGTTGCTCTCGTGCCAAAAACAGCAGCCTGCTCCCGAGCCGGAGAAGGACAGCAGTGCGTTTGTCAATCTGACAGACATCATTCCCGATGCTATTTTGGAGATCCGCTATTACAGTACCTATAATTTTGTGGGCGAGCGCATCGACGGCTACGAGCAGCCGGTGGCACTCATGACACGCCAGGCGGCAGACTCGCTCAAAGCCGTCAGCGACGAACTGAAAGCATACGGCTATCGCCTCAAGATTTGGGACACCTACCGCCCGCAGACCGCTGTCAACCATTTCATCCGCTGGGCGGAGAACGTACAGGACACGGCGATGAAGAAGATTTTCTACCCCATGGTGGACAAGTCGCTGCTCTTTGAGCAGGGCTATATCTATGCGCGCTCTTCCCATTCGCGCGGTTCAACGGTGGACCTGACACTTATCGACGCGGCTACAGGCAAGGAGTTGGACATGGGCTCGCCGTTTGACTGGTTCGGCGAGGAGAGCCATCCGGACTACCCCTGCAAGCTCTACCGCCAGTCCGAGAACCGCCTTACCTTGCGCAAGGCGATGACCCGTCACGGCTTTGAGCCGATAGACAGCGAGTGGTGGCATTTCACGCTCCGCAACGAGCCTTTCCCCGATACCTATTTTGATTTTCCTGTAAGGCAATTATAGGCAATGACCGCTCCCCGGCTACATACCGACGCGCTGCACCGGATGGCGTATGCCACGGACGCGAGTGCCTATCGCGAGATGCCTCTGGCGGTGGCGTACCCCAAGACGGAGGACGACCTGCGTGCGCTGATAGACGAAGCACGCCGGCGCAAGACGCACCTCATTCCCCGTGCCGGCGGAACGAGTATAGCAGGACAGGTGGTGGGCAGCGGTATTGTAGTAGATGTGAGCCGGTACATGAACCGTATCCTCTCCATCGACCCCGAACGGCGCATAGCCCGTGTGCAACCCGGCGTGGTGCGCGACGAACTGAATATCGCGCTCCGTCCGTACGGGCTGTTCTTCTCGCCGGAGACCTCTACTTCCAACCGCTGCTGCATAGGCGGCATGGTGGGTAATAACTCCTGCGGCACACACAGCCTCGTCTATGGCTCCACGCGCCACCACGTAGTGGGACTGCGGGTCATGTTAGCGGACGGAACGGTGCACGAAGTGCAATGTACGAAGGACGGAACAATGCATGAAGTGCAATGTACGAAGGACGGATGTACGAGGTACGAAGGAGCGGGGGCTTCTCTGATGGATGCTATCTTGGTGCAACTGCGCGGGTGGCAGAAGGACGGACAAGTGATGCAGGAGGTACGGGAAGCCTTTCCCGACGAGTCTATCCGCCGCCGTTCGTGCGGATATGCGATAGACGAGTGTCTGGATGTCTATGGCGAGGGCAAGGACCTCAACCTGCCTGCACTCATCACGGGCTCGGAAGGCACCCTCTGTTTCGTGACGGAGATCACTCTCTCATTAGATGTCTTGCCGCCGAAAGAGCAGATGGTAGTCTGCGTGCACCTGAGCGGGATGGATGACAGCTGGCGCACCAACCTCATTGCATTGGGTTGCCATCCTACCGCTGTGGAACTGATTGACGGCAAGATCATCGACCTCGCCCGCACAAATATAGAGGCAAGCAAGAACCTCTTCTTTGTCGATGGCACGCCGGCTGCAATCATCGTGGCGGAGTTCAGAGCCGCGACACGTGAGGCGCTGGACAAGCAGGCGGAGGCGTTCATGGAAGCAATGAAGCAGTCCGGCATTCCGCATACCGTCACCACCGTCTATGGCAGCGATGTGAGCCGCGTATGGGCGCTGCGTAAAGCAGGCTTGGGGGTACTGTCAGCCATGTCGGGCGACGCCAAACCCGTCGGCGTGGTAGAAGACACTGCGGTAGCGCCGGAGCGGATGGAAGCCTATATGAAAGACTTCCGGGCGATGATGGCGGAACTGGGTCTGGACTGCGTCTATTACGGACATATATCTACGGGCGAGCTGCATCTGCGCCCGGTGCTGGACCTGCATAAAGAGCATGACCGCCAACTCTTCCGTCAGGTAGCGGAACGGACTGCGGCACTGGTGAAGAAGCACCATGGCTGTCTCTCCGGCGAACACGGCGACGGACGCCTGCGGGGAGAGTTTATCCCGCTGATGTACGGCAAGGAGGTCTATGAGATGATGCGCAGCCTCAAACGCACCTGGGACCCCGAAGGGCTGTTCAATATGGGTAAGATTGTGGACACCCCGCCGATGGACGAATATCTGAGGTTTCAGAGTTATACGAAAATTCTCAATTCTCAACTCTCAATTCTCAATTCTCTTGAGCAATGCAACGGTGCCGGGGACTGCCGCAAGTCAGCGGTCATAGGCGGTACGATGTGCCCTGCTTACAAAGCAACGGGCGATGAACTGTTCTCAACACGCGCAAGGGCGAACGTGCTCCGTGAGATGATTGCCAACTCTCCGGACGGCATCTATTCCGAAGAAGTAAAAACGGTGCTGGACTCCTGCCTGGCGTGCAAAGCCTGCCATAGCGAGTGCCCGAGCAACGTGGACATGACGCGTCTCAGAAGCGAGATCCTGCAAGAGCGGTACAGCCACTCGCATGTGCCTTTCCGCACATGGCTTGTAGCGCACATGGCGGACATCGAGACGCTCGGAGGACTTATCCCCGGTATCTATAATTTCTTTGCTACCAACCGTTGGACCTCGGCTGTCATCAAAAAGATAGTCGGCTTCGCCGCCGAACGGCATATTCCCACCCTCAGCCGCCACTCCATGCGCTGGCTGGTGAACGATTTAAATCGCCGAAATACCGATGTACCGATATATCGAAATACCGATATAGCGAAAAGCCGGACCGTCTATCTCTTCGCCGACGAGTTCACAAACCGTGCGGAGGCGGAACTGGGTCTGCGTTTCGCCCAACTCTTGACACGCTTCGGCTATCATGTGATCATCCCCAAGCATGTGGAGAGCGGCAGGGCGGCGATCAGCAAGGGTTGTCTCAAACAGGCTTCGCGCTACGCCAAACGCAATGTGGAACTGCTCAAAGACTTCATCTCCGCCGACACGCCGCTGGTGGGTATCGAGCCTTCGTGCATCCTCTCCTTCCGCGACGAGTACCCGCGTCTGGTGCCCGAAAGCCTGCGTGAGGATGCCAAACGACTGGGTCATAACTGCCTGCTCTACGACGAGTTTCTGATGCGCGAGGTGGAAGCCGGACGGCTGTCTCAAGAAGCCTTCGGCGAACTGCAAGGCGAACTGTGGCTGCACGGCCATTGCCACCAGAAAGCGCTGGTAGGCATCGAGAAAACCGCCTCGCTGCTGCGGCTCGTCAAAGGATTAGAGGTGCATGTTATCCCTTCCGGCTGCTGCGGTATGGCGGGTTCCTTCGGTTACGAAGCGAAGCACTATGAGGACTCTATGTGCGTTGCTAACACCACCTTGGTGCCGGCTCTGAAGAAAGCCCAAGCGGCGAATCCCTCTATCTATGTCGCTGCGCCGGGCACCTCCTGCCGCACCCAGATAGCCGACACTACCGGTATGCACGCCTACCATCCCATTGAGATTCTTTGGATGGCAACGGATGGAGAATACACAAGAAAAAACAACTGACACACAATACACAACAATGAAAATGTATCGACTGACACTCCTGCTTCTTGCTTTCGCCGGACTGCTTTCTGCCTGTTCCGGCGGAGAGGACTTTCGGGAGCCCAAATCGGAAGAGGATCTCTCCGGCCTTGTACTGGCAGCCTCCAACGGCAGTTATTACCAACAGAAGTACGAGAAACGCACCGACGTGCAGCTTTTCCTTGTAGCCAATTTTTATCACGGAGGAACGTCAGAAATCGATGGATTTCACCAACCCGTACTATAAGTGTCACCCGGGCTATTTCATCGTGGGCCACTCCCATGACGCACGTATGGGGCTGGGTGAGCGCATTCACATGAACCTCATCAAAGAGAACCGTATCAAACTGATTGTATGATGCCATACCTTCCAACCTCCGTACTCCCGTGCACCGAGCGATGACTGTGAAGCGGTTAAGGCGCACCGCAGAGTGTCCAGTGGACAATCAAGGAGTAAGTGCGCCGCGCGAGTTCGCAGGGCGAACATAGAATTCCTTAGAACCGAGAGATGACCGAGCGACTATTCCGGCCATCTTTTGCCCAAAATCGCCTCCCCCTCATTCATATCTCAAGCAAGCAGTATCTCTGCATTGTTTTTGCAGCCAATCCCGACGGTTAGCCGACGGTCAGCCGACGGTCAACTATTACGTGTATATCGGCAAACGAAATCGTAAAAACGGCAGTTTTTGCTGCTTTTTGCGTTCTTTATAACTCGCTGATATATAAACGATTATGGCATATTTTGAGTAACAAAGTCTAGGACGGTCCTGAAACGCCCCTTACGCGCCTCCGTAGCGCCCCTTATTCGATTCCCTTTTTGCGCCCGTTTTGATGTAATTTGGCAAGGTGATTTCGTTCTTGTTTCTACAACTAATGAATCAAAATCCCTAAAATTATTCATTCTTTCAGATTTATTTGCATAATTCAAAAAAAGTTGTAAATTTGCAAGCCTTGCAAATGAAAAAAATCTTGCATATGTCAAAAAAATGTAGTACTTTTGCAACCGAAATCGAAATGACCGATGTAAAAGCACAAATGTCTTGGTTCGACAAAATATCAAAACTCTTTGGCAAAGGAAATAAAAAAGCGATTTCTACAGCTCCGATAGCTACTGTAGAAGAGGAACCTGTGCGTACGCAAGAGAAACTACAACCCCTATATACCTTTTATACTATAGGACCGGATTATATCACATGGTCTTATCCGGTTGATGAGACACCTCTTAAAGAAATCACAAATCTGACAGGTTGCATCGATTCATCTGCTTATCGGAAAGATGAGGAGTTTTGGAATAATATTAAGGACTATAACAATGACAATCTCCGCGACGGAAATCCTGCGCTATTAAGTCGTTTACGCAATGATCTAAAATATCTCGCAACAGAGAAAAAGCAATATGGAGCATATACTTTATTAGGTTCGCTTGCCGACACAAGTCAAGAACAATATGATTATTTCTTACTTGCGGCTCAGCACGGAATTAAACAAGGGATGGTCGGTTGTGGTATATTTTTACTTATTAAAGGTAAAATTGAGGAAGGCCGCGAATGGATGGAGAAAGGAGCAGAATTAGGAGAAGAAATAGGTATGATGGACATGGCGATTAGTTATGAGCATGGCACATTTACACCTATTGATTACAACAAAGCGGCTTATTTCTATCGTCGTCTTATCAAGGAGCATAAAAATTACTTTGCTTACATCAACTTAGGTGTAATGTATGTGATGGCAAACTATTTCCACACAGCTTTAGAACTTTTTAAGGAAGCAGAGAATATTCTCCAAAATGATAAAGATATGGCAGAATATGTAAGTTTCTTTGGTGCAAAAGAAGTAAAAGGAAACTTAATTTCTTGTGAGCAATTACTTACTTTGCCATTAGAAGAACGAATTAAACGTGCGGTTTCTCAATACCATTCACCGGAACTGACTTATATATTCTGCGATGATAATAAACCACCAGCAACAACTATTCCGTCCAATATTGAACAACCTGAACGGTGGATTCCTGACGATGAATCTGAAATAGACCCGATGGATATAAAGGAGCATAAAACTGCTAAAACGATGACTTTAGTTCCTCAGAAACCGGAAGTCAAATATCCGCACGATGATTTTGTGTTCCCTATTTTTGATGTGCAAATCCGCGACGAACGAATCATGGGCAATCAGCATGAATTGGTTTTCTTGGAAAAAAACGTGCATGTAGAATTAAATCAATTTATCCAACAGCATATAGGTCAGATACGCGCTGCTTTCCGTAGAAAAGATTACTTATTTGTCTATCTTCCAGCACGCGCACAAAGTAATGATGATATCATTGCATCTTTTGCTGCCGATTATGAACCTCAACAGTTGTTGTCTCCATGGATGGATAGAAACGAACGAACAGAGCAACAATATTGGTCTGCGTTTTTCTCAGAAGAACACTTGCCTGCTGATTGTGCCGGTTTCTTGAGGTATAAGCCAAATAGAGATAATCCCGATGATTGTCATAACTATGAATATATCTTGTTTCCATTCCAACCTGGCACCAATTGGGAGAAGGCTTTCTCCTATTTGGTGCAATTTGTGGGAACATTGCCTTTTGTTAAGTCGCGCAGCAAAAAGTCCTTGCCACACGACACGATGTTATTGGTGGATAGTTCCTATAGTATCTATTTAGTAGATAGTACCGGCAATAAACTGACGGAAGAAATCAAAATGCCAATTCTCTCCAAGGCATTGTATTTCACGTTGCTGCATCATAAAGAAGGAATAGCGATTAAGTACCTGAGCGATTATAAGGACGAGTTGCAAGCATGGTATAACGCTATGTCCAATAGAAAAGACACCAAGCAAAGCATAGAAACGCTCATAGACCCGACCAATAACTCTGCGAACGAAAAACTCTCACGTATCCGCAAAGCGTTTGAGTCGGCATTAGAGAACTATGAGGATGCCCCGGATGATTTCATCCCTATTGGCAAAAAGACACAACCTTATATTATTAACCTCCCTCGCACACGTATCTTCTGGCAACCGGAAGGAATGAGTGTGTTTTGAAAAAAATATATTATGAGTGTAGAATTAAGTGATATTAGAGATATTACGAGAGAAGAGCATCGTGAATTCATGGAGCTTTTAAGAATGAAAACCCATTCCCTTTTCAATCACGAAGTAGCAGTCGCTTTGGATCAAGGTAAGATTCCTAAAAATTCTTATCAGGGAATATTTCATCAATCGCAATGTTCTATTGCAGAGCCAAACGGCAATGTAAAGATTTTTTTTGCATACACAAGAGAGTTTATTACCTTTGCTTGTCAAATATTTGCAAAGGTAACAAGAATGGATCCTAAGATATTCCATAAAGATGCATATGATATAATGAAATCTTTTTATGAGGTTTCAAATTATGCTTTAATGAATAAAACTGAAGAGGATTATATACGATACATCTCTAGCAACACATGTGTATATATAGCATTTAAGGAAAATGGTGAATTTAAAGATAGGATATTCAGGCTCGATTTATTTCGTAAAATTGAGTACGATGCAAAGTCTAAAATGAATGAGTTTACTGGTGGATTATTTCATGTTCTATCTCATTTTCGAATGGATGATTCTACGCACTCTGATAATATCCTGGATTTATGGCATTTAGTAAGAGTGTGTTCAACCGCATTTGTCAATAGAATCACTCCCATAAATGATAGTACGTTAGAATTGTACCTATATTGGAATAATAAGTATGATTTGCATTTCATTTTCTTTCGCGAAGAAGAATCAAATGTATATTATATCAAAACTTTTTACGTAAGAGAGAGGAAAGAGCGCACTATGGAAGACAACAAAAAAGGTCTCATCGATGATAAAGGAGAAATTATAGTACCTTGCAAATATGATGAGATTCATTTTGACGAAAACATAAAGTGCTATATCTTCGCGAAAAATGAAACTTTTAAAGATAAAGAGACGAATAAGGATGTAAGTCTCTGTGTAAAAGATATGTATTCCTCTGAAGGCGAATTTATTATAGGTGGTTTTGAAGAATATAAAGTAATAAGTGATAATCATATCATAATTAAAAAAGCGAAAGATTACAAATCGTACATTGATGGACCTGCATTTATTTTGTTATTTCTAAGAAATCAACATTCTACAAAACAATATAGCTGGTATTATCCATTAGGTAGTGTTTTAGCAATCTATAGTAATAACGATTGGATATATGATTTAGGCATTATAACTACAAAATTCGAAACACCAGCGTACTATTCGTATATTTCTAAGCCATTTAAAGGATGGTGCCTTGGCGTTGGACGTATGCATAGTATTCCTTATGAAGGGAAAGAAGTGTATGGATTTTGTGAACTAATTAATACGCAACGAAATGAGGTATTCCATACTATTTTATTCAAAGATTTGGAGTATGAAAAAGTGGAGGATCTTATAAAAAAGAATATATTAAGGTTATTAGATATAGATGAGGCTACGAGTAATACTAATAGCACTCCTTGTCTAACTATTCCGAAAGAACTATATGAACAAGGGATTATCAATCCGGCTATAAAAGAGAAAGTAAAGTGTGGAGTTTCGATTCAAATACTGAAAAAAGAAAAAATTTTCATATCCAGTGACGAACTATCTCGCCAAAGAAAAGAATACCTAGAATACTTAAACCCACACTGCATTCATGTGCCGGACAGAACAAGTCCACTTGTAGCATTTGAAGGTGATGGAGAGCCATACAATGAATGGCTTAATTCGTAATATTAACGCATATTAAAGGAACTTGTAACATGGATGAAGAAGTAATAAATAACATCTTTGGTTTACTAACTATAGCGTACTTCGCATTTAGTATCATAGTTATTAGTATCGTTGGTATAAAGTTTCTAATTGATTGGATAAAAGATAAAAAGAAAATGAATATGGAAAATCAAGGCCAAAACAAAAATCTCCTAAATGGAAGAATTTCAAAGTGGAGAGCATTGCCATTTGAAAATAGAGTTAATTTACTTTTACTTTGTTTATCATGTATATTAAATGTAGTTAGTATATTTGCTCTTTTATGTAGACCAATAATTGCTGGTTATGATCCATATCCTGAAGAAATATTAATTTGGATAATAGCATCTACTATATCCGCTATATTTATAGGAATATGGTATTATCTAAACTATCAGCGATTTACCGTAGAGCAATGTAAGAAATACGGAGTGATTTTCATTGTTGCTGGATTCTTATCTCTCATATCTCCCTTCATAGCTCTCGCGCTACTAATTGAAGGAACAATCATGCTAAAGAAAGTTTTCAAAAATCCCAATTCGCAAGAGTCCATTATGCCACAAGAAGAAACAATAAATATCGATGCACAAGAGCCGATAGATATAACTCCACAAGCAGCTAATCAGCCCAAAATGAGCAAGATTGAGGAAGTATGGAATTTTCTTGATTTTGCAAAGAAGATGGGACAACCTAAGAGAGCTACCTTAACGAACAATGAAACAGGTGAAAATTATGCAGCATTAATGTTTCCAACACCTCAAGGAGACAAAGAATTTACAATGGTTGCCTTCAGTTCTGATCTGGGAGAACTTACCGCAAAAGAGATTGTAGATAGAAAAGATGAACTCTATATTGTAAAACTAGAGTCCGGAAATTATTATTTGCGCGATAATGGGTCATTTGAATAGACAATATCTATCCTCTCGTATCTGTCCCGTATGTCTCTCGTAAATGACATATGAATTAAACAACTAATATTTATGGCTTATTTTGATAAATATGGAGTTGAGTTTTCGGATGACCGGAAAACATTGATAAAATGTCCTGAGGATTTTCAAGGAGAATATATCGTTCCTGAAGAAACTACGAGAATAGGGAATCGTGCATTTCAGAACTGCACAAGATTGGCAGGCATTATTCTCTCCGAAAAAGTCATAAGAATTGAAGATTATGCATTTTGGGGATGTGTCATGCTGAAAAAAATATTTATTCCACAAAGCGTGTCTAGCATTGGTAAATGCGCATTTGTAGGATGTTCGAATGTTATTTCGGTAATTGTTGCACAAACTAACCCAGTGTTTGATTCGCGATACAATTGTAACGCAATAATTAATACTAAAGTAAATAAACTAATATATGGATGTTCCAACACAAAAATACCCAATGATATTATAAGTATAGGAGAGAGCGCATTTAGCAATTGTTTTAATATGGAAATTGTTACTATTCCTAATAGTATTGTAACTATTAGAGGATGTGCCTTTTCAAACTGTATAGGACTAAAATCTGTAAGCATTCCAAAACAAGTTGCATACATTGGATTTGGTGTATTTTTAGGTTGTAAGAATCTTGCTACTATTAGTATCCCTAGTAGCGTCGAGCGAATACAAGATAATGCATTTAGCGAATGTCCTTCTCTTCGATGCATTGTTGTGCCCAAAGGAGAAAAAAAACGTTTTGCTGCAATGGATGGTTTGAAAAATTATACAGATAAAATTGTAGAATGTGAAATAAAAGAGGAAAAAACTATACATTGACACCATCTTTGATGGCGAACCAGATGTCTATTGGAATATTGATTAACAAATTTAAACTTTTACAACTATGAAAAGATTTTCATTTATCATGGCACTATGTATGTGCTGCATTTTTGTAAACGCGCAGGCAGAACAAAACAACAACTCCAAAAGTGCTCAACTGGAGGAGAAGCCTTTCTTTACTGATCAAGAGGCATTAGAATACTACAATCAGAGGATAAAAGTTAATCCTAAAGATGGTGAAGCTTATGCATGGCTTTCTCGTATATGGTTGGATCATGGAGATTATGATAAGGCCTTAACTGCTGCGAATGCCGCTATTAAATATCTTCCGAAAGAAGATAGGGAGTCTTTAGATCTTGCATACAGCACACGCTCACTCATCTATATAGACAAGGAGAAAGATAATTTAGCTGAAGCTGATAGTCGGAAATTACTTACTTCATCAGACAATCAATATGTTCAGGAGGGATATCTTAACATAGGAATTATACAAAATAACAGAGAGCAATTTGATGATGCCATAGCCACTTATACAAAACTCATCAATTTGTATCCGGACTATGCGCAAGTTTACAAATACAGAGCCAGTACCTTCTTCAATATGCAGAAATATGAAGAGATGGCTACTGACCTGATAAAAGCTTTAGAAGTTGATTATGATGATGCGTTTTACATGTTAGCCATATTAGATGACGAACAAGCTGTTAAAGTAATGGTCGATAAACTACACGAGCTAAACATCTTATTTCTGGAAAATGCAAAATGGTGGCTTTGTTATGGTGTGGCTCTCGAATTGGATAAACAGTACACAAAGGCTATAGAGATGTATAAAAAATGTAATCAACTCAAGCATTCTAATTATGTTGATAACCGCATAGAAAATTGTCAGAAGAAATTAACAGATAGTCTCGGCTCTTCATATTGATGGCGAACCGGATGTCTATTGGAATATTGATTAACAAATTTAAACTTTTACAACTATGAAAAAGTTATTGTTTATCTTACCACTCCTTGCGCTGGTGGCAATCTGTTCTTGCAACAAGCAGAAGCCGGAGACGCATGAAAATGCTATATTATGTGATACTCTGCATGTTGATACTACTGATAGCGCTTATGAGGTTGGTCCTTACGAGGCATATATGGATAGTCTGTTTGCCAGTTCTGATGAATACCACAATCAGTGGGGAAATTTTGACCTATTCAAAAGTGCTCGTCAAAAGAAATTTGTAAATTATGTCATTTATGCAGATTCATACGAGGTATATTTTGGCTTGCTGAATGAATATTACCCTGTTAAATTTTCTTCGAAACCTACCGAGTATGACCGATATTTAGCGTCGCTTAAACAAATTGAACAACTGCTCGATTTTCCGGGAGATGAAGCCGGAACTTATGGGATGTATCTGTATGATTATTATGGACAGCAACATGATGAATGGTGCATTCGGAAATTTACAGACTTGTCTCGTACAGCAAACGTTTATTCCGCAGAAGTAGATTCCGCATGGAATACCTATTGTCGAGCCATGTACACGGTCGTGGACTCTGTTCTTTTGGAGCGCCCTGCAGGTCTCGGTACTATCAGTTATATGGAGAAATATGGTTTTATTGACAATCACAAAGAAGCGCAGAAAAACGCTTTATTGGATGAGTTATTTGATAAAGAAAGAGAAGAGTATCATGCCACTATTTCTGACGAGATGATAGCTAAAGCATTTCAAGAGGTGAGATCCCATTTGCGGGAACATGAATATAAGGAATATCAAGAAGATCTTTGGGATTACTTTGTGCCCCTTGCAACTCGAGTAAGCACCATTGATGAAGATGTAAGGACTTGGAATGCCTTTATAGAAGCACGTAATAAGAAAGCGGAAACATTAAGAGGTAAGCAACAAAAAGCATATAACAATGCGACAAACAATCTGAAGCGTAATAAATTATGGTTGCTGAAGAACGAGTACCATTGCTATGCTATATGTGAAGCTTCTTTCAATGATATGTTATTGTCGCAAGAGTGCTCAGACGAAGAACTACAGGCTTACGATTTTCAGAAGGCTTATAAAGCTGTTTATGGAGACTATAATATGTTTTACTAATGCCGAGCCGGCTAATATAAATTAACAAATTTAAACAATGATTAACTATGAAAAGATCCATTCTTTTCCTGCTGGCATTTTTCTGCCTTGCAGGCTGCGCAAAGCGCTCAAATCAATCCACTACAGACGAAAATGTGGAAGTAACCAAAATCTACAACCTTGTCATTCTTGATCGTAGCGGCTCTATGACGCCCTTACGTGAAGTTGCCGTGCAAGGTTATAACGAGACGCTGGATGTCATTCGTGCTGCCCAACAGCAATACAACCTTGAGCAGCAAAATCTCGTCACGCTGACGCTGTTTAATCATTTAGTAACAGACGTGTATGATTGCGATACCGTGCAAAATATACCGAATCTGCTATTAGATGAATATATACCGCTTGGAGGAACAGCTATGTTAGATGCCATCGGTATTTCGCTAACCAAACTCCGTAATAAATTGGATAGCTTGCAAAATGCTACCGCGGTAGTTACCATCATTAGCGACGGAGAGGAAAATTATTCTTCCATATATAAATACAAGGATATAGCCGCTATGGTTGATACGCTCAAGAATCAAGGCGTGATGTTCGTCTTTATAGGCACAAACCAAAATGTGCAACAGACCGCGGAGGCTCTCCACATAGATGACTACAAAATCTTTGAGTATTCCACGGAAGGAATGAAAGAAGCATGGAAAAGTGGTATCAAAGCGTCAGCCGATTACTACGACCGCATGTCGCAGTACAACAAAGACACGCGCAGTATGACCAAAGAGGAGCGCAACAGATACTATCGCGACCGCAATGCGGAAGATGGTTGGTTCGATGACTAAAAAAACGAAAAAAGTAGCAAAAGAGGTGATAGATGTCGCCTCTTTTTTTGACTATATATAAAGGGGCATGAAAGATGAAAGATGAAAGGTGAAAAGTGAAAAGTGAAAGGTGAAAGGTGAAAGGGAACAAGTAAACGCAAATCTTAATAATCGTAAACTTTTAGCCTTGACTAAAATAATTCGAACTCGAAAGATATAAGCCATCAAAACAAGAATGCACACTAAAACGCACAAAAATGCATAAAAGTTGCTCATTCTATTGCGCAATTCAAAAAAAAACAGTAATTTTGCAGCGGATTTTCTAAATACAGCACAATATGGAAGAGTTATTATTAGCCTTCAGAGACTTAATTGACAGAGTAGATACGCGCTTTGTTCGCTATCTGCATGACGAGATCGACTGGAATAGCCGCCTGATTGCCATTCTGGGTACGCGAGGCGTGGGTAAGACCACTTTGCTGTTGCAGCATATCAAATTGGCTGATGCCGTTCCGTCTTCTTTGTATGTGACTGCCGATGATTTATATTTCTCCCGAAATACCTTAGTCGGTTTGGCGCAGCAATTCTACCAACAAGGAGGCAAATATCTGTACATTGACGAAATCCATAAATACAAAGGATGGTCACAAGAGATAAAGAATATCTATGACAAATTTCCGGAACTGCATGTGGTTTATACCGGCTCTTCCATCTTGGACTTGGAGAAAGGCGGAGCCGATTTGTCGCGCAGAAAGATTGAGTATAAGCTGCCCGGGCTTTCATTCCGCGAATATGTGAATATCTCGCAGGGACTGAATCTTCCGGCATATACTCTGGAGGATATTTTGGCGGGCAAAGTGCAGTTCCCATACAAAGACCTGCGCCCCTTGCAGTTGTTCACGCAGTATCTGCATGAAGGCTATTTCCCTTTCTTCCAAGAAGATCATTATAACCTGAGGGTACAAGGAATTATCAAGCAAACGATAGAAACAGACATTCCTATTTTTGCCGAGATGGAGATTGCTTCGGTACAGAAGTTGCGCAAACTGATGTATGTGCTCTCGCAGAGTGTGCCATTCAAACCCAATTACTCCAAGTTGTCGGCAGATTTGGATATTCGCCGTAATACCTTGCCCCAATACATGTTGTATCTGGAGAAAGCAGGGCTGATTTCTACATTGCGCGAGAAAGCGGCAGGCATGAAGATTCTGGAGAAAGTGGAGAAAATATACCTGCAAAATCCCAATTTTGCCTATGCGCTCTCTCCCAATAACGCAGATATAGGCAATATTCGTGAGACGATTTTCTTTGCTTGGCTGCAAGAGCGATATTTTATCTCATCCTCCAAAGTGGCTGATTTTGAGGTGGAAGAATATGTTTTTGAGGTCGGCGGGCGGAAAAAAGGGCAAGCGCAAATAGCCTCTGTGCCACAGGGGAAAGGATTTATAGTGAAGGATGATGTGGAGCGTGCTGTAGGCAACATTATCCCGCTTTGGATGTTCGGTTTTGTCTATTAACCGAAATGCAAAATATACTTACCACACACATGCAAAAAAGGCAGCACATAACGCGGTTACATATCGCCTGACCATCCGTGACCTAAATCCCAGTGTTCATCGTACCGGAACTCAAAATACGGTAGGGCAAAGTATTTCTCTATCAATGCAGTCAGCTCTTCCTCCTTGTCTTTTGCCCACTGTCCGACAAGAACGATGAACTTGTCAATATTCCATGCTACGCGGCCACGGGGAACCTGCGTGTAATCGCCGGTAAACTTAGTCGGCTCATGTTTTGCCAATGCACGGAAATACTGCTTTTGCCAAATCTGGCGATGCAGAGTCTGATAGTTGATAAAGGGCAATCCTTTTTCTGCCGCTTCTTCTACCATTTTGGGTGTCAGTTCTTTCTTATATACGCCGAAAAAATCATGCTCGTCTGGATCATACCAGAAGATTCCGACAGCAGGCATCGGTTCATCAAAGGACTTCATATCCGCCATGATACTCTCTTTTTCGCTATGCGACAATGTGGTCATTGGTTACTCTGTATCAATTTTGCCTGCAAAGGTACTGCTTTTTTCTGAAATATGCAAGGAACGGAAGCAGAAATATTTGTATGGTATGTATTTTTGTATGGATTTTGCTTGCGTATTCAGATTTTTTGTCGTACCTTTGCACTCGCGTTCGTGTATGGTTCAATGTCTCAATGACAAAACAAATGACTAAATTGTAAATGTCTAAATTGTAAATGAGTGTATGACCCTCAAACTGTTCTTTCAAGCCTTGACGAAGTTCGTCTTGGGAGTAGTGGTGGTCGGTGCGCTGCTGTTTGTGCCGGCCGGCACATTCGATTACCCGCAGGCATGGCGGCTCATCGGACTGCTGTTTATGCCGATGATTATTGCCGGTGTATGGCTTATGATCAATCAACCCGAACTGCTGCGCAGACGCCTGAACGCCAGAGAAGAACAGCATGAGCAGAAATGGGTGGTGGCTTTGAGCGGATTGCTCTTTGTGGCGATGTTCGTTGTGGCGGGACTGGGGCGTCGTTTCGGTTGGTACATGCTGCCTGATTACGACTGGATTACGTACCCTGTTATCGCGCTTTTCCTTACCGGCTACGGGCTGTATTTCCAAGTGCTGCGTGAGAACATCTGGCTCTCGCGGACAATCGGGGTGCAGCAGGACCAAAAGGTCATCAGCACAGGACTCTACGGCAAAGTCCGCCATCCAATGTATGCGGCTACGCTGTTGCTGTTTCTGAGTATGCCGCTTGTGCTGGGTTCGCCGTGGGCGTTTGCTGTCATGCTGCTGTACGTGCCGGTTATTGCACTCCGTATCCGCAACGAGGAGCAGGTGCTCGAACGCGACCTGAAAGGCTACAAAGAATACAAGCAGCAGGTCCGTTATAAAGTCATTCCGTATATTTGGTGATATGAATTTCCAACTCTTCGGCAACAAAGAAGCACCGACACTACTCCTCATTCCAGGTCTGGGCGTGTCGTACGAGATATTCCTTCCGCTCATTCGCCTGACGGAAGACAAGTTCCGTATCATCGCAGCCGAAGTGGACGGTTTCACGCTCGGCAGGTACACGCGCTTCACATCCGTGGACGACCAAGCGGCGCAAGTCATCGCCTACATCAAAGCGCATTTCGACGGACATCTGGACTGCGCGTACGGGCTTTCGCTGGGCGGTAAGATCCTCTCGCGTGTCTTGGAGCGTGACGAACTGACCATCGACCATGCCATCCTCGATGCCGCGCCTTTGCTGCTTTTGCCGCGGTGGCTCGTCAATCCGCTGCGGTACTATCAGGCGGCGAATGTGTGGACGTGTTACCACTGGACGGGCTTCTGGAAAACATTCTTCCGTTCGCACTATTTCGATGTGCTGCTGGACGAGTGCAAGAAGGTCTGGCCCTTCGGCGGAACGCAAGCCGTGGTGGATGGTTACAAATCGGTCTATACTAACCGCCTGAACGCCATTCATGGCGCGGACATCCATTTCTGGTACGGCACCAAAGAAGCCTTCGTCGCCAAACCGCAAGTGAAACACTTGCTTTCCCTCTGTCCGCAAGCCCACATCGAAGTCTTCCAAGGCATGAACCACGGCCAGTTGCTCATTGACCGTCCAGAAGAGATTGCACAGCGGATAATTCACATAACCGCTTGGCACGGTATTTGTTCTCATAGCCGAGGATAAAAACTCGGCTGAATGAAACGCTTCTTTTGGGCACTCAAAGTGCTGTTGGTATTGGTTGCAGCGGTTTTCTGCCAACTGCCTTTGGCGGCGAAGAAACGGCAGCCTGTGCCCGATTCATTGCAGACGCTCACTTTTGAGGTGAACGGTGTGTCTATTCGGATGCAGCGAGTGGAAGGCGGTTCGTTTGTAATGGGTGCTACGCCCGACCAGCACGACCCGGACACCTATACCGACAAGCCTGCGCACCTCGTTTTTCTCTCCCCTTACTATATGGCGACTACCGAAGTCACCAACCGTCTCTGGCGGGCGGTCATGTCCGAAAAGGAGATGCTGGAGCTGTCCGGCTATCCCGAACACCCGGTCTCTTTTGTCAGCTGGCATGAAGCACAGCGGTTCGTACGTCGGTTGGATAGTATCACCGGCATGCCTTTCCGTATGCCGACCGAGGCGGAATGGGAGTTCGCAGCGCGTGGCGGAGCAAAGAGCAAGCACTATCGTTTTGCGGGCGGAGATGTCCCTGACAGCATAGGCTGGCTCTATTCGGTTGCAGGGAACTGGACGCATCCGGTGGCACGCAAGCAGCCGAACGAGTTAGGGCTGTACGACATGACGGGCAATGTGGCGGAGTGGTGTCAGGACCTCTACGGTCCGTACCAGCTGAGCACGGCTCCTGACCCTTGCGGAGCGGACACAGGCTCGTTCCGTATCGTGCGCGGCGGCAGTTACGATGAGGCGAAAGCCAACTGCCATCTGTCCGTGCGGCGGTGGTACGAGCCGGAGACATCCGTGGGGTATATCGGTCTGCGTGTGGCACTGAGTCTGCCTGACGACCCCGGAGCGTCCTCCCGATTAACGGGAGGAGCGGCCTCCGCCGAGAAGGGCTATCTATCTCTCACGCAAAAGGTACGTATCAAAGGCCGCAGACTGCATTTTTATCTTGTACCGGGCGAAGCACCCTATTATATCTCCGATGAGATCAGTGCGAATCAATGGAAGCGTGTCATGGCTGCGGAACCGCCGGACAGGGAACGAGGTCTGGCTATCGGCATGAGCCGGCAGGAACGTCTGCGTTTTGCGGAGACCTGCAGCCGTCTGGCAGACAAACCGCTGACGGTCGCTTCGATAGCGGAGGTCGATAGTGCCATAGCAAAAGGAGTGATTGACCCGCCTAAACAGTCTAAACGCAAGAAATCCGTCCGGTCCACTCAGCGCAGCCGGCGTGTACGCAGCAAACTCTCTCCGTGGACAGAACTGGTTGGCGTCCGGCTATCACTACCCGACGACCCTGTTCTGCTGGAATACAAGGGCGATGCCAACGAGAAACTTCCTCTGCGGCTTGTCATTAAGTTATAAAAATGGCACCTTCTCTTGCATAACTCATAAAAAAGCAGTACCTTTGCACTCAATATGGAGTTACAACAAGACAGCATCATCGTAAGCGCCAGAATTGAAGCTCTCTTCAATCTCAAGT